>VFSW01011570.1_pt1 | contig 12388 bp, 13 predicted proteins | sample 5358111 | NCBI WGS metagenome assembly VFSW01 (sample SAMN11554181, study PRJNA540505) | mine drainage metagenome | isolation source: sediment from site ElyBrook_90M | place: USA: Ely Copper Mine, Vershire, VT | collected 2017
GTACTAGTCCGCGTCCACCGTTGGTGGTGTTGTTTGCTGTGTAGTTTGGTGTCTGGTAGACAACGTTGCCGTCGTATTCGAATGTTCCACCTGTTGTTGTTGTCAGGTTAGTTCCTGAAGTCAAACGCAGCGGTGACACTGATGTCGTTCCTGCGGCAAGGGTTAGGTTGCCTGTAAGTGTTCCACCTGAAGCTGGCAGACCTGCGGTTGCGATCAGGTTGCTAGTTGCGTTGGTGCGGGTGTCTGTAATGTTTCCCGCTGTGATCGTTGTTGTTGCAGCTGCCACAGCGATCGTCGCCAAGCTAATCGAGTTCGATGGTGTTGCTGGAGCTGAAGGTGAAGCTGCAGGGGTTCCAGCGACAACCGTAAAGACAACGTTGTTTAGCGCACCTGCGTATGCTGCGTCGTTGACGGTAACAACCACACGGTCAATGCGGGGAAGTGAAGGGTTCGCGGTGGTGATCGTTAGGATCGTTGTCGCGTTGTTGTATGCGACGTAAGCACCTAGGTTCGGCGATCCGCTACCAACAATTGCGCACCAACCAGCGGCGGCGTTCACCGTCATGTTCGGTGAGCCTTGCGCTGTGATCGCAAGTGAGCCCGTGCCAACAATTCCGCTGGTCGAGTAGAGCGCTTGCTGGATCAGGCGATCTTGCTCTGCCGTGTATGTTCCAGCTTGCAGCCAGCTCGGTGGTGTCTGTAATGTCATGATGCTCCTAGATGTATGCGTTCTGGTATGTTGCCGTTATTGTGGTGGTGCCGATTGTTGTGTTGCTTGCGTTGAAGTAGATTGTGCTGTTGCCCGCTGCGCAACCGAACCATTGCGATCCGTTTGCCAGCAAGTTGCGGGCAGCTGATCCGTTCAACGTGATCTGCTTCGCGTCTAAATCAATGTCTAGTTTATCGCCTACCGCTAACGTGTAATTTATTGTTAGCGATTGGTTTGTTGTCTGGTTGCCCACTGTAGGCAGCGTTGCTGGTCCATTGATGGTGATCAACGGGTAAGTGGTTACTCTTCCTGCGTTTGTGATCGTTCCTGTGTTGGTGTTTGATCCTGCGCCGTAGCTTAACGAGTAGGTGCGGTCGTATGCTCTGCCGCTGAAAGGTTGCGGGTTCAAGGTGAGCGTCTGGACGGTCGTATCAAAATACCTTGGATCAGGGCAGAACAGGGTGATCTGCGACCTAATGTAGCCGAAGGTGTATTCAGGGTCGATCGGTGTTGTCCGTGACCGCACGCGGGCGTTTATGACCTTTGTGGTGTCGCTGGCACTTAGCTGAAAGTAGAGCGGTGTTGTCCCTTGTTGCTGTGGCAGCAGCGCGGTTTGAAGTGTCGCGAAGTTTTGCTGCGCGCTCACGCCAACGCTTGCGAACGTGTGAATGGTCAGCGTGATCTGGCGTCCGCTATAAAAGTCGCGACCTGAATACGAGCCGTCGTTGTATCCGCGGTCGCTGTCCTGCGAACGGATCGGCGGCAAACCTGCCAGCCCTTCTTCGCTGATGATCTGCCAAGGCGTGCCCGCACCAAAAATGAACGGGTTGCTGTCACCAAACTGGAAGCTGTAATTCGCTAAAGGCATTAGTTAGTTGCTCCTACCAATGTTGGCAAACCGAATTTAATACCGTTCACGATCGTCTGTGTGATCGTTTCAGGTGATGCTTCAGTGGTTGCTGTGGTGTTGATGTTGAAGTTTGAGATGATCCCGTTTGCGGTCAAGGCAGCTTGGTTTGCCTTCTCGACGGAGTTGCTGCTAAATGTTGGCACGTTCTTTGCGTAGCTGGATCCTAGAAGGTTGCGAGTGTTGCCGATGTCTTCAGCTGAAGCTTTCAGTTGCGCGCTCGTCTTCGTCAGCAGCTTGCCGCTTAACTTTACGCCGATCGCTTTCAAGCTGTCGTTCAGGCTTTCAGCTAAAGCAGTTAATGCCATTGCCAGCTCGTCCGCTGCCGCCTTGAATTCGCTAGTGATCGAGTTGCTAATAAAGTCCACGCCGTGTGCGCTTGCTTCCTGTGTCTGCTTGAATAAGCTCTGCAGCTCTGCTTGCACTTCTGGCGTCGAGTTCAGGATCGCCTGTGCCATCTCGTCACCCATGATTGGTCCTGCTTGCACGATCTGTTGCGTGAAGTCTGAGCTGAAACCTGCCGCGGTTAGTTTGGCAATGTCTTCACTGAAGTTCTTGATCCCCAGCAGCTTAGACTTCAAGCCTTCAACAAGTGCGCTACCTGACTTTGCTCCCGCTGTATACATGTCCATCAAGTTGATCTGTGTTGCTGAAGCAAATGCCGACTTGAATTCAGTTATGCGTTGAGTGAGTTTGGTTTGATATTCTTTGATCAGATCTAGGCTGCGCTTCTGGTATGCGGTTTGCAGTTTATTGATCTCGGTGTTTGTTTCGGATAAATATTTTGTTAGCGCTTTATCCTTTTCGCCTTTGTCTTTAGGGGTGATGTCTGGCTTAGGTTTAGTGACAGACTTAGCCGCATCAACGAGTGCTTGGTATTGCTTCTTGTATGCCGCTTTATACACGTCGTTGTAATTGAAGCGACTTACAAATTCGTCTAGTGTGTCCCCAGCTAGGTATGCTCCAGCTTCGGTTTCCGCGATCTGGTAGCCTTCTGCTTTCATCGCTGCCAGAACTGCGTCGCGTTTCTTGTCAGCCCATATTTTCGCAAACTTCACCGCTGACGCATTGATCGCCGTCAAGTCGAGAGTTGCAGTCATTCCTGTTTCTTCGTTAGTGTAGGTTGCTGTTCTTGGAGCAGCTGCCGTGTCCATCTGTCCGTTTAATGCGATCAACCCTGCGGTCAACAAACCGACCGCGATCGCGATCGCACCGATACCTGTGCTTGCCAGCGCAACCGTAAACCCTTCAGTTGCGATCGTTGATAAAGCAATCACGCCGTTGTAGATCGTCATGTATGCGGTGAGCGCAAAGCTGGCAACCTTCCACGCCACAAAGCCCGCAGCGATTCCACCAACGATCGGCAGCAAAGCTTCAATCAAAGGTTGCACCGACATGAACCAGTCGGCGAAATCGTTTAGTGCTGGCAGCAGTAAGCGACCGACGGTTTCCATGAGCTCGCCCATGATGATGTTCAATCTTGTTAGCGGATCCTTGTTTGCTGCAGCTTCGGCGTTCCCTTCGAACGCGGCAGTGAGCTGCTCCATCCAGTTCTTGCTGTTCTTAATGCCGGGGATCAACTTGTTTAGCGATGTTAGGTTCCCGCTGTATGCGCGAGACAGGATCATGGCGACCTGTGATACGTCTTTGCCTGTGCCCGCTGAAACATCAAGCGCAAGGTTCAGCAGATCCATTGACTTGGTGCTGTCCCCTGTGGTTCTGGACAGGATCGCAAGGGCTGGACGGAGATTGTCGTCTGCCACGTTGGTCAGCATTGAAAGGCTGCCGAGCTGCTGATCGATCGCGGCGACCTGTGCTGTGGTTGCTCCTGTTGTGTTCTTCAGTGCGGCTTCAAGGACGACTTGACTCTTCGCGTCTGCGGCTGCCGCTTCTGCGGACTTCTTTAAGAAGTTGACCATCGCCGCTCCAGCGAGCACCGTTGCCATGGTGCCGCCAAGCCGTTTGAATGAACCCTCTAGTTTGTTGACGGGTGAGTTCGCTGATCCAACCGCACCAGCTAAATGTTTCAGTTGACCTTCGGCTGCCTGAAGCTGCGCTTTCATCTGCGTTGCTTCAAGCTGCAGCTCAACGACTAGCTTGTCTAATGTTGCCATCTGTTATCGCCGTTTCCGCATGTAAGCCGTCATAAATATCTGAGTCATCCGCGGCTTGATCGCTTCGGCTGCAGGTATCAGATAAGGATATTTTACTCCCGACTTCCACCTAGGGTTTCCAAGTTCAACCGCCCGCGCATAAACCATCGTAGGCATAACCGTTGCGACGTAATCGCCGAACCCTTCACGTCTGATCGTTGTCGTTATGGATCTGCGCAGTGATCCGCTGATCACGTTTGGTCCAGCTCCCTGCCACGGAATATGTTGCGGCGGATCAATCCTGCCGTTCGCGTAGCCCTTGCGTGTTGGTCCGCTCGCATTGAGTTTCGCTTGCCGCTCCACTTCGAATGCCACCTGACTCAAAGCGTAAACCGCAGCTTTCTCGATCGCGTCTGCGTTGATATTAAGAATGCGCAGCGTATCGGCAAGGTTGCTAACTCTAAAACTGTCCGCCATTATCTCTTCATCTGTTCTTCTTCAACTTCGCTGCGCACATTCGATATCGCAATCATCCAATCCATAAGCGCTGCGGGTTCTTCATCCACCTGTGAAGGTGTCCAGCCGAACCGATCCGCAAGAACAAAGTACCGCCATTCCCGATCAGGGTAGTCGAGTGTTTCATCTCTCTCGCCACCCTTGAGCAGCCACTTTAGTCGTTGGAGCTTGCGGTAGTCACTTTTGGGTCTTGCTCATTCTGGATGGTCTTCGCCAAGCTAGGGAATAACGCGATCAATGCTGGCTCTGCGTGCTCCGCTAAAGCGTCGTAGTCTGCGATGTCCAGTTCGCCCAGTGAGTCGATCTGCACTGCGGGGATCAACAAGTCCAGCGACCATTCGGTGATGATCAACGCCAGCAGTGTGTTGGTCAGTTCAGCTGTTGCTTGCACGCTGATCTGGTCGCCCTTCATCAGCGGGTAAATCTTTGCGCGATCCTTCTGCTTCAGCGTTGCCGCGTCTTTCAACGTGACGGTTGCTCCACTTGGTAGTGCGATTGCCTTGCTCATTCGTTAGCCTTCTTCTGCCTATTTTGGTTTGGTGTGGACGGACGCGGTGGATAGGCTAACCGAAAACCGCGCCCGCCACTTCTTTACTGGTAAGTGCCTGAAGCGATCGCGTTCTGCAGTGTCCACTTGATCGGGCTGTAACCTGTGGCTGCGTCGGTGGTGTTCGCGATACCAGTCAGGTCAATGTTGATCTCCACAAAGTCTTTACCACGTTCAATGGTTGCTGCGTGGTATGCGCCCTTGGTGATCTGTGCACGGATCTGTGTTGCGGTAGCTCCTGATCCCTGTGACCAGTCGATGGTGATCGCTGGCTGTGTGTTGGTCAAGAAGCGGGTCAGTTCTGTGTTGTCTTCCATCACAAACTTGAGGTTACCCTTCACTTCCAAAGCTCCAAGGAACACCTGATAAGGCTGCTGTGTGTTGCTCAAACCGTAGATTGGTGTCACTGGTCTGCTCAGGGTTAGTGATCCTTCAACGGTGTTGGTCACTGAAGTGCCGCCGATGGTGATCGCTGCTTGCCAAGCTGGGCTTGCTGTGATTGCTGTGAATGATGGGCTTGGTGTTGAAGCTGATCCTGATCCCCAGCCTGTTGCCTTTGCGTCGTATTCAAGTAGTCCGTCAGCTGAGAAGTTCAAGGTGAAGTCATGCACGACGCAGCCCGGATATGCGCGAACGTTAGCCGCATAGAAATCGGTTAGGGTGAAGCTTGTCGGTTGCGCGTCTGCTCCCACTGCGGTTGCGTTCTTCAGTGTGATTGCGTGTGTGTATGGTGCGCTCGCTCCTGTGGTGGTGACGGATCCTAAAAGACCTGCCAAGCTCCAGCCGATGGTGTCAGCGAAAACTGGACCACCGAACTCAAAAGTGGAACGGGTGCGACCGGGGATGTATGCGTAGTCTTTGACGATCGAACCGCGCAGCCCTTCATCGAATAGCGGATCAATGACGTCTTCGGTCTTAAGTTTGCTTACTGCTACTGGAATGAAGGCAGTCGGTGCGACCGGTGTTCCTTCAGTTGCTTCCTTCGCGATGCCTATGTAACTTCTTACACTATTTTGAGCTGTTGGCATTGTTATTCCTTATCGGTGGTATCGGTTGTTGTTTTGGTGGTCTTTGTTACTGCGGTGATCGCGTCATGGGTTAAGCCGTCAGGTGCGTCAAAGGTTGCGCCCGCTTCAACAACTAGAACGTTGCCGTCCTGATCTTGCAGTGTTGGAAAGGTTAGGGCTACTGCGCTTGTGTTCTTGTAGGTTGCCATGTCTGCTCCTTAAGCTTGGATCATTTGTGTTACTTCGAATTCGACAGCTGCCCAGATCTCTGTTGCGCCGCCATCGTTTGTTTTCGGTTCGCCGTAGGACACGGTGATATGCTTTGTGCCTTCGCCAACCTGCCAGATAATAGTTCCATCTGGTTCTCCTAGTCTATGCCCACCACTACGCACGCGAGCTTTGATGGCGTCGATGATGGCGTCAAAGTCGTTCATCGCGTCCTGCGCGTAGTTCTGCATGCTGTGGCAGTAAACCTGAAACTCGACAGCGTAGTCGACGCGTTTCCATCCGTTGCTTGCTCCGCCGATCGCGATGCGCTGTTCTGTTTCGCCCGCAATGAAAACCATGCCCGCTGCTCTCGTTGCTTGTCCAGCTGTAGCGTTCTGCTCAAAGTTGATGCGCTTCGGGTGTGAAGCGAAGACCTGATTAAGGTTTGTGATCGCGGCGTCTGCGATCCAAGTCGCGACCGCTGTGCGAACTTGTGCTCTGCTCATCGTATCCTTACAAACGGTTTCAAGATCTGTTGCACGTGAGTGATGTCGCTGCCAACCGCAGGGTTGCCTTCGATCTGTCTGCTCGGTGAGCTGGTCACGTCCATGACCATGGAAGCGTCCCCGCGGATCTTCAAGTAGGAGCTTGTCATCAGGATCGCTGCTTCTTTGATCGCAGCTGGCAGGTTGCTTACGCTGATCCCCGCCGCGTGTGTGTAAGTGATCGCTGCGGTCAATGGGACGGTCGTTGAGCCGAACGTGTAGTTATCGGCTACGGTGACGAGCTCTGTGCTTGCTCCGTCATAAATTCTTAGGCTGCCGCCCGCCGTGATCCCCAGCCCGCTGGCAACGGTCAGGCTGGTTGCTCCTGCGGTCGCTGTAGCTGCGATGGTGGTGTTCGCCCAGCCGTTGACGTAGGTGTAGCGGATAAAGGTTTCCGCTCTCAAAGTGGAAGGGTAGCCGAACCCTAGCGGTCCTTGGCTGCTCTGGTTCAATGCGATCTGTGTGTAAGGGACGATCACCTGTTGCTCTTCAAGCCAAGCGATCGACGGATCTGGGATTGCTGTCAGGTAGTTCGCGTTGTAGCCGTAGCTGAAAGCCGTCAACGCTACGATCGGGTTGTACTTAGGGTGGAAGCGTATAGTCCCGTCAGGGCGGATCCTGACGCGTTGCTGCTCCGTGTCTAGGGTTGCTCCTAGGATCTGATTGCAGTACTGATCAATGTATGAGCTTGCGCGTGTGATCGCGTTGGTGAGCTCCGCGTCCTGCGCTGCTTGATTGCCGCCAACTACAAGGTTGCCGTAATCGAGAGCTGTCGGTGCGTTCTTGAATTCCTGCAGCGTCAGGTAAGGCTGACTAAATTGGCGGGTGATCGGTGTGATCGAGTTAGCCATTGTTGGTTCCGCACTTTCCGCAAATCATAAACACTGAATTGTGTCCGCACTGGCAAGGATAGCATTGCCCGAAACCAGCGGCGGTTGCTCCTGTGGTGAAACCTTCAGCCTTCAACTTGTCTAAGGTTGCCTTGTCTGTGATCTCAACTGCGCCGCTCTTATCTGCGTCGATCTTGCGGGTGCCGTTTGGTGTTTCAATGTTGATGCCGCGCACGCCATCGTTTGGCACTAACAATCTAGCCATTGGTTGCTCCTTCTAAAGTAAAGGAGCCGACCCGCCGTTTAAGCAGATCGGCTCCCCACTAGTTTAGCCGCTTAAGAATTAAGCATACTTGATACCTGAAACGATACCGTTCCATGCAGGTGCGTAACCTACAAGGGTTCCACGCCAGTAGACAGAGTTCTCATAAGCGAACTGAGTCACCGGCCATTGGACGCCTTGGTAATCCTGAACGTTGAAGACAGCCCATACGTCTGATACTTCGGTGTCTGGGATCGGCAAGGTGTAGCTCAAAACTGGAGCGACACCCTGTGGTAGCCAAGGGTGGACTGAAAGGTTTACCAGCTTGCCTGTGATCTCGTTGTGAAGACCACCGATAACTGCACCACCTACGTAGTCACCTGTTTCGGTCTGGGTTAGGTTCAGACGGTAGTTTGCTGTTGATCCATTCTTGATGGAGTCTGACAGCTGCTTGCGGTCCTGACCGTTCAACCAGATCTCATCTGGATCAGCTTTAACGTTGTCGTATAGTGTGCCGAAGATGGTCTGGAATTCTGCGCCCGGGTTAGCGGTTGAGAACTGTGAGTTCACTTCGTTGACTACACCACCAGCGAAAAGCTGAGGGATGATGCCGTCGTAACCGTTCGCGTATGCAGAAGTGTCTGCAGTTGGTGCGGTGGTGGTTGACGAGGTTGAGTAGACGATGGTGTCGTTTGTGGTTGGTCCAGCTGAAACAACGCGACCAGCAAGGCTAGTAAAGCGACCTTGGAATTTAGCGTTTGCGTTTCCAGTGGTGGTTCCAATGTAGACCTTGGTTCCAAGTGATCCAGAAACGTTGTTCACGCTTACGGTTAGCACCTGAGTTCCAGTGATGGTAATTGATTGGACGGTTGATGAAACTGATTCACCGAATGCACCAGCGTCTGATGTTGCGTAGACGTAGTAGGTGCCGTTCGCTAGACCTGTTTCACCAGTTGCAGCTGCGCCCTGAGTTAGGGTTACTGTCGGTGCTGCCAATGCGCCAGATAGACCGCTTGCGGTTCCACGGCTCATTAGAAGCATGCGCTCTTCCATCAGCATTGAAGCGTAAAGGGTTGAGGTGCTGCTCAACTGACGTAGATCTTGGTATCCAAGAGCTGAGTAGTTGGCGTCCCATGACACGCTGTCTGATAGTGAGAAGCTGAAGTAAGGCACGATCACGTCGTCAGCGGTGTAGCTGATCTTTGGTCCACGCTCGAAGTTGATTGATCCAAAGGTGGTGGTGGTGGTTTCGCTGATGCCCGGGAAGATGTTTCCCTGACCGCCAGTGCCTGTACCTGTGTAGCCTGTGATGCGCTTGATGCGGTGTGAAGTACCGACACCCTTCTTACGTGCCAGCTTGTTGCGTAGCGGTGTAGGACGTGGTGTTAGTAGCTTCGCTGGAGCTTCAAGGTCGAAGGCTGCGAATGATGTTGATAGCGGGCTGGTCAAGCTGATGTCCTTGATCAGGTCCGCTGAAGCTGCGCGCTGTGCAGCTAGTGCGCTGTTCAACGCTGCCACTGCATCTGGTGCTAGTGACTTGTTGATCGCAAGCTGTTCAAGCTGTGCTGACGGATCCATGGCTGGTGCCTGACCCGGTGTGGTGCTTGCGCCGTTTAGCGACTTAGTTAACGCTTCGATATATGCTTCGTGGCGTTGAGCTGCTACCTTCGGTGACTCTGCGTCAGCGAAGAGATCAGTTGCTTTAAGGGACTCCATGTTAGGCGTCCTTTCCGCCCTTGCGGGCATCCTGCTCTAGGTCTTCAGCGATCTCAATGTAGCCCTTCTGTAAAGTGCGGTCATTGGTTGCTGAAGCCATTGCGCGATAATTTGCTGCCTTGATTAGGAGCTCGTTGATCTGCGCTTCTGGTTTGGTTGCTGCGGATCGCTTAGGACCACCCGCCGCTGCTTTCGATAGGGCGATCTCTAGCTCAGTCTGTAGCTCCGCTGCCTTCTGCTCCGCAGCTGTGTTTGCTGCTTTCAGGAGTTCTAGCTCGGCTGTCACTGATTCGCGTGCTGACGCGACCGCCTTCTCAATGATGCCGTCGATCTGATCGGCACCTAAGTCTGGGTTTGCTGCCTTGGAGCAAAGACATAAAGTTTGCCCGCAGCTCAGGCAAGCTTCAACTTCTGCGATCTCTGCTTCTTCTAGGATCTCGGTGTTCGCGTTTGGCACTTCGCCTTCAGCTACTTCGCCGTGATACCAGTGGTAAAGATGTTTAACAGCTTCAAGCAGCGCGTGGATCGATTCGATCTCGTTGGATCCAGCCTTCTGCTCGTTTGCTTCAACAATGATCAGGTCGCTGATCGCGTTGACCGCTGCGTCGTATTTGCCCTGATCGAACTTGATCAAGTCTGCGAGAATTCCCTTGACGGCTGCTTCGGTTTCAGGATCAAGAACGATCTCTTCGTCGTCCTTCTTCTCTTCTTCTTCGGCTGTCACTTCACTGGTTGCTTCTTCCACAGCTGGTTCTTCAACCGCTGGTTCTTCCACAACTGGAGTGTCTTCAACGGGTGCTTCCACAGCGGTGTCTGGTTCGTCGCTCTTCGCGATCAAACGTGCGACGTCCGCAGGTGTTGGTGTCTGGTTAACTGCCATGAGCTCTCCACTCTCTGCCGCCTTAGCGAGCATCAATTTTGCGTTCGGGTTTGCTGGTCTATCGACGAGTGAAACTTCTACGATCTGTCCGTCGATGATCCTGCCGTTCGCAGCCTTATCATCTCTTACAACTCTAGGGCTTCTAATACCTATGCTGAAACCTTTGAGCACTCCTGTTTCAACCTTCTTCACCGATACGGGATCAACAACGAGAGCGGTGATGTAGTGTCCGTCTGCTTTGCTTTCGTAGTCGGTTGCGACTCCAGCTGCGATGTTGCTGTGCTGTTCGCGAATGTTGCCGCCTGTGGTGAACCAGTCAGGCATCGCCTTCTTGAGCCATGCTTCGTCACAGATCTGGCTGTCGATGTCTAGCCAGTCGTCTGTTGCTTTGCCGTAAACCTTAAGCGTGCCGTCTTCCTGCTTCTCGCTCTTTGTGATCGCGGCGTATCCGTTTGCGTAGTTTTCCATTGCTGCTTTATCCTTCTTGTTTTCATCTCTAAGAATACCTTTAGCCCACGACCATCCTGCATCTCCCCCCCAGAGAAGCCATGCGATGTATCCAGCTGAGTCAACTCCCCAGCCTTCGCCTTGCTTGTCCACTTCGTGTCTGGCGAAGTAGGAGTTCATGCGTTGGATCGTATCGAGTGATACCTTGGTGCCGTTTGATAGATCTCTCGCTCTGGCTACTCCGACTTCGGTGCCGCCGCGATTGTGTTTCGCGCGGAGCTCCAGTCCGCGTGCTGCGTTTGATCTAACTTCGGCGGGTGGTGCGTAGCTCATCTATTCCTATGCTGAGTAGATCGCTGAAATGTAACCCGATGGTGAGGTTGCGCAGATCGCGTAAAGCTCATCGTTGCCTTCAAGCCAGATCTGGACGGATGCGTTGTTTGCTAGTGAGTTGCCGATCGTTGCGCCTGAGCTTGTTACCGTTGCGTCGCCTAGAAATATTGCGGCACCGGTGTTGTTGTAAACCTGCACTGCGCATTGCTGGACACCTGACGGCACTTTGACGATGCAGCGTGCTGTGGTTCCTACTTGATTGTTAACGTGTTGTAGCGGCATTTTATTCCTTTACGATCCAGACGGGAGCTTCTTCTAAGCCTAACAGCCAAAGTGCCATTAGTCTGTGGTGTCCCTTCAAGATGATCTTGCGTCCTGCGATCTCGATAATTGTCGCGTTGCTTTCGCGTGGATCGGCGTCGATCTGTTTGGCGACATTGATCCTGTTCAGGAATGCTGTTGTTGCTGTGAGCTCTTTGAGGTTTACGGTTTCGATCGTTGCGTTGTCCCAGCTGGATGGTTCTATTTGTGGTGTTGGTATGGTTGCCCATGGCACGTCGACGTATTTGTTGTTGTTGCTGATCAGCGGGTCGTTGCTGTTTGGCAGGATGTTTAGGCGGGCGTGAGCTCGTAGGTGTTTGGTTTGATCTGGTTGCATGCTCTTTGTTGCGGTGACGGGTTTGAACGCGTCGTCTGTAAATCTGTTCGTCATTGTCCTATTACTTTCATCCAAAGGTGTACTTGCGTATCTATCGCTTCTGTTTTCACGATCTCAAACGTGGTTCCGTGTGGCATTAAGAATTCTGATTCATGGCTATTAATAACCATACCTTGTGTGCCTTTTGGAGCCAAGACGTGAATTTGAATTTCGTAATTTTGGAACCTGTTAGTCGCTGGTTTGCCTTGCCAGTCTGTAGCTGTTGTAGTTGAAAGGAAGCCATCCGATCGCCATGTTTGTCCGACTAGCGAGTCAATGCTCATTGTTTCGTAGACTCTGTTGAAGTTTGCATCGTAATCGTATCTCTCAAATTCCAGCACGTTGAATTTATTAGTATTCACTCTAAAATCGTTGAAGCTGCCCTGACCGCGTTGGAACTGCATGTCCGATGGAATGGTTTGTGATTGCAGCGCGGTTTGTAAATTTTCGACATGCTCTATCATTTTGTCGCTGATCTTTCTGTCTTCGCGCAAGTATTCATTCATTTGCACGTAGCTCGCACCCGTGTATTCGTAGATGGCATCTTGTAGCGCTTCATCTTCATCAAGGTGATCAGGTATCTGGTCTGACAGCTTCTTGTATTCTGCTGGTCTATAGTCGTCTATGTTTGTTGCGGGCTTCGATGGTTCTTCGGCAACTGGTTCATGATCAACAATCGATCCTTCAGTGCT
>VFSW01011571.1_pt1 | contig 12385 bp, 10 predicted proteins | sample 5358111 | NCBI WGS metagenome assembly VFSW01 (sample SAMN11554181, study PRJNA540505) | mine drainage metagenome | isolation source: sediment from site ElyBrook_90M | place: USA: Ely Copper Mine, Vershire, VT | collected 2017
GCGGGGCCCTGCGGCACGACGTCTGCGCCGGCCACGACGATGGCATCCCCTGTGGGGGCGCGCAGGGCCACGTGCAGGACAGCCCGCGTTTCCGTGACGTTGATTTTGTCCCCCCGGAACATGGCATCGATGCGGGCCCGCAGGCCGGACTCCTCCGTCAATTGCAGAAGAAGCCCGAGTGTCTCATCGGTAATGCGGTGCTTCGAATAGTCAAAGTAGATGCCGACGGCCTCGACCGCCATGCGCTCCCCCCGTTTCGGATCATCCGCGAAAAGCTTCCGAAGATGCAATTCCCGGACTTTCGGGTAGTGGGCTTCGAGGGCCTGCCATGCCGCGAGTTTCGTGAGTGGCGGGATACTGTTTTTCATAGTCATGTCCTCTCCATCGCGGCATTGTATTCGCCGCGGCGCGCAGCCCGGTTGCACCTGGCTCGATGATACAGAGCTCGCTGCGCCGCCAACACGTGGCTCTCCCTCCCTTGCCAAATCTCCAGAGCCGGTTGCTGGATGGCGCGGGCAAACGAAAACGCCAGAGCCCAAGGCAGTCGCGACTTGAATCGAACATTCATGGCGTTCAAACGGGCTGAGGCCAGTTCACCGGATTGGCCGCCCGACAAGAACGCAATCCCCGGAACGGCAGCCGGAACGGCTCGCAAGAGACACCTTACCGTGGCGTCGGCCACCTCGTCCACCGTTTCTTGCTTGGGGCAGGTCAATCCCGGAAGCACCATATTTGGCTTCAGGATCATGCCCTCCAGCGTCACCCGTTGTGTGTAAAGGTGGTTGAAAACCGTTCGCAGGAGTTCCTCCGTTACCTCGCGGCACCGCTCCAGTGTGTGCTCGCCGTCCATGAGCACTTCCGGCTCGACAACGGGGACCAGTCCCACTTCCTGGCACAACGCTGCATAGCGAGCCAACGCGTGTGCGTTGGCTTCGGTGCAACCCCGGCTGGGAATGCCCTCAGCGATGGTAATCACCGCGCGCCACTTGGCAAAACGGGCGCCCATCTGGGAGTATTCAGCCAGGCGGTCGCGCAATCCGTCCAGACCTTCGGTTATTTTCTCTCCGGGATGGCCCGCCATGTCTTTTGCGCCGGTGTCAACTTTGATGCCCGGAATAATTCCCGCATCGGTGATGACTTTAACGAAGGGGGTGCCGTCTTTCCTGGACTGACGGATAGTCTCGTCATAAAGGATGACGCCACTGATAGACTCACCTAAACCCGGAGTGGTCACAATCAATTCCCGGTAGGAACGGCGGGTCTCTTCAGTTTGAGGGATACCTACTTTTTCAAAACGCTTGTTACAAGTGGGGGTGCTCTCATCCATGGCCAGAAGTCCTTTGTCCTCAGCGACCATCGCCCCGGCAGTGGCTATAAGCTCTTGTGCATTCATTTGGGGTTACCCCACTTCCAGTTCCGGATTTCCGGCAAGTCTTGGCCGTGTTTGTCGATGTACTGCTTGTGCTCGATGAGCTTGTCCTTAACCATCTGCTTCAGGTAGGCCCCCTTGGAACCCAAATGGGGCAGGCGATCGACCACGTCTTGCACCAGGTGGAACCGGTCCAGGTCGTTCTGCACCCTTATGTCGAAGGCCGTCGTGATCGTGCCCTCTTCCTTGTAGCCCCGGACGTGGAGATTTTGGTTGGTCCGGCGGTAGGGCAGCCGGTGGACCAGCCAGGGGTATCCATGAAAGCCAAAGATGATGTGCTTGTCTTTCGTGAAGAGCGAATCGTAATCCGTTTCGGAGAGCCCGTGCGGGTGCTCACTCGCGGACTGCAGCTTCATCAGATCAACGACATTGACCACCCGGATTTTCAGATCGGGCAGATGTTTGCGAAGAATGGAAACGGCGGCCAAGATCTCCAGCGTGGGCGTGTCGCCACAACAGGCCATTACCACATCCGGCTCGGCGCCCTGGTCGTTGCTGGCCCATTGCCAGATGCCGATTCCTTCCGTGCAATGCACGACCGCCGCTTCCATGTTCAGCCATTGGGGGAGGGCGTGTTTTCCCGCCACCACCACGTTCACATAGTGCCGGCTGCGCAGGCAGTGATCAAAAACCGACAACAGGCAGTTGGCGTCGGGCGGCAGGTAAACACGCACGATATCAGCCTTCTTGTGGATGACGTGGTCGAGGAAACCGGGATCCTGGTGCGTGAAGCCGTTGTGATCCTGCTGCCAGACGTGGGAGGCGAGCAGATAGTTCAGCGACGCGATCTTCCGGCGCCAGGGCAGTTCCAACGTTACCTTCAGCCACTTGGCGTGCTGGCTGAACATCGAGTCGACAATGCGAACAAAAGCCTCATAGCTGTTGAACAGCCCGTGCCGTCCGGTCAGCAGATATCCTTCCAGCCAACCCTCGCACTGGTGCTCGCTGAGCATCGAGTCCAACACGCGTCCGGCTGGCGCGAGAAATTCATCATTCTTTACTGTTCGGGCGTCCCACTGGCGGTTGGTTGCTTCAAAGACCGCACCCAGGAGGTTCGAGAGCGTCTCATCGGGACCGAAGATCCGGAAATTACGCTGGTCCTGATTCAGATTGGCCACGTCACGCAGGAACTTGCCCAGCACGACCGTGTCCTGGCCGACAACGGCGCCGGGCGAAGGCACATTCACCGCGTGGACGTGGAAGTCCGGCATTCGCAGATCGCGCAGCAGAATGCCGCCATTGGCGTGGGGATTGGCGCCCATCCGCCGGTCGCCCTTCGGCGCCAGCTCGGCCAATTCCGGCATGAGTCGGCCATTCTCATCGAACAGTTCTTCTGCCCTGTAGCTTTTCATCCAGCTTTCAAGTTGCTTGACATGATCGGGATGCTCGGAATCCACCAGGATCGGCACCTGGTGCGCTCGGAACGTGCCCTCGACTTGCAGACCATCGACGACTTTCGGTCCCGTCCAGCCCTTGGGTGATCTGAGGACGATCATCGGCCAGCGCGGCCGAGTCGTGTCTCTTTTGTTCCGCGCATTGCCTTGGATTTGCTGAATGTCCTCGATGGCCTTTTCCATGGCGGCGGCCATGAGTTGATGCATCTTTTCCGGCTCATCGCCTTCCACAAAGTAGGGCGTCCAGCCGCAGCCTCGCAGAAATTGCTCCAATTCTTCATGCTCGACGCGGGCCAGGACGGTCGGGTTGCTGATCTTGTAGCCATTAAGGTGCAGGATCGGCAGCACAGCTCCGTCGGTGATCGGGTTGAGAAACTTGTTCGACTGCCATGCGGTCGCCAGGGGGCCCGTTTCCGCTTCACCGTCGCCGACGACGCAGGCGACGATCAGGTCGGGATTGTCAAACGCGGCCCCGAAGGCATGGCTGAGCGAGTACCCCAGCTCGCCGCCTTCGTGAATCGACCCCGGCGTCGTTGGCGCAACGTGGCTCGAAATCCCGCCGGGGAACGAGAATTGTTTGAACAATTTTTTCAGCCCGGCTTCGTCTTGGGTGACGTTCGGATAAACTTCACTCCAGGTGCCTTCGAGGTAAACGTTGCCCACAATCGCCGGGCCGCCGTGACCGGGACCGGCGATATATAACATATCCAGGTCGTACTTCTTGATGATCCGGTTCAGGTGCACGTAGATGAAGTTCTGGCCCGGCGTCGTGCCCCAGTGTCCGACCACCAGAGGCTTCACGTGCGACAGTTTCAGCGGCTCCTTCAGAAGCGGATTGTCGTAGAGATAAATCTGACCGACCGACAGATAGTTGGCGGCCCGCCAGTAGGCATCCATCTTGCGGAGCAGTTCCGGGGAAAGAGTTTTTGTCTTCATAGTTCAATTCTCCTCATATAAAGGTCTTTCTCGTGTTTGCTTCAACGGGAATGCTTCTGGGCGGCCCGTTCATCGACCCAGTATCCCTGTCGATTGTAATGCCGATGCAGTCCGGTCTCGTAATCCCGGGTTAGCAGGGACTCCTCCGTGTATTCCGGTGATTGCTTGACGGTCTCGCGAGTAAGATTGACGAAGACTGTCGACTCGCTCCAACTAACGCGCTCGATCCATTTTGTTGAAATCAAGACCTTTTCCCCCGGCCACCAGTTCCGCGTATCGACGATTAGATAACGAATCGCCCACGTCTCGTCATCGATGATAAAATCGTCGACGTGGCCAATCTCGCCGTCCGAGGCTTTGATGTGATGGCCGCTCACATCGCGAGTGCTGCGCAAATGGGGATCCCACGCTTTCCCGCCTTGATTAGATTTTCTCCATTTTTCACGGTCACGCACAATGGTGGGATAATACCCCCACATGTATGAGTCGCCCCAATACATCGGCCATCCATAATACCCGTAATAGGTCTCCTCGAATTGCCGCGAGACGGGCTTGTCACTATTCAAGGACGGACTGTCCTCAATTTGCTTTTTGGTCAAATCGACAGTGATGTTTTGCTCTTCTTTATTCACGGCGACCAGCGCATACGGGGAGATCAACACCTGCCTGTCCATGAGCCAGTTTCCGGTGTCGGCGACCAGATAGCGAATCGTCCAGTAGTGGTCATCGAAGTAGAATTCTTTGACCGTCCCTATTTCACCGTCGCGGCTGGCCAATTTGTAACCCCTAAGTGTTTTGGCTTTGTTTAGCATAGTAGTACTCCTTTCGTTCCTCGAGTTTAACCATTCACTTGGCAAGAGCCCGATCAGCGGATTATTTCTTGGTTCGTTTGTTAATAAGGACGACCAGCAGGACCACCACCAGTACGCCGATCACAACCCAAATCCACATCCCTCCTCCCGCCAATCCACCCATCCATCCGCCCATCCAACCGTCTCCTTGGTTCATCATAAAGCCTCCTTTCGTTGCGCTGCGACCGGCCAGCCACCGGGCAAACAAGTATTAAGACATATCCGTCATTTGCTTTGACATCCCTTTCATCATTCCGGACATCAGCTCCCTCTAATCCCTGGGCACTGGGCATATCTTTCATCGTGCCCGGCAGTCTTCACCCACCACCGAGGAAAGGGAACTTACGACTTCCCCTGCAGGTAGTCGATCATCGGCTGGGAGATGAGCGGCACCACATCGCCGATCATGTGCGGCATGAGCCGGTCCATGACCTTGGGCATGAGATCCGGCATCTGCTCGCGCATGTATTGGGGCATCTCGATCTGCTCCTCGACCCTCCTGAGCATGGTCGGCAGCACCTTGGGCAGCATCAGCGGCAGCAGGCGCGGGAAGAGTACCGGGAACATCGGCTTCATCAGGCTCACTGTGCCGGGGACCTTGCCCAAGAGGTGCATCATGGGCCCCATGCCGAGCGGCATGGCGTCGATCAGCTCCGGCCACATCGTGCCCATCAGGCCGGCGAACCCTTGCGGCGTCAACAACTTGATGAAGGCTTCGAAGACCGCCCACTGCTTTCTCACCTCCGGGTTCGGATCGGGGAAGGTGTAGCCGAAGGTCGCCGCGGCGAAGTGCGCGAGGTCCTGCACCTCGATCGGCATACCCTTCTTTTCCGCCGTCACCCGCAACTGCACCTGGCAGCAGGGGCACAGGGAAAGGATCTTCTCCGCTCCGGCTGCCAGGGCTTCATCGAGCCTCACCTTGCCGATGTCGGCAGCCACCGGCGGCTCCTTGAGCAGCGTGAGCACGCTGGCGCAGCAGTGTGCCTGCTCGCGGTTGTGGCTCATCTCCACGAGCTTCACGTCGGGGATGGCTTGGATCACGTCCCGCGGCGGCTCGTAGACCCCCGATGCGCGGCCGATGTGGCAGGAGTCGTGCCAGGTGACGGTAACCGGCTTCTCGGACTCGGGGAAGCGGAACTTCCCGGCTTTGATCTGCTCGGCGAGGATCTCACTGTAATGCCTGGCCTTGATCGGGTAGTCGATACCCAGCTTCTTTGCCCACTCGGGGTAGTACTGGCGCCACATCAGGTCGCACGCCGGGCAGGAGGTGATGACCGTATCCGCACCGGCCTGCTTCACCAGCTCGATGTTCCGCTTCATGATCTCGGCGAAGAGGTCCCAGCGGCCGGCGACGAGCATCGGCGTGCCGCAACAGTTCTCCTCTTTTCCGAGGTGCACGAAGTCCACGCCCGCCTTGTCCAGCAGGCGCACCGAGGCCTGCCCGATGTCGTGCTCGACGTAACTCGCTGTGCAGCCGGCGAAGTAGACGTTCTTGGCCTTGCCGCCCGGCGGGTGCGCGGCCTTCAGGTCTGCGGGGTACCAGTCCATGCGGTCCTTGCGGTAGCCGGCCCAGATGTTCCCCTCGGACTTGAGCGCCGCGGCCATCATCTCGAAGGGAGGGAAGGTCATGCGCTGCTCCTCGTTGATCAGCATGCCGCGCAGTTTCATCCACGAGGGTTCGATGGGCAGATTGGTGGAGCAGCGCGTGTCGCACATCTCACAGGTGGTGCAGACCAGGAAGGTGTCCACCATCTGCTGGTCCCACTTCTCGCGCCCGGCCATATACTCGCGCAGCCAGTACCATTTGCCCCGGGGACTCTGGCTCTCCCAGCCGCGACCATAGAACTGGTCGCACTCCGCCACACAGTAGCCGCACTGGGAGCAGGTGTAGGCATACCAGGCCACATCGGCGGGGATGTCCCTGACCGACTGCGTCGGGCGCTCACCGATCTTGCTGATGACGTGGTTCCCCAAGGGCCGGATGAGCGGCTCGATGGCCGCTCCCAGGCTGAGGGCGCTGGCCATCACCCCGCCCTGCATCACCTTGCCGGGATTGAGGATGTTGCTTGGATCCTCCTTGGCTTTGAATTCCTTTAGGCGCTCCAGCCGCTCTCTGCCGAGGATCTGACCGGCCTTACCGGCGAAGTAAAGCCCCGTGGCATAAGGTCGTCCACCGTTCTTCTCCGCGATCTTCATGACGGTCAGCGACAAGGGAAAGATGAAGTTGTACGAGAACTTCCGCTGGTCGCTGGGGATGAAGCCGAGGATGACCACCTCGGGATTGCCCCCGGCGCCTTCCCGAATGACCAGTCCCTCCTTGACGACGGGTTGGCTGATCTTGCGTTCCACTTCGGCCATCATATCCCCGAGAGAAGAGAGCGGTATGACCACCTCGGCGGGCACGAGGCTCGGGCCAAGCCGTTTGACGACCATCATCTCGAAACGGTTGTCCCACTCGTGGTGTGCGATCCTGTCCGAGAGGAGCTCCGCCTGACAGGTCTTGAACAGGTCGGGGAGGACGTCGTCGATACGCCGGCGGTCCTTCTCCCGGAAGGCAAGAGTCATGACGTAGGACGCCGGGAGGAGGACCCGCTCCCCCACGGCGTGATCGGCGTGCATCCGCAGAGGGGCGCGGTTTTTCATTTCCGCCATGCGCGGGTTGATGAAGCTGAGGGACCAGATCGGCAGCCTGTCCTTGACGATCCGCTCCACCAGGAGTTGCAGGTCATGCGCGTCGGGGCAACCGATCGAGATCACGCCCAACTCTTCTTTGGGCATGACCTTGACCGTCACCTCGCTGATGAGCCCGGTGGTGCCTTCGGCCTCGGACACGAGATCGAGATCCGATCCCGAGAATTCCCGTACCGTGCCGTCGGCCAGCACCCCCCGGGCACTCACCACGTTGTCCCGGAACCATCCCGACTCATAGGAGCCGAACCCCGCTCCTCCCTGGGCCAGCCATCCGCCGACGGTGGCGGCGGGATAGCTGGAAGGGTAGAGCCGCAGCGTCAGATTCTCCTTGGCCAACTCCCGGTCGAGCTTCTCCCAGCAGATACCAGGCTGAACCCTAACTGTTTGGGTCGCCCTGTCGATTTCCAGGAGCTTGCTCAGATGGAAGAAATCCACCACGAGGCCCCCCTTCACCGGCAGGACCCCCCCGTACCCCGAGGACGCTCTGCCTCGGGGAGTCAGGGCGGTGCGGTGTTCCCGCGCCCAGCGCACGAGTGCCACCAGCTCCTCTTCGGAGGCGGGCTGGACGATGGCGTCGGGGACAGTCGACCCGACGAGCGGCTTGATCATGCTGGGAATTTCCGCGATGTCGTGCCCGTAGAGCGTGCGCTCCCTGCGCTCGAAGGAGACACGGGTTTTGAAAAGGCTTTCCAGCGATCTCTTGTCAGCAGCCTGTAGCGCGGCCATTGTTGCTCCTCCTTACCTATGCAGGCCTAACGCCTGAACACGTCATAAGTGTCAGGTCTACAGTTGCTCTACTTTTTCATTTCAAGCTCGGACATCTTATTCTGCATCTGCATCATTCTATCCTGTAAATTCTTCATCTCCTTTTCCGAAGCCTTTCCTTTCCCAATCATTTTTGACATGTCCATCATCTGTTGTGACATGCCTTTCATTATTTCAGACATCCTTTTCATATTGCCCGCTGGCATGTCTTTCATCATAGTGGAGATTTTCCCCATCATTTCTGACATTTGATTGGTCGTCCCCATCATATTGTTCATCATCTCACCTTGCCCCATCATTCCCTTCCGCTCCATCATCTGGCCTTTTTGCCCAGTCATCTGGGCATTGGTGTAAGACGCGAACAACCCAATAATCAAACCAATGAGAATTAGCTTTTTCATTTTCGTATCCTCCTTTTTATTTTTTTAATGCTGCCTTCTTCTCATCTACTTCCGCAAACGGGATCGATAGCCATTCCGATCACCGCCTTTCCCATTGATTATTGCTTCAGGTAAGCTCCTTCGGATGCCTTTTCAATTGAAAGACCCAAGACGCGGCAGACCGTGTTCGCGATCATCCACTCCTCGTCCGTATGAATGACGCGGACAGCGACCCGGCCGGCGTCCGCGGAAATCATGCCCTCATTCGCTACGTTTTGCTTTTCTGCGAGTTCGATTCCCAAAAATCCCAGCCCATCGCAAATCCGGGCGCGGACCCTGGGCGCATTTTCTCCGATGCCGCCGGCGAACACCAGCGTGTCCAGTCCACCCAACGCCGCCGCGAATGCGCCGATCCATTTCTTGACCTGGTAGCAAAACAGCGCGACCGCTTCAGCCGCCCGCACGTCCTGCGTTTCACGGTCGAGCAAGTCACGCATGTCGGAACTGGTCTCCGACACGCCGAGCAGCCCGGACTGAAAATTGACCATCTCATTGAATTGCTTCGCGCTCATTTTTTCAGTGCGCGCCAGATACCAAACCAGTCCGGGATCGAGATCGCCGGAGCGAGTGCTCATCGGCACCCCGGCGGTCGGGGTGAAACTCATGCTTGTGTCCACGGATTTGCCGTCACGCACCGCCGCCAGGCTCGCGCCATTGCCGAGGTGGGCGAGGATGACCCGGCCTTGTGCCGCTTCCGTTCCGGCCAGACGGACCAGTTCTCCCATGAGAAACGCATACGACAAGCCATGAAACCCATATCGCCGCACGCCCTGCGCCTCGTACCGGCGCGGGATCGGCAACAGCCGCGCCACGCGCGGCAGGTCATGGTGAAAAGCCGTGTCGAAACAAGCTACTTGGGGCAGGTCGGGAAATCGGCGATGAAACGCCTCAGTCAACAGGATCTCCTCGGGCAGATGTTCAGGATCGAATGGGCTCAGCCGGTGCAGCTCATCGACCATTTCCGCCGTGATTCGCTGCGGCTTGCTGTACTTCGGCCCGCCATGCACCACGCGATGCCCCACCGCCGTTAATGCATCACGCCCGCTGCGTTCCTCGATCCAATCCATCAGGGCGCCCACCGCCACCGCGTGGTCCGGCGCCGTCACGGGCCGCAAAAAGGTGTCCGCCTGGTTCAAGCCTTTCACCCGCAAGGTGGCCTCCGGCAGTCCAATCCGCTCAATTGCGCCCTCCAGAATCCGTCGGAGCGAGTCGCCGGGCTCGAACAGCGCGAACTTGATGCTCGACGAGCCGCCATTGATCGTCAGGATGCGTAGGTTAGCCGGTTTCATGGATGACTCCTTCGTCATTCCGCAATCCGAACGAAGCCAGTTTCGCACAAGTGGACCGGTAATCCGTGTGAAGAATGCTTCGAATGCCCAAACCTTCCGCAATCTGGACGAACATCGGGGTGTTTTCGATATAGAGGACCTGCCCGGCTGGCGCCTGGGCAATGTCCAGCGCAAGCCGAAAGATGTCCGCGTCGGGCTTGCGGACGTGGACGAAGCAGGACGAAATGAAAAAATCCACAAACCCATCAAGCTTGAACTTGCGAATCCGATACGCATTCAGTTCCCGTGCTTCGTTGCTGACCACGACGATCTTCAGCCCGTGCCGGACCTTGAGCTGAGCGACAAACTCGATCATTTTGGGATATGGCTTCGACTGGGCGAACATGAATTTCCGAAACTGAGCCCGGGTGAACGGTCGCTTTCGATAGAAGACCACCAGACATAAATATTCTTCTATCGTGAGTTTTCCCTCCTCAGAGGTCTCGAAGGTCAGGTGGTGCCGATCCTCCAACTCGGCCAATTCCAGATTGAAGTTCGTCGCCGCCCGTTTGCGGGCATGATGATCCCACCCGTCGGTGAGCAGGACGCCGCCGATATCTAGAAAAAACGTCGTGATCGGGATCGCTCTTTTCATTTGGCCTTCGTCAACGCCGTCTGCCACCCTTGACGGTTCTTGCATCGACCCGGAAGTATGGCGATAGATCATATCCCCGATACCTATCTCAGGTGGATAGCCCCAATACCCCGACTTACGGGTCGGGGTATTGGGGCATAATATAAGGACAAGAAGAACGTCCCTCTTGAATCTACCGGACTTTGTAACGATCAATCATCCGTTTTTTTCCATCCAACCCATTCCGGAGTCCCGTCCTTGCTTCTCAATCGCAAGACTTCATCTCCCCGCTTCACCGTTGTGGCAAGGATAAAAGTCTCATCACGAACGGTGACCAGTGAGCCGGTCACGGTAACCTTATCGCCTCTTTTAAAATATCTTGTTTGCGCAAAGCCTTGGATGTAGATGGTAGGACCCAAGTAAACCGGCAGTATCTCTTTTTTGTCAATAAAGACGGTCAATCGCATTTCCATGCCGAATCCCGGGTCCGGAACGTGGTCCACTTTTATTACTTCTCCCGAGATCGTTTTAATTGTTTTAGAGTCAAAGATTTTTGTGTAAGGGTCTTCTCTCACTGGACCAGGATACATCGGGTAACCGTAATGCCCGTAATAACCACCATAATCGCCATAACCGTAACCGTAGTTGCCCAGTGTCCCCCGATTTACATATCCGGGAATGCCGTAATGCTTGAAAATGTCCTCCCCCCAATGTATATCCGTCATGTCCGGCAAATTGTTTTTGTCAAAAGCAGGCGCTTTTGCCATTTGCTCTTTCGATCGATTGAGGAAGAATATGCCTTCTGAAGGAAGCGCGGCAAGGGATTCCCAAGGGACGGGAAAGAGCTTTTCACCGATGCCCAAAAAACCGCCGGATTCAAGGACTGCGAACACAATTTTCCCCGTATCGAGATCGACGACTAAATTCTCAATCTTTCCTAAGGTCTCCCCTTTCCCATTCACCACTGGGGAGCCGATGATTTTTTCCACCATAAACGCATTAATTCGCTGACCTTCTGCCGTTTTGCCGGCTCCTCCCGCCGGTCCAATTTTCTCTTGAGTAAAACCGTTCGTCCCAAGAAATAGACCGACCATAGCCAAAAGAACGATTATCGGATGCCTTCTCATGTTGTATTCCTCCTCTTAGTTTAGCGTTTCATTGAAATGATTGAATGGCCCTTGCCGCGAAAGCCTCCCGTATCCATCCGATAGGGATACCCAGAATGTGTCCTAATGGAATCGTATGCTGGTTCATTTTCCTTAAGAAGGATCAATCCAAGGCCACCGCTGGGATAGTATCCCCAGCTCCTACTGTATGACCAGGTGGGTATTACGCCGACTAAGACGAGAATCAAAATAACGATCGGTATCGTCCCCATGTTTTTCCGCCTTTCCTGTTGTTTGCTTTTCTTGGTTCTTTGCTAACAAAGGCCGCCCGTAGCGAGCAATAAATGCGATAGTCATAACATCTTTCTTTTGTGTCATTACATCGCGTATATTGCTGACAATCGCCGCCAATTCGACACTATCTTTGTATTCCGGCTCGGGTTTGTCCCTGATATATCCGTATTTCTTCCGTAAAAGCCCCAGAAGTTTCTCGGTCTTCCCTTCAATCTCGCCCGGATCGTTATCAGTGAGTTTGCCCCACTTCTCTTTAACCCCCCCCTTGATCTCCAACCATTTTCCTTTCAGAATATCTTTATTCATGTTCACCTTCCTTAGTCTCAAAATCTTGCGGAATTACACTGCAGCGAGGCATAATACTTTGAAGGAAAGTGGACGGGCTAATTTGGTGCTCTTGTCTCCGGCCGGACTATCCCGAGCTTATGTGTCCTCGCTCTCAAGGTACTCGGGTGGAGACCCAGGATCGCTGCGGCCCCATCCTTTCCCTCGATGCGCCATCGGGTTTCAGAAAGGATCTTAAGAATTTGGTTTCGCTCCGTCTCTTCCAGGGTCCTCACGGTGGAGGAAAGTGAGG
>VFSW01011572.1_pt1 | contig 12385 bp, 14 predicted proteins | sample 5358111 | NCBI WGS metagenome assembly VFSW01 (sample SAMN11554181, study PRJNA540505) | mine drainage metagenome | isolation source: sediment from site ElyBrook_90M | place: USA: Ely Copper Mine, Vershire, VT | collected 2017
GGGCAGCGTCTCGATGAACGAGAGACGCGAGCCGGTCTGCAGCCGCTCGGCGCCGTTGGCGCTCTTGCAGAGGTCGGCGAACGAGGTCCGCACCGCGTCGAGCATGCCGAACAGCAGGAACGCGGTGACGATGGACATCACCGTCAACAGCGTGCGGGTCTTGCGCCGGAACAGTGCCGCCCAGACGAGATGCAGGTATTTCATGCCCGCCCCCTCAAGCCGCGGCCTGTTCGACGAGCGTGCCCTTGTCCAGGTGCAGCGTGTGCCCGGCGAACTCGGCCGCCTTGGGGTCGTGCGTCACCATCACGATCGTCTTGCCGTGCTCGCGATTCACCTCCCCCAACCCCCCGACCCCCCCGGCGGGGGCCGGCGGGCCCTGGTCGCGGGGGGGCGCGTCGCAGCCCAGCAGCGGCGGCGCGCAGACGATCGCGCGCGCGATCGCCACGCGCTGTTGCTGGCCGCCGGACAGTTCGCCGGGCTTGTGCGCGGCGCGATCGGCGAGGCCCACCAGCTGCAGCGCGATCGCGGCGTTCTTGCGCCGCTGCGCGGCCGACAGGCGCGTCAGCAGCAGCGGCAGCTCCACGTTGCGCTGAGCCGTCAGCATCGGCATCAAATTGTAGAATTGGAACACGAAGCCGACGGTGGCGGCGCGCCACCGTGCCAGCGCGCCGCCGCTCAGCTGGTCGATGCGCTGGTCGCCGACGGTGATGCTGCCCGAGCTGGGCGAGTCCAGCCCGCCGATCAGATTCAGCAGCGTCGTCTTGCCCGAGCCGGACGGGCCCATCAATGCCAGAAAATCCCCGGCGGCGATCTGGAGATTGATGTGATTCAAAACCTCGATTTTCTGGCTCCCGCGGACGTAGGTCTTTGCGAGATCGTGAATGTCGATCAAGGTGGCCATGCGATTCTCCGGGCGCTTAGGGTGATGTGTTGGGCAAAGTGATCTTGGATCCATCCCGCAGTGCTTCAGGGGGCGCGACCACGACGAGTTCGCCCGGCCGCAAGCCCGTCGGCACGAGGCGCAGGTCGCCGTAGCGCTGCGCGGCCGGGAGCACCCCGCGCGCCTCGACACGGTCCCCGTCGACCACGAATACCACGGCGTGCCCCGCGCGCGTCGCGATCGCCGTCGCGGGAACCAGGGCGCCATGCGACGCGGACTCCTGCGGCCGCGGCTGTGCCTCGAGGAATGAAACCCGCACCCCCATGTTCGGGACGATGCGCGGGTCTCTGCGCTCCAACGCGACGCGAACCTTGATCGTCGCCTTGCCGCGATCGGCGGTCGGCACGATCGCGATCACGTGCGCCGGTATCTTCCAATCGGGATAGGCGTCCAACACCGCCTCGGCCGGCATGTCCGGGCGTACCCGGCCGATGTAGGTCTCGCTCACGTCGACATCCACTTCCAGCGAGTCCATGTCGACGATGGTGCCGATGCCGGTGCGCGTGAAGCCGCCTCCGGCCGACAGCGGCGAGATGATTTCGCCGACCTGTGCATCCTTGGTGGTGACGATGCCGCCGAACGGCGCGCGCACGACGGTGTAGTTGAAATTCACCCGTGCCTGATCGGCCGCCGCGTCGGCCGCGGCGACCTGGCGTTGCTGGGCGAGGAGCTGCGCGCGCGCACTGTCGACCAGCGTGCGCGTCTGCTCGGCGGCCTGTTTCGACGCCAATCCCTGGGCGGCGAGCGTCTGATCGCGCGCCGCATCGCGCTGATCCTGGGCGAGCTGCGCCCGAAACTGCGCGACCAGCGCGTGCGCCGCCGCGGCCTGTGCGGTGGCGACCTCGAGCGCCGCCTTGTAGCCGCGGTCGTCCAGTCGCGCCAAAACCTGGTCGCGCTTCACCTTGTCGCCTTCCTCGATCAGCACAGCGGTGAGCGTTCCGGTGATCTGCGCCGAGACCGTCGCCTGGCGGCGCGCCGTCACGTAACCGGTCGCCTGCAGCACCGCGCAGGCATCGGCGCGCGCCGGCCGCGCCCCCCCCCCCGCCGGGGGGCCCGCGGACGGCGATGGGGGGGGGGCGGAGCTGGAGCCTGGCGGCCACGGCGGTGACCGCGAGCGCGGCGATCAGGGCCGCGTTGACGGCCGCGGCCGCCCAGGGCGGGCGGCGCCCGGCACCGTGATCCTCGCGCTGCGCACGGTCGATTTTCAACGCGTTCAGCAAATCCGAGTCGTTCACGGCCGCTCCTGTGCGGAAGCCCGCAACAACACCGAAATCCCTTTGAGATCCTCCGGACCCAGAATGCCGGCGGCCTGTTTGAGCGTGAGCAGACCGGTCAGGTAGTCGGCGCGGCTGCGGGCGTAGGCCGTTTGCGCCGTGACCAGATTCTGGCGGGCGAGCGTGACGTCGACGATCGTGCGGGTGCCGGCCCGCATGCCCGCTTCCATGTAACGCAGCGAGGTCTCGTTGGACTTGACCGACTGGCGCAGCGCCTTGACCTGCGATATGCCGGTCAGCACCCCCAGATACGCGGTGCGCGCCTTCTGTTCGGTCGCCCGCCGCGGGAGCACGCCCTGCCCCGCGGCGGACTCGTATTGCCGGTGCGCCTGGCTCACTTGGGCGCGCACCGCGCCGCCGGAGTAGATCGGCACCCGGACCTGCAGCATGATGCTGTTGCCGTTGAGACTCTGGGTTTGGCCGATGTCGAGGCCCTGGATCGCGGAGAATTGCTCGTTGTGGTTGTAGCTGTGGCTGAGAACGAGGTTCAGGGTCGGATAATGGCCGCTGCGCTTGATCGCGACGTTGCGCGAGGCCGCATCGGCACCGGCCAGCGCGGCGCGCAGCGTCGGGTTTTGTGCGAGCGCGGTATCGACCCAGCGGCCGCCGTCCGCGGGATCGGGCGCGCGCAATGGCAGGTCGGGGCCGGGCTCGCGCAGCGTGCCGACCGCTTCGCCGGTGATCGCGCGCAGCCCTTCCTCGGCATTGGTGATCTGCTGCCGGGCCGCGATCTCGGCGGCGACCGACTGATCGAGGGCCGCCCGCGCGTTTTCGACGTCGATGACCGTGCCGGTGCCCGCCTGATACCGGCCCTCGGCCTGTTTCAATTCGATGCGATAGGCTTCGGTCGCCGCGTGATCGGCCGCCATCGTGTCCCGCGCGGTGATCACGTCGAAATACGCGGTCGCGGTCCGCACGATCAGATCCTGCTGCGCGGCGACGAACAAGGCTTGCGCCTGCGCGACGGTCGAATCGGCCTGGCGGATCGACTGCCATGCGGCCCAATCGAAGATCGGCTGGGTGAGCTGCGCCGTGTAGGTCGTCGTGTAGGAGCGGAAGCGACCGTTGCTCTCGATGTAGGCATTCGTGCCCGGGTCGTATACCAGAGGTATCTGGCCGCTCGATTTGTCGATCTGCCGTTGTCCGGACGCGCTGATCGCGGGCAGATAGGCGGCGCGCGCAATCGGTTTGTCCTCCAGGACCGCACGGTAGTTCGCCTCGGCCCCGGCGAACGTCGGGTCGTTCTTCAGCGCGGACTCATAGACGTTCCAGAGGTCGGCGCCGCGGGCCAGGGTCGCGACCGACGCGAGCGCCGCGGTCGAGGCGACCAGCCAGCCGCGTAGTCCACGCGTGACGGTGACTTGGGCAGCGGCCGGTCCATGGGCCGTCGGAGTCATCGGGGAGCCTGTGGTGGGTGGGACCACGCACTTTCTACTACATCGGTGGCCGTTCGGCTACCGCAAACACGTTGCGGCGGCCGGGTCGTTTTCAGGAATTCACTTGCCTTCGCCGGATCGATGGCATACAAAGACTCATCGAGTTCGCCCGAAATCCCCCTGCAACACACAAACTGGCATGAACAATTCGAATTCTTCTTCCGATGCCTCTCCGCCTCGCATGACCCTCAAGCTCAAGGGCCCCGGCCGCAAGGCGCCGGAGAAAGCCGAGACGCCGACGATCACGCCGCCGCCGGGCAACCCCCACTCGAAGCCCGGCGCCCAATGGTCCGATGAGTACAAGCGCCGCATGCAGGCGGACATGGACGAACTGAACCGCAAGTAAAGCCGGGTCTGGCGCGTCGAGGTCCCCGACCGTGGGAGTCGCGGTTCGCCTGCGCCATCAGGAGTCCCGATGCGCCTCTACGTCGACGCAAATTTCGCGAGTCCCTACGCGTTGGCGGCCTTCGTCAGCCTCGTCGAGAAGGGCGTGAAGTTCACGCTCGAACCCCTGGACCTCGCCGCGCAGGCGCATCGCGATCCGGCCTTCGCGAAGACATCGATCACCGGCCGGGTGCCGACGCTGATACACGATGACTTCGCGCTGTCGGAGTCATCGGCGATTTGCGAATACCTCGACGAGATCCTTCCCGGCACCCGCCTGTATCCGACGACTCCGCGCGAGCGCGCGCGGGCCCGTCAAATCCAGGCCTGGGTGCGCAGCGATCTCATGCCGATCCGCGAGGAGCGGCCGACGTTCGTCGTGTTCTGCGGCGCGCGGCGCCCCGCCCTGTCGGTTCGTGCACAGGAGGCCGCCGCAATGCTCTGTTCGGCGTCCCTGGCCTTGCTGGGCGATCATGCCGACAACCTGTTCGGCGACTGGTCGATCGCCGACGTCGATCTGGCGATGATGCTGCAACGCTTGGTCGCGCACGGCGATCCGATCCCGCAACGTCTGGTCGACTACGCGAATCACCAATGGCGTCGTCCGAGCGTTCAACTCTGGGTCCGGCACGAGCGGCCGCCGCTCGTCGAGTACTGAATCAAAACGCGTACACCAAGTTGATCGTTTCCATCGCATCCAGCTTTTTCAGTCCGGCCGGCGGCTTGCTGTTGTTCTGCAGCGTGTAGCCGACGCTCAGCGCCAGCTTCTCGGACACCTTGACCGTGAGGGCGAGCGCGTTGGTGAGCAGCGTGTCGCTCGACCCGGACTCGACCAGCAACTTGTCGGACAGCGTGGTGGTGCTGGTGAGATCCTGGGAATAATCGGCGCCGGCGGTGACGATCGCATCGCCGGTGGCGGCGAGCAGCTTGCGCGACGTCACGTAACCCGCCGCATTCCGGAGTATGTTTTCCGGCTGTGATCGACGGTATCCGGCGCCAAGCTGCACGGTGAGGTGGAGCGCCTTTTCATCGAATAGCTTGTAGCCGATGCCCGCGGTGGCGCTCGCCTGGTACTGGAACCCGCTGAACATGTCGTGCGCATAGCGCAGCGTCCCGAACGACAACACCCGCGGCGTGATCGCGTAATCGGACTGCCAGCCGGCGTCCCAGCGGTCCGCCGACGTGACCCCGGCCGATTGCGCGTAAAGGCCGCCAAGATGCGCCGTATGTTTCCAGTCGGCGTGGTGCAGCGACAGATCGAGCGCCACGTTGGCGGTCTTCGCGCTGCTGTTGCCCTGCGTGGAGACCAGTCCGGCCTGACCCTTGCCGGTCCACACGTCGTCGGGCTGAGCCGGCGCGGCCGCCATGGCGATACCCGACAGGCAGATGGAATTGGCGACCGCGACGACAACAAGGTTCCGCATTTGAATGACTGCTCCAATGATGATTTTAGTGCGCTTGCGCCGTGCGGCGTGCGCGTGGACCGACGTTGCGCCGGCCGTGCCGGCCGTGCCGGCGACAACCGGCGCGCACTATATCGAAGTTGGGGTCGTTTGGTCATCCCCCGGGGTGGCGATTGATTCCGGCGGCGGCGCCGGTCCAACGAGCGCATCCGCCGGGATCGCTTGCACCGGGAGTTCTCGATGAACCCAGCCACGGTCGATAGGTTGGTGGCCACGCGCGGCGTCGTTCATGTCGGTCGAGCCGACGCCCTCGTTGCCGCCCGCGGCGGCGACCCGTTGCGGGCGGGCACCCTGCTGCGCACCGGATCCGCCGGGTTCGCGTTGTTCAGCATCGGATCGGTCACGATGCGCGTCGGACCCTGGACCCAGCTCGAACTGACCCGGCCCGGGCACCTCAGGCTCGAGCGCGGCCGCGTCTATGTCGACGACGCGATGTCGCGGAGGCCGGACGAGAGCTTGGTCATCGACACGCCGCTTGGCCGGGTGACCGACAGCGGCGCCCGATTCCAGATGCGGTTGGATCCCATGGCGCTTTCCGTCGGCGTGCGCGACGGCAGCGTCCTCGTCGGACGCGGGACGTCGAGCCGGCACGCGCTCGCACGCGGTCAGGGCGTCGATGTCTTCAAGAACGGCGCGGTGCGCCGCGTGGCGGTCGCGCCCTGCGGCACGCCCTGGGCCTGGACCAACGCGCTGATGCCGGAAGCGCCGACACACGGCCGGCCGCTCGCTGCCTTTCTCGAGTGGTTCACGCGCGAAACCGGGTATGTCATCGTGCTGCTGGACCAGGTGACCCAGGATGAACTCGACCGAACGCCGCTCTATGGCAACATCAGAGGCCTGTCGCCCGACGCGGCGCTCGCGGTCGTCACGCACTTGACGCAGTTCGACTTCGCGACCCATCCATCCGGCGAACTGAAGATCGAAAGGCGCGAATTGCTGGAAACCGGGACCTGAGCGCGTCCTGCTCGGCGGTGAACCTCAGCGGCGCAGAGTGGGCCTGAGACCGCGTTGCCAGGCGGCACAGGCTTCCGTGAGCCGGGCCGCGCGGTTCGCGAAACCCAGCTTTTGGGCGTAATCGGCCGCCGTCAGCGCCGCGGCGTCGTGCAAGCAGGGATCCGCGCCATGCCGGATCAGGATCTCGATCACCGACTCCGCCTCGCCCCGCGGTTCCGGGCGACGTAGCGCCGCCCACATCAACGGCGTAACCCGACCCGCCATGGTGGCGTTCACCGGGGCGCCGCGCCGGATGAGGCCTTCGACGACCTCCGGTGATGACCCGACGACCGCCGCGTCCAGCGCACCCCCGCCGCCCGCATCGCGCGCGTCGAGGTTCGCCCCATGGTCGATCAGAATTTGAGCGCAGCCGGCCGCGCCGGAATTCAGCGCCCGCAGCAACGGGGTCCGGTCGGACGGCGCATCACGAATGTTCGGATCGGCTCCGGCCGCCAACAGCGCGCGTACCGCATCCACGGGGCAATGCGCGGTTTGAACCAGCAGGGACAGCATCGACATGCCGTTGGCGAGGATGTTCGGATCCGCACCGTGCGCCACCAACAGGGTGCTCACTTGGGGGTGCTCGGTCATGATCGCCAGCGCGAGGGGTGTCTCGCCGTTGGCGAGCCGCTGGTTCGGATCGGCGCCCCGATGCAGTTGCGCGTCGACGTCCGCGACGCGGCCGGTTCGAATCGCCGCCGCGAGCCGCACGGCCGCGGGCGTGTGCAGCGCCCGCGGCATCAACAAGGCGCAGCCCATCACGATTGCGGCGAGGCCGGGGGATTTCACGCTCGGGTCCTGGGTGGGTTCGCGTTCATGATAAATGACGGCGCGCCGATCGCGGCGGAAATTGCGCCGGATCAGTTTCCCCGTCCATCCCGCGCCCATAATTTCACCAATCCGCTGTCGACGGCCTCTTCGTGGAGAATTGAATTGTCGGTGACGACTGTCGATCTCACGCACCCGGTTGCGCACAAGCCGGCCGTCCCGCCGCGCATCCACGAATCGCGCACGCCGACCGCGCTGTTGCGGCTCGCGGCCACCGCCTTGCCGAGGGCGCTGATCGCGCGTCTCGCGGGCGTCATGGTGCGGAGCCTCGGCGCGGCCCATCCGAAATTGCGGGACGACTTGGAACGGGCCTCGCCCGCGACGATCCACGTATTTCCGACCGACCTTCCCTACGGCTTCGCGCTGGCGATCGGCCGCGCGCCGCTGTCCCTGAGCGTCGTCGATCGCGATGCCGGCGGAGCCGACGCGGCGATCGCCGCGAGCGTCGCCACGCTGATCGACCTGCTCGAGGGTCGGATCGACAGTGACACCCTGTTTTTTCGGCGCGACTTGACGATCGCCGGCAGCACGGCCGCCATCGTCGAACTGCGCAACGTGCTCGACCGGGAGGAAATCGCGCTCGCCACGGAGATCGCGCGGCAGCTCGGGCGCCTCGGACGCCCGGCCCGGGAGGTCGCGCGCAGACTCGACCGTCTGGTTCTGCATGCGGGCGCGCGGGTCGCGGCCCTGCATCGCGCGCTGCACCCGCCGCAGGAATCCGGCCGGGACAGCGCCGACTTGCTCGACCAATGCCGCGCCGAGATCGCCGCGCTGACCGCCCGTCTCGGCAAACTCGAGGCGCGGCAGCGGCGGCGCGATGAGCCGCGCGCATGACCGGACGCTATCTCGAACTGGTCTGCCCAGCGGGCACGCCGGCGGCGTTGCGCGCCGCGGTCGACGCGGGCGCCGACACGGTTTACTGCGGCTTTCGCGACTGTACCAACGCCCGAAACTACCCCGGCCTGAATTTCGACGCGGATGAACTGCGCGAAGGCGTGGCGTATGCGCACGCGCGCGACTGCCGGGTTTTGGTCGCAATCAACACCTTCCCCCGCGCCGGCGACGCCAAGCCCTGGCACCAGGCCGTCGATCAGGCGGCGGCGGCAGGCGCCGACGCGGTGATTCTCGCCGACATCGGCGTGCTGGATTACGCCACGCGGCGCCAGCCCGCATTGCGCCGGCACCTGTCGGTACAGGCCTCCGCGGCGAACGTGCCCTCGCTCGCGTTCTATCGGGAGCATTTCGACGTCAAACGGGTGGTGTTGCCGCGCGTGCTGTCGGTTGCGGACGTCGCCGAGATCGTCGAGGAAAGCGGACTCGAGATCGAGGTCTTCGCCTTCGGCAGCGTCGGGCCGATGTCCGAGGGCCGATGTTTCCTGTCGTCGTATTTCACCGGCCTGTCGCCGACCAGCGAGGGTGCCTGCGCCCCGGCGGCGCACGTCGAATACGTCGAGCGAGACGGGCGCATGTTCTCCACCCTCGGCAAGGTCACCCGGAACTCGGTCGCGCGCGGCGAGCCTGCGGCGGACCCGCCCCCGTGCAAGGGCCGCTACGGCACCCACGGGCGCGCCGCTTATCTGTGCGAGGAGCCGGTCGCCTTGAATGCCATCAGCATCCTGCCCGAACTGAAGGCCGCGGGCGTGACCGCGCTGAAAATCGAGGGCCGCCAGCGCAGCCGCGCCTACGTGACCCAGATCGTCGGCGAGTTCCGGCGCGTTCTCGACGCCCTGGCAGGCGGCGGCGCGATCCCTGCGGGCCTCGGCGAACTGAAGCGCGAGGCCGAGGGGGGGCGCGAAACCTTCGGCGCCTACCACAAGGGTTGGCGATGAACGCCTCCACGTCCGTCCCGGTCCCCGCCCCGGCCCGTCTCACCCTGGGCCCTTTGCTGTTGCATTGGTCGGCGGAGAAACGCCGGGATTTCTACTTCCGCATCGCCGACGAGGCGCCGATCGACACGGTGTACCTCGGCGAAGTCGTCTGCTCCAAGCGAGAGCCCGCATCGAAGGCTTACTTCGACCGTGTGGCCGACCGCCTGCGCGCGGCCGGCAAACGCGTCGTCGTCTCCACGCTCGCGCTCGTCACCTCGAAGCGGGAAATCGCGCACATTCGCGAGCTGGCCGCCACCGGAGCCCTGCTCGAGGCGAACGACGTCGCCACGGTGCAGCTGCTCGCCGGCGCGCCGTACGTCGCCGGGCCGCACATCAATGTCTTCAACGAGGGAGCGCGCGATTTTCTCACCCGCCACGGCGCGATGCGCATCGTGCTGCCGGTGGAATTGTCCACGGCGTCGATCCGTCTCATCGCGCGCGACGCGCCGTCGATCGGCATCGAGGTCCAGGTGTTCGGACGCCAGACCTTGTCGGTGGCGATGCGCTGCTATCACGCCCGCTCGCACAATCTCACGAAGGACCATTGTCAGCTCGTCTGCGGCCTGGACGCGGACGGTTTGACCGCCTCGACGATCGACGGCCGGGACGTGCTGAAGATCAACGGCACCCAGACCCAGACCTTCGAATACGGAGTGCTGCTGCCGCAGCTCGCGGACCTGCGCGACGCCGGCGTCACCCACTTCCGTCTCACGCCGCAGGATGTCGACATGGTGCGGGTCGCCGACTTGTACTCGCGGACGCTGACCGGCGCCGCGGCCGCCGCCGAGGCGCTGGCGGAACTGCGTCTGCTGACCGGCGACGTGCCCTTCGCGAACGGATTCGCGCTCGGTCGTGCCGGCACCGACTGGTCGGCGGTGCCGGCGATGTAGGCGCCCCGCGCACGCCGACTGAATCGTCTTTGCCACGCAAAGCGGTGAGTTGTCGGCGAATTGCGCCAAAAAAAGCGTCCCTGGGGCCATTACGAGCGCTTAATCGAGCCGGACACTTCCGCTGGTGAAGCCCGCGCGCGCGCGCTAGGATAGCCAATGACGCAAAAATGGCCCCTGGGCGGTACGGATAAAGTGAGCTACGTCAATCCGTCGCGAAAGGCGTCGAATGAGGTTCCGCGGCTCGAATACCCGGGTCGCGCGGCCGGATATTGGTATTTCATGCGGGAACTGGCGCGCAATCCCCGCCAGATCGGCGCGATGTGCCCGAGTTCCCCGTTCCTCGCGCGCAGCATGGCGAGTATGGTGCCGGGCGGCGAAGGCGCGGTGGTCGAATTGGGGGCGGGAGGCGGCTCCGTGACCGCCGCGCTGATCGCCCAGGGCGTGTCACTGCGGGACCTGATCGTCGTGGAGCGCTCCGCGGCCTTGTCCCTGCACCTGGCGCGGCGCTTCCCCGGAATGAAACTGATCCATGGCGACGCGGCGCACCTCAGCCGCTACGAGATCCTGCGCCGCAAACCCATTCGCGCGATCGTGTCGAGCCTGCCGCTGCGCAGCCTGCAAAAGCCGCTGGTGCGCGAGATCCTCGACCAGATCTCGCTGATCTCGGCGCCCGGCACGGTCCTCATCCAATTTACTTACGCGTTGCGCGGCGGCTGCCGGGAGATCGCCTCCGGGTTCGAGCGCGACCAAGCGCAGGTGGTGTGGCGCAACCTGCCGCCCGCGCGGATCGATGCATTCCGTTTCCGCGATGCGGACGGCACTCGGGACCGAATCAAGCCCTTTTGCGCGCGGTGACCTCGATTTCGATTTTCATTTTCGCGTCGGCGAGGCCGGCCGAGATCATCATCGCCGCCGGCCGGATCGTGCCGAAGGCCTTGCGCAGCACCGGCCAGCATTGCGGAAATTGCGCCGCGTCCGGGACGACGTAGGTTACGCGCACGACGTCGGCCAGGCTCGCGTCCGCTTGTCTCAGCGCGGCCTCGATGTTCTTCAGGCACTGTTCGGCCTGTGCCGCGATGTCCTCGGCGATGCTCATCGTGCCGTAGTCGTACCCGGTGGTTCCCGACACGAATATCCACTCGCCGTCGACGACCGCGCGCGAATAGCCGATCTGGTCCTCGAACGGGGAACCGGAACCAATGAGCCGCCTGGTCATGCCTGCACCTCGAACCGGATGCCCTCGTTCGCGGCCCAAGCCCGGTCGCGCAGCCAGGCCGCGCGCAAGGCGCACCACCAGATCATCGTCAGTGCCAGGCCGTCCTGCGGCTCGGCGCAGGGGAGGAAGCAACTGTAGCCCGGCGTGTCGCCGGCACCGTGCAGCCCCCAGGCACCGAGGCGCGGAACGAAATCGACCTGTTCGAGCTCCAGCGCGTTCAGCCGCCGGCACAGCTCCGCGGCCTCGGCCGGCGGCCGGGCGTACGGCAGCGAGATCGTCGCCAGGTACCCGGTGCCGGCAATCGGATGCACCACACCCGCGTGGGCCTGAAGCAGCGCGGTCTCCGCCTGCGGATCGATCGCGCGCGTCGGGCAGTCGCCGCTCAACGCGAGTTCGGCCCATACGCGGCTGGCGTCGTTGGCCGCCGCCAGACCGCGCTCCCGCAACGCGGCGGTCGCGGCATCGAGGTCTTCCTGACGGATCGTCTTGGTCCAGTCGCGCGGCATCGCATGATGGGCTCGTTGCTGTTCCTGGACCTCGGGCGAGACGATCATCAGCGCGGTCGAGCGGCCGATCGGCAGCTGCGCGCCGAACGCGTTCAGTATCGTCTGCACGACGAAGTGCACCCGCGGTTCGTCGGCGCGCACGGCCACCTGCGCGGTCTGCCATAGCTGCCCCTTGCGCAGCTCGTATGCCCCATGAACCGCCATCGAATTGAGCCTTTGAACGCCTGCGGCGTGAAATGCCGGGAGCCCCACCGGATTGTATTGAGCGGCGATCTCGGCCGTCGCGACCACCGTCGATCCCTCGACCTGCACCGGCAGGAGCCGCAGCGTGCTGACACCGGAGCCCTGTGCATGCATCAGGCGGTACCCGTCCACGGTCCGCTCCAGCGGATGCGATTTCAACGCGGCATGAATCCGCTCTTCAACTTCAACGGTCACTGTGAGTCCTCGAAAGGGGCGAAGGAAGGTGGGCGCGGCTCACCACATCAGGTCGTCGGGAACCGGAAAGGCGGCGTAGGCGTCGTCGGGGGGGCCCCGGCGCGCCCCCGCGCCGCGGCGCGGCGGCGACCGCCCCCCCCCCCCCCCCC
>VFSW01011573.1_pt1 | contig 12385 bp, 7 predicted proteins | sample 5358111 | NCBI WGS metagenome assembly VFSW01 (sample SAMN11554181, study PRJNA540505) | mine drainage metagenome | isolation source: sediment from site ElyBrook_90M | place: USA: Ely Copper Mine, Vershire, VT | collected 2017
CGCGACCGCCGCGCCGAGCGGGTCGCCGTCCGCGGTCCGCGCGGCCAGGGCGTCGAGAAGGGAGGAGAGACTGCCTATCAGGCCCACCCGGGCCGGGTGCCCGACGGGCGTCGCCGCGAGCGCCTCGCGGGTCACGCGGAGGGCCTCATCGAGCACGCCCATGTCGTTGTTCCTGAGGAAGAGGGCGTGCAGGTCCCCTCCGAGATTTCCCTGGTAGCGGGCATGATCGGGGCTGCCGGCGTGGGCCGACTCGACCGCCTCCCTGCTGGCTTGGACCGATTCGGCCAGCAGCGCACTATTCCCGGTCCTGTCGTGCAACTCACCGGTCGCGCCGGCCAGCGCGCTCAGGCACATCGCGCGTAGCCGGTGACCAGGCGGCGTGGCCACCACCGCGTCTCTCGCCACCCGCACGGCCTCGGTCAGCGTGGTCAGGTCACCACTGCCTTCCCAGTCCAGGATGAGCACGCTGTACAGGTTGTTGAGGTAGCCGCCCCGCTCGGGGTCGCCCGGTGGTGCGACCGCCACCGCCCGCCGCGCGGCACCGATGGCCTCGGCAAGCAGGGCGTCATCACCGGTCCGCTCATACCCCAGGTCAAGCGCGCCGACCAGGTTGCTGATGCGGATGGCCAGGGTGCTGCTGCCCGGCGCAGTGCCCAGGACGACGCTCCGGCCGGCGGCGATCGACTCGGTGAGCGCGTCCGCGTCGCCGGTCCGCTCGAAACGCAGCCGGAGTGCGACGCCGAGGTTCGACAGGAATTTCAGGTGCTCATCACCTGAGCTGACGGCCAGTGCCTTCCTGGTGAACTCGATGCCCTCGGCGAGATCCCCGGTGTCACCGGTGCGCTCGTACCGCTCGTTCAGCCATCCGCCGAGGCTGCCCCAGTGCGCGGGCAGACCCGGGTCGTTGAGGATCTCCGCGAGCTGGGCGGCGCTTCGGTAGGCGTCGATCAGCTCAGAAAGCACGGCCGCCTCGGCCCGGTATTCGTACAGGTCGGCGAGCGCGCCGGCCAGCACGGCGTACTGGGTCGCGGGGTCCGGCTGGTCGCCGCAGGGCGAATCGATGGCCTGCCGTGCCACCTCCACCCCCTCCAGAAGCAGCCCTGGATCACCGCCGAACGCATGCAGGTGGCGCAGGCCCGACGACAGTGTGCACAAGTAGGCGGCCCGGTCCTCGTGGTCAGGTTCCGTGGCGGCCATGGCGGCGCGCTGGCAGCGGACCGCCTCGGCCTGGGCCGTGCCGTCCCCCGTGGCGGTCGCGAGTTCATGCAGGGCGTAGCCGAGATTGTTGTGGTAGGCGGCAACGTCGGCCGCGCCGGTTCCTACCGCAGCCGCCAGCGCCGCCCGGAACACCGGCACCGCGCGGGTGAGCAGTGGCAGGTCGCCGGTGCGCTGGTACTCGACGAACAGGTCAAGCGCCTCGCGCACCAGCGACTGCGGTCGCCGCTCGTCTCCAACCTTGGCCATGGTCCCCTTCCGTGGCATCGCCGCCTATTTCGTCACCGCTATTCCTGCCGGAAGGACAAGTTCAGGCGGACGTTGTGGATCTGCTGCACGTAGGCGGGGGCCGCCACGATGAAGAAGGCGTCGGTGGGCTCCTTGTCCTGACCTTCGTTGAAGACCTGCCACGCGGGCTTCGAGCGAAGGTAGTTGTGGATCGGCAGTGAGATGAACCCGGTGATGACCGCGAGGAACGACCGCATGCGGTCAGAGCCAACGAAGACCCGCTTGCCCGCGTTGGTGGCCCACATCCGGTACGCCCGCACCCTGTCCTCCGCCTCGGGTACCCCGTAGGAGCACCAGGCGGCGACGCCGCCCAGCTCGGTGAACTTGTGCAGGTCGGCGGCGGACTTGATCGGCAGCCGCTCCGCGGCCGCGCCGACGAGGATGTCGGTCGCTTCGGAGCGGACAGCCGCGGCCTTAGCTGGCTCGGCCCCGCTGACGGCCTTGACGGCGGACACCATGGCCTCGTCGAGCAGGTGCTGCGCGGCCATCGCCCGGGTCTTGACTAGGTAGAGCATCGCCGAGACCCGGCCGCCGGTGGCCCGCTCAGCCTGGTCGATAGCGGCAACCGCGTCCTTAACCTGGTTGCCCGCGACCAGTAGGCTAGCGGCGCTTTCCCAGTTGCGGAGCTCGCCTGGCTGTTCACGGATCGCGGACCTGGCCGCCTCGAGCCCCTCGGCCAGCAGCGCCGGGGCGGCGAAACCGTCGCTGCTGATCACGGTGGCGACGACCCAGGCCAGGGCGCCGGCGGCGTCCGCGTTGTGCCAGCGGCTGACCGCCTCACGGGCGACCGTGATCGCCTGGTCGAAGTCGTCCACGAAGACGTACTCCGACAGGATGCGCCACAGGTCCTCGAGCGTCTCGAAGACGGAGTCGGGGATGTCGGCCTGTGCCCCGCCGCCCTGCTGGTCGGTCGCGCCCCGGGTCAGGGCGAGCGAGATCCGTTGGATCAGCCCCAGGACCTCTTCGGCTTTCTTCCTGCCGACCGGGTTCCCGCCGTTGGACTTGTGGTTGAAGTACTGCCGCTTCTTGGCGATGTTGCTCTCGAGGGCGTCGGCCGAGTGCGGCGGGATGCCGAAGAATTCGAGCATCTGCTCGTTGCTCGGCCGCTGCGGCAGCCCGGGCAGGGTCTGCCACTTCTCGCGGGTAGCTACCATGGTTCAGGCCCCCAGCTTCCCGCGCGCGCGCTCCTGCCGCGCGCTTGACCGCTGTATCGCGTTGAGGTTCCCCGGCCGCTCCACTTCGAGCTTGCACAGGAAATCATTGGTCACCCCGTCGTAGGCGTTCAGGACGACCGTGCCGTCAAAGACGTCGATCTTGACGGTGATGGGGTGATGGATCGGCACCGGCCGGGTAAACGTGCCCAGCCCCTTGGCTATCTGCCTGACGTCGTCCAGGTCCTCCTCGTCGCCCTCGTTCATCACGATCTCGACCTGGGTCTGGCCCTCTTCGACGGTGTTGAACGTTTCCTCGCCGTGCGCGGGAACCGGCTCCTGGGCTGGGATGACGATGAAGTTCTGCTCCTTGCGCTGGCTGTTGAGCGCCCTGACGCCGAAGCCGTGCGAGCAGACGTCGACCGGCTTGGGGATCCGGCCCAGATAGGAGCGCGGATCGACGGCGTTTCCGGTTTTGGCGCCGAGCATCGCGGCGCCGCGGGCCACGTCCTCGTCCAGGTTGCGGGAGAAGACCGGCGCCTGGCCGAAGATCTGCTCAAGCATCTTCTGGAAGACGGGGATTCGGCTCGACCCGCCGACCATCAGCACGGTGTCGACGTCTGACGGCTGCAGGCCGGCCTCTTCGAGCGTGTACTTGGTGGTGTCTTCGGTGGAGACGACCTTGTTCTTGATGAGCTTCTCGAACCCGGCCTGGGTGAGGTCGAACGGCAGCGGCCGCCCGCTGCCGGTGAGCGACGCGGTAGACGACTCCAGGCTGGACAGGTCCTTCTTGAGCGCCTCGGCCTTGTCGTAGGCATCCTGGCGGGCCCACGCCTCGGACTCGATGTCGAGGCCGCCCTGCCTGGCGGTGGCGCTCATCTTCTCGACGATGGCGTTGTCGAAGTCCATCCCGCCGAGCCTGCGGTCGCCACCGGTCGCCAGCACCCGCATGCCGCCATCGGCCCCGACCGTCATCACGGTGACGTCGAAGGTGCCGCCGCCGAGGTCGAAGACCAGTATGTTGCCCGTCTTGCGGCTTTCAAGCCCGTGCGCGATGGCGGCGGCGGTCGGCTCGTTGACGATGTCCACCACCTCAAGGCCGGCGATCTCCCCCGCGGCTTTGGTGGCGGCCCGCTCGTTGTCGCCGAAGTAGGCGGGGACCGTGATCACCACTGTGCGGACCGGCTCGCCGAACCTTTCCTCCGCCATCGTCGCCAGCTTCTTGAGCACGGTGGCCGACAGTTCCTCAGGCGACCACGTCTTACCGTCCACCACGAACGGCTCCTCGTTGTCGAGAAATGTCTTCTCGCCTATGCCCCGCTTGAACAGCATCGTGATCCGCTCCGGCTCGATGACCGCACGGCGCCTGGCCTTGTCGCCGACGAGCATCGTGCCGTCCTTGCCGAAGTAGATCACCGACGGCACAATCCGGCTGCCGTCCTGCCCGGCAATCACCTCGGTAGTTCCCGTTGGATCGGTGTAGGCGATCACTGAATTCGTGGTGCCCAGGTCAATCCCGAAGATCCGGTCCATCTGATCTCTAACTCCTTACCGTCACGTCGTTCGCTACTACGGTGGCCGGGCGTCCTGGCGCGATCTCCACCTTGGCCCGGATGACCACGTCCCCGAATGAGGCCAGACCGCGGGCGTGAATAGCGGTGACCACGGCTCTTCCGTCCACCGCGCGGCCGTCGATGGCGTCATGGCGGGCCGGGTCGTAGTCCTCGCTGATCTGGCCGGTCTCCTGGTAACCGGCCTCGGTGAGCACACCGACGATGTCGTCCTCGAGGGCATGCTTGATCGCCGGGTCGAACTCCAGGTGCCTGAGCCGGACGAGAACGCGGTGCACGCCGATGATCACCGGCCGCTCCTGGCGAGCCGCGATGCGGCGCTCGGCCGTCCGCAGCCGGTCGTTGATCTCGTCGAAGGCGTTGTTCCGGCGCAGCGCCTCGATGACGTGCGGCAGCACCTCGTCGAACTCCGCGCGAACGGCCGCGCGGATGGCGTCGGTGCTGTCCGTCGACGGACCCGACTGCCCGGGCAGGTCGGTCTCCTTGTTCGGGTCGGCGGCGTTCTCGCGGCGGTCCTCGCGGGCGCGGCCGCTGGACCGGCTGTCGGCTGCGCGGCCACGATTCCCGCCAGCGATCCCACCCGAGCCGGGATCACTGGCTCGTTGAAGGCGCGCTCAAGGCGTCGGCCGACCAGTAGAGCGGACGGCCCGCGCAGGGTGAAGGTCACCTGCACGCCGTCCCCGACCCGCTCCAACGCGGCCGCGATCCGTGATCTAAGCAGGTACTTCAGGAGCGTCTCGGTAAGGGCGGCGTAAAGCAGCGCGGGCGTCGCCACCAGGGCGAGCCAGAACGTGAACAGCATGCCGAAGCAGCCGAACGGCGCTCCTAGCGCCAGGATTGCCCGGTAGAAACCGCGGAGTATCTGGGTGAAGTGGCTGCCCTTGGTGACCCATTCCCGGGCGACAACCTCATCGCTGGTCGCTCGCTCGATCTGAAAATATCCGCTCGGATACCCGAAGTCAGTCTCGTAGCTGCTGGCGATGAAATCGCTGACTAGCCGGGATGCCGCGCTTGGCGCCACCTTGTGTAGCTGGACGGGTGTCAGCTTTCTCGGAATGAGACGCAAGACGATCCCGGCCAGCAGCATGAGCAGGATAATGATGAACCAGATGTCTATGATGGTGCCCAAGGTAGTTTCCTCTCGTTACGACGTGTGGCCGGTCGCACGGATAACTGCGGAAAGCCACGGAATTCCCGGTACCGGCGCATCTCTGCGATCTTGAATACGGCGTAGAATTTGACGAGCCGGCGACGCATATCCGCCCTGGAGTTCGACGCGGCCAGGGATAGCAGGGCGGCGTCGAGGCGATCAACCTCGCCCGTCGAGGATGTTGACACCTGAGCGACTATGGCGATAAAAGCATCTTCGTCGTCCTTTTCGAGCCACTTCTCTACGATTGCCGCGTCGCTTATCCCGCGCAACACGTCACCGGTCGCCGCGAGAACTCGCCCCCAGTCCACCGACGCGACCTCCTGAGGATTTCCCGAGCGACCCTTCCAACATGAATCAGACTCGATGTAGCGGTTCCCTTGATAGATCCGAACCGCTTCCTTTTCACTTCCCGGGCGCTTCTGGCACGATATGATTCTTCTGTCGCGCGCTTTACTTTTTGTCCAGCCGAGGGGGGCGGGCAGGGCTTGTGCTACGGGTAAGACTGTTCGGGCTGGCGGCTATCGAAATGAATGGCCAGCCAGTGAAGTTGAAGCCGCTCACGGTGGCGGTCCTGATCCGGCTGATCGTCGCCGACGGCGCGCCGGTCACCGTTGATGCCCTCTTCCGCGACTGCTGGCCACCAGCAGAGCTGGTTGTTGGCGAATATCGGACGCAAGTTCAGAAGCGGATACTGGAAATCCGCCGCGCGCTTGATCCACAGTGGTCAAGTGAGTCCGGCGAGCAGTCCCGGGTGCTGCCCACTCAGCGGGGACGGGTCACCGCCTACCAGTTGGTGGCCGACCGCGACGCCATTGATGTATTCCAGTTCTCGGACCTGGTCGCGCAGTCGCGCAGGGCCGCCACCGAAGACAGGATCGGCCTGCTCGAGCGGGCCATGGCACTCTGGACTGGCCAGCCGCTACTCGACGTGGGGGATCAACCGTGGGCGGACCAGCTGGTGCGGCAGCTCATCAGTCTGCACCAGACAACCGAGCAAGCACTGACGCACGCATACCAGCTGGCGGGCCGCGCCCATGATGCGCTCGACGCCGCCGACGGGCTGGCCGCTAGATCACCGCGCGACCCCGAGCCCGCATCCTGGGTGGAAACGCGGCGCGACCAGGTACGGGCCAGCGAGGGGAAGCGGCTGTACCGTAAAGACGTTGCCAGCCTCAAGACCGCGGTAGTGGTGCTGACCGACGACCTGTTCGCGCAGGATGACGCCAACCTCGTGGCGGGTTTCTGCGACACCTTTGACACCGACACCGACCGCAACATCATCATTAGCCAGGAGAGCACCCAGGGCGCACTGCTGCACCGGGTTTACGGCGGCGACCGTGATCGGCTCGACCGGGACCTCAGGGCCGCGCTCAGCCGAACCCCCAAGGTAGGGGTGGAACCCAAATCCGCCAAGCCGCGCGGCAAGCTCACTCGTTACCCGGTTGGCACGGTGGCCACCCTCCATCTCGCCACCCGCCGGGTCTTCGCCGTGGCCTACAGCCGGATGGGCAACGACCTGATGGCTCAGTCAAGCCTGCCCCTGCTGAAGACCAGCCTCACGAACCTCTGGGAGGCCGTCTATCGGTATGGCCAGCTGAAGCCGGTGGCGATGCCTCTCGTCGGCTCAGGACTCTCACGGACCGACGCCAGCTACGAGGAGCTCCTCAGCTTGATCGTCAACTCCTTCGTCGGCAGCGCCCGCGGGCGCTACCTCACACCTGAGTTGCGCGTCGTCATTTCGCGGTCCATCTTCGACACGATCGACGTTCCCGGGGCGCTGAAATCACTGAGACCGGGCGCCCGCGACGCCCAGAGTTATAGAGGGGACGGGGACATGACTGCCGACAGGCAGGCCCAGGACACCGCTGACCTGCGGTCAAGCACACTTACGGTCGTCCAGTACATCCTGCGACTGAAGCTGCCACAAGCCACCTGGGAGCGCGTCGCCGAGATCATCGAGACCGCTATTCATGCCGCCGCCGCCGCGGACATGGAAAGCCTGCGTCAAGCGACCGGCGAACTCATGCTTGTCAGCCCCGTCCGCATCATTAAGGGAGACGGGCCGCCCAACGAACCGGCCGCGCAGAAGGTATTTGAACGGGCGAACGTCCTGATCACCGCCCTCCAGCCGATGCAGCCCGCACCGGCGGAAGGCCTGGATGGCAAGCCACGTTGACCGCACCGCCGACTGACGTGGATCAGCAGCTCGTCATTCACCTGTTCGCGCCGACCGTTGGCCCGCAGAGTGAGACTGCTTATGACGCGCTGAGGAAGCTGTGGCTCGGCTGCCGGCAGTTCTTTCTGATGCGTGAGCCGCTCCCTCATGGGGACCTGCCCCACCAGATGCCGCCCCGGTGTCAGGACCTGCCGGGGAGCGCCAAGACCGGTGCGGAGGCGGTGCTTGCCGCACAGGAGCGTCCTGACGCCGACTGCCAGGCATTTCTCCGCCGCCACCACGACGTGCTCAACCTGTCGGTGGTGCTGGCCACCGCGCCGGGGGCACCCGCCCCCGCACCGGGCCCAGCGACCTGGCAGGATCTGTACACCCAGGGGTCTTGTCTCAGCGACGGACTGACCGCGGGCCTGATCGGCGAGGCCCGGTTGTACCTGGCGAGGTCTGCCACCCCACCCGGCCCGCACCTGGATGACCGGTTGCCCGCTGCTGCCCGTGTCGGGCATTGGACGCGGGAGCGGGCTGCCGCCGACGGGCCGCTCATGCTGTGGGAGGCGCCCCCGACCACGGACGACCGCCCGGCACGTCGCTTCGTGCTCGCCTTCGGCGCCAACGAGGAGGCGCACCAGCTAGCAAGCGCCTGGGTCTGGTCCGGAGGCGGTACGGCCATTCCGCCGCTAGCGCGGTACCTACTACACGCCGCGAAACTACGCTTCCTCTACCGAGTCTGGCAACGCGACGCCACGACCCGTGAGCTTGCGGCGCTCATCCGGTCTCAGGTCTCCGGGATACGCGAGGCATCGCTGGGGCGACGAAGTGATGATGCCGTCGCCGACGAGCTACGCCGCCGTGCCGCCGAGGCCCGGCTTATGGCCGTGGACCTGCGTGAGCTTCGCCAAGGGGTGGATATCGCGGAGTACAACATGCGCCAGGTCATCAGCAGCGCCGGGATGCTCACCCCGCGAGGACCGTTCGCCGACGACAGGAATCTAGCGCAAGGCTTCCTTGCGCGACTCGATGACGAACTCCGCTACCTTGGCATCGCGGCCGAACGCGCGGCCGAGGCCACCGACCTGCTCTCTCAGCAGGAGATCGGGAGTGAGCCAGCCGCGGACCACGCCGGTCAGCCAGCGACCAGGGAGAAGACTGGAAGCGCACCGGCCGACGACATCACCAGAAACGTATTCGTCGTCCACGGCCGTGACGAGCAGGCACGCTTCGCATTGTTCGGCTTCCTAGAGGCTCTAGGCCTGCATCCGCTTGACTGGGAGACGCTCGTCGCCGCGACCAGCAGTACCGCCCCATACCTGCGGGATGTCATCATGCAGGGTATTGCCATGGCGCAGGCCGCGGTCGTTCTGATGACCCCGGATGATGTGGTCCGCCTCCACCCGGAACTGCACCGAGCGGACGAAGACAACCACGAGACCGTTGAGACCATGCAGGCCCGGCCCAATGTCATCCTGGAGCTCGGGATGGCTCTGGCCACCTATGCCGACCGCACCATCGTGCTCTACGCCGGAAGGCACCGTCCGATGGCGGATCTGAACGGCCTTAACTACATCGCCCTGAATGGCAACGGTGAGTGTCTTGATAAGGTCATCAGCCGCCTCAAGACGGCGGGCTGCCAGATGAGCGATGCGGTCCCCAGCCGACACACGCGAGCCCGATTCCGCGATCTAGCCTCCTACCGGCGGAAGCCGCCCAGTTAGCAAGTCCTGATTATCACCGGCGGCCGCGCTCGGGACTTCGTCCCCGATCGGGGTACCGAGCGTGCGCAAAATACTTTCTGGGTTGGTGAGCAGATGTGGGGAATTGTTGAGGATGAGCTGCTGATGCGTGGTGAGCTTGTACACGAACGTCTTCCCGTCGGATCTCACGATCAGTACCACCCCGAGGTATATGACTGCGTCTCCCATATTCTGCAAGGTGGCGAGCAGTGGGACGATGTTGGCCATCCAGAGGGCCGCCACCTCCGCGTCCGGGCGCTGGACGAGTTCCAGGTCGGCTCGGAGCGCCGTCGCTTCGAGCACGGCCCGCCCTTCCGAAGATCGCGCCGCCTCGGCCAGCGTGGCGCGCATCCGGCGGAACCAGGAGCCGAGCACCGGTTCGCCCCATGCGGTGATGATGAACCCCGCCGCGGTGATCAGTTCCTGCACGGCTCGTTCGGCCATTTCGTGGTCGGACTCGTCGCGTAGGTAGATCGTGATTGGGAGGGAACCTGGCATCGGGAGAATTCTCATGTTATCGCTATGCCGTGGAGGCCCCTCTAGTTCCGCCCGCTCCGCTAGAACAGTGATAAGCGCGGTGAGGTCGGCGAGCACATCGCCAGGCGCCGGCACCGTCACTTCCTGAGCTGCCCGGCGCACGGGGCCGAGCAAGGTGAGATCCCGGACGCCTGCTTGCAGCGCTTGGCCGTCATTGGCCGCGATCGCGCGCAGGACAGCCCGAACCGCGCTGCCCACTTCACCCCAACGGCGCGGCGGAAGCGTCCACCGGGCCACGACGCTCAGCACAGGGAGCGTGCTGGCTACATCCTCGCGAGTAACTGCCTTACTCAAAGGATCACCACCGTTATCAGAAATTCGGGTTTTCAGGCATTAAAGACAGTGCGGGGAATCGTGCTAGTAAGCAGTAACAAGTTCAAGGAAAGCACAGTACGACGGCAACCGAAATGATCGAACCGCTTCCCAAACGCTTCCCCGCCCTACCGATCGAGTGGGCCATCACGTGTCGGCGTCTCGCTCTGTGGTCAGGTGAGGGGACGGTAGGCGACGGAAACCGACGAGGACCCGCCCCTGCAACTCTAGTTGCCCTCGATTGTTGACTTAGAGTAGTCGGAACATTACATTTCGCACGGACATCATCTCGACTTAGGTGCCGCTACACGCGTCTGCGAGATGCGTCGGACGATTCCCTACCGAAGGACTTTCATGGATCTTTTGCTGCTTTCCGGGTGGCGGCTGAGACGAGGCTCGGCTGTCGCGTCGGTCGTCGCGCTCGCGACGGGCGTGATGGCCTTGACCGCCGGCGCCGCCAGCGCGGCACCACCTCCCCCTCACGTCTCGATCGCCTCGGAGATCTCGCACGGCGCGCATGCTTCGCAGCCCGTCTTGACGAGCGCGAACTCCCGTTCTACGCGCGCGTGCGCGGCCGTGATCGTCGTCGGCCACCACTCATGCCTCGTGCTCAAGCGCGATGGCTTGCATTCGATCCCCGCGAGCACCTCGCCGCAGGCGATCCCGGCGGGTGTCGGCTACGCACCCTCCCAGCTGCAGTCGGCCTACAACCTGACCTCGGCCTCGGCTTCCGACGGCTTGGGCCGCACCATCGCCATCGTGGACGCGTTCGACGACCCGACCGCCGCGAGCGATCTGGCCACCTACCGCGCGTCCGCCGGGCTGCCCGCCGGGCCCAGCTTCCAGAAGCTCAACCAGAACGGCCAGACTTCCCCGCTGCCGACCGCGGCGCCGGCCGGCGACGACTGGACCCTGGAGGAGTCGCTCGACCTGGACATGGCCTCGGCGATCTGCCCACTGTGCAAAATAGTGCTGGTCGAGGCCAACGACGACACTAGCAACGGGCTGTATGTCGCGGAGAACACCGCCGCCAGCGTGGCCGGGTACATCTCCAACTCCTGGGGCGGGACCGAGACGTCCTCCGATACCTCGCTCGACTCCTCGAGCTTCAATCACCCGGGCGACGTGATCACCGCGTCCGCGGGCGACTCCGACTTCGGCGTGAGCTACCCGGCGGCCTCGCCCAATGTCGTATCGGTGGGCGGCACCAGGCTGAGCACGGCCGCCAACTCGCGCGGCTGGACCGAGTCGGTGTGGAACACCGCGCCCGGTTCCGAAGGTACCGGTTCTGGCTGCTCTGCCTTTGAGCCGCAGCCGTCCTGGCAGACCGCGCTCGGCCTGTCCGGCTGCGCCAAGCGGATCGACAACGACGTCGCGGCGGACGCCGACCCGACCACCGGGGTCGCGGTGTACGACACCGCCAACGGTGACGGCGGGTGGAACGAGGTTGGCGGCACCAGCGCTTCCTCGCCAATGCTGGCCGCCATGTTCGCCCTCGCGGGCAGCCCAGGCAGCACCCCGGCCGACTACATCTACACCCACAAGAGCGATTTCTTCGACGTCACCAGCGGCAACAACGGCTCATGCAGCCCGGCCTACCTGTGTACCGCGGAGACCGGGTACGACGGCCCGACCGGCATCGGCACCCCGAACGGCATCGCAGGCCTAGTCAGCGGCACCAGTTCCGGCAACACCGTGACGGTGACCAACCCAGGTAACCGGACCGGCACCGCCGGCACGGCGGTCAGCCTGCAGATCGGCGCCACCGACTCGGCGTCCGGCCAGGCGCTCACCTTCACCGCCAGCGGGCTGCCCGCGGGCCTGTCGATCAACTCCTCCGGCCGGATCTCCGGCACGCCCACCACCGCGGGCACCTCAAGCGTGACGGTGACCGCTACCGACACGACCGGGGCACACGGCTCGGCCTCCTTCAGCTGGGCGATCAGCAACGGCGGCGGCTGCAGCACCCACACCCAACTGCTTGGCAACCCCGGGTTCGAGACCGGCTCGGCCGCACCGTGGGCCAGCACCGCCGGTGTCATCAACCCGAACGGGGCAGGCGAGACCGCGCACTCCGGTAACTGGTACGCCTGGCTGGACGGATACGGCACCACCCACACCGACACGCTGTCCCAGACGGTGACCATCCCGGCAGGCTGCACCGCCACATTGTTCAGCTTCTGGCTGCACATCGACACCGCCGAGACCACCCCCACGACCGCGTTCGACAAGCTGACGATCACGGCGAATGGCAC
>VFSW01011574.1_pt1 | contig 12384 bp, 5 predicted proteins | sample 5358111 | NCBI WGS metagenome assembly VFSW01 (sample SAMN11554181, study PRJNA540505) | mine drainage metagenome | isolation source: sediment from site ElyBrook_90M | place: USA: Ely Copper Mine, Vershire, VT | collected 2017
CATCCCCTTCACCGCCGGCAGCCTCGACGCCCCCGAAGACAACGAGTGGCCACGCTACCTCGTCGGCACCCCCGACAATGTACGCACCCAACTCCTCCAAATCGCCACAGAACTCCACCTAAACGAACTCATCATCAACACCATCACCCACAACCACGAAGCCCGCAAGCGCAGCTACTCCCTCCTCGCCGAAGCAATCGGACTCCCCCACGAAGAGCCTGCCGAAGCCATCGCAACTTGATCGTTACCTTACTTCCGCCAACGACAAGCCGACATTTCAATACCAATCTGCAGTCGACGCGAGTCTATGATGTGCTCATCGGGAGTCCCTTACAAACCGTGTTCTTTTCTGCTTCGGCACAGGTGGTTTCACGATGCATGAGCACACCGAATTGTGGAAGGAGTTCGGCGCACTCGTCGCAGAGACGACGTGGCTTTGGTAGCTTGCTGCTCGATGAACCGACCATACAAAAGCAGCCGTCGATGGCTTCAAGCAACTCATGGACCCCCATCGACGGCAAGGCCGGTGCCGATTCAGCAAGACCATCCGCATCGAAACGAAGGCAGCTTGAGCGGCAGGCCGTGGCAACATTGGAGTCCTTCTCCTCCACCCGCGGTCTGACGACATTGCAGCTAACGCCACCATCATCCTCACCCCCGAAGGCCCCGATTCCCAACCGAGAGGGGCGCTACGGCAGTATCCGCATTTGCTCCACAAACAGGTCCGCACCTCAGCCTGGACATCCACGACCATCCAAAGTTGGGGGCTTCAGCCCTGGGACACGCCTCCCTGGCCTTGGTGGGACTCTCCAAAAGTCATCCGCCTTTCGGCTCCTCAACCCACCGGGTGCCACGATATCTTGCCCCGCCCCACAGTCGGTCTGGCGAGTAGCCCAGCAACCGAAGGGGCACCCCATTTATTGTGCTTGTCTTACCCGATGATCGGGCCTTCGTGCCACACACGCCAACCCGAGAGTCAATACCTCACCCGTTACCGCATCACCTAATGCGATGTCAGAGTGAACGCGGCAATCATTGCATTACCTCTACTAGGCCTGCCAGATAAATCCGCAGCTACGACAAATCGCAGGCTTCCGTCCCGCCAGCAAAGCCAATAGGCCGATCGGGAAAAAGCATATTGAAACAATGATCTCCCATACTGGAAAACCACCCTGCGAAGTAATCGTGTAGCACTTAGGACAAGAAACTGCGGCCATGAAATCTCCCTATGAGTGAATGAGCTTTGTGATCCATACAATGCACAGACTGAGGCAAGCACAAAGGCTGATAAAACGTGAATATCGATCAATCGAAGCGCCTGGACTGAGCGACGATGAGCAGAGGGCAAACGGACGAAACAAAACCTGAAAGCCAAGCAAGAACGCAATGGGCATGGCCGCAAAATTGGCTTGTGCGGCTGCATGAAAGTCGAGACCGCATAGCGCTACCATCGCTGTAGTAATGCCACAGCCAGGACAGGGTATCCCCAATATCGATCGAAACAAACAGATGTGCGGCAGCGCTCGAAGGTGAGGAAGTGCGATGACAAGGACAAGGGCGGAGACCCAATAATTCAGGTGCCTTTGTCTACCTTCCTCCAAATTTCCGAATAACCATCGAGGGAAAAACGCAATCTCCATTAGTTCCCCAATTCATGAACGGCGGGTGAGCGCAGCGTACATGGTGGTCATGCCGTTGCGATGGTCGTCTTGCGTCTCGGTTGCGCCGCGACCCTTCCTCATTGGCAGGGCAGGTTTGGACGGGTTCCGAGCCTGTATCATCGGCTTCGCACTAGAACTTGTAGCTCAACCCTATCCGCACGATGGGATAGAACTGGGCATACTTGACGTCTTTCTCGATCGTCGCTTGCTCGGCTGTCACGTTCGCTTGAAAGTTCGTATCGGAACTGACTTTCTGGCAGGAGACACCATTCGGCGAAGTGCATGCAGATCCGTTGAAGTTCAACACAGTTGTACCGGTACCGAAATAGACAAAACCCAGCTCAAACGGGACGCTGATATGTCTGCCCCTTTTGCGCGGAATCATGTTGCCAAACCCCACCGTGAACTGCGGACCCGCCTTGGGAAAGGCTATGTTGACGGAACCGTTCAGCGGATCGGACGGAGCGCTATAGTAGCCCATGCCGTTGAGAGTGAACCTGGTGCTATTGGGCACCTGAACGCTTGCGGCCACTTTGGTGCCGTTGTAGAACATCACACCAGGGCTGAGGTGAAAGGTGCCTCCGAAGGGAAACCAATCCAGACTAGCCTGTCCTGAGCGTAGATCAAGGTTGGTACTGTAATTGAGCCCGTTGTTGTCGATGTTCCGGCTGTAGCCCAAGAAGTTTGCGCCGCCGCGCAGATTGAGCCGGTTTGCAATCGGCGTGGCGGCTTCCGCCCCGATGCCCAACGTCCCGATGTTTACGCCGACCCCGAGCTTTGAAAATGGGCGGATCGAGGGCGCGGCCCGGTCGACTACCTGCGCCCGCAATGCGGGAGCAATCAAGAGGACCAGAATAACGGGGAGAATTGGGCAGGCGAAAGAGATCGATCGGATTGCTTCGCGCAATTTCATAGTGTGTTCCTTGATTCGTTCAGTCACTTGTGGTCTTCGCTTTGGTGATGTTTCGCCGCTGCATTCCCACAGATGGAAGGCTCTTCCGCCGAGCATGAAAGCGCCGGCACGAATTGATTGAAGTGGATTGATTCGGTCGTTGCCCGGTATCCGCTTATGGCGGTGGTCATCATCCTGTTGATGACCATGTTGTTATCGGCAGATCCAACAAAATCTCTAGACGATGCGGCTGATGACCTCATCTGGCTAAGTCTCGCAAGGTTGGCCGTCCGCAGGAAGCGAATCCGTCTTGCTGAGAGTCTTATATTTGTCGCCCGAGTTTGCACCGCTCTTTGCCTGGTATAGGAGATGAATATTCCATGCCATTACGGCGACCATAAGAGAAACTGTCAGCGTGAAGCCGATCTCAAGATTGGCCTGGCCCATACCTCCGGTCAGTTGATGGATCCGGTCCTCCATACGTGACGCCATCACTCCGAGTGACACTGCGCCCGCTGCGCCGCTCGTGGCTGTCGCAGCTGCAAGCCTTTTGCCGACGACACTGAAGGCCAGCCCCGCAAGGGCGCACAAGCCGGCGACTGTCGCAAAAGGATCGGGGTCAGTTTTTTGCTTCTTGGCTGGGCCCAGGGCCTGGGGAACTTCGATCGACGCTCCGGTCGCCAATTGCTGCCCGCTGAGTGTGAATACCCTTACGCCTCCACACGATACCGTTGCAAACGGTAGTAAGAAACATAGCGCACTGCCAGCAGAGAGCAGAATGGAGACGATTGACTTAGGACTTAGCATAATATGTTGTGCCTTTCAGTTGCAGTTAGTTGCGAAAGTCCATTAAATGGTCAACGTCTACTCGACCGTCACGGACACGACGGCCGAAGCAGTGATGGTGGGGTTGAGCGCATCTACCCCACTGACGGTGAAGGTGTAGGCGCCTGGAGTGGTGGCGGGTGTAATGGTTGGGGGTGGCATTAATCCCCCACCGCCGCAACCGATGGAGCCGACCGCGGCGACAACGATCAAGACCGCCAGCATCGACAGCAAACGACGACGACGAGAGGGTACGCAGAACATCAGTAAACCTGCCAGGGCTGAGCCTCCTCCGAGGCCCCACAGGTTGAGGCCGGATGCCGTTGCTTGCTTTGTTATGGCGGCGGTGGTTTGAACCGCCAGAACAGCCGTCCCCACTCCGTTCACTGCCAGGGTAAGAGTTGCTGGGTTCAAAGTGCACGTGGGAACGCTTTGTGCTCCTGCCGGGGAACCGGTCAGCCTGCAGGTCAGTTTCATAGTGCCGGAGTAACTGCCACCCGCCGAGAGGCTGGCTGCGGTCGTCACCACGTCTCCAGCCACGACTGGCGCGGGAGTGGGTACGGAGATCGATGCCGGAGGACTGGTCCCTGTTGGAAGCGCCACAGTCACAATGACTGCGCTCGAAACGGAGACTGCAAAGTTCGATGCCCCACCATAGCTGGCCGTGATCGAATCCGTGCCTGTCGGCAACGTGGTGAGGCTCAGCAGAGCTATTCCGTTGTAGACAGTTCCCGTACCGATCAATTCTCCTCCATTGAGGAAGTTCACCGCTCCGCTGGTAACTGGCGTTCCATCGCTTGTAACCGTAGCCGTGAACATCACGCTGTCACCAGGGGCTGGGGTCGTCGACGACGAGATCAGCGTGGTGGCTGTACTTGCATGAGCCGAAGTGACCGTAACCAAAACAGTGCTCGATGCTGAGGCTGCGAGGTTTGATGTCCCAGCGAAGCTCGCGCTGACCTGGTTTACACCGGCCGGCAGCGTCGTCAGATTCAACGTCGCTACGCCATTGTTCACCGTTCCCGTGCCGATGGTCGTGTCACCGTCGAGGAACGTCACCACTCCGCTGTTTGCTGGGATGCTGCCATTCTCCACCATCGCCGTGAAGGTCACGATAGAGCCGTAGACAGCACTCGCGGTGGACGCGGTGAGCACCGTGGTGGTGGACGCCGGAGCAACCGTCACCACCAGGACATTCGAGAGCGAAGCAGCGTAGCTCGATGTACCGCCATAACTCGCGTAGATCGAATTGTTGCCGATCGGGAGTGTCGTGAGTGTGACCGAAGCTACGCCGTTGCTGTTCACCGTTCCGGTTGCAAGCGCGGTAGCGCCGTTATGGAGGGTGACAACACCGCTTGTCGCAGGGCTGCCATTGGCATTCACCGTGGCCGTGAAGGTCGCGCTGGAGCCGAAGGTAGGACTGGTGGTGGACGATGTCAGCACCGTGGTGGTGGTCACGGCGGGTGTCGGAGCGACCGTCACAAGGACAGAGTTCGAGACCGAAGCCGCGAAATTCACTGTCCCGCCAAAGCTGGAGGTCAGCGAATCCGCGCCACGGGGGCGCGTGTTGTGGCTGCTCGCCTCCCCGACGCTGTTCACCGATCCCGTTCCAATGAGCGAAGCTTTGGAGTACAAGGCGACAACACCGCTCGTCACCGGGCTGCCGGAGGCAGACACCGTGGCCGTAAAGGACACGCTGGAGCCGAAGGTAGGACTGGTTGTGGACGCGGTGAGCGATGTGGTTGTGGGTGCCGAAGCAACCGTCACCAGGACGGGAGTCGAAGCGGAAGCCGCGAAACCCGAAGTGCCGCCGTAGCTGGCAGTAATCGAATCCGCACCACTCGGAAGAGTGGCGAGGCTGATCGTCGCCACACCACTGTTGACCGTTCCCGTTCCAATGAGGGAACCATTGGAGAAGAAGGAGACAACACCGCTCGCGGCAGGGCTACCGGAGGCCATCACCGTGGCCGAAAGGGTCACGCTGGCGCCAAAGGCAGGACTGGTTGAGGAGGTGTTGAGCGTCGTGGTGGTTGTAGCTGCGGCGACCATCACCAGGACAGCATTCGAAGCCGAAGCAGCGAAATTCACTGCCCCCCCGTAACTGGCGGTGATCGAGCCCGGTCCGCTCGGAAGAGCGGAGAGGCTGATCGTCGCCACACCACTGGTGTTCACCATCCCTTGTCCGATGAAACTGCCATTGGATGAGAAATTGACACCACCACCCGTCGCAGGGCTACCGTTGGCCATCACCGTGGCCGTGAAGGTCACGCTGGAACCGAAGGCAGGACTGGTTGAGGATGCACTGAGCACCGTGGTGGTCGGGGCTGGCGAGACTGTTACGAGAATGGCAGTTGACGCCGAAGCCGCAAAGTCCACTGTCCCGGCGTAGCTGGCAGCAATCGAGCCCACGCCGCTCGGAAGAGTGGAGAGGCTGATCGTCGCCACACCACTGTTGACCGTACCCGTTCCAATGAGGGAACCATTGGAGGAGAACGAGACAACGCCGCTCGTGGCTGGAGTACCGCAGGCCGACACCGTGGCCGTTAAGGACACGGCGGACCCGAAGGCAGGGCTGGTTGTGGACGCGCTGAGCACCGTGCTTGTGGAACGCGGAGCAACCGTCACGAGAAAGGCAGTTGAGGCCGAAGCCACAAAACCCGTTGTGCCGGCATAGCTGGCCGTGATCGAATCCGCACCACTCGCAAGAGTGGAGAGGTTGATCACCGCCACACCGCTGCTGTTCACCGTCCCCGAACCGATGGAAGATCCATTGGAGAGAAAGGTGACAACGCCGCTGGTCGCTGGATTGAGGGAGGGTGAAGTTAAGACTATGGCCGTGAAAGTCACGTCGGAGCCAAAGCCAGTGTTGTTTGTGGACGCGGTAAGGGTCGTGAAAGTAGCCGCCTGAGTGACTATGACCACTACGGTATTTGAGGTCGAGGCACCGCAGGTCGAATCGGCACCGTAGACTGCGGTGATCGAATCGCTACCGACCGGCAACGTGTACCCAGATGCCATTGCGTAGCCGCTGTTCAACGTCCCGGCCCCGAGGAGCAGACCGTTTGAGTAGAAGGTGACAACGCCGGTGCAGGGGAAACCTCCGTTGTAGGTCACCAAGGCAGTTAGTTTAATTATGTAGGTCCCATAAGGGCCGGTTGAGGGAGTAGCAGTTAGCTTAGTCGTGCTTGGTGACGCAGCCACGGCAACGGTCACGGCGGTTGAAGCTGGAGAGACGGCAAAGTTAGCCGAGCCGTTATAGCTGGCCGTGATTGTGTCCACTCCGGACGGCAGAGTGCCGTTTGGAGCAGTGGACGTGGTGAACGTCGCCACCCCGGAACCGTTCGTCCACACAGAGCCAAAGTATGTGCCGTTGCAGTAGAAGTAGATGTATGTGGGTGAAGGCAGTCCAGCCCTGCTGCTTGCTGTGGCCGTAAAGGTCACGGGAGCACCATACACTGCACTCGTAGCCGACGCGGTCAGCGTGGTGGTGGTAGCAACGGGAGTCACGTTCACAGCGACAGACGTTGAGGTTGAGGTTGAGTATCCGGTCGTGCCGTCGTAGGTAGCGGTGATCGAATCCGCTCCGCCGGACAGCGTGGAGAGGCTCAAGGTTGCCACGCCGGCGCTGTTCACTGCTGCCGTTCCGATGTTGGTTCCGCCATTGAGGAAGGTGACGTTGCCTATACCGCCATTGGACACTGTAGCCGTGAAAGTGACAGAGTCACCGAAGGTGATACCGGTTGTGGACGCGGTCAGCGTCGTGGTAGTCGAGGCCGCCGTAGCACCGGTCGATGTCGGCCACGCGGCTACAAGGTTGGCGAAGTCGATCGAACCGAGCCCAGATGCCTCGTCGTATCCAACACCAGAGAAATAGTCAGTGTTTTGAGGTCCGGTACCGCAGTTTACGACCACACCACACGCATTGTTGCCGAGGGTGATGTCGTGAAAGGCAGCGGCGTAGGTGGTGGAGTTGGCTGCGAGGCTGTAGAGCGTGGGGTTGATGAGACCCTGCCCCGCGGTATAGCCCTTCGCCTGGTTGAGAACTGCAACAAGACCGGCAAAGATCGGCGCTGCAACGCTGGTTCCTCCAATCACGTTGAAGCCGTTATTAGCAGCATCACGAAAGCCATTCGTGCAGCTTCCAGTGACATTATAAAAATATGCATTATCGCTGGAACATATCAGGTAGCCAGGATTCATTGCTGACGCAGCAAGGGAGATATCCGGGACCAAACGGAAGTTTCCGTTCGGAATACCGGGGACACCCGTCTGCCATAGTGGCTGAGGCTCATAGATGCTGATGCCGCCGCCGCCTGAATTCGAACCAGCATTGACATCGTTCCAAACCTGTTCTGGAATGTAGGAGAGGGCGGTGTAAACCACATCCCCATTGGGGGCTGGCCCCCAGTAAGTAGAGTTGACGGGGTTCCGGCCAATATCGGCCACCGGAAACGATGTTCCACCCATGGCAACTACCCACGGGCTGCTCGCCGGATAATCGACTGCCGGAGTTTGCCGAACGGCTGTACTATCCCACCCATCCTGCATGCAGGAGAGAGATCCGTAATCACCGGCCGCTGCTACTACCGTCTGCCCCTGCACTGCCGCTTGCTCAAGGAAAGCATCTATTGAGGCGATGTACGCTGAGCCTCCGTCGGGCTCACAGAACGCATAACTAACTGAGATGACCGCAGCCTTATTATTGTCGATCACATATTCGATGGCATCCATGACGCTATACGAGCCAGAGTTGCCAACGTAGTAGAACGCAACCGTCGCGCCCGGAGCCATGGCACTGGAATACTCCAGATCCAGATCGGATTCAGCCTCGTCTCCAGATACGATCGCGGATGTACCCGTTCCCGGGATGAGGTTGAGGGTCTGTGGTTTGACCGCCACACCGAGAGCAGTCTGGAAGTTCACCAGGTCCTGCGCAACGATAGCGGACTGGCCAACGACTGCGATGGTTTGGCCGTTTCCGTTGTAGCCGCTCCCGGTCACAGGATTGACGTCGTAGACCATGGCTACGTCCGGCGGCGTAAGGAAAGCAAGTTGATTACCACCGACCGTGAACATGGGCTGTGTTGGGGCGGGGACCATCTGCGGGTGAGGTCGGAAGCTGGAGATGTTCTGCACCGACTGTACGACCGAGGACAGCGCTGCGGGGATGGAGAGGCTGCCCGAAGGAGCATAGCGAGGTGTGGACTCAGCCTGAGTCTTGTAGAAGTGGAGTGGAGCTCCAAACGCAGCCGCAACTTGACCTGCATTTCCAGAGAAGGTGATACGGTTGCGCCCGCGCGAGACCGAGCCCACCACAAAACCTTCGCGTTCGAGCCAGAACGACACCGTCGCGATATCGGCGTCAGCCATCCCAAACTGAGCCGCAAACTGTTCCGGCGTCAGCCAGTGATGATATTGCGGCGACGATGGATTCTGTTGAGATGCAGCCAGCGCATCGAGGGCCGTCTTCTGTGCTGAGGTGGGGCTGAGGACGAGAGTGATGCCTTGGAGTTGCATGTTCGGGTCGACTGCACCCACGTCGTTTGCCGCGATGGCCCGAGGAGACAGCGAGCCGACAAGAGTAGATCGGCGCGAATTATCGACCACGGCAATAATGCGCGTCTGCGGCGTTGTTCGCTGGGCAAGGTTGGGGAGCGTCACAGCAAGAGCGGCGACAACGCAGACCGCGATAGACAGCGGCCGCAGGACAGATCCGTGCAGAGGTGAAGCCATTGAAGCAAGCCTTCTTTGCGGTAGAACGAGATTGGCACACAGCCCCATCGGCTGAGTCAGGCCTTCTACAAAAAGGGAATCGCACGTGTGTCGGTTGCTACATCGGCCTTATGGCGTTCAAGTTTCAGCCACGGAGCAAAGCATTCGGCGATTATCGATTGATTGCGATGATTATCAGCCGGATCTTCTGTGGAGTTCTTCCGTTCTGCCGATAGAGGGCATGAAGCCGAGCAGCAAAGGACCGTCTGCGCCCCATGAACAAAGCCAGCTCGATCAATCTCGGGGCTATGCCGATGCGGACGCAATGAACAGTCTTACCGACTCAGGCAATACGCCAAAAGAGAGATATCGTCAACTACCGCTCATTCTTTTTGAATGAGACGTTGGCTCAAGCCAAGATCGATCCACAACTACCGAAGGTGGTGGTCGATGGCGTCGATCCGGGCATGAACTCGGATGCTTTAGAAGCAGTAATTGACGTGGAGCAGGCCGAAGCGTTTGCGCCGAAAGCTTTCACTACGCTCTATATTGCGGCCAATACGGATCTTCAATCCGGGTTGATTATTGCCATGCAGCGTGCCGTCAACGACAACGCTGTGGACGTCCTCAACATAAGTTTCGGCGAGTGTGAGCAGGAACTAGGGGCCGGTACTAACGCACTGCTCAACGAGATTTATGAGCAGGCGGCAGCAGAGGGAATCACTATAACCGTTGCTGCTGGTGACTCTGGCGCTGCGGGCTGTGATGTTGGCACCCTCGCCTTTGGAGTTTCAGCAGGAGCAGGCCTCGCGGTGAATGGCTTTGCTTCAACACCCTGGAACGTAGCTGTGGGTGGCACTGACTTCGACGTGTTGTATACGACGAACCTCTCCACCATCGGACAGTACATCCAGCTTCCGACTGCAACTTCCACCCAAGTCGGCACACCGCCCTATTTCAACAGTGCTCTTGCCTACATCCCGGAAGAGTCGTGGAATGATTCCACCAACGTCTGGTCCACCTACACGAACAACACACCCTATAAGTGGGGAAATGGCCCAGAAAACACCATGGCAGGAGGGGGAGGCCTTAGCAGTAAGGCAGTTTGCGCCGGGACGATCAGCAGCACGACGGGTGCTTGCTCTGGCATGTTGATTGGTTATCCTAAGCCTGCTTTTCAATCGTCTCTTACCCCGGCCGACGCAGTACGGGATCTACCGGATGTGTCGCTGTTCGCTGGCAAGTTTATGAGTGACGATGGTGACTCACAAAACTTCAACCAGCACACAGGAGAACAGCGACAGCATCATGACCGCGCCGATCAGTAATGGCGTGGCCACTTTCTCGACCCAGGCCCTACCAGCTGGGACCTACACGGTCGCAGCGCGGTATGGCGACGACACCACGAACGCTGCCAGCCAATCTCAGGGAATCTCGGTAGCCATCACCTCTGAGACGAGCAATCTGCAACTCAACCTCAACGTCTACAGTGCCGATACAGGCGCCCCGACCGCGACCTCACCCTCCAGCGCAGCCTATGGATCCAAGTATGTGCTGGACGCAACACCCTATGGCAACACGGAGGGCCTCGCCAAGGGGAATCCTGCAACCGGGAGAGTAACGTTCAGCTACGGAAGTACGCAGCTGGCGACCGTTACTCTCAACAGTGAAGGCACAGCGAGTTACGCGCTGACCTCGAGTGCACTCACTCCGGGAACGTACTCGCTTACGGCGTCGTACTCGGGTGATGGAAGCTACAACGCCTCATCCAGTTCGCAAACCATTACCATCACCAAGGCTCTGTTGACAGGCGGGCTTACCGCTCCTGTGAATGGGGCAGTTTGGCAGGCAACGGCAACGAGTATGGCGGTGGCGGTGCAAGTACTGGGTTACGGATATGGGGCTTTTCCTACGGGCACCATCACGATCGCGATGAACGGGACGTCCATCGGAGTCTATCCGCTCACCCCTGTCGACGGCTTGAGTTACAAGGGTGAAGTTAGCACGGGCGCCGGGCTCGGCGTGAACGCTAGTCAAGTCGGCGCCGGCAATAGTGCTACTTTTACCGCGTCCTACAGCGGTGACAGAAACTTTGCAGCAGCCGGCCCATTCACTGCAACCGTATCCGTGGCGGAGCCCGCAACAGCGGCCTTCATCCTCACGACCAACGGCAACAATCGCTAAACGATTACCGACAATGCCTATGGTGGAGTGAAATCATGGCCTACGCTTGTCCTCAGTGCAATGACCGGAATATGCTTGCCCAATCTTTCTTTGGTGGGTATGTACTGCATCGTTGCCTACTCTTACCGAAAGTTTGAAATCTCGATCAACTTTCATCCTGCTCGCGTTTTTCTTTATTGTCGGCATGAAGATAGTGCTGGCAGTCAAGCGAGTTGGATTCACTATTTCGGATATGTCTCAAAAGTTTGACATCGCTTTGTACAACCCGTTTTATCCGCAGGGCGCGGAGCGCGTGATCGCGCCAATAGTAGGCGCTTTTCTCGGTATAGCGGCTTTTGCTGGCATGAATGTATGGATTCGACGTGAGTGCCTGAAGACTAAAAGATGAGATGAAAGCACGAACTAAACGTGTTCGCGACGGAGATTAGTAACGACAAGCGCCGCTCTCGTCAGCGACCTTTGATAACAGGTTTTGATAACAGGTTTTCCGTCCACACCCGCGCAGGAATAAACTCATCCCTAGCAATGATCCACGAAGTAGACATCCTGATTGCCGGTGCCGGACCCGCAGGCTGCGCTGCGGCCTACGACCTCGCCCAGGCCGGCAGGCACATCGTCCTGCTCGACAAGCGCAGCTTCCCGCGCCACAAGGCCTGCGCCTGCGGCCTCACCCCCAAGACCCTCAAAGCTCTTCGCTACTCCGTCGACCCTGTCATCGAGCGCGTCTGCCACGAGATCATTCTCGAATCACCCTCCGACCCAAACTCCCGCCGTTCGCGCAGCACGCGAGTCAAGACCCGCAACCCCATCTGCGCCATGGCCGTCCGCGAGCGCTTCGACGACTTCTGCCTCGAGCAGACCCTCCTCGCCGCGCGCCAGGGAGGCAGCCTCGAACTCCGCAAGATCGACCGCATCGCCGCCCTCCGCGAATCCCCCGACTTCATCGAGCTCGACGTCATCACCTCCCGCGGCCTCGAAACCCTCTGTGCCCCCGTCCTCATCGGCGCCGACGGCTCCAACGGCCAAACCCGCCGCCTGCTGCATGACGACAGCCACGGCGAAGCCCCCTCAAACGACGACGGTTTCGCATTAGAAGCCACCGTCCCCTAC
>VFSW01011575.1_pt1 | contig 12383 bp, 9 predicted proteins | sample 5358111 | NCBI WGS metagenome assembly VFSW01 (sample SAMN11554181, study PRJNA540505) | mine drainage metagenome | isolation source: sediment from site ElyBrook_90M | place: USA: Ely Copper Mine, Vershire, VT | collected 2017
CGCCCACGGGGTCGTCGAGGACGCGCGCGGGCAGGCCGAGGGCGCCCACGGGGTCGTCGAGGACGCGCGCCCCTCAGTTCTCGTCCGTCGCGTACACGACCTTCCCGAGCTTCTCCTCGGTGTCGCTCGCCGCTTCCCGCTCCGCCTCGACGGCCGCCGCCTCGGTCTCGAGGTCCGCGAACCGCCAGCGCGTGGTCCCGCTCTCCTCGATCACCACGTCGCCGCCCAGCTTCACGAGCTCCTGGTCGATGCGCTTGCGGGGCGGGGGCTGCCCCGCGGCTCTCTGCCACGCGTCGACGAGCACCTCGTCGGTCACGGGCTTCTTGCCGCGCACGCGCTCGAGCACCTCGCGCAGCACGGCCAGCCGGCCCTTGTCCTCGGCGGCCTTGCGCACCTTCGCCGGCCGCGCGAGCGCGCGTCCGATGGGCAAGAGGAACAGCAGCGCCGAGAAGACGAGCGGCACCACGCCCAGGACGATGGGCGTGCCGGTGTCCATCACGTGGTACGGCACCTTGTCGAACAGGTGCACGACCCGCTCGAGGGTGAGGTTGTTCGCGATGGCCCACCAGCCCATGAGCATGTTGAACGCGTTGAGCGCGAAGATGGAGAAGTTCGCGCCGCCGCTGTTGCCGGTGAGGGGGGGGAGCGGCTTGTCGCGTGCCCAGGCGGGCGGAGGCGCCGGCTCGGCGACGCCCGCGCCCGGGCCGGCCTCCGCCGCGGTCCGGCGAATCTTCTCGAAGCGGTAGACGATGCCCCCGTCGTCGCTCACGTCGACGTCGCCCTCGTAGTCGAGCATCAGCCTGGCCATCATCGGGTCGGCCTGCTCGCGCGGCAGCCCCGTGACCCGCATGACGTCGGCAAGACCGATGCGGCCCTTGCCCGCGCGGATCGCGGCGAGGACCAGCCGCTCGCTCTCGCGCGGATCCTCGGGCGGGGGCGTGGGGCCGAAGAAGAAGCGGTTCACCTTCTCGTAGAGCGGGACCTTCGGCTCCTGCGGGTTGCGGTGGACGTGGCGGACCTGCTGCTGCCCGTAGCGTTCGTCCCAGCCGTAGCCGGTGTTGTAGACGTTGAACGGCGACCACGGGTGGAAGGTCCAGAACAGCGCGTCGCCCAGGACGCGGAAGAACACGAACGCGAGCTCTCCGCCGGGGATGCCGCCGCGCCCCCGGCCGCGGTTGTCGCTGTTCTGCTGCGCCAGCGTGAGACCGATGATGAGCGCGACGAAGATGAGCGCATAGCTGATGAGCACGATGCTGACCCACGCGCGCACCACGAAGCGCAGCATGCCCATGACGCCCTTGCCGACGGCGCCGAGGAACCTGTCGACGGCGTCGCGCGTCTCCCAGGGCTTGGTGAAGCCCGTGGGGAAGACGTGCACGAGGTCGCCGTCGCTGGTCACGCGCAGCTGCCCGCGGTACTCGCTCGACAGCCAGGTCAAGCCGGCCTCGGCGTCTCGGAGCGGCAGGCCCGATCGGGCCGCGGCGTCGGCGACCGTCAGCGGGCCCTTGGGATCGACCTTTTCGCGAAGGACGGCGCCGGCTTTCGCCGGCTCCATGGTGGTCGGTGGGCCTGACACGCGGTGCAGCATAGCCACGCCGCGCCTCCTCTGCAGGCTCATGACCCCCGTCACTGGAGCGAGAAACCCCGTATCCGGGTACAGTAGCCTGGTGAGACTCGGCCTCATCGGCCCGGCGAACGGAGACCTGGCCGCACTGGCCCGCACGGCCGAGTTCCTCCTCAACGGGGCCCGCGTCACGCGCGCGGTCTACCTCGGCGACGACGACGCGCTCGAGGAGACGGTCGGGCTGTGGGCCGAGTCGCTCGTCGGCGACGACCCGAGCGACGCCGGCGTCTGGGACCGCGCCTTCGAGGCCGCCGCCACCGGCACGCCCGAGCGCATCGACGCCTTCCTGCGCGGCGAGCGCGCCCGCCTGCGCCTGCGCGACCTCGAGCGGCTGTCGCCGGAAGAACTGCGCAGCGTCGAGATGTTCGGCGATCGCGTGGCGGTGCTCATCCACGACAAGGCGATGCTCGACGAGGAGGACATCTTCTCGGCGTCGTTCCTCATCTACGGCAAGAGCGACTCGCCCATGGTCCGCAAGATCGGCCCGCGCTGGTTCCTGACGCCCGGCCCCGTCAGCGTCCCCGGCAGCGGCGCCATCGTCCTCGACGACTCGGTCGACCCCATCGCCGCCACGCTCTACGACTCCGACGGCATCGCCATCCGGACCGAGGTCCTCGCGGTCGGACGCGCCGCGAGGATGATGGTGCAGGGATAAACCGCTAGGCTCGGCCTCGTCGTGAGAGTCGCGGTCTTCGGAGGGAGCTTCAATCCGCCTCACGTGGCGCACGTGCTGGCGTGCGCGCTCGTGCTCGCGGTCGAGGAGGTCGAGCGCGTGCTCGTCGTGCCGACGTTCCTCCACCCGTTCGCCAAGCCGCTCGCGCCGTACGAGGAGCGCGTGGCGATGTGCATGCTCGCCTTCTCGAACCTGCCGCAGGTGGAGGTGTCGGTGGTGGAGCAGCAGCTCGGTGGCGAGAGCAAGACGCTGCGCACCCTCGAGCACCTGGCCTCGACGCACGACGGGTGGCAGCTGCGCCTCATCGTGGGCGCGGACATCCTGGCGGAGGCCCCGCGCTGGTTCGGGTTCGACGCCATCGTGAAGCTCGCGCCGCTCATCGTGCTCGGGCGCGCCGGCGTGGACGCGCCGGGAGCCGGTCCGTCGCTCCTGCCCGAGGTGTCGAGCACGCGCGTGCGTGCGGACATCGCGGCGGGGCGCTGGGAGCAAGCGGGTCGCGTCGTTCCGCGCTCGGTGCTCGCCCACATCAAGGCGCGAGGTCTCTATGCCGCGCCGGAGTGAGGTCGCGATGGACGTGGTCGTGATCGGCGCGGGCAAGCTGGGGACCGCGCTGGCGCGTGCGCTGAAGAAGGCGCACGCGAAGGTGACGCTGCGGCCGGCCCGCAAGAAGCTGCCGCGGACGATCGACGCCGACGTGGTCGTGCTCGCGGTGCGCGACCGTGACCTGCGGCCCATGGCGGAGAGGCTCGTGGGCGTCGTCGCGAAGCGCGCCGTCGTCGTGCACGTCGCGGGTGCGCTCGATGCGTCGCCGCTGTCGCCCCTGCGCGGCGCGTGCGCCGGAGTCGCGCAGATGCACCCGATGATCTCCTTCGCCTCGACGCGCTTCGCACCCGACCTGGCGCGCGGCAACGTCCACATGCAGGGCGATCCGGCCGCCGTCACCCGCGCGCGCCGCCTCGCGAGGCTCCTGGGCATGACCCCGCGGACCGTGAAGGGCCTCGATACCGTCGCGTACCACGCGGCAGCGGGCCTGGTCGCGAATGGCTCCGCGGCGCTCGCGGCGGTGGGCGCGGAGCTGCTCGTGAAGGCGGGCGTCTCGCGCGAGGACGCCGCGAAGATGCTCGGGCCGCTGGTGCGCAGCGTCGCCGACAACGTCGAGGCGCTCGGCTTCCCCGACGCGCTCACGGGACCGGTGCGGCGCGGCGATGCCGCGGGCGTCGAGAAGCACCTCGCCACGCTCCGCGACAAGCTCCCGGACGCGATCCCGCTCTACGTCGCCGCCGCGTACGCGCAGCTGCCTCTCGCGCGTGCGATCGGCGACGCTCCTGCCGCGGCCTTCGACGCCGTTGCCGAGGTGCTGGACCACTCGGGCACGGCCCTGTTCGCCCCCGCCGCCCTGCGTCACACCGTGTAGGGGGGCGCCGTGCGCTTCCTCGCACTGCGGCATGACCGTGCCGTGCATTCCCTGACACCGGTCGCGGCTCGACCGTAATCCTCACGCGTTCCGCGACCTTGCTTCAGGCACGGTCGAGGCACGGCGTCTGCAATCGTCTGCTCCCGTGACGCGTCGACCCAGCACATCACGACGCGATTGTTCCAGAGGTGCGGTAGGCCTCGTTTTTCCCCGGGAATCAGGCCGTTCGTGGCTTGACGGCGCCCCCCCCGAAGGTACATCTGCATGACCCTCGTGGCTTACCCGCTTCCGTCGCCGCGCGTGCACGCGGCGGCTGCCCCTGCCTCCGCGAGCGCTCCCGAGCGCGGCCGCGGCTTCGCCGAGCTCGACGAGCGTGTCGGTTCGGCGGCCCTCGGGATGGTGATCGTCCGCGCACCCTCCGAAGAGGCCGCGGCGGCCGTCGGCGCCCACGTCGCAAGGCGCGCAACCGCCATGGGCGGCTTCGCCGTCGAGGCACGGGCCCGCGCGGGCTGTCCGCTCTGGCACGAGGTCGCGGCCAAGCTCGGCGTCGACGCGCTCCCCGGCGATCCGACCGCGGCCGCCGATGCGATCGCGCACGCGGCCCAGCTCCGGCGCGCCGTCATCGTCGCGACGCTGCCGCAGTCGCCGGGGTGGGACCGCTCGGTCGCGAGGGAGCTCGCCTCGATGGCCACCCCGCCCTCCGTGGCGCTGCTCGCAACCGACGTGCGAGCGGGCGAGGACCTGGATCTCGAGGTGTTCGAGGTCGGCGCGACGCTCGAAGAGGGCGAGCGGCAGCGCTGGTGGGCTGCCCTGACGCAGGCCGCCATGGGCGAGGTAGCGTTCGAGTCGCTCGCTTCGCTCGACGCCTGGTGGGGCGCCGCCCGACGCTGCCCCGCGTCCCGTCCGTGCCGCGAGGCCGTCGACGCCGCGCTGCCGCCCGATGCGCGGCGCCTGCTGGCCACGCTGGCCCTGACCGCGCGCGCCTGGCCGGTCGCCGACGTCGCCTTGCTCGGCGCCGACCGCGAGACGGTCGAGGCGCTCACCCGCGCGGGCGCCGCGAGGACGGATGGAGGGTGGGTCGCCGTCGAGGCGCCGTGGGACGCGCAGGCCGAGCGCCTCGCCCTGAGTGCTCCGCACGAGGTCGTCGAGGCCGCGGCGAACGCCCTGGCCCTGCGCCTGCCGGCCGATCCCTGGGCGCAGACGCGCGCGGCCGAGCTGCTCGCCCACATCGGGCAGGCCGGGCCCGCCGACGAGGCTCACATCCGCGCGCTGTCCTACGCCGAGGATGCGAGCGCGCGCCGCGAGTTCGTGTCGCGCTGGATGAAGGCCGTGCAGGCCCTGCCCGACGCCGACCAGCTGCCGCTGCGCGTGCGCGCGACCGAGCGGGCGCTCGCCGTGGGCGAGGCGGAGGAGGCATTCCGCTGGGCGCAGTCGGCCACCACGCTCGCGCCGGCCGATCCGGGCCTCGGGCTGCTCTTCGGAAGGGCCGCGGTCGCGCTCGGCGATCTCGTGGCTGCGAAGGTCGCGCTCGAGCGCGCGGGGGAGCACGCGTCCGACGACCTGGCCCGCGCCGTCGTGGCGGCCGAGATGGCCGAGGTGGCGTACCTGGGCGGCGACGTCGCCGAGGCCGCCGTGCAGGCCGAGCGCGCCCTGTCGCTGGGGGCGGCCCCGACCACGCGCCTCAAGGCCCGCAACACCCTGGGCAAGCTGCTGCTCGCGAACGCGAAGTGGGACGAGGCCGACGTGCACTTCGCGAAGGACGCGTGGGCCGCTGCGTCCGCGGGGCTGCGCACCGAGGAGCTGCGTGCCCGCCTGAACCGCGGCATCGCACTGCTGTCCAAGGGCTTCTCCGACGAGGCGCGCGCCATCTTCGAGGCCGTGCTGGTCGAGGGCGAGCGTCTCGGCGATGCGCGGGCGTGCGCGTTCGCCGTGGAGAACCTCGCGGTCGTCGCGACGCTCCGCCACGACTACGCCCAGTCGCTCGCGCTCACCGAGCGCACGCTCAAGCTCCGCGAGCGCATCGGCGATCGTCTCAAGACGGCCCTCGTGCTCTCGAACCTCGCCGAGCTGCGTCGCCGCCTCGGTCTGCTCGAGCACGCCGAGCACGCCGTGGTCTTCGGGCGCCGCACCCTGGGGCCGGGCATGCCCCCCGCCCACTCCGCGTTCTTCTCGATCCAGGCTGCGCGCACCGCGCTGATGCGCGGCAACACCGTCGAGGCCCGGCGCGAGGCGACGAGGGCGCTCGCCGAGAGCGAGGCCGCCGGGCTGCGCAACTACGTATGCGAGTCCTGCTGTGTCGGCGCCCGCGTCGCGCTCGAGGACGGCGACCTGGCGCGCGCCTCGGAGCTGATCGACCGTGCCCGCGCCGAGGCGTCGACCGACGAGCTGCGCGCCGAGATGTCGCTGGTGGCCGCGCAGTACGCCCGCGCCTGCGGCGACGAAGGTGACGGCCCTGCGCTCGAGGCCTTGGCTGCGGCCCGCGCGTGCGGCAAGGAAGACCTGGTCATCGAGGCGCACGCCCTGCTCGCGGAGATCCACCGCGCGGCCGGCCGGCCCGAGACCGCGCGCGCCCACGTCGGCGGCGCCGTCGCCCTGCGTGATCAGGTCGCCTCCGCGCTGCCTGGCGAGCTGCGGGCCGCGTTCCTGTCGCGCCCCGACCTCTCGTCGCTCGCAAAGCTCCACACGATCCTGCACGAGCCCATGTCGCAGGGCGAGCTCGCGCCGCCATCGCAGTCCAGCTCGCGCCCCAGCTCCCGCCCGCCGGCCGCCGCGGCGCGCGAGATCGTCGGCGACGACCCGGCGGTGCGCGGTCTGCTGGCCGCCGTGCGCAAGGTCGCCCGGGCCAGCAGCACCGTCCTCATCCGCGGCGAGAGCGGGACCGGCAAGGAGCTCGTCGCCGAGGCCATCCACCGGGCGAGCGAGCGCGCCGCAGGACCGTTGGTGACCGTCAACTGCGCGGCGCTCGTCGAGACGCTGCTGCTGAGCGAGCTGTTCGGCCACGAGAAGGGCGCCTTCACGGGTGCCATCGCACGCCGGCGCGGCCGCTTCGAGATGGCCGAGGGCGGCACGCTCTTCCTCGACGAGATTGGCGACATCTCGCCCCGCACGCAGGTCGCCCTTCTGCGCGTGCTGCAGGAGCGCACGTTCGAGCGCGTCGGCGGCACCACGCCCATGCGCGCCAACGTCCGCGTCATCTGCGCCACGCACCGGGACCTCAAGGCGATGGTCGAGCGGGGCGAGTTCCGCGAGGACCTGTACTACCGCCTGCGCGGCATCACCCTCGAGGTGCCCCCGCTGCGGACGCGCATGGGCGATCTGCCGCGCATCAGCGAGCACCTGCTCGGCCGCATCGCGCTGGAGCGCGGGGAGGCGGCCAAGTCCCTCGCCTCCGACGCGCTCGACCTGCTCGGCCGCCACCGCTGGCCCGGCAACGTGCGCGAGCTCGAGAACGCCCTGCGGGCCGCGTCCCTCTTCGCCGAGGGTGAGGTCATCACTGCCGCCACGCTTCTCGACAACGTGGATGACCTGCGCAATGCCGCCCAGTCCGTCCGTGCTCGCATGGCGGCCCCCGCGGCCTCTGCGGTGATGGACGAGCCCGTGGGCGACGAGGACGACGCGGCCGAGAGCGCCGAGGGCGTCCTGCCTGCCGTCGAGGCGAACGCCACGGCGGTCGCCTACTCGCAGGTCCGCGCGGGCGCCGCGTCGCTGCCCGACATCAAGCGGCAGATCGAGCGCGACTGCATCGCGCGCGCCCTGGCCGAGACCCGTGGAAACATCACGCGCGCCGCCGCGCTCCTCGGGATGAAGCGTCCTCGTCTCTCGCAGCTCGTGAAACAGTACGGCCTCGCGGCCGTGTCGTCGGAGGGTTCGTAATCATGAGGCTCGTCGCACTTGTGCTGGTTCTGGGGCCCCTGGCCGTGGGCTGTGTGGCTCAGGTCGGCGATCCCTCCACCGAGGAGACGCAGCGCCCCGACGAGATCGTCGCCGTCGGCGGGACTGCGAAGCCCATCACGCCCATCGCCGCCCCGACGACCACCGCCACCACTCAGCTGGGAGCGCACACCACCACCGCGTCGACCGCGAACCCCATCCCCCCGGAAGCGAACGGCGCCAACGGAGGCGGCACGACCCTGGCCGCCGACAATCCCAACCCCTCGCCCTGGGACCCGCGCGGCGGCGGAAACGGCCCGTAAGGTTTCGCGAAGGTAGCGGGCTTCTCTCGTGGCTTTGCGCGCCCCGCCCGTGGGCGCGACACTGTCCTCCGTGCAGGACCTCAGGCCCAAGACCATCCTCTTCTGCGCGGTGCTCGCGCTGGCGATCGCGCTCAGCGTGCTGCTGCGCGGTCGGCGCGCCGTGCACTGGCTGTTCGCAGGCTTCGCCGCCGACGTCGCCCTCTGGTACGCGAGCCAGGCGCTGACCGGGTTCTTCCGGGCCGACCTGTGGGAGCGCGTGACGGGCCTGCTGACGGTCCTGCTGCCGCAGTTCGCCATCCATCTGTTCCAGAACGTCGTCCCGCTCGAGGTGCGCAGCACCAGCACGCGCCTGGCTCGCTTCGCCGCCATCGTCGGCATCCCGGTGCTCGCGGTGAGCGTGTCGCCGTACCACAACCACCCGCTGGCCCTCGGCGCCGTCTACACGTACGTCTTCGGCCTCCTGGCCGCTGCGCTCATCACGATGGCGCGCCGCGGGATGCAGAGCACCTCGCGCGCCGTTCGTGACCGCGTCCGCTTCCTCGTCGTCGTCGGAGCCGCCGCGACCACCTTCCAGCTCGCCGATTTCCTCTCCTACCTGGGCGTCCACCTGCCGCCCATCGGCGCCGTGCTGGCCATCGTCTTCCTCTTCGTGCTCGCCGAGTCGCTCACGCGTCCGCGCCTGGCCGACATCTACGAGCTGGCGGGCAAGTTACTGGTCGCCACGGCGCTCGCCTTCTGCCTGGCCGGCATCTTCTACCTGTTCGTGATGTTCATCGGCGGCTTCGACACCATGTACCTGAACGCCGTGCTCGCGGCGATCGTGTTCCTGGTGCTCTTCGAGCCGCTGCAGAGCGAGGTGGAGACGCGCATCCACCAGTTCTTCTTCCGCGAGCGCTACGATCTCGAGACGAGCGTGGGCGAGCTGCGGGGACGGCTGGCTCACGTGCTCGAGCTCGACGAGATGGTCTCGACGCTCATGCAGGGGCTCGAGAAGTCGCGACGCGTGACGACGGCGGCGCTGTTCCTGCGCGACCAGGACGGCGACGGGTTCGACCTGGCGGGCTCGATCGGCGCGGCGGTGCCCAAGCGGGTCGAGGCCATCGGCGCGAGGGCCATGCTCGACCGCCTCGAGAAGCAGCCGTCGCTGTCGCTCGAGGAGCTCGCCCGCGAGGCTTCCGAGGCCGACGGCGCGGTGCTCGCCGCCGCCCGGACGCTGGGCGCGCTGCAGAGCGCCGTGGTGTTGCCCGTTCGCGGCGAAGACGAGCCGCTGGTGGGCGTGCTCTTCCTGGCCGACGACCGCGTGCGCGACGCCTTCACGCCGGAGGAGGTCGTGCTGCTCGAGGGGCTCGCCCCTCAGATCAGCGTGGTCGTCGCCAACAGCCGTCTGTACTCGCGCATGAAGGAACGCGACCGCCTCGCGGCGCTCGGCTCGATGGCGGCGGGCCTCGCGCACGAGGTGAAGAACCCGCTGGGCGCGATCAAGGGCGCAGCGCAGCTGCTCGAGGAGGTCGGCGCGGGCGGCGCGTTCGATCCCTCGTCGCGAGAGTTCGTGGGCATCATCCTCGAGGAGGTCAATCGCCTCGATCGCGTCGTCGGCAGCTTCCTCGACTATGCCCGCCCCCACGCAGGAAACCCCATCCCGCTGGACCTCAACGCAGCCGTGCGCCGCACGGTGCAGATCGTCCAGAGCCAGATCACCGACGGCGGCATCGACGTGCAGATCGAGCTGGGCGAGGATCTGCCGCGCGCGCGCATCGACCCCGAGAAGTTCCGCCAGGTGCTCATCAACCTGGTGCAGAACGCCATCCAGGCCATGGACGGGCAGGGCAAGATCACCGTCGGCACGCAGGCGGTCCGTGGCGGGCGCGTGCCTCCGCTGGACGGCAGCCTGCCCTCGTCACGCCGCTCGCTGACCGACGAGGTCGAGCAGCACGTGGAGGTCAGCATCCGCGACACGGGCCCCGGCATCGCCCCCAAGGTGCTGCGCAACCTCTTCGTGCCCTTCTTCACGACCAAGACGCAGGGCACCGGCCTGGGCCTTGCCATCAGCCAGAGCATCGTCCAGAACGCCGGCGGCACCATCGAGGTGCAGTCGCAGCCGGGCGCGGGCACGACGTTCACCATCGTGCTGCCCACCGCCGACGACTCGCTCGTCACGCCCTCGCCGAGCGAGAGCACGGTGCGAAAGAAGAGCGAGCCTCCCGCCCCGTATCACCCGTAGCGACGCTCGAACAGCGCCCGCACCGCGGGCATGTCGCGCAGCATCGCGAGCGTGTGGTCGGCGTGCCCGTGGGCGTAGCCGTTGCCGATGAACAGGTCGACGTCCTTGCCCACGCCCTCGGCCCCGAGCGCCGCCTTCGTGAAGCTGGTGGACATGGCGAAGAAGTAGACGACGCCACGGTCGCGCGTGGCGAGGATGGCGCCGAGCTCCGTGTCGGGGACGTTCACGCACGAGAAGACGACGTCGGCCTCTCGCCCGTTCGTGGCGCCCAGGACCGTCTTGCGGACGGCCACCGGATCCCGTGCGTCGACCGCTGCGACGGCGTCGCACAGCTTCAGCGCCTTCAGGTCGTCGGCGGCGCGCGGGCTGGACTCGAGACCCACCACGCACGCCCCCGCTCCCCCGGTGCGCCGCGCCTCGGCCACGCAGAGGATGCCGCTCTTGCCCCCTGCACCGAGCACGACCACGACGGCGCCGGGCTTCACGAGCCGGGCCACCTGCGGTGCCGCCCCGGCCACGTCGAGCGCGGCGAGCGAGAGCCTCTCGGGCATGTCCGTGGGTAGTTTTGCGTACGCCCCGCTCGCGAACAGCACGGCCTCGCCATCGACATCCATCTGCGCGCTGGCCGGCCGCACGGCCTTCACGCGGTCGACCCGCAGAGGCGTGAGTGAGAGCGACACGAGCGTCGCCACGCGGTCACCGACCTCGAGCGTCTCGGGTGGACGGCCGGGCGCGATCTGCAGCACCCGCCCCAGGAGCATCCCCCCGGAGCCGGTGATGGGGTTGTGCTGCTTTCCCCTCTCGCCGACCGTCCGTAGGACGATGTGGGCCGGGTCGCCCTCTTTCTCCATCTGGGTGAAGCTGGCGGCGTCGAGGTTCAGGGTCTCGACCCCGAGCAGTACTTCCCCCTGAAACAGGCGGGAGAATGAGTTGTCGACGCGCCAGGCAGGCTGCGGTAGGCCCCCCAGGGGCTCCTTCACGCGGTGGATTCCGTAGGGGTCGCCCCCGGGTGCGATCGGCCGCTGTTCCATGGTGACCTGTGACCTCGACTTGACCGCTCTCTATCGCTCCCTCTAACCTTTTTTTGCCAGCGTTTTCCGCATGGACCGAGACGTTCCCGCTCCTGCCTCCTCCAAGCCCGTCATGGTAGACCCCCAACCGAAGGCGCCCACGGCTCCGGCACCGCGCCCGGGGGGCCGCTCCTACGTCTTGCGCTTCATCAGCGGCAAGTACCAGGGCGGGGAGTTTCCCATCGCGACCGACAAGCAGATCCTCGTCGGCCGCTCCAGCGATCTGGACATGGTCCTGGTCGAAGACATGGTCTCCCGAAAGCATGCGCGCATCGCCATGCAGGCCGACCAGATCTGGATCGAGGACCTGGGCTCCACCAACGGCACCTTCGTCAACGGCGAGAAGATCAAGCGGGCGCGCCTGAAGGAGGGCGACCGCGTCCTCATCGGCACCAGCATCCTGAAGCTCATCGCCGGCGACGCCCCTCGCGAGGGAATGGACGTCAAGCGCGAGCTGGAGAACGTGGCCCAGGCGCGACGCACCAGCCAGCAGCGCACCATGAGCGGCGCCATCGACGAGGTACCGCTGCCCGACCTCCTGCAGCTGTTCGGCACGTCGAAGAAGAGCGGCGTCCTGGTCATCCGGACCGATGACGATGTCGGCCGCATCTACCTGAAGAAGGGCAACATCGCCTTCGCCATCATCAACGACCTCGACGACGTGCAGCCTCTGAAGAGCCTCTACCGCATGCTCACGTGGCAAAAGGGCCTCTTCGACCTCGATCCGCCCGAGGAGCGCGAGTTTCCGAACGAGCTGAACGTGACCGTCCAGGAAGTGCTCATGGATGGCATGCGGCAGCTGGACGAGTTCAACAGGATCCGCGAGGACCTGCCCGAGCTGTCCGCCAAGCTCGTCGTCAGCAGCCCGCTCATCCCGCCGCTGCGTGACCTCAAACCCGAGGAGCTCGACGTCCTGCAGATCGCGCACAACCACGGCGTGTTCGAGACCATCCTCAACAAGAGCCTCGCCACGGACCTCGAGACCGCCGAGATCGTGCAGAAGCTCATCAAGGCGTCGTACCTGCGCATCGGCTGACATGGACGTCCCGACGGTCGTCATCACCGGCGCCTCGGCCGGCATAGGGCAGTGTCTCGCTCGCGCCTGGGCGAAGCGGGGCGCAACCGTCGTGCTGTGCGCGCGGGACGAGGAGGGGCTGGGACGCGGCTCGGGCGAGGTCGAGAGGGCGG
>VFSW01011576.1_pt1 | contig 12383 bp, 20 predicted proteins | sample 5358111 | NCBI WGS metagenome assembly VFSW01 (sample SAMN11554181, study PRJNA540505) | mine drainage metagenome | isolation source: sediment from site ElyBrook_90M | place: USA: Ely Copper Mine, Vershire, VT | collected 2017
TTCTGTGTAATCAGATTAGCCTGTCCATCAACGATGTACGTCAGCCGAACAGCGCTAAAGGGTATGTTGACTTTACTGACAACACCTCCGGCGGTCACATCGGCAAAAACACGGCGAACATTCCCGAGGCCGGTGTTGGAGTTACCTATTACGCGGCAGAGCATGGCGCGGACATTACCAGTGCACATATTTGCAGTGCGGCAAACAATGTTGAGCAGGGACTTTGTTCAGACGGCGTGGCAGTGACATTCGCAACTCCCTATAACGCGACTCCGATTGTGATTTTTGGTCCTGGTGGCTTGAGCTACGACAGCACGTTACCGGCAGGATCGCAGCAACAGGTATTTTCCGTTGCCTCCATATCCGACAATGGCTTTACTCCATCCCTGAAAATTCAGAATCTCGGAACCAGCACGGCCGACAGTGTGGATTTCAGCCCCTACAATACCTATGGTACAAGCGCGTCCGCGACGCTGGCCGTCCCCAGCGGGGACGTGATTATCAATGGCGCATTGACTGCCAATGTCGGTGCATCGCTGGGGGCAGATAGTTCCTGCACGATTCAGGTGTTGTCGCGAGGGGTCATAGTATGGTCTAAGAATCTGGTGACGGCTGGAAGTGCGAAAACCTATTCGTTTGCCGTTCCGTTTACCGACAGCGGTGCAGTCAATGGATCGGTAGTGGAAGTGACTTTTGTGAGCGGTAGTGGGACCGTGACCGGCGTTAGCGGTACTACCGTTACCTACAACGTCGGCACACAGCCGACCACTCACACGGCCACACCATCGGGAACGAGTGGTGTACTGTGGACTGCCTATCCACCTAACTGACAGAGGAACCTGACCATGCACATTCTCATTATCACCTTGTTGCTGCTGTTCTGTGGGCTGGAAATTGCCGTCTGGCTCCTGAACCTGCCGGCAATGAATCCGCTGACGCAGCCCATGTCTGCCTATCTCGCTCCCATCGGATCGCCAACTCCCCGTCTGACGTGGTTTGCCGACGCCGGCTTTGGTTGTTTAGCTCTGGGATGTTTGCTGCTTGCACACGTATGGGGTGGCTTTTGGCTCTATACACTGGCTATTGCTGCCGCAACTGCATTGACGATCGTGGTAGCCACCAAGCTGCTGCTAGTCAAACGGTCGAGTGCAGAGTTGGAGAAGATTCACGTGCGGGCGGCTGGTGTGGCATTTCTTACCGTAGCCGCAATGATCGTGGTGCATGCACAGGGAGGGTGGCAGTTCTGGGTGGTAGCCTGGGCTGCGGCTTTCGATGTGGCGTACAAGTATCTTGGGTCGCCGAAGAGGGTGGTGGCAATCGAGGAACGCGTCACTACAGCATGCTATATAATTGCCCTTTTAACACTACTCAAATAATAGAGAACAGCAAATGACTTTGGATCTGACAGAGCCGCAGCAAAAAGAACTCCAGCATTTTGTAGTTGGAGTGGCCGAACGGCATATCTCCAAAACAGTACGCGGAATGTGGATAAGTGTTATCGGACTTGGCCTGATGATAGTTGTTCAGGGATTTTATATTGCGTACCTGAGTGGTACGAAAGTAGAAGAGCTGAGTACGGATACTGTAGAATTACAGCAATTGGAGAATGCGCGCTCCTATGATGAGCGCAACCTCAGTGCCATCAATGCGACCCTATTGCAGATGAATGCTCAATTGACGCGGATTGAAAACAAGGTGGATGGCCAATGAGTACTATGGATATTTTCCCTTCCCAGTCTCTGGACTTGATCGCTCATCACGAAGGATTTTCTGCCACTCCCTATCGAGACACTCAAGGGCATTTAACCATTCTTTATGGTCACGATCAGGATGCGTCGCCATTATGTTCCGAAGCGGTTGCATTGCTTCAATCAGGAGAAGCCACACGCGCCGGCGTCGTGCAGCTTCGGCAAGATGCTTTGCAAGCACTAACCCAAGTGGAGCAGTTTGCTGTTTATCCATTACTCAATCCTCCTAGGCAAGCTGTCTTGCTGGATATGTGTTACAATATGGGAGTGGAAACGCTAAAGACATTTACCAATTTCCTTTCTTATCTTGAACAAGAACGGTATGAGGAAGCAGCGGCTGATATGTTAAAAACTTTGTGGGCTTCGCAGGTAGGTGTAAGAGCAGTCGAAGACGCTTCAATAATAAAATCCGGTATAATGCTACCGAATTTACATAGTGTCGGTTGATGTAGGGGATGGAAAGTTCATAAGCCGGGCGTAGTCCCCAATGATAACAAGCGAGTGTCCGATTGACTGACCACGGAAAATGGTCCTTACACCACCAAAGAATATACCCAGAGAGTGCCATATTCAATGAATCGTTTTGATCCAGTTCCCGTGCAGTTACCTTTAGACCTACCACTTCCAGTACCGTCTGGACATGCAATTGGCCGCATCCCCATCCCAATGGGTCCACTTTAGAATCATGCTTGTTGGTACATAAATCTGACTCCTGTTCCAGCACGGCAGGCAACCATAAATTCAAATCATATGCCTGATCCACGTGGGCGGCTTCAATAAGCCGCTGATCTTGTATATTGAGAGCTGCTTGTATTCCAAAGGGAAAACATCCCAGCAATAGAATCAATATCAGGACTTGGTATTTTTTAGCCATGTAATGAGTGCCTTGAGCTGCGCGGAATTGGCATTACACCTTTGGGCATTGATTGACTCGTTGCTGAGGGCGGTTTGGAGAGTAATACCGGAGTCTGTGGTGGCATCAGCAGCACGCGTGGGGGCCTTGGACAGTAAGGCGCTGTTCCACAGGCTGACAAAGCCAGCAGACAAAGTAATGGGAGAATTAACTTGTTTGCCTTGAATGTAAACAACCTTTTCATAGGGTACCTTCTTTAGAATAGTCTTGTAAACAATTTGAGCCTTGGCTTGCACGGTAACATATTTGGTAATGACCTTTGTAGTTACGGTAGCAGCACGTTGAGAAGCCGCCGCAATGGCGGCTTTGTCGTTATTGGACTTGTACTTGTATCCGGCTATAAAGCCTACCAGCAGCCCAATAAATAGCGCGATAATGACATTACGAATTGTTGATAACATTTCTATTTCCTCTCAGCATCCCGACAATCTTGATGGCAACGGAAGAACCTCCCACAATGGCCAGATAGGATGCCACTAAAACCACAACCGGCCAATTGGCCGGACCATCCATCCCTTGCTTGACTATTACCACAGTAGCACTGCTATAGGCTACAAACTTCCAAAACTCGGAATGAGCAGTTCCCTCATCCTGGGCTTGTTTGAGTGCGTCTTTTATCATGTGAATATACCTTTGGTGTTAGTCTCCTGAGCTCATAGTGACCTGTCTTTCGTCCCATACCGTCCCTTTGAAATATCTTCTCATAGACACTCCCATCCCGGAACATGACTTTAAGGGGGTTTAATAGCCCGGTGGGCTGCTTTCCGTCCTTGGCTAGTGCTCGGTAGGGGTAAGTCATAAAGTCGGCTCCTGAGGCCTTACAGGGGGTTCTGGAGGGGTTTTCCATCCCCGTTTGCCCATCTCCTCAATGATATAGGGTCTGAGTTGGATTATGGTATCGGCTGGAAAGAGGGCTGCCAGCCGGTTCTTGGCATAGTCCTTGCCTCCAGCTTGATTGCACCAATCCAGATAATTTATTGCAATACGTTTCAAGATAGCCTTATGTGGCATGAATACCTCTGGTTTGAGGGCCATTGTTTCTTGTTATCATTTGCCGATTCCATGTGCCGCAATCCAAACACCTAAGTCGTTTATACTTTCCGAGATTGTGAGGACGCCAACCATTACTGCGCAAAGAAGTACTACCACAAGTGTCACAATGAAGCTTACCGTCCTCAGTATGAAAGACAGAAGCGTGCAGATGATTCTTGATCCAAGGTTTAAGTATTTCATAAAGAGGCTCCAATAATCGAGTATCATGCTTGTTATAAGTCTCCATCCTTTTCCAAGCATCCTCATCCCCATCCTCGCACTGATTCCATAACTCCTGTCCCCCACTATCCATTTTTTCCCCAATTCCAAATGCCTTGACTACATACTCCAATTTATAGGAGGGTAAGGCAAAGCGGTTGCGGACAGTACGATATAGGTCCAATTGTTTGAATGGAGCAGGGGGCGTCAGTCCCAACTTCAAGAACTCAGTATTCATCATGGGAATATCAAACCTGTTCTCATTATATCCCACAACGGCATCAGCCTGAGACATGAGACGATGAAGATTATGGATAAATGCTTTGGGACCAGATTGAATGGAATCAAAGTAAATGGTCGGCTCTTGATACCATTTGGCCGACCAGCAAACCACCTTTTGTGGACGTACTATTTGTTTGGGCTGCACATATACCTTTCTTGTTGACCAAGCATAGACAAGATTGGCGAAGGATTCAATGTCAAAAAGGAGGATGCGCATTAAGTACCTCAGTGTAATCCAGTTTCTCGTCGAATTGAGTCAGGACGATTTCATTGGCTACTTCGGCATAGCCAGCTATATCCACGAGATTATCACGTCTGGTAGAACGTGCCGCTCGGCTGAGCTTCATTGCTATCATGCACAGGCATGCCTGATAGGGCGTTATATCAGTCCCCAATATGGCAGACCAGAGCTTGGCAGTCGTCTCATAATCTGTCAGTGGATGGCCATACGCCTTATTTCGATCATTGAATACAAGCCCATTTGCTTCCGTTGTAATAGCCCTATCTGAATGAAGATAACGTGTATTCATCATACCTCCCAATAAATTTCTGCTGGGTTATTTGCCAATACTCTTCCTCTATTTTTTGGGACCACTCCTCTACACCGTAAGGCCAATAGGACGTATTGGGAATAAGTTGTTGATGTTCAATTCGGAGGGCCTTTTCGTCAGCAATATGAATAGCATCGGCAATCTCCAAGGATGGGGATGGTATTCCTAATGCCTCCAATATGGCTCCATGCAAATTATTTTCAATAGCTATGTATCCGGGGATTCTTGATTTGAAGGGCCGGGGAATGTCCGTAAGGTAAGCCTCAGCCGCATCATGCAACAAGCCATAAAGCTTGAATGGGGATGGCAGAAAATCAGCCACCATCATGCAATGGCGAGCTACTGGATAAAAGAATCTCGTGTGACCACTGAATCTGCATGTCAGAGATAGTGCGTGAGCAATATCCTCAATATTTATATCCTCCCTATGAGGATTAAGCGGGTCAATCGTTGCTCCACTCATTGTTACTATCTTGGTAAACTCTTTACTCATGGTCGTACTTCTTTAGATAATCAGCAGCAGCCTGATGTATTTTCCAATCTCGGATACGCCCTACAACGTAGTGATTGCAATAATTACAAAGAATCCCAACTACCCTTACCGGCTTTACGGCATGATTATGGTCCACATTGGGTATCTTCATTGGTTTTTTGCATACCAGACACAGATTTCGTTGCTTCCTGACCATCCTTTTGTACTGGCTCAGGCTGATTCCGTACTTCTTCTTGAGCCTCTTGTCTTTTGCTTTCTCCTTCGATGATAATACCACTCTTTTTCTCCATCGGCCCACCCGGAGCCGTCAGCCGATAAAACAGGTTTACAGTATTCGCTTCCAGTGCCGCTTGGGCCTGATTCAGGACACGAAGAATCTCCGATACAGAATCCTTTATACCAATCCCCAGCTCAATTCCCAATCCAGAATCATGGACAGCCGTCACGATATAACGAGCTTCCTTGTTATCATAGTCCTTAACCATATACTTAATCATTGATTTTCTCTCTTAATAGTTTGAGCAGGCCCATATTCTCATCGAAGCGTTCAGCAGCTCGGGAACCAAATGATTCTACATACATATCCCACACCCGCTGCCGCATCCTGTCATCAGAATTCAAATCCGCAAGTAACTGAGCAGCGCGAACAGGACCAATACCCAAAATGCCATAAATATTATCTGTTTTGTCTCCCACCAGCATCTGTGTCCAAAAACATTTAGCTGCCTGAAATGAGTCCACATAGTAAAGTTCTTCTTTTGTTGGATTGTAATGCCATCCATCTATCTGGTCCAAGTCCTTGTCGGGAGAGACGCATATTGAGTTGTCTGTCTGGTTCATACTCAATGCATCGTCAGCTTCCATTCCATCCATTACTTGGGCCTTCCACTTCTCTTTCAAATATTCAGTAGCTTCGGGTAACCAGTGCGGCCTTTGGGTCTTTTCACGATTCCCCTTGTAGGGAAAGGTTTTGGCGAGCTTATAACGAAAACAGTTTTTGCCAGTCAGATAGACTGAATGTTTGGTGGATTTCAAATCCTCCATGATTTTATCAAGCATGCTTCTCATGGTCCCTAAAGCATACTCCAAGGGTTGAAGATTAGAGGTTTTGAGAATGGTAGGATTTTCAAGCCCATTAGTCTCAATGAATTCATTTACCTCTTTCTTGGTATCAAAACGATGGTCAACCATCCCTTCGTGTTGTACAATGTACAAACTCTTTTCGCAAGCAAAACAGCCACGAAAGAGAACATAATCACCATCAATATTTAGTTGTTGCATATAACTCCTAATCCGGATTACTTGGTTCCCGGGCCTATTTTTGAACCACCATGATAAGCTGGCTAGGCAGGTAGGGGCATTTATCAGCAGCCCCCCATGCATTGCACGGCATTTTCCTTATCTCTAACTTAGGGAAATCCACGTATCTACGTGGATGGACCAACCGTGCTAACTCTGTTACAGTCTAGAGGGTGGAAATGCTTGCGGGCCAGGATCCGGAATGGAATCTACGGCTTCGGCAAGTCCCGTACTGGGCGCACCCAAAATATTTGCCAAATGGGTCTCCATACTCTTGCACCAATCTATGGCCTGCGCCAAAAGTCTCGTTTCTCCCTCTATGGTTGCGGTTTTCTTGTTTACAAGAAGATAGAGTTGGGGCTGTATTGGTGAGGCGGCTGGACCAGTCCATATAAATGGACTGGAACCGCGCTGAACCTCAAAGTTTTCAGTTTCAAATAGGTTATTCAAGATTTTCCTTTGCCTCCTCAATGGATTTCTTTTCAGCACTTTGCGGGAGCGCGGTAGTACCGTTCTCAAATTGAGTAAAGAAACGATTGGTCAATTCATCCACAAGGGCCAAAACAGCATCGTAGCGATGCTTGAGAGTCGTCGGTAGCTTGATGGATTCACTTTCCATCATCAGTTTGGTTATCTCAATAGCATCCTTGTGGGCCGACTGGAAGTGAATGGATCGTTGTCTGGATTTTTCCTGTTCCAGACGCGGATCAATAATCACTTTAGGTGCAGCACTTGGAGTGGTATCCTCGCGAAAACTTGACTCTAATGTCTTCATAGCCACCATTTTCTGGTCATCCGCCTCGAATCGAACGAACGAACCAGACTTGAAGGGAGGACGGGTTTCTCCCGTCTTGAAGAAACCATCCACACCTTTAATGGTGAAAGAGTAGCTCCCGTATTTGGGAGTGCTACTAATATACCCAACAACACCTTCATGTTTTGACATATCTACCTCGGATAAATGCAGGGTACTTTTTCTTCATTTCCCGTACCCCAATGGGAACCTATTTTGATGCCACATCCCAATGGGACTGTCATCTTAATAGCATAAATCTTTTCAAGATATTCATATACTCTATACGTCATACACTCCGTTACTAACTGTCTAAAGTCCTCAACTTCTTCTGGCGGTACTTCCGCAATAATGGAGTCGTGGACAGTGTTGACAATCTCAATCCTGAGATTTCTTTTTTGGATTTCATCCCAAAAATAACGGAGGGCAATAGGGATGATTTCTGCCGTAGCGAAAGCCTGTACAGGATAATTAAAGATTGAAGCTGTTTCTGTAACATATCCCGAGGAAGTGACCTGAGCATTTGGAAAATAGTATCGCAGTCCCCATACAGTTCTAAGCTCCTTTGACTCAACCACTTCTTTAAGCCACGCTCTCTGCATAGAGTAGATTCCAGAGTATTTTTCTCGGAATGCCTGATAGTAAGCTCGTTCTTTTTTAGTTCCACTCGTCCCTCCATACAGGGGCTTAAATGTATGCGACTTGGCTGCCTGCCTTGGGATTCCGATAATTCTGCTACTTAATGCATGAACATCCACATCGTTGACAATATCATCCCATCCATTTTTTTCTTCATATCCCTCTAACAAAGCAAGTTGTACGGCCACTCTAAATTCAAGTTGAGCCCCGTCGCATTCGCCGATAAGCCATCCATCTCGTTTTGGTTTGAAGAGGGACTTGTATTCCCGTGGGATATTCTGGAATTGGATTCTGCCGCTCCCAGTTTCTTTTCCAGTACTAGATAGACGATGAGTGGCTGTTCTGTGTTGGTGAATTTCCGCAAACAGAGTTTGGTCACACATTCCGTAAAGAGGGGATATTGTTTTTGAGAGCCTGGATTCTGTATTATTCCGTTCCAAATAGGTGGAGAGGAAGTCGCGTTGGTCGTTTGTGGTGGCACGTAATTCGGAAATGACGGCCTTTGAAGCGCTAGGTTTGCCTGTTCCAGTTCTGATCGGATTGCCTCTATGGTCTCTAGGCTCCTTAAAGCCGAGTTTCTCATACAAGAGTTGTGCGACTTGTTTAGGCGAATTAAAGTTAGTGTTAGGCCAATGTTGAAGAAGCCTAGCATCAAGAATCCCCAAAGCAGAAGTGAGTCGTTCATATTCTTTCTCTACCTTTTCTTTATCTATTCCAAGACCACTGAATTCAATATCTGCCAATACTGGCGTGAGTAAACACCGAGTCCAGACTACTGCCAATAACGCAGCGTCGAGATGGTTTTTCTGAGCAAGAAAGACTCCATGCGTAGTGAGTACGTCTTGACGATTGTAGGCTGCCATAATGGAAGATGGCACATCCTCAGAGCATACTCCACCATGTACAAGAGCGTTCCCCAAAGCATGCTTGCCAGATATACCATAGCGAGCGGCAACAGAGTCAAGGTCAAGGGGAGATATACGATTTCCAAGAATAACCTTTTCGGCCAATAAAGTGTCATATACGGCTACCTCGTGTAAATCCAGTCCGCACCGCTTCAACCACCCAAGTTCAAACTTAGCGTTATGAGCAACAATGAAATCACAAGCATATATCCTATCCAGAAGTTCCATTTGTGAAAACTCATTTCCATATTTCCCCGTAAAACGGCTACCATATAAATAACCAGTAAAAACAAGTTGATTGTTCCGATTAAGAGGAGAACCGTAATCTTCATTTGTCGTCTCGAAATCCAATACCAAATAATTGTCGCTTTTGTATAATGAGGGCCCTTGAGATAGTGGATTCATGGGTACCTTCCATTATCGTCCTCTCGAACGCATCAGGTGCTGCATAATTTGCTGTACCTTGTTTGCCTGTCTGACTGCATCATGCAGGGCATTGTGCTTCTCGAATTTGAGAATCCCGTTGGGTGTCGCAACGGCAATCGGGTCCGTTGGATGAAATCCATTTTTCTGTTTGGCAATCTCCCGCAAGGTGCGATAATCTCTTTCTTTGGTCCAGTGCCAAGGACAGTCAATCTTGAGATAGTCAAAATGGGAACGGAGAATCTCCAAATCAAATTGAGGGGGATTGGCCCAAACAGACCCAGCTCCAAAGGTCTTGAAGGTTTCTGTACACCAAACAGCAAAGTCAATAATGGCCGTCCTTACTTCTCTTTTGTTGCCTTCCAGTGCTTGTTTGGCTGCATCCGACTGTTGAGCCCACCACGCCTGAGTAGTGGCGTGCTGAACAAAAGGCATTCCGTCTGCATACGCCTCCACATTGGTATAAAATGTACGCCGCATCGCATTTTCCAGTGCCGGTGCTTGGCTGAACTGGAATCCACAGGCCCCAATACTAAGAAGCTGTGCGTTTCTGGCTGTCGCCAGAGTCTCAATGTCTATCATTATGTCAATGGGGGCTTTCTCCTATTTACTGTAAAAACGTGATTTTAGCCGATCAATCCTTACCTGAATATAATCGTGCTTTCCCGACATTTTGTTCTTGCACAACGACAACATGCGCCAGTCATTCCTCAGAAATTCCTCGTTAGCTCCAATGCCTATCATCAGATCAGCGGCCGCCTGAATATCAGTATTACTCCAATTAACATCATTAAGATCAAGAACGAGCTTATTGCTAGCCGAGTCTCCCGCTTGAGCGAAGGAAATGGTGACAAGTCCATACTGCTTGCCAATATTCCTAACGCCACGAGCCAGCTTGCCAAGATGAAGGACGTGATTGTCATCTTTGCTTCCCTCCAAATTTATGAGCTGGTCTACAATCAGCAAATTTGGACGATACTCCTCGACCAATCCCCTAATTTGCCGCAAATTTCCCGGATACATTTCTACAAAGACTATATTTCCAAATCCCCCTGAAAAAGCAACTTCGTCTACTTCTTGTGGCGACGCAAGTATTTCCTCCACGCTCTTGTCTGCAAAGGATGCCTTAGCGCGTAAAAGAAGTCTTGTTGCAGAATCTTCGTTGGAACAATATAAAATCCTATGTCCGCGTTTTGCTGCACCACGCGCAATGTTGATTGCAAAAGCAGTTTTTCCAATCTCCGGTCTCGCAAAGACAAGTAAAGAATCTCCCGCAATACATCCATTACCGATGAGGCTGTTGAGGGTAGTAGGAGCGATGGGAATCTTTGATGCTTCTTTATCGTCTGATACCAATTCAGCAATTCCGGTATTCTCGTACACTCGGTAGGGTTGTGAGCTTTCATCTATGAGTTCCTGTCGGTCCAGTAAATCCTGATACTCAGGAAGCAACTTCCGTTGTACTTTTTCGTCCTTATTGAGTAATGCATTTGCGAGTTGGAGGCTGCGACCTTCTCTAGATATTTCAAGCAACTCTCTTTCCACATTGGGAGGCGAGACGGATGGCAAATTATTGAATAATTCCCTGAATACTTGGTGGTGTTTGGGGTTAGCCAAAGACCTAATAAGCCGATTAAGTATCGTCTCTCGGTCGCACGAATTGCACTTCGGGTCAGCCTCATAATACTCTTCAATTGCTTTCAGGACTGGCTGGAGGGTAGCACTCGCCAGATATTCCCTCAGATACGGGCGTGTGTTGAACCACGTTTTCCGACTTGCCAGAATGGCTGCCAAGATATTGTGTTCTTTCATCGGTCAACTTTTTTATAAGATAGGAGTGGGGAACATCTTTGGGATCATCTCCGGTATAAACTAATCCCATACCGTCCTTAAAGAAAAAGGCATAGTCTTGGATATATTTAACGGCCTTGTTAAAGGCATCGGCATCCAACCACAAAACAGCCCTATCAAAGACCTTGCACAGCTCCACTACTCTGGTCACATTCAGGTGGGTACTGCACAGTGCTACAGACGAATAGCCGTATTGGGCCAGTCTCATAGCCGAGAGTTGATCTTCCACAAGGATTACGGAAGTATTGTACTCTGTATAGATGGAAAGGTTACGCCTATACCACGCTATCAGCTCCCTAACATCCGTAAATTTGTAGGTAAACACCCTCTTGGGGATGGCATATAAGGTTTTAAGGGTAATGCCTATAGAAGTGTTGCCATATCGGATAGGCATTGCAATACTTTCAGAAGCTGGACACCACTGTACATTGTACAAATCAAGAGTTTCTGGCTGAAGATCGTACTTTTCTCCCAAATAAAGCACAACTGAGGTGGGAAGGGGCTCTAAAACCTCCTTAAATGGCTTATGGGAAGCCTTTATGGGAGGGGAGGCTACTGTGGTAGCTCTTGGGTTATCCCCTCCTATAAAGCCTTTTAAGCCGCAAGAGGCGTGATGGCAAATATAGGCCAAGCGACCATCCGCAAGCCGGCTAATAGCGAAGCCATCCTCCTTACGGCCGCAAGCCGGACATCTCCCACGAGCTGTCTCTCCAGGAAATACATTAGAGGCTTGAGACTCGATTTGGGCGTCGTAAGAGGACATTCTAGGCTCCTTTAATTAGCCGGTCGAACGCACTAAATATCTCTCCATTACCAAGAGGGTGGTCCAGCATCTGATTCCAAAGAACGTCCCGTTCTATTTGAATTTTACTTACTGGTACACTGCGTTCTATCCCACCCTGACTCACCAGCCGCTTGTGCTGGCTCTTGCTGTGTGGTACTGGTTTGGATTGCGCACCCTCATTGGTTGCTTTTTCAATACGGCCTGATTCTGCGCAATCGGCCCATCCACAAAGATATTCGGCTGAATTCAGTCCGTCCGTTGCATAGAGGGCGATAATGTCAGTTAGCTCTTTGACTACTTTCGGCCATTCTTCCGGATTATCATCATAAACATGCTGCACAATCTTTTTGGCAGCTTTCAACATCCACGGCAGCACTTCAGGTTGGTCAGTCATGCTTTCCCCTTCGCTTCGGCTTGGATTAGCTCATCTAAAATTGATTTACCGATAGGC
>VFSW01011577.1_pt1 | contig 12383 bp, 11 predicted proteins | sample 5358111 | NCBI WGS metagenome assembly VFSW01 (sample SAMN11554181, study PRJNA540505) | mine drainage metagenome | isolation source: sediment from site ElyBrook_90M | place: USA: Ely Copper Mine, Vershire, VT | collected 2017
GAGCGTATGTGCTCATTCAAAACAAATATCGATCCTGGTTCGGGTCCTTATAAAGACTGGCTCACCACGCAAAGAGTCGATGAAATTCGCAAAGAAAGAGGCGAAGAACTCGAAAAAATTGCGGCTGAAAAGAGTCCCGATCTTCTTCTCTTTTCTGGACTCTTACTGCATGCAAGAAAAATATTTAACTTGTTGTCATCCGCTACCCTCTCTGGCCATGCCGCCATTATCCAGAGCCCCTCTGGCCTCATCCCTTACCTCGCTCACCTAAAGAAAAGTCTTACAGAGCTCAGCAAATCGGATCAGAGCCAAAATATTGACTTCGCTCAAACATTGACTGATAGCTGGAACGAACTGATCCAAGCCCTTTCCACGATACAATGGGCTCAACGAAAGGATGTCGTGGTCATCACAGCCATTAGCGCTCTTTTAGCCGGTATAGGATCCTACCCTCTCGGGCAAGAACATTCATTGGGGTTTTATTTGAGTAGATTCACTGGAGAAAACTGGCTTCCCTTCCCCTTCATTGAACTCTTAAGTTCTCTGCATACCAATAAAAAACTCCTGCAAGAGTGGATCCGCATGGCGGATGCTATCATCTCCCATCTCTCTAGTTCTTGAAAGTTTTCCTCTTACGGCGTAACATCAATAGACTTATGGAATACAAGGCTCCGAAGGGAACATTTGATATTTTGCCTCAAGCAGATGACGCTTGGCGCATGTCGGCAAAATGGCAATACGTCGAAGAAGTGATCCGCAAATGTGTAGCCGATTATGGATTTAAAGAAATCCGAACGCCGATTTTTGAACAAACCGAACTTTTTGTACGCGGCGTCGGCGATAGTTCCGATATCGTCTCGAAAGAAATGTATACCTTTCTAGATAAAGGGGAGCGCAGCATAACTCTTCGTCCTGAAGGTACGGCTCCCTTCGTCCGCGCCTTTGTCGAAAACCATTTAGCCCAAACACCCGGCCTTCACCAATACTTCTACATGGGTCCTTTGTTTCGCTATGAAAGACCGCAAGCGGGTCGTTATAGACAATTTCATCAACTGGGAGTGGAAGCCATAGGTTGCGGCAAACCCGAGCAAGATGTCGAGGTGATCGATTTGGCTTGCACGCTCCATGAAAGACTTGGCGTCAAAAATTTAAGCGTGATGATCAACTCGATCGGGGATGAATCTTCCCGTGCCGAATACCGCAAAGCTTTGCAAGAATATCTGCAGCCTCACATTTCCTCCTTGTCTCCTGAAAGCCAAATTCGCTTTTCGAAAAATATCCTTCGCATTTTGGACTCCAAAGCACCCAATGATCAAAAACTTCTCGAAAATGCTCCTCGAACGATCGATTTTTTAAGTCCAGAGGCTAAAGATCATTTTGAAGAACTGAAAAAACTCCTCAGCAAGATGGGCATTCCCTACATCGTTAATCACAAACTTGTGCGCGGGCTCGATTATTATAATAAAACGGTTTTTGAAATCGTCTCCGAGGAATTGGGAGCGCAAAATACGATCTGTGGCGGCGGTCGATATGATGGCCTTCCAGCACTCCTGGGTGGACCCGACCTTCCGTGCATAGGCTTTGCTACAGGACTCGAAAGGCTACTCCAAACGATGCTGGGACAAAATGTTTCTTTTCCTCGCCCTTCTCATCCCTCGGTATTTTTTGTTCCTCTCGGTGCAGAAGCTCTGTCGATGGCGATGGATCTTCTCTGCCAGCTCCGGCACAAAGGCATCGCAGCCGATATCGATATGGGTGCCAAAAAAGTGCAGCGCGGCCTAGAGCTTGCAACGAGCGCCGATGCCGATTACGCCATTGTCATCGGAGATCGCGAACTGGAGCAAAAAGAGATTGAACTCAAAAATCTTGCCACACGCGAGGTTAAAAAAATCCCCTTGAGCTCGCTTATTTCTACTTTAGAGGAACTCCATGGATTATAAACGCACCCATACCTGCGGTCCCCTTAGCGCATCCGATATCGGAACAACCGTCACGCTTTCCGGGTGGGTTCATCGCAGACGGGACCTTGGCAGCCTTATCTTCATCGACCTCCGCGACAGATTCGGTCTGACGCAGCTTGTATTTGACCCTCTCAAAAACAGCTCTATCCACGCCGTCGCCTCTAAACTCCGCGCCGAATGGGTCGTCTCTATTCGAGGGACTGTCCGCCCGCGCGCTCCTGGCATGGCCAACACTAAACTAGCTACGGGTGAAATTGAAATTGACGTCACGGAAATTGAAATTCTCTCCGCCGCCAAAACGCCGCCCATTTCTGTCGCGGACGATATGACCGACGCGCAAGAAGAGACTCGTCTTAAATACCGCTATCTCGACATTCGCCGGGGCCCCATTGCCGAGAGACTTGCAACGCGCCATCTGGCCATGCACCACACGAGGAACTATTTCCACACTTTAGGCTTTTTAGAAATCACTACTCCCGTCCTCGTCAAATCAACTCCAGGTGGAGCGCGTAATTACCTCGTTCCTTCTCGTATCTACCCAGGAAATTTTTATGCCCTGCCTGAGTCACCGCAGCTCTTCAAACAGCTCCTTATGATTTCAGGAATGGACAGGTATTTCCAAATCGCCACGTGTTTCCGCGATGAAGATATGCGCGCTGATCGCCAACCTGAGTTCACCCAAATCGATGTCGAGATGAGTTTTTCCCACCCTGAAGATATCATCGGCATTGTCGAAGGACTCCTCGTCAAACTCTTTAAAGAATGCGCCGGCCGGCCCATTGCAGCCCCCTTTGCACACATGACCTATGCTGATTGCCTCGAATATTACGGCTGCGACCGTCCCGATTTGCGCTTTGGTATGTCGCTCGTGCGCCTCGATGATATCGCTAAGCGCTCCACCTTTAAAATCTTCCTCGACACGCTCGCCGGTGGGGGATGCATCAAAGCCCTCAACGTCAAAAATGGTGCCGATATTTCAAGGCGCATGATCGATGGCTTCACCGAATTCGTTAAGCCTTTTGGCTTAGGAGGCCTTGCCTGGCTCAAAAAGAATGAAGAAGGTCTCTCCTCCTCTTTTGGAAAATTCTTCACCGATGATCTCATGAAGGAAATTGTCTCACGCCTCGAAGTTGAAAATGGCGATCTCATTTTTGTCGCTGCAGGTCCCGAAAGCTGTGTCAATCAGGGCCTCGACCAACTGCGCCGCCGTATCGCGCATGAACGAAAGATAATCCCTGAAGGCAAACTCAGTTTCCTGTGGGTCACAGATTTTCCCCTCTTCCGTTACAACGCTGAAGAAGGCCGCATCGAAAGCGAACACCACGCCTTCACAGCGCCTCATCCCGATGACGTCCATCTTCTCGATCAAGATCCCCTAAAAGTCCGAGCGGTTGCCTATGACATTGTCCTCAATGGCTATGAATTGGGAGGCGGCTCGCAGCGTATCCACAACGGTGAGATGCAAGAAAAGATTTTTCGCATCCTCAAGCTCTCCGAAGAAGAGATACAAGAAAAATTTGGATTTTTCGTCGAGGCGCTTCAATATGGCACGCCCCCGCACCTTGGCATTCCCCTTGGTCTCGATCGGATTGTCATGCTCCTCACGGGCACCGACAGCATCCGCGACGTCATCGCTTTCCCAAAAACTCAAAAAGGTAGCGATCTCATGACGGACGCCCCCGCCCAAGTGACTGATCGTCAACTCTCCGAGCTCAAAATCCAAATTAAACCTTAGAACTTTGCTATTGGCTCCTTGGATTTAATGGGGATAATAAGGTAAAGTTAGGAACAAGCAGGAGCGACTTATGTTTAAATATTTAGTTACCATTCTGGGTGTTACATCTCTCATTGCAGAAGAGACGGCCCCCACCCCAGCGCAAACAAAAGAACCCGTGAAAACGGAAGTAGCCCAAGTGGCAAAAATTTCTGAGGCTTTTGGCCACCTCATCGGCAAGAATCTCGAATCGACAGGCTACAAATTCGATGTCGCCCAAGTCATCAAAGGACTGCAAGATGCATCTGCTGGCAAAGAAGCTCCGATGACAGAGATGGAATGTGTCCAAGCTATCACAGCAGCTCAAGAAGCGGCTTTTAAAAACCAATCTGAAGACAATCTCAAAAAAGCCAATGCATTCTTAGAAAACAACAGTAAAAATGCCGACATTGTCACTGTCGAGTCTGGCAAACTTCAATACAAAGTTGAGCAAGCAGGAACGGGCGCGGTCGTCGAAGAACATTTTTCTCCACTTATCCGTTATAAAGGAAAATTTCTGGACGGAACCGTTTTTGGATCTTCCAAAGAAGACGAGCTCATCTCTCTCGATGAAACAATTCCTGGTTTCACCAAAGGCATCATCGGCATGAAAGAAGGTGAAAAACGTACGCTGTTCATTCACCCTGATCAAGGTTATGGAACGAGCGGCTACCTTCCCCCCAATTCACTCCTCACGTTCGAGATCGAAGTGGTGAAAGCCAATGCGTCACCCGCTCAATCAATCGACTCGCTTTCGACGCACCCCAAAGAAATGACAAACCCCGAAATCGCTCTTCCTACGCTAGAGTCTCCTCCCGCCGTCCGTTGAAGATCGTTTTATTCCAACCTCAGATCCCGCAAAATGCGGGTAACATTGTCCGTACTTGTAGCGTAACAGGTACGGATCTTATTTTTGTTAAACCCCTCGGATTTAGCACATCCAGCCGCCATCTGAAACGCGCCGGCCTCGATTATTGGGAAGGTGTCGATGTACAAATCATCGATGACCTCATCTCTTATCTTGAAAATTTATCCACACCCTTTTATTTTTTCTCTAGCAAAGCAACAAAAAACTACACGGATGTTGACTATACAAGCCAAGATCATTTAGTTTTCGGTTCAGAGACAGAAGGGCTCCCTCCCGCTATTCATGAGAGATGGAAGGAGCGGTTTTATCGCATTCCGATGAAACCCGGAGCTCGGTGTCTCAACTTGGCCACCTCGGCGGCTGTGGTATTGTACGAAGCAAAAAGACAAGTAGTGGAATGGTAAATCTTTTTAAATCACTTTTCGGGATGTCGCTAACCCTTCAAATGGCTGTAGCGACAGCTTTGGGAATTTTGCTCGGCGTGCTTCTCGGAGATCTTTGTTCTGTCTTTGCCCCCTGGGGCAGCGCCTATATCATGGTACTCAAAGTCACCACCATTCCTTATCTGATCTGCGCTATCATCCACGGCGTGGGCCGCCTCGTTTCCTCTACCGCGAAACAAATCCTACAAAAAGGGCTTATCTTCATCGGATGTGCATGGGCCATCAATATTACGATGATCTACGTGACGGCCTTCATGTTTCCTCGTTCGCATGGCATTCCTCAAGGAAGCTATAGCGGTAAAACACCGCCGGGCATCAACTTTGCCGAACTTCTCATCCCGGACAATATTTTTTACGCCCTCACCCATAACATCATCCCGGCTATCGTCGTCTTCGGCATATTGATTGGGATCGCCCTCATGCATCTCAAAGAAAAAACCACTTTCATGGAACTTCTAGAGACGCTCGTCAATGCCCTTACACGCATTACCGGTTGGATCAGCCGGATCACTCCTATTGGAACTTTTCTGATCATTGCATCCCAAGTCGGCTCAATGAAACTCGCGATCGTTCAACAAGTCGGCGCTTACTTAACCCTCTACATTTTGACCGCTCTCATCCTCGTCTTCTGGATCTTCCCCCGGTTCGTCAGCATGCTCACCACGATTCCTGCCAAACGGTGGATTAAAGACCTCGTACCGATTCTCGTCCTTGCCTACACCACGAACGTCGTCATCGTCACACTGCCGTTCATCATCGAGCTCATTAAAAAAGAGACCGAGCAGTTTTACCAAAAAGACGGTCGCATCAAAGACCAAATCCAAGGGATCGTTTCGATCATCTTCAACCTTCCCCTCGGATCTTTGTTCATCTCGATTTTCATTTTTTTCATCGCCCTTTTCTACCACTCGCCCCTCAACCTCGGTAGCCAAATTCAGCTCTTTCTCACCACCTTTTTAACAAGCTTGGGCGCCGTCGGCCTCGGTTCGTGGATCAATTCATTAACTTTTCTCCTCGATAGTTTGAACCTACCTCTCGATGCGATCGATCTTTACCTGTCAACGATGCCCTTTACGGCTGGGTTCCAGTCGATGATCTCTGTGATGGAAATCGCCTCCCTTTCCCTCCTCATCGCTCTGGCTTGCCACAGCCTACTTAAATTCCGCTGGCACCAGATCCTGCGCAAAGCAGCCCTCACTATTGGCCCCGTGATTTTCTTAGCTTTTGTCATCAAGATTCTGCACCCCTTTCCTCAAATTTCTAATCCGCATAAAAACATCTCTGAAATTCCCGTGACGCCCGAAATAACGGTTCACGTCTACAGAGACTCCCTTCCTTCTACCCGATCAGGCGAAGTCTTCGAACGCATCCTCAGCTCTAAAGTCCTTCGCGTCGGCTATAACACGAACGCCCTTCCCTTCTGCTTCGAGAATGAATTTGGCGAGCTCTCCGGCTATGACGTCTCGTTTGCCTACGCCCTGGCACGCGATCTAGGATGCTCTCTCGAAATGGTGCCCATGCGCTTTGGTGATGTCGCTGAAGATCTCAACGAAGGACTTTATGATATCGCCATGTCGGGACTCACGATCAATGAAGATAGGCTCCGAAAAGTAAGCTTTACAAATCCCTATATCGATGCCCGGATGGTATTTGTGATGCGCAAAAAATACCGTAAAGAGCTCACTTCCATCGATGCCATCTTAGAGCGGCCTCATGTGAAAGTCGCTGTTTTGCGAGGCTCTTCTTACGAGACCCTGGCCCACACCCTCTTTCCTGACACGCAAATCGTAACTATCGATAACTACGACGATTATGCTAGATATCAACCCAATGCCGTCCTCATCCGCGGCGAACCCCAAGCCGTCGCTTGGAGTCTCCACTACCCTAACTTCACGGTCGTCGTCCCCACAGAGCCCATCGGCAAAGACAGCCTCGGATATGCCGTTAAGCAAAATGATGTCGCCTTCGTCTCGTTCCTCAATCAGTGGCTCCGCCTGAAAAAACATGAAGAATTTACGCAGCGGCAATACGATCTATGGGTGCTGGGTAAAACAGAAACTGTGCTGATCGAAGAGCCCCGTTGGTCCGTCATCCGCAACGTCTTCCATTGGGTGGATTAATCTGGCAAGTAAGGGCTGTCTTCTAAGATTTGTTTAGCTGTTAATACACACGTATAGACAACTTTTGCTTCCCCTTCCAATGATGAGCTTATCCGAACGATTTTGTCTTGGGCGATTTTGCTCGCAAACTTTCGAAAATTGGTTCTCAACTCTGTTTTCGATTTGGGTTTATCAAACAGTTCTTCGATGCGGCAACGATTGAGAAGCTTATCCCGTATTTGAATATACTCTTTAGGTAACCCAGTCGGTTCATTTTTAGACAAAAGATGAATGTCTCGATTGAGAATTTGACTCCATTTCTCATCATCTAATTGTTGAGTTCGCGTACGCGACCCTACAGCATCTGCAGGCCGGTTTGTTAATATGCACGTGAAATATTCTTTAATCGTTTGCCAATTCCCCCAATTATTTATATCATAAAATTGAAGCTCAAAATTATGAGCAATTGGATCGTCCGGCAAAACCATAGATAAAAGCTCGAGAGTCGTTAGGATCCAACGGTAGGTTTGATTTTGAGGATTTAATTCAAAATTGCTACGCAGTTGCGCTAATTTTTCCACATATCGAGTACCACCAAAAAATTCCACCGTCTCAAAAATACCAAAAGCAATAGTTTCGATCGTTTCACGATCAGCATTGACGATATGTGGTGAAATATGATTTTCATAAAAATCAGCTTTCAGACTGTTGCTGGGAAACTGTTGTTTCCAAGCCTTGGTCATGCGCCAACAGGAAACATAGAAGCTTTTAAATTCTTCATCATTTCTCTTGTTCCACCGCCCAATGACATCTACGAAAAAATCCAAATTGCTCTTCCAATTAGCATAAACTAAATAAGAGGACGCATTTGCCCAGTTCCACACATTATTCGTTTGATAAAAGACTTTATCGTATGACTTCGCAATCGGATGATTTTCATTTATACGCGCCTCAAGAAAACGAACCATGCTTTCAAACTGCCCACCGCTTTTTATCTGCTCGCAGGCGTTGCGAAGATCTTCCATTTCTTTTTCGGGATTATCTGAAAATAGCCGAGGACGCAGTTGCCATACACCATATGCTGCCTGAAAACCTGAGTGATGCTCCCAAGAAGGATCATCGCGATCTGCGGGTTCTAAAGCATTCCAAATAGGGAATATGTTCCGCCAGACTTTCTCTATATCATCCAAACTAAAGACATCGCTCTCTTGGAACTTCTCATCGGCCTTAGGCCACCAAATACTCTTTTCCCAAAGGGCAAACCCCTGCTGAAGGGTTTTGAATGTCAATTTTTCGACTTCAGGAAAAACCTGTTTAAACAGGAGAATTTTTATTTTGGCTGGAGCATGAGGGAAGGGATTTTTACTAAAATATTTTCTGACAGCTACAGGGTCCGCTTCATATTCCTGCCTCATTTTTTGAAAGGACGTATGCATGGCAACTGTTTGCTTGTGTGCATTCAAATAGGGTTTCAGCCAATAGAGCATGAAGGAGCATAAAGCATAAACTAATAGCACCTTGGAAACGTCACCTGCAGATGGAGAAAAACCTGCAGACCGAATGAGATACCAGGAGGCTACAGCTATCGTGGAGATCGCCGCCCAAAAAGAGCCGGGGAGTCGACCCTTCAAGACATACTCATGGACTGCCTTTGAAATTAGGGCTAAGGCGGTCCCATATAAGAGAGCTGAGGCTAGAGGATAAGGTTCAAAAAGTCTGGGTGCCGAAATAGAAGACATAACACCCAAGACTCTCTATGCCCGTGCTTTGCCTGCGGAATTAATAAATTCTTTGAGCGATGCTTCGTCGCGCAGTCCTACAACCCGGCCCATTTCTTTTCCATCTTTGAAAAGAATAAGGGTAGGAACGGAGGTTACTTGATAGGTAGACGCAATACGTTGAGCGTGATCGACATCAAGCTTACCAATCGTGACCGAGCTCTGCATCTCTTGAGCCATTTTTTCAAGAATGGGGGTCATCATGCGGCAAGGGCCACACCAATCGGCGTAGAAATCGACGAGGGTTGTACCTTTGCTAATTTCGGTATCAAAAGTATCTTCTGTAAATTTTTTCAAAATTTTTCTCCTGGTTCTGTAGAGGCAATATTAGCAGATTGTTTTCCGAAAAACAAGCGACTCATCTATAATAAGTCCCTTTGCGGCCATGGCGGAATTGGCAGACGCGCTAGATTCAGGTTCTAGTCGAGGCAACTCGGTGGATGTTCAAGTCATCTTGGCCGCAAGATTTTTTAGGGCGGAATGCCCCGCGCGCCGGAACGAAGCCAGTGTTTGAGCGCTTCCAAAGAGGCCGCCAATTCCTGTGCAACCGCTTCCTTCGCTTTTTTACTCTCCAGATGCTCGAATGATTCCCAACGAATGGGCGACCCAAAGACGCAGATGGTCTTTCCCCACAACTTTGGCAGCTTATGACGCCTACCCCACACTTTAGAAGCCCCCTGAATGTAGACAGGAATCACGGCACTGCGGCTGCGCTCTAAGATGAGTCCGATGCCGGGTTTAATTGGCTGCAGATCGCCGTCGATGGAACGTGTACCTTCCGGAAAAAGAATCACTTTTTTTCCGTCTTTAAGGAGACCAAAAATCGTCTTCAACACGCCCACATCCGATGCTCCGCCTGATACGGGATGGGCGTTGAGGGCGGAAATGAACTTTCCAAAGAGTTTGTTTTTAAAAAGCGTTCCGCGGGCTAAAAAATGGACCTCTTCAGGCCAGGAAATCGAGACGAGTGGCGGGTCGAGGAACGACGCATGGTTGGCGGCGAGAATAGCGCCACGAGGATAATAATGTTCGAGGCCGTAGACTTTGTGTCGATAGAAAAGCTTACAAAAGACCCAAGCAAGGAAGATGACGATCCGATAAAGAAATTTCATATGCCAGCTGAGCCAAGGGGGACGACGGCTTTTTTTGTGTACATATTCGAGGATACGGTCTGTGACTTCTTTGATAGAAAGCTCAGACGTGTCGATCACATAGCTATCGGGGGGCTGGCGAAGCGGAGAAAGGGTGCGTTTCGAGTCGTAATCATCGCGCTGCTGCAATTGTTTGAGCATCGCCTCGCGACTGAGACCTTCAGCTTCATGGGGTCTTTTTTGGAGCATCTCATCGAGGCGGCGCTGAGCGCGAATATCGGGACGAGCCGTGAGAAATATCTTGTATTCGGCGTCGGGGAAAACAGTGGTGCCCATATCGCGGCCTTCAAACACCCCTCCCTTTTTGGCGGCGAAGTTGTGCTGAATTTTCAAGATGGCTTCGCGAACGATGGGTAGAGCAGAGACAGGAGAGACAAATTGATTGATAGCCTGCGATCGGATTTCAGTCGTGACATCGATGCCACTCGCAAAATAATGGACTTCATCTTTGCGCAGCTTGATCTCAAAGCGAAATGTTTTAAGCAGTTCTGCTATGTGCTTTAGATCGGAGAGGGCAATTTTTTGTTGTAAAAGAAGATACGTGACGGAGCGGTACATCGCACCCGTGTCGAAATAGGGAAGATGCAAAGCCTTGGCGACGTTTTTTGCGAGGGTCGTTTTGCCAGTTCCTGCAGGTCCATCGATCGTGACTATCATGGTCTAATGAAGAAGTATACTACCGGAGAGGTAAAAAGTAGAGAATCGACCATGTCGAGAATCCCCCCTACTCCTGGAAGTGAATTACTATCTTTGACAAAAGCATCACGTTTCAAAAGAGATTCCGCAAGGTCACCCATTTGCGCGAGAACTCCAATCACCATGCCGATCCAAATCGCATTGAGGAGGTCCAGATGAAAAGAAGCCATAGAAAACGCTTTGCTGAGGATCGAATAGACCACGCTGAGGATAATGGCGGAGCAAAAACCCCCAATGGCACCTTCCACAGTTTTTTTAGGACTCAGTTGGCGCGCGAGCGGTCTGCTACCCCACAATCTGCCAGCAAAATAGCCACCAATATCGGTAATTTTGGTCACAGTAATGAGATAAAAAAGCCACCAACGTCCATCTTGAAGGGCATACTGAGAAGAGAACGGATAGAGGATCGCCATCATGAAACTAAAAGGAAGGGCAATATAGCAAACACCAAAAAATTCGACGGCTACATGAAGAAGGGCATTGCTTGTGTTCTTAAAATGAGCAATAAAAAACGAAATAAATCCGAGGATGATGATCAAAAGCGCCAATTTGGAAAACTCAGGATACGCCGACGAAATATAGAAGGCGATCACTTCAAAGACAGCGACCGCAATCATGAGCTTGGAAGCAGGGTGCAGCCCCTTCGATTTGGCCATCTGCGCATATTCCCAAACGGCAACTCCAGTAAGAGTGGCAATCGTTAGCACCAGAAGAATATTAACGATCGGATGGTAAGAAAAGAAGATGAGAAGAGCGACGATGATAATGGCTGTTCCTGATAAGAGCAGCCTCTGGGTTAGATCGTTCATTTTTCGGATATTTAACATCCCGATCTCCTTTCTCGACGTTGATAGTCAAGTAATGCTTGTAAAAGATGGTGCTCATTAAAATCAGGCCAAAGTACATCGCTAACATAAATTTCAGAATATGAAATTTGCCATAGTAAAAAATTACTCAGGCGCAATTCTCCGCTGGTGCGAATAAGAAGCTCAGGGTCTTGCCATTTAGCTGTATCGAGATATCTCGCCAATAATTTCTCAGAAATGTCTTCTTTGTCCAAACGACCTTCTAAGCAATCGTCCACCACGGAGGAAACGGCCCGCCGAATATCATCGCGAGCACCGTAATTGATGGCGAGAACGAGATCGATTCTAGTGCCATGGGCAGTTGCCGCTCTAGTCTCTTCTAAAATTTTAAGAACATCAGGAGGGAGTCGTTTAAGGTCGCCAATCGCATCGAGGCGCACCCCTTCGCGAATCATCCTTTCACACTGTCCTGACAAATACATTTTAAATAGCTGCATGACAGCATCGACTTCCTCTTCGCTACGATTCCAGTTTTCCGTGGAAAACGCGTAGACGGTAAGGACCTCGATGCCAAGAGTAGAAGCAGCGTCGACGATATCCATGAGAGCTTCTGCTCCCTTCCAGTGACCGATCGTTGTCGAAACGCCGTGTTTTTTGGCCCACCGACGATTCCCATCCATGATGATGGCAATGTGTTTAGGGATCCGTTTTAAACCAATCTCTTCTGGTACAGTTGAGTGCATGAACCTTTTCCAAAAAGAGTCAAACATAACGAAAGCTTCTTTTTAACGCGAACCAAAAGATTGTAACCAAAAGATTGCCATAAAT
>VFSW01011579.1_pt1 | contig 12383 bp, 11 predicted proteins | sample 5358111 | NCBI WGS metagenome assembly VFSW01 (sample SAMN11554181, study PRJNA540505) | mine drainage metagenome | isolation source: sediment from site ElyBrook_90M | place: USA: Ely Copper Mine, Vershire, VT | collected 2017
ACTGAAGGGGGAGGTGGCGGGTGAATCGGTTGCGATTGTTGCCTCCGTCCTCCCCGCTCCGGAGGCGCTTTTCGACCTGATGGCACTCCACCGGCTGCTTAATGAGAATGGCGCCGCCGAGATCGCCCTGATCGTTCCCTACCTCGGCTATGCGCGGCAGGACCGGTCTGCCGGGAGGGGAGAGGCGAGTACCGGCGTCATGGTCGTCGAACTCCTCCGATGGATGAAACCCTCCCGGCTGGTCGTCGTTGACGTTCACAGCGAGCGCATTCACAAGGCCCTCGGCCGCTCCGCCGTCGAATTGTCCGCACTGCCGCTGTTCGCCGCGGCGCTGGCGAAACGGCCCCCCGATGTTATCGTTGCCCCCGATGCCGGCTCCGCCCCGCTGGCACGGCTGCTTGCGGGGCTTCTGGAGACCAAGCCGGAGGTTGCCCTGATCGATAAGGTGCGTCCCCGGCCGAACGTCGCGTATGCGAGGCGCCTCCACGGGGATGTTCGGGGGAAGGAGGTCCTCATCGTCGATGATATGATCGACACCGGCGGAACGCTCGCCGAAGCGGTAAAACTCGTCAAGGAACAGGGCGCCGTGACCGTCCGCATCGCCGCGACGCACGGCATCTTTTCCGCCGGGGCGCTCGATCGCCTCGCGAGTCTGCCCGTCGGCGAGATCCTGATCACCAACACCCTGCCGCAGGTCCGGCGTCCTAAACTTCGCCGCCTCGACATCGTCCCGCTCCTGACCGCCGCACGGTAGTTTATCCCTACCAATGTCCTGACCTTTATTCCTTATTTTCTTCCGCCGGCGGTTGCAGTAATTTGGCATCGACAGCGTCAGGGGAAGGGAGATAAAGGACCATGCCAACGGGAAAGATTAAATGGTTCAACCAGCAGATCGGCGCCGGCTTCATCAGGAGCGATGAAGGCGAAAATGTCTTTTTTCGCCTGAGCGCAATTCACAGCGACGACCAGAAGATGATACAGAGGGGTCAGTGCGTGACCTTCGATATCGCGCAGAATCTCAGGAGCATTTCCCCGACAGCGGCCTCTGTCAAGACCTGCGAATCCTGGCAATGACGGGGCGCGGCCCGATTCGTAAGAACCTCTTCAGAAACAACCCCATCTCACAAACCGCGAGCCGGTCGGTGATCGGTTAAGACTGTCCGCCAGGCGTCGAGCAGATGCCCGATGTCGTCGAAGATGAAATCGGCGCCCGCCGCTTCGGCCTCGGGCTGATCGGAAGCCCCCGAGAGGACGCAGATCGTCGTAAGCCCCGCGCGCTTTCCGCCGACGATGTCGGTCATCACGCGGTCGCCCACGGCGGCGGTCGTCTCGGGCCGGGCGCCCATCTCGGCCATCGCGAGCTCGTACATGATCGGCTCGGGCTTGCCGACAGCGGTCGGCGTGACTCCGGAGGCGGCCGCAAGCATCGCGACCATCGCGCCGGTCCCGGGTACAAAACCGTCCTCAGCCGGGATGTTGGGGTCGAGGTTGGTCGCGATGAAACGCGCCCCCGCCCGGATCAGCCGGGAGGCGATTTTGATCTTTTCGAAATTGACGTCGCGGTCCACGCTCGCGACGACGACCTTCACGTCGTCGTCGGCGAGGACGAATCCCTCCTCAGTCATGGCCTGCCTGAGCGCGGGCATCCCGAAGACGTGAATCCGCGTTCCTCTCGGATAGTCACGCCGCAGCAGACGTGCCGCCGCCTGGGCGGAGGTCAGGATCTCGGAGGGTGAAACCTGAGCCCCCATCGCGGCCAGCTTTTCCGAACGCTCCTGCGGGGTGCGCGTGGCGTTGTTGGTCACGAGCATGACGGGGATGCGCCACTCCCGCAGGAAGGAAAAAAATTCTCCCAGGCGGGGCATCGGTTTGCTTCCCCGGTAGAGCACCCCATCCATGTCGAGGATCAGGTGCGTGATCTGGGCCAATGAAGCCATCGTTGGTCTCCTCGTTGTCTTTGGTCTCGGCGCCTCTACGGAACCGGCTTTTCGATCATGAAGCGATCCGGGGGAGAAAGGCGTCGAGCCCCGCAAAGAGTGCCCGCTCCCCCCGCCATTCATAGGTCAGGATTGTGATGTTGAGCCGCTTCAGTTTCTCCCGGAGCCCGCTTTCGGGTTCCCGGGAGAGGATGAGAAAAAGGAGCGGATCGCCCGGCAGGCTCAGGCCGTTGAGCAGAAGCTGAGTAGCGCCGGCATGGATCTCGGAGAGCGCCGTCTCCGTCCGGATCTGAAAGACCGCCCGGATCCGGCCTTCCCGGTTCATGACCATCAGATCCCGATGCCCGTCGTTCCCGCTCCGCAGGCCATTCTCCTTGAGCGCGTCGGCCAGATCCCGGACGATCAGGCCGTGGTCGCATTCGGCCCCGATCTCCCGCTCCTCGTCGCGGTAGCGGGCACCGATCAGCTCCTCGTGGACGGTGAACTCCTCGAGGGTCAGCTCCGCCTGGGCGGACCGGGCGGCGGCCGACTCCTTGATCCGGGCGATCTTCCGGACGAACTGGGCGATCTGCCGGGCCAAGCGCGGGGAGTGCAGGACCCCGATCAGAGCGACCGGCGTCTCCTCGTCGCCGTCCTCCATCACCTCCCAAACGCCGCGATAGTTGTCCTCGAAGAGGGATTTCCCGATCCCCTTTCTCCCGCCGCCGAGCTTTCCCCGGTGGACGACGAAGATGTGCCCGGCGCGGTCCTGGGCGAAGGCGCCGCCGGTCCGCCGGTCGATGCCGCAGAGGGGAAAATTGATCTCGCAGGTGATCGCGATGCCGGCGCCCCCCTCCGGCCGGCCGACGCCGAAGGCGTTCCAGTGGCGGCTCCCGGCGATCTTCCGGGAGAAGAACCAGATGCCGTGCGTCTCCGACCAGGCGACCTTTGCCTTTTCGCTCGCCCCCGGATGGCCGAGCTTGACGGGGATCGTTTCCTTCGCTGCGGTTCTCATCGCCTTGGCGAAGAGCCGCTGGTGCCTGCGAACCGCCGACTCGTCTTCAACGACTTTGAGCATGGTTTGTCCTTTATCAATCCAGCCGTTTCCGGAAACGCCCCAGCGCCCCGGCGAAGACCGCGGCGCCCAAGACCGCCAGGGCTGCGTACTGGGGCCAGAGGATGTCCAGCCCCACCCCCTTGAGGAAGATTCCCCGGATGATGACGAGAAAATAGCGCAAAGGGTTGAGGTATGTCAACCATTGGACGATCTCGGGCATGTTGGCGATGGGAAAGACGAAGCCGGAGAGCATGAAGAAGGGGAGGATGAAGAAGAAGGTCGTCATCATCGCCTGCTGCTGGGTCTTCGATACCGTCGAGATGAAGAGCCCGACGCCGAGGGTGCTCAGGAGAAAGAGACAGGTGGCGAGAAAGAGTTCCGGTATGCTCCCGGCCAAGGGAACATCGAACCAGAAGAGGGCAAAGAGCATGACCATGACCATCTGGGCAAGGGAAATGATCGTATAGGGGATGGTCTTGCCGATGATCAGCTCGATCGGCTTGAGCGGCGTCACGATGAGCTGTTCCATCGTCCCGGCCTCTCGCTCCTTGATGATGGCGATCGACGTCATCAGAAGTGAGATCAGCATGACCACGAAGGCGACGATCGCCGGGACAAAGAAATTCTGGCTGTCGAGGTTCGGGTTGTACCAAGTCCGGATCCGGGCGTCGATCCGCCCGTATTTTAGGTCGCGGCCGGTGAGTTCCTTGATCAGCTCGGTGTTCAGTCGGTCGAGTACCATCACCGTGTAGGAGATCCGGACCGAGGCCATGTTGCTCATCCCGCCGTCGGCGAGGATCTGGACAGCGGCCGTCTCGCCCCGGCGGATGCGGTCGCTGAAGTCGGGGGGGATCTTGATCCCCATATCGACCTCCCCGGCCAGGAGGAGCTCCTCCATCTCGCGGGGGGTGGCGGGCAGGTTCGTAATCCGGAAGATCCCGCTCCCCGTGAAGGCGTCGATCATCATGCGGCTCTCCCGGGTCCGTGCCTGGTCGATCAGGGCGACGCGGATGTCCTTGATGTCATAGTTGACGACGTAGCCGAAGACGATAAGCTGGATGAGCGGCGCCAGGATGAGGATCGGACGGTTCCGCTTGTCGCGGAAGAGCTGGATGAACTCCTTGCGGATCATTTCCCGGATGCGGAGCCAGCTCATCTTAAAGTCCCTCCCGCTTCAGGACGAGGCAGTTGGCGATTGCCAGGATGAGAAACATCCCCGTCAGGATCGCAAAATCGCTCCAGAGGTAAGTGAATCCCAGGTTTCGGAGATAGATGCCCGAAAGGATCTTGATGTAGTAGGTCGCCGGAATGATTGCGGAGAAGAGCTGGAGAAACTCCGGCATGTTGATGACCGGAAAGACGAAGTTCGAAAGGAGCAGAGAGGGCAGATAGGTGATCAGCACCGCCATCTGGTTGGCGATCATCTGGGATTTCGTGACCGAAGAGATCAGGAGTCCCAGGGTCAGGGCGACCAGGAGGTAGATCGATGAGGCGAGGATCATGAGCCAGAAGCTTGCCTTCATGACGATGCCGAATAGCACCTGTCCCATCAGGATCGCGATCAGGACGTCCGTGAGGCCAATCAGGAAATAAGGGATCGCCTTTCCGGTGAGGAGCTCGCCGGCGCTGATGGGGAGCGAGCGGAGCGTCTCCATCGTCCCGTTTTCGTATTCCCGGGCGATGACGAGCGAAGTGAGCATCGCCCCGACGATCATGATGATGATCGCAATGATCCCCGGGATGATGAAGTTCCGGCTCTCGAGGTCCTCGTTGAACCAGACCCGGATCCTCCCCTCCACGGGGGGATGGATCTTTTCCATCCCCCGGCGGTTGAGAAACTTGCCGAGGAGTTCCCGGTTGTACGTTTCGATGAAACCGGTGATGTATGCCCGGGAGATCCCGGCGAAGTTAGGGTCGCTCCCGTCGAGGATGATCTGGACGGGGCTTTCCCGCTCCGCCCGTAGGTCGGCGGTACAGCCCGGGGGGATGATCACCGCGAGCGTCGCTTGACCCCGGTCGAGCGTCTCGGTCACCGCCTCGGTATCGGGGAGCTGGGCGGTGATCCGAAAGTAGGGGGAGGCGCCGAGCCGGCGGATGAAATCACGGCTCAGGTCCGTCTGCTCCCCGTCGACGACGACCGTCTCGATGTGCTCGACGTCGAGACTCAGCGCGTAGCCGAACAGGAGGATGAGCAGGAGCGGAACCGCAAAGGCCAGGTAGAGGCTCCGAAAGTCCCGGATCAGGTGGTAGACCTCCTTGCCGGCGATCGCCCGGATATTTCTCAGGTTCACGAACTTCCCCCTGCGATTATGCCCCGTTTGCGCCCTTGGCACCGGCGAGGATCCGGTCCATGACCTGGAGGGCCTCCTCCAGCGAAGCGACCCGGCAGATCGCTTCCGCCCCGGCGAACGACACCTCCGGGGCGTTCAGGCCGATCACCGGTGTGCCGGCGCGGAGCGCCAGGGCGATCTCCGAGAGCGTCCCCGCGCCTCCGGCGAGCGCGATCAGGCAGTGCGGCGTCTTGGCGTTGATGACGTTTCGTGCCTCGTACATCCCCGTGAAGACGGCGATATCGACGAACTCGTTGGGATAGCCCTCCATCGGCCGCTGCCGGTCGTTGGGAAGGATCCCGATGACCAGTCCCCCCGCTCCGTGGGCGCCCTCCGAGGCTGCCCGCATGAGGCCCGTGCCGCCGCCGGTGAGCAGGACATGGCCCCGCCGCGCGATGGCCTCCCCCAGGAGGCGGGCCTGTTCCCGGACCCCCGGCTCCTCGCCGTGGCTTCCCATCACGCCGACGATCCGCGGTTTTCGTGAAATGGAAATCATCTCTGGCATAGGCGGTCTAATGATCCTTTCTCCCGGACATCAGGGCGACGAAGGCATCGTTGAGATCCGCGTCGGGCTTGTCCGGGCAGGCGGTGCGGATGATCTCCTCCCGGCTCCCCGAGGCGACGATCTTCCCCTCGTTGATCATCACGATCCGCCCGCAGTGGCGCGCCTCGTCCATGTAGTGGGTCGTGACAAAGACGGTTATCCCTTCCGCGGCGAGCCCGCCGATGAAACTCCAGAAGTGGCGTCGGGTGATCGGGTCGACCCCCGAGGTCGGCTCGTCGAGGAAGAGGATCCGGGGCCGGTGGAGGAGCGCGCAGCCCAAGGCGAGGCGCTGGCGCCATCCCGGCGGCAGCTCGCGGGGCTGGCGGGCCCGGACCTCCTGAAGCCGGGTCATGTCGAGCACCCACTCCCGGCGCTCCGCCCACTGCTCCTCCGGGACGCTGTAGACGCCGAGATAGAAGCGGAGGTTCTCCAAGGGGGTCAGGTCCTCGTAGAGCGAGAACTTCTGCGACATGTAGCCGATCGAGTGCTTGACTTCCTCAGCCTCCGCGACGATGTCGTAGCCCGCCACCGTTGCCTCGCCTGCGGTCGGGGTGAGGATCCCGCAGAGCATCCGGATCGTCGTCGATTTCCCCGAGCCGTTGGAGCCGAGAAAGCCGAAGATCTCGCCCTGATGGACGGAAAAGCTGATGCGGTCGACGGCGGTAAAGGCCCCGAACTTCTTTTCGAGCCCGCGGACGACGATCGCATCCGCGTTATTGTCCCCGTGATATTCCATACAAGCCGCCCATTGAGAACGTCAGAGCTTGAAGGTGTCGTTCGCCAGATCCGCGTCCGCCTCCTGAATGCGGTGGATGATCGCCTCCTCCAGGTTCTCGAACCGGGCGCGGATCTCCGCGGGAGAGGCGGTATCCAGAAGCGCCGCCCGGTGCATCAGCCCCAGCCGGTCGCACCGCTCCCCCTCGTCGAGGTAGGCCGTCGAGACGAGGATCGTCATCCCTTGGGCGCGCATCTTCCCCAGGATTTCCCAGAATTCCTGGCGGGAGACGGGATCGACGCCGTTCGTCGGTTCGTCCAGGATCAGGAGTTTCGGTTCGTGGACGAGGACGCAGGCGAGCCCCAGCTTCTGCTTCATCCCGCCCGAGAGGTTCCCCGCCTGCCGCTCCGTGAAGGGGAGCAGGTTGGAGAAGCCGAGGTAGAGGGCCTTCCGGGCCTTTCGTTCCGCGCCGGTGATCCCGAAGATGTCCATGAAAAAATCGATGTTCTCCTCGACGGTGAGGTCCTGGTAGAGGCCGAAGCGCTGGGGCATGTAGCCGATGAGCGCCTTCACCTCTGCCTTCTGCGTCACGACGTCCAGGCCGGCGACCGTGATCCGGCCCGCGGCGGGTTTGAGCATCGTCGCCGCCATCCGAAGGAGGGTGGATTTTCCCGCCCCGTCGGAGCCGACGAGGCCGAAGATCATTCCCCGCCCGACCGAGACAGTGACGCTGCGGACCGCCTCCAGGGTGCCGAAACGGTAGGAGACCCCCTCGATTCGGAGGTAAGGCGCGTCTTTATCGTAACCAGGCATCGGCGGGCATCCCTGACTTGAGCTCGGAAGCGGGGTTGGGGATGGACACCTTGACGAGATAGACCAGCTTGACCCGCTCTTTGCGCGTCTGGATGATCTTGGGCGTGAACTCCCCCTCGGGGGAGATGAAAGTGACCGTCCCTGCGAAGGTTCGCTCGGGGAAGGTGTCGATGCGGACCTCCGCCTTCTGCCCCGGTTTCACCTTTCCGATCTCTGTTTCGTCGACGAAGATCTTCAGGTCGACCGTCGCGAGGTCCGAGAGGGTCAGCACCTCCCGTCCCGGGGTGACCACCTCCCCCGGTTCCACGCTGCGGGTGGTAATGACTCCCACCCGGGGCGATGTGAGCCGCGCATAGCCGAGCTGGATGGCGGCCTGGTCGAGGGCCGCGCGGGCCGCGGCGGCGAGCGCGCGGGCCGCCTCCGCCTCTTTTCGGGTCGTTTCGATCCGGCCGAGGTTGCTCCGGGCCTCCTTCAGAAGGGCCTCGCCCTCGGCCAGCCGCGCCTCGGCGGTGCGAATCGTCTCCGCCCGGCTTCCCTCCCGCGCAAGATCGTACGTCTCCCGGCTCCGCTCGAACTCCCTCATGGCCGTGTCGTAGCGGAGACGGACGGCGTCCCGCTCCTTCTCCGAGATGGTCCCCTTCCGGAAGAGGACCTCGTAGCGCTCCGCGTTCTTCTTTGCGTCCTCCATGACGGCGGCGGCGCTCTCCATCGCCTGCTTCGTCTGGGCGACCACTTGTACCCGGTTCCCCGCCTTGAGCTCGTCGAGCTGTGAGGCCAGGGCGCGGACGGCCGCTTCGGCCCGGGCTTCTTCGGCGGGGAGGGTCTTCTCGGTGACCTTCAGCATGGCCTCCGCCTGCTCGCGGGTTTTCCGGGCTTTTTCGAGATTGGCCTTCGCCTGTTCAAGACGGGAGCGGAGTTCCGCCGGGTCCAGCTCGGCCAGGAGTTGGTTGTTCGCGACGGCCTGCCCCTCCTTCACGAGAACGTTGAGAACGCGTCCGCCGGTCTGGAAGGCGAGATGGGATTGTGTGGCCTCAATCGTTCCGGAGTAGTAAAGCTCGCCCTGCCGGGCCTTCCGTTGTCCGTAGTAGACGAGAAGCCCCACGCCGACAAGGAGGACAACAAAGATGACGACGATTCGCTTTTTCAGGGCCGCTACCCCCTTCGGGACGTGATGGACCGTCTCATACCACTTTTCCGGTGAAAAGTTAAGGACTATCCCGGCTCACTCATTCACAGGGTCTCCCCGAACGTGAGCTCCAGCACCCCCAGTTTGACGACCTCGAATCGTCCCAATTGGTGGTACAGATCCAGGACGCCCTTCACCGAACCCGATATCCGCCCCTTTCCCGTCAGCTCGTAGTCGTGCAGGGGGGTGAAGAACTCGTGCCCTTTTCCCTCGGGATCGACCTTTTCGTGCAGTTCGAACCCCGATGCGCCGTCCACCCCTTCCGGAACGCAGCTCAAGATTTCTCTGAGCTGTGCGCTGACTTCCCGGGAGTAGGTCTTGAATGTACAGGTGAATGCAGCGCTCAGGACCCGTCGCGCCTTTGTGATGCGAAGCGCGATGACCTGCGGGCGTCTGTTCAGGGCTGCAACGAGGAGGTCGTACAGCCCCGATCCGATGATCAGGGTGCTGACGTTATCGCCGGCGCTTATCAGCCGCACGACGTGGCCCGTCGCATCCTTCCCCTTGATGTGGCACGCTTCGTCGAAGAAGGCGCTGCCTTCGACGCCTCGGCCGGCGAGAAAACCCATCACAAACCCCTTCGCGAGTTCGAGGTGACCCTCGATGACGACCTCGTTATATTCCTTGTTCATGATGTCCCTCCCCGTTAAAAGAAGATAAAGGTTATGAGAATGAAGACCGGAATCAGGATCGGTATCGAGTACTTGAACATGTACCCGAAAAAGCTGGGCATGTTCACCCCCGCCTCTTCGGCGATCGATTTCACCATGAAATTCGGCGCGTTTCCGATGTAGGTGTTGGCGCCCATGAAGACCGCCCCGGCGGAGACGGCCTGGAGATAGCTGATGAAGACAGGATTTGCCGTGGCCGCCCCCGACGCCAGGGCCGCCGGCACCGCTGCCTCGGCGAGCCCGATCTTCCCCAGCGCCATGTTGAAAAAGGTGAGGTAGGTGGGTGCGTTGTCGAGGAAGGATGATAAAGCGCCCGATGCCCAGAAGTAGTGCGCGGGGGTCTCGACCGCCGTGACGAGCGCCGCCAGGGCACCGTGCGAACCGGCCTTCAGGATGGCGATGGCCGGGATGATCGTCACGAAGATGGCGGCGAAGAGCTTCGCCACCTCCAGGATGGGACCCCAACTGAAGTCGTTGGCCTCCCGCAGCCGTTTGGGGGTGCTGAAGAGGGAGATGAGCCCCAGTGCGATGATCACCCCGTCCCGAAGCAGGTTCTGGAGCTCGACATCTATGCCCAGGACCGAGATGTGGCCGGGCCGCCAGTAGCCGCTCACGAGGATGATTCCCACCACCCCGGCCAGGAGGGCGAAATTGTGGAGGCCCTCGATTCCGAGGGGCTCGCCGTTCTCATCAGCCGCTGGCACCAGGGCCTCCCGCTCCTCTTTCCGGAAGTGATACCGGTCGACGAGGTAGAAGAGGGCCAGGAGGATCAGGGAGGCGACCAGCATGTGGGGCAGGACGTGCGTCGTCACCCAGAAGAAGGGGACGTTGTGGAGGAATCCCAAAAAGAGGGGAGGATCGCCGAGGGGCGTGAGGGAGCCCCCGATATTGGCCACGAGGAAGATGAAAAAGCAGAAGATGTGCGCCTTTCTCACGCGCTGTTTGTTGGCCCGGAGGACCGGCCGGATCATCACCATCGAAGCGCCCGTCGTGCCGACCCAGGAGGCCAGCACCGTCCCGATCAGGAGCATCACGGTGTTGACGGCGGGCGTACCCTTGAGCGACCCTTTCAGGACGATCCCGCCGGATATCGTGAAGAGCCCCCAGAGAAGGATGATGAAGGGGATGTAGTCGATCAGGAAGATCTGGAGGATCTCGAGAAAGGCGATGTCGCGGTAGGCGTACAGAAAGGGAAGGGCAAACAGGAGCGCCCAGAACGCCGACGCCTTTCCGAAATTGTGGTGCCAGAAATGGGGCGTCAGGAGGGGACACAGGGCGATCGATAGCAGGATCCCGGCAAAGGGAATGATCGTCCAGACGGGAAGCGACTGGCCGATGGCGTGTGCCGCCGCCTCCGGTCCGGAGGCCAGGCAGGTGCCCGTTCCGATGCTGAACAGAATGGCATTCGCCAGGAGCGAAGCGATCAATGGTGCTTTCCGCGTCTGCGGAACCATGGGGCCCCGGCGGTTTGCCGATTTCGGAAGGTGGAGGGATTCTTTCAACGGATGTTCAGGGGCATCGGATGCGTGAATCGGGATAACCATGTCTTCGGTAGTCATTGTACCTCCTCTATCCAGTCGCCATAGTGGATGTGCAACACCCGCGTTGTCCCGGCTCGCGAAATCGCTTTTGTTGATAGAGACGCGGGTGCGCTTCCCGCGGTTGTCGCCGGCGTGTATACGCCGACCTCCATACCACATGTCGAGTGAAAGTTCCGCTTTTTTTGTTGAGGTAGTTTTGAATCCGCCGGAAGGAAGCCACACCCGCGGCGTGCATCAGGAAGCCATCCGCCGTTGTCGGGACAGGGCAGGATAGATTACACTATTCGGCCCTCGCTGATATGCGCGGTCTTGCCGGCAATCTCCGCCGGGTGGGCCGACGGCACTGGCGGTTTCACTCGCCAGGGGTCGGCGCCTTCTCGATCGCGATCCGGAGGACCTCCATCATCTCGTCCACGAAGTGGAAGGTGATCTCCTTCCGGACCTTTACCGGCACCTCTTCGATATCCTTCTTGTTCCATTTCGGGAGGATGAGTGTCTTCACGCCGGCGCGGTGTGCGGCAAGGACCTTCTCCTTGATCCCGCCCACAGGGAGGACCAAGCCCCGGAGCGTGATCTCCCCCGTCATGGCGAGGTCCCGCTTCACCGTCCGGTTTGTCAGGAGTGTGACCAGGGCGGTGAGCATCGTCACCCCCGCCGACGGGCCGTCCTTGGGGATGGCGCCCGACGGGACGTGGATGTGGATGTCCACCCCTTCGAAGAAGTCCTTCGCGATCCCCAGCTCCTCGGCGTTGGCGCGGATGAAACTCAGGGCCGCGGTGGCCGATTCCTTCATCACGTCGCCGAGCTGACCGGTCAGGGTAAGCCCGCCCTTGCCCTTCATGGCTGTGGCCTCGATGAAGAGGAGATCTCCGCCGGTTGGTGTCCAGGCGAGCCCCATGACGACCCCCGGTTTGGAGGTTCGGGCCGCCGCTTCGGAGGTGATCCGGACGGGGCCGAGGAATTTATGGATGTCCCGCACCTTGATATCGGCCTTCTCGATATCCCCCTCGGCGATCTGGCTTGCAACCCCCCGGCAGATCGCGGCGATCTCCCGTTCGAGGTTGCGGACCCCCGCCTCCCGGGTATAGCCGGTGACGATATGGCTGAGCGCGCTTTTGGCGATCCGGATCTGATCGGGTTTGAGGCCGTTTGCTTCCGTCTGCCGCGGGATCAGGTAGCGCTGGGCGATCCGGATCTTCTCGTCGATCGTGTAGCCGGTAAGCTCGATCACCTCGAGGCGGTCGCGGAGCGCCGGCGGGATCGTCTCGAGCATGTTCGCCGTCGTGATGAACATCACGTGCGACAGGTCGAAGGGAACGTCGAGGTAATGGTCCACGAAGGAGAAGTTCTGCTCCGGGTCGAGGACCTCCAGGAGCGCCGACGAGGGATCGCCGCGGAAATCGTTTCCCAGCTTGTCGATCTCGTCGAGCATGAATACGGGGTTGTTGGACTCCGCCCGCCGGATCCCCTGGATGATCCTGCCCGGAAGCGCCCCCACGTACGTCCGGCGGTGGCCGCGGATCTCCGCCTCGTCACGCACGCCCCCCAGCGAGATGCGGATGAATTTCCTGCCCAGGGCGCGGCCGATGGAGTGGCCCAGCGACGTCTTG
>VFSW01011580.1_pt1 | contig 12382 bp, 6 predicted proteins | sample 5358111 | NCBI WGS metagenome assembly VFSW01 (sample SAMN11554181, study PRJNA540505) | mine drainage metagenome | isolation source: sediment from site ElyBrook_90M | place: USA: Ely Copper Mine, Vershire, VT | collected 2017
GTTCGGGGAGGGCCTGGGCGCGTTCGACGAGGATGGACCACTCTTCGGGGACGGGGAGTTCCTGGTCGAGCGCTGGCGTGCCTTCGCTGGGGGTGACGCGGACGGCGACGGTCAGCTCGCTCGCGGCGCGTCCACGGAAGATGCCGTGGGTGGGCGGCACGTCGGCGTAGTCGCGGCCAATCGCGGTGCGGATGTGCCGGTCGCCCGCCACCAGATGGTTGGTCGGGTCGAAGCCGACCCAGCCTAGCTCCGGCAGCAGGGCCTCGACCCATGCGTGGGTGGCCGCAGTCGCCGAGCGGTCGTGGTCGCTCTGCCCGTGGAAGAGGTAGCCGCTGACGTAGCGACAGGGGATGCGCAGCTTGGTGCGCACCAGAGCAATCATGATGTGGGCGAAGTCCTGGCAGACGCCGGCGTGGGTGAGCAGAGCGAGGTCGATGGGCGAATCGACCTTGGTGGACTTGGGGACGTACTCGAAGTGGGCGTACATCTGCTGGTTGAGCAGGTGGAGGACGCTGAGGGGGTCGTCGCGGCGGCGCACGTCGAGCAGCTCGGCGAAGGCCTCGAGCGTGGGCGTGGGCGCGGTGAACTCGCTGGGCAGCAGCATCTCCCAGTAGTCTCCCTGCTCGATGAGGCTGTCCAGCTCGGCCCATGCCTCGGGCGCGAGCGCGGCGGGGACCGGTGGCGCGGGCTGCACCTCGACCAGCGACTCGGCCACGATGACAAGCTGGCCGTGTTGGCCAGGAATGTCGAAGTGATGCACCTGATTGGCGAGGTGGTCGCGGTAGCTGAAGACCCGGCAGCGCGGACTGACCGAGAGATGGAAAGTCAAGCAGCGTTGGTTCTGGTCGCTGCGCGGGTGCATGCGCGTCTCCATCATGCTCTCGCTCACCGGGTTCGAGTAGAGGAACTTGGTCAGATGACGGATCGAATAGTACATGCTCCTCCTCGGGTTGCTTCTGAACATCCACGAACCACGAACTTATCCTGCGAGGGCGTCCTGGACGCTGTAGTCGATGTAGCACTTATAGAGGGACTCGTGGAGGGCGCGGCACTCGATCTGGATTCCGCGCAGGTAGGCGACGACATCGCCGTTGAGGATCTCGTCGACGCTGGAGTAGTTGAGCGAGGCCTGCAGGCGGCCAGCGAGGCGACGCAGCGGCTCGGCGCGACTGTTGCCGCCCTCTCCGTCGATGGATTCGAGCGCGTGTTTCAGGTTGTCGATGGAGAAGCGGAGGGAGTGGGGGAACTCCGCGTCCAGCAGGAGGAACTCGAGGATGCGGTCTGGGGTGAGGTCGGCGGTGTAGACCTTGCAGTAGGCCTCGAAGGCGGTGGCGGAGCGCAGCAGGCCCATCCACTCGACGTACTCGTTGCCCTCGGGGATGCGGTCGGGTTGGCTCCAGAGGTCGGCGTGGTAGGCCTCGATGAGGAGGGCAGTGGCGCTGGCTCGCTCGATGTAGCGGCCAATCTGGATGAACTGCCAACCTTCTCCGTGGCTCATGGTGGAGTCGCTGACGCCCTGGAACTGGTGGACTCCCTCCATGACCTGCTGGAGGAAGTCGGTGGGCTGCTCGGCGTCGGCCATGACGGCCTCGGCATGGGTGGCGAGCTGCATCTCGGGACGGGTGACCTGAAGGTAGAGGCTGTTGAGGCGATGCCACTGCTCGGTGGAGATCTGCTCGCGGACGTGGCGGGAGTTCTCTCTTGCGGCGATGATGCAGGAGAGGATGGAGGCCTTGTTGTCGGTGTTGAAGATGAGCGACTGAGTGAGGGCGTATGGGTCTCCGGTCCAGAGGGTGAACCTGGGATTTCCGAGGGCCTGCAACATGCGCTGCCAGCGGCGGTCTGCGCTGGTGGCGCTCTCGTCGAGCATGAGGCTGAGGTTGACGTCGAGCAGGCGCGTGGTGTGTTCGGCGCGCTCGATGTAGCGACTCATCCAGTAGAGACTGTCGGCGACGCGGCTGAGCATATTGTCTTCCTCCCGGTGATTTTATTGGCTGAGGACCCAGGTGTCTTTGCTGCCGCCGCCCTGGCTGGAGTTGACGACCAGGGAGCCTTGGGCGAGCGCGACTCGGGTGAGGCCTCCGGGGACGATGGCGACCTTCTCTCCGTAGAGGATGTAGGGGCGGAGGTCGACGTGGCGCGGCTCCAGCGCGTCGCCGATGAGGCAGGGCGCGCGGGAGAAGGAGATGGTGGGCTGGGCGATGAAGTTGCGCGGGTCGGTCTGGATCTTGCGGGCGAACTCCTCGCGCTCGGCGGCGGTGGATTGCGGGCCGATCAACATGCCGTAGCCACCGCTCTCTCCGACGGCCTTGACGACCAACTTGTCCAGATTGGCGAGGACGTGTTGGCGCGACTTCGGGTCGGTGAGCAGGTAGGTTTTGACGTTTTGCAGGACTGGCTCTTCGCTGAGGTAGAAGCGGATGATGTCTGGGACGTAGGCGTAGATGGCCTTGTCGTCCGCGACGCCGGTGCCGAAGGCGTTGGCGAGGGTGACGTTTCCGGCGCGGTAGGCATTGAAGAGGCCGGCGACGCCGAGGATGGAGTCGCCGCGGAAGGCCATGGGGTCGATGAAGTCGTCGTCGACGCGGCGGTAGATGACATCGACTCGGCGCAGGCCGGTGGTGGTGCGCATGTAGATGACGTTGTCGTGGGTGGTGAGGTCGCGTCCCTCGACCAGCTCGATGCCCATCTGGCGGGCGAGGTAGGCGTGCTCGAAGTAGGCGGAGTTGAAGACCCCCGGGGAGAGCAGCACGATGTTGGGATCGGGACGGCCTTCGGGCGCGAGCGAGCGCAACGTGCCCAGCAGGAGCTGGGTGTACTGCTCGATGGGGCGGACGTTGTAGCTGCGGAAGAGCTGGGGAAAGATGCGCTTCATCACGCGCCGGTTGGTGAGCATGTAGCTGACGCCGGAGGGGACGCGGAGGTTGTCTTCGAGGACGACAAACTCGCCGTTCTCCATGCGGATGAGGTCTGTGCCGCAGACCGCGACGTAGACATTGCGCGGCACCTGGAGACCGACCATCTGGCGGCGAAAGTGTTTGCAGCTATAGACGATCTCGCGGGGGACGACGCCTTCCTTCAGGATGCGGCCCTCGTTGTAGATGTCTTTGAGGAAGAGGTTGAGCGCGGTGATGCGCTGGGTGAGGCCGCGTTCGACGGTGGCCCACTCGGCCGCGGTGACGATGCGCGGGACTGGGTCGTAGGGGAAGATGCGCTCGGTGCCCTCGTCGCGTCCGTAGACGGTGAAGGTGATTCCCTGATTGAGGAAGCTGAGGTCGGCGGCCTGCTTGCGGCGGCGCAGCTCGTCGGCGGGTAGCGAGGAGAAGTGATCGAGCAATGGTTCGTAGTGGGGGTGCAGCACGCCGGGGCCAGAGAACATCTCGTCGTAGGCGCGGTCCAGTAGATAGTTTTTCAGGGCCGCGCGCTCGAACTGTGTCGTCTGGGCTGGCTGCATGGGAGATTTGAGTATAGCGGACAGAGCCGTCCCGACCAAGAACGGTGGGCGTGCGGCACCAGCAGTCTGTCGGTCCGGGCTGTCTTCCGGCCAGGAGGTCCTCTCAGAATCCCTGGTCGGGGCGGAAGGCGGTAACGCGGTCTTTTACAAAGGTGACCGCCATCGGCTTGCCGAGGTTGTTGAAGACCACCATGCGGTTGCCGTAGTCCTGACTGGTGCTCTGGGAGACCTGGCCGAGCGACAGGCCGACCTGTAGCTCGTTCATTCCGAGAATGACCTGGTGCGCATCGACGGCCTGCCACACCTGCGGCCCCCAGAAGTCATACAGCACATGCGGGTCGTCGTAGAAGAAGATGTTGTCGGTCGAGAAGGTGTAGTCGTCGCCCTGTCTGTAGCCTACCGGAACGGCATATTGCTTCTTCGGGTCCGCGGATTTGGGCAGGGTGAAGGCGAGCAGCACCTGCCGGTCGCCGCCGGGTATGCGGAAGGTGGCGGACTTCGGGGCCACCTGCTCGAAGGCCCCAGTAATCGCCAACGGCTCGGCCCCAAGCAGCGTTCCCACAGTCTTTGCGTAGTCGGCGCGGTGGGCTGCGTAGGGATAGTAGTCGAGTTGGCCGCCCGCAGAGACCCACACCGTGGTGCCGACCAACTGCTTGATGTCGGCCAGCGACGAAGGCCGCTCCCTCTTGAGAAAGACCAGATCGTCGGGGTCTGTCGGTTTGGAATTAGCCGCTGGCGCGGGCGCTGGAGCGTTGCGTTCGCGGTAGATCAACCCCACGCGAATTCCTACGGCCAGCAGAAGAACCAGTGTTGCGCCGATCGCGGCTTTCATACCTGAAGTCATCTCAGTCTCCTTGCGTGGTCTTCTGTCTGTAGCTTACCGTCATCAGTCCATCGGTTCCGCGACGCTCTGTTGTCTGTTGGACTCGATCAGCGACTCGGTGGAGAGCGCATCGGCTTTGCGGAGCGTGGGGAAGAGTGTTCCAGCCAGTCCGGTGACGATCAGCGATCCGATTCCGCCGACCACAACCGCGCGCACGGCTCCCCACCACTGTGCGGTGAGTCCGCTCTCGAATTCTCCAAACTCATTGGATGCGCCGATGAAGAGACCGTTGACGGCGCTGACGCGTCCGCGCATCTCCGGGGGCGTGGCCAGTTGCAGAATGCTGGCGCGGATGACGACGCTGACCATGTCGCTGGCGCCGACGACGACCAACGCCAGCAGGCTGATCCACAGGGTGCGCGAGAGTCCGAAGACTACCGTTGCCGTGCCGTACATCCCGACGCAGAAGAGCATCAGCTTGCCTGCGCCATGCTGGATGGGCCTGACCGTCATTGCCAGGGAGACGACCAGCGCTCCAACGGCTGGCATCGCGCGGAGCAGTCCCAGCGCCCTGGGGCCAGCGTGCAGGATGTCGGTGGCAAAGATTGGCAGCAGGGCGGTCGCGCCCCCCAACAACACGGCGAAGAGATCCAGCGAGATCGATCCAAGCAGCAGCTTGGCCTGCAAGACGTATCTGAAGCCAGCCAGCATCGTCTCCAGGTTGAAGGCGTTCTTCACGACGCGCACCGGACGCGTCCGCATTGCGCCGACCAGCAGAAGGAAGGCCATCAGCGTCATCAGGCTGAAGGCGTAGACCACTCCTCCGCCGTCCCAACGCGCGAGAGACCCGGTCAGGCGCAGGGTGAAGAGGAGTCCGCCGACGGCTGGCCCGACGATATTGGCAATCTGGAAGACGATCGCTCCCCAGGTCACCGCATTCACGAAGTGGTGCGTTGGAACCAGGCTGGGAAGCAGCGCCGAGGAGGCTGGCGCACTGAAGGCGCGCCCGGTTCCCACGCCAAAGAGGACTGCATAGATCGGCCAGACATGCCCGTTCGGATGCAGGGCAAGGCGCATCAGCGCGAGGGTACAGACGGCCTGGACTGAGTAGCAGACGAGGAGGACCGTGCGCCGGTCGTAGCAGTCCGCTACATGTCCGGCGGCCAGCATGAAGAGGATGACGGGGGCGAAGAGAGCCAGTCCGGTGAGGCCGAGCGCGAGCGCCGAGTGTGTCATCTGGTAGACCTGCCATGCCACGGCGACGGCCTGCGCCTCCGCGCCCAGGATGACCAGCAACCGCGCCGTCTGGTAGAGGCGGAAGTCGCGCGAGAGAAACGCGCTGGCTGCGCGCGTTTCCGTTCCAGACCCCGCTACCGCAGTGCCGCCCTCTGCCATATTCGCCTATGGTTTCATACTTTACGCTTTGGCCCAACAACTCGAATGGACCGAGGTTGCGGATTTGTTGCCTGTGACACGCGGCGGCGGCGCGGGGGCAATACCGATCGGTATGGAGAGTGGGTGCCCTGCAGCCAGAATGACGAGCGTAGAACAGGCGACGAGCGTAAAAACAGGCAGCGTCGGATGGAGTGGCTATACTCAGGCAATGCCTGTTCGTTTGCATGCGCTCGATCTCGGCGTGGTTGGGTTGTATCTGGTGGCGATTACGCTGTTCGGGCTGCGCTTTGCGCGTGGCGGGATTGCGAAAGACCGTTCGCTGCGGGGATATTTCCTGGCCGACCGGACGATTCCGTGGTGGGCGATTGCGCTGTCCATCGTCTCCGCGGAGACGTCCACGCTGACCATTATCGGCACGCCAGGGCTGGCGTTTGCGGGAGATTTCGGGTTTTTACAGATTGTTCTCGGCTACCTGTCGGGGCGCATCGTGGTGGCCGCGCTGTTCCTTCCGAAGTACTTTCAGGGCGAGATGCTGACGGCCTATCAACTGATCGACCGGCGCTTCGGACGCACGCTGCACCAGGTGACGGCGGGGTTGTTTCTGCTGACGCGCGCGGCGGCCGAGGGGGTGCGGGTGTTTGCGGTCTCGATTGTGGTGGGCATCGCGATTGGGACTGGCGATGTACTGTCGATTGCGATCATCTGCGGGCTGACCCTGCTGTATACCTTCGAGGGGGGGATGGCGGCGGTGATCTGGACGGACGTGGCGCAGATGGCGATCTATGTAGGCGGAACGCTGGTGGCGATCTGGTCGCTGGGGACGCATGTGCCGGGTGGATGGGCGACGATCCATACGGTAGGCGCGACGGCGGGCAAGTTCCAGATGCTGCACTTTGCGATGGACCTGACGACGACCTATACGTTCTGGGCGGGGGTCCTGGGTGGGACGTTCCTGACCATGGCCTCGCATGGCACGGACCAGTTGATGGTGCAGCGAATGCTGGCGGCGAAGAACCTGGGCGAATCTCGTCTTGCGCTGCTGTCGAGCGGGATTGTGATCTTCGTTCAGTTTGCGCTTTTCCTGCTGATTGGCGTGGGACTGTTTGTGTTTTACGGGCTGCATCCGGCTGCGCTGGCGGGGATCGGGAACGGGAACCGCATCTTTCCGGCGTTCATCGTGCGCGAGATGCCGGTGGGAGTTGCGGGGCTGTTGGTGGCGGCGATTCTGGCGGCGGCGATGTCGAACCTGAGCGCCGCGCTGAACTCGCTGTCGTCGACGACGGTGGTGGACTTCTACATGGGATGGCGACCGCTGGCGGAGGAGCGCGAGCGAATGATGGTGTCGCGTGCGTCAACGGTGTTGTGGGCGATGGTCCTCTTCGCGGTGGCCATCTATGCGGTGCGCGCGGGCGGGAAGGGCAACGTGGTTGAGATTGGACTGTCGATTGCATCGGTGGCGTATGGCTGTCTGCTGGGCGTGTTTTTGCTGGGCACGCTGACGCGGTACGCTACTCAGGGAGGCGCGATTGTGGGCATGGTGAGCGGGTTCGCGCTGAATGTGGCGCTCTGGCTACAGCCAGCCGCGGTGCGCGTGGCGGGAGTGACGGTGCCGAAGGTGGCGTGGACGTGGTATGTGCTGATTGGCGCGGTGGTGACGTTTGCGGTTGGGTTGGCGGTGAGCGCGGCGCTGCGTGGGCGAGCGGGCAAGGCTGTGGTTGTGGCATTGCTGGGTGTGCTGTCGATGGGGAGACTGGTGGCGCAGGTCCCATCCATCAAAGTGGATGGATGGGGCACCCAAGCCGTGAACCGGGATGCGGGGCACGCGAGTTCGGCGATGGATTTTTCCGCGGTGTCGGGTGCGATCGATGCGGCCATTGCGCAGAAGAAGCTGCCGGGGGCGGTGGTTGTGGTTGGACACGGCGGGCGGGTCGTGTTTGAGCAGGCGTATGGCGTGCGCACGACCGCTGGGGAACCGGGCGTCGATGGCAAGTCGTCAGCTGCCGAGCCGATGACGGTGGATACGCTCTTCGACATGGCTTCGATGACCAAGGTGATGGTGACGGCGACGGCGGTGATGCAGTTGGTGGAGGCAGGGAAGGTGGATGTGGACGCAGCGGTGGCGCGGTACCTGCCGGAGTTTGCGGCGAACGGCAAGGAGAAGGTAACAGTGCGCGAGCTGCTGACGCACTACTCCGGACTGCCGCCGGATGTGAATCTGAAGGATGCGTGGGGACTGGCAGAGCCGGACAAGGCGGAAGGGACTCGTCGGGCGATGGAGTCGGGGCTGGAGAGTGTGCCGGGGACGAAGTTTGTCTACTCCGACATCAACTACATTGTGCTGGGCGCGCTGGTGGAACGACTCAGCGGGGAGACGCTGGACGAGTATGCGCGGCGACACATCTTTGCGCCGCTGGGGATGACCGCGACGCGATTCCACCCGTTTGCGAAGACATGCGGACCGGTTGAGACGGTGGGGGCTGCCACCTACCCTGGACGCGGGCCGGTGGGGCGAATCCTGGTCAAATGCCCACACGATTCATGGAGTCCCGATGCGCTCGATCCGTTGACCGCCCCGACGCAGCACGACAACGAAGGCACGGCGGAGACCAATCCCGACTTCGACCGGCTGCTGCGGGGGACGGTGCATGACCCGACGGTGCGGCGGATGGGCGGGGTAGCGGGAGAGGCGGGCGTCTTCTCGACGGCGGGGGATGTGGCAAGATTCGCGCAGGGGTTGCTGGACCGGCTGCTCTACGACACTGGGCCGTTTCCGCTGAAGCAGTCAACGCTGGAGCGGATGACGCAGCCTGAGCAGCCGAAGACGGCGCTGAGCGGCGCGACGATCTTTACCCAGGATGGCAGGCTGACGACTGGCGTGGCGCAGCGCGGGTTTGGGTGGGACATCAACTCGGACTTCTCGCGGCCGCGGGGGACGATCTTTCCGCTGGGCAGCTTTGGGCATACGGGATTTACGGGCACAAGCCTGTGGGTTGACCCGGCCAGCGACAGCTATGTGATCCTGCTGGCGAATGCGATTTATCCGCGCGGCAACCCACCGATCTCGCGGCTGCGCGGGGAGGTGGCGACGGATGCGGCGCAGGCGCTGGGGGTTGGGGACGCTGCAACCGAGGTGACAGGGCAGAGATATGGGGGAAGCGGTCCGTCGGTCGGCGCGACGGTGTTGACCGGCATTGACGTACTGGAAGCGACCGACTTCGCGGCGTTGAAGGAGGCAGCAGCGCGCAACGGGGGGCATCTGCGCATCGGGTTGTTGACCAACCAGACGGGGATGGACGCGCAGGGGCGGCGAACGATCGATGTACTGCGTGGGGTTGGCGGCGGGGTTGAGCTGACGACGCTGTTCTCGCCGGAGCACGGACTCTTCGGGGCGAAGGACTCGACGGAGATTGGTGTGGAGGTCGATGTGGCGACGGGACTGAAGGTCATCAGCCTGTATGGCGCGACGGACGCAGAGCGCAGACCGAAGCCCGAAGACCTGAGGAAGCTGGACGCGGTTGTCATCGACCTGCAAGACGCGGGCGTCCGCTTCTACACCTACGAGACGGTGCTCGGATACTTTGTCGAGGCGGCCCGATGCCAGACGCTCTCCGGCAAGCGAGTGGAGCTGATCGTGCTGGACCGGCCTGCGTTGATTGGCGGCGAGGCGGTGCAAGGGCCCGTGTCGGACACGGCAACGTCGTACATCAACTACTCGCCGGAGCCGGTGCGCAACGGAATGAGTCTGGGAGAACTGGCGGAGTTCTTTGGCGGTCTGCCGCCTAGGTCGTGTGTGGTGCGGACGGAGCGGGAACAGGGCCATAGCGACGCCGACCGCCTTTCATGGCTGACCGTCGTGCCGATGCGGAACTGGCGGCGCGACGAGTTCTTCGACCAGACCGGGGTGCGCTGGGTGAACCCATCGCCGAACCTGCGCAACGTTGCGGAGGCGGTGGTGTATCCGGGCCTGGGAATGCTGGACGCGACGAACGTCTCGGTGGGGCGAGGAACGGCGATGCCGTTCGAGGTCTTTGGCGCGGGGACGACGGTTGCGACGAAGGACGCGCCTGCCCAGTCTGCGTGGTTCGATGGCAAGACTGTCGCGGAGTATCTGACAGCGCGCCGGATACCCGGCGTTGAGTTTACCGCGACGCGGTTCGCGGTGGCCGACGACGCGAACCACTATCCGTACCACGGGCAGACCATCGAGGGCGTGCGTGTGACGGTGACAGACCGCGCCGCGCTCGACTCGCCGGAGTTGGGGGTCGAGGTCCTTTCGGCACTGCATCGGCTGTATCCGACGCAGTTCAGACTGGACAAGGCGGCGGGACTGGTGGCCAACAGCGAGACGATGGCGGCGCTGGCCCGCGGCGACGATCCGAGAGCGATTGCGGCGGCGTGGGCCTCGGCGTTAGCGACGTTCGAGGAGCGGCGGGCAAAGGTTCTGATCTATCGGTGAAGTCTTGCTCTGCGTCGCGGCCTGACTGCGCGGGACTGTTCTCACGAGACTGGCGGCGGAGTTTTGTGGTCTCCCAGCCTTCGCTGGAAAGAAACGAAGGCTGGGGCGCCCGGTGCGCGAAGGCTGGAATTTCCTATAAAGCGTTATAAATGAATAGTTTAACAATGCGGATCATTTTGGTTCGATTATTCTTGTGACCGTTACCACATAAGGAGTAGAGTTCTGGTGCCGTGGAGGAGCACTCGGCTTACATCTGGGCTGCAGTCTTGTCACCGGCCAAATCACACAATGAGGTCCGCAGTAACATGAGATTACCTTATAAGTCGATGCACCTCGCTATTGCCTTTATCCTTGTGGCTGTATCCGCAGGGGCGCAAACCACAGCCTTTCCTGGAGCCTACGGCTTCGGATCCGCCGCCACCGGCGGGCGTGGAGGTACAATCTACCACGTCACCAACCTGAACGACTCCGGCACGGGGTCCTTTCGCGACGCAGTGAGTTCCGGCAACCGAATTGTGGTATTCGACGTAGGCGGATACATTGTTCTGGCGTCCGCGGTCTCTCTCAGCAGCAATCTGACCATTGCGGGACAGACGGCCCCCGGCGGCGGCATTGGGATCATGGCCAGAGAAGTATCGTTGAGCGGGAAGACCAACATTATTATGCGCAACGTTCGTATCCGTCAGGGCCTGAAGGATCCAGACACGGGCAAGAGCGCACTCAATATGGGCAATGCAAGCAAGATCATTCTGGACCACTGCTCGTTTGCATACGGCCAGTGGGACAGCGTGGATGCGGTAGGCGCGGTTAACGTTACGGTGCAGGACTCCATCATTGCCAACCCAATCGGGCAACAGTTTGGCGCGCATGTTGAGACTGGCCCGTCCACCTTCTATCGCGACCTGTGGGTGAACGCGCACAACCGTCAGCCGTTGGCCAAAGACAATACGCAGTACATCAACAACATCATCTACGACTATGAGCTGGGATACACGACGGCCAATACGAGCGGACACTTCTCCCACGATCTGGTGAACAACTACTTCATCGCCGGGCCGATGACGTCAACTCCCTCCGACGCATGGTTTCAGGTGAACTCGAACCAAAGCGTCTACCCGGTGGGCAACTACCTGGACAGCGCTCGCGATGGCACCCTGAACGGCAGTCCAGACAACACAATCGATGCAGCCGGAATCTACCTGACCTCACCCTGGTCGTCCACAACCAACTCCATCCCTACGCTCAGCGCGGCGGCGGCCTACAGCAGCGTGGTCGCCTCGTCGGGCGCGCTTCCGCTGGATGCTGTCGATCTGTTTGCGATCGGCAACGTCACCTCACTGGGAACGGTGGGGACGTTGTACAAGGACCAGTCGTTGACCGGCATCAGCAACGACGGATATGGGACGATTGCGTCTGGCACCGAATTCAAGGAGACCAGCGGCGATGGTATCGCCGACTACTGGGCGCTTGCCAACGGCATCAGCATCACCAACCCATCCGCAGGAACCCTAAGCTATGGAAGCACGGGGTATACCAATGTTGAGGCCTACTTCAACAGCCTGGTCCTTCCCGCGCCGTGGTCGGCGGCGGACCTGACGGGCACTCCCATTCAGGGTGCCAGCTCCTACAACACGTTCACCGGGCAGTGGCTGCTGACCGGCAGCGGCAGCAACGCATCGACAGCGATCGGCAAGGGCCAGTTCGCCTCTCAACCATGGACCGCGAACAGTACGGCCATTGCAGAGGTAAACAACGTCAGCGGATCGGGAAACTCGGCTGAGGGAGGCCTTCTGCTCAACAGCACAGGCAGTACTGGAACCTCCTTTGTCGCACTCATGAAGACTGGCGCTGGGGGACTGTCGTTCCTCTGGCAGACTGCTGGTGGAAGCGCGAACAGCATCCAGGTGGCAAACGTCGGATCGCCGGTGTGGGTGAAGATCGTGAACAGTGGAAGCACCTACTCCGCCTACTACAGCACGAACGGAACCAGCTACACACTGGTGGGCAACGCCAGCGTAACCTTCCCCGCAGCGATCAAGGCAGGGCTTGTCTTCGCTTCGGGGAGTCAAACGGCACTTGGTACGGCAACCTTCAGCAACGTGAGCCTGTAGTTCTCTTCGTATTCGAGAAGGGAAGCAAACCGATCCGAAGCGGGGGGGTTGAACCAGTGGCCCGCGGGCGGCGCCGAGGGGGGGGGTGGGTTGGGTTGTGGGCGCCGCGGGAGGAGAAGAATGGAGGGCGGGGGGGGGGCGGG
>VFSW01011581.1_pt1 | contig 12382 bp, 9 predicted proteins | sample 5358111 | NCBI WGS metagenome assembly VFSW01 (sample SAMN11554181, study PRJNA540505) | mine drainage metagenome | isolation source: sediment from site ElyBrook_90M | place: USA: Ely Copper Mine, Vershire, VT | collected 2017
TGGCCTCCGATGCTATATTTGATGAAGTCGTGCAGGTTTTGCGCACTCCATTGGCAGGATGCAAAGGAGTGCGGGACGCCCGGATCCGGTTCGTTCTGGATCGACAGGTCACGGGGCGGTATCGGATTAGTGCCGCTATCTATCCAACTCGCGAAGTCCTCCAGATAACTGGCATAGGCATTATAGCAATTGCCATTGCCGCTACTATTATCACAACAAAGCTGAACGCCACTGACGGTATAACACTTGCTGACAGGGAGGCAATTGTTCGCCCCGTCGCAAAGATTGCCGTTATCAAGACTATCATTGGTCTTCCACGCCGGGGGGGTGATGATGGCGTAGCCCATATTTTTGCGCCGCGACTGTACGCTGCTTGCGCTGTCGCTAGTTCTCCGTCGAAAGAGCCGTCAGTCTGGTAGCTCATGTCGTTGGGCACATCTATCCGCAGCAACGAAAGGCCGATGTCCTGCGAATCGGGAGCGACCTTGAAAAACTGGTCGGCCGCGCTTGAGCTTAGATTGTCAGAAGAGCCGCCGCCCGCGTAGGCACCGAAGCCATTAATTGTCTGACCTGTATTGTTCCAGTCGAGAGCTATGTTCACGTTCGTTTGAGCGACGGCCAGACCGCACCACAGTGGAAGAATCACGCTGGCGAAAAATGAGATGCTCCGTTTCACGTTTGCTCCTCCGCATAATTCAAACGACGGGCTGCCTCGCATTTCGGCGGAGTTTTCGGGACTGCGGTCGCCCCCGTTAACAGACAGAAGGCGATGTGAACTCCGCGTCTCTCAGGTTCAGGCTGAGCTTTAAGTCTACGTTTGGAGAATGTCAAGCTTAAATCAATTGAGCGCGCGAACGCCGGGCGTTCGTTGGCAATGCTAGCAAGCGAGAAGGTCAACTGTCTGCACGAGATGCGTAACAAACCTTCGACGCCGTAGCGGGTTTGGCACGATAATCAAGAATCTTCCGAATTCCGAGTCTCCTTAACGGTGCTGCCGGAGAGCGCCCGCGCCAGCGCTGGAGGTAAAAAAGTTCTAGCCAGGCGCGCGTAGTTCTTGACCTTGAAGGGACGATTTCGCAGCGAATAATAAAAGCTGAGCCGCGCGGCGGCAAGCTCTCCCCTTCCTAAGGCCTTCAGGCCAGCGCGGCTGTGATATTGGGCGAGATACCGCCGTTCCGCCTTCCGGAGATTAGTGCACGTTGTTTTGAGAGCTTTTGCTCTGGCCTCGCTGAACTGCCGTGCCAATGTCTCCCGGTCCGAAGGTCGCAGCAATACCTGTCGGGCGCTCTTAACGTACGTCCGCATCACAGCCTGGTGGCCAGAATTCCGGTCCGGATGCTCGCTCCACATTGTATAGCCGAGTTCCTGAGCCAGCAGGCATGCGCGTTGCACGCCCTCGGACCAGACGTCGTCGAAGACGATGACGCCGCCCGGTCGCAAAAGGGGATCGAGCAGCCAGAGATCGCACATCACCGCCTCATAGCTGTGGTCGCCGTCGATGAACGCGAAGTCGAACGATCTTTCCTTCGCTGCAAGGCCCTCCAACACGTTTATGGATGCCTCCTCGTAGAACTCGACCATTGAGTCGAGGCCGATCTCTCTTAACGCACGCAGCGCTGCCCGGTGGTACCCAAAGAGCTGAAACGGGTCCATCACGACATGAGGCACAGGCTGCCGCCGTGGCTGTTCGAGCAAGGCCTGTAGGATCCAGAAGGTCGAAAGTCCCCAAGCTATGCCGACCTCGACTGTCGCGGCCGGTCGAAACTGGCGGCATACGTCGGCCAGATAGGCGCCACGGTCTGGCGTCACCGCGGCTGGGAAAACTTTATGGAGTGCGTCGTCCTCCCCCTCGATGAGGCCGGTCTCGTAAATTCTGCCAATAAGCTCGCCGATAGTCAGTGCATTTTCCATTCGCGTCAAGCTTCCGAACTGATACCATCCCTGTCTCTCAAGGGCAAAGACTCGCATCGAGACCGCACCTACATACGCCAGATACCAAAGGCCCTGCCGTTGACGAGCGCCAACCGCACCGATAGTCGTTTGAGGGGCATGGGTAGCGTCGAGTTTTCATCATGGCTCCGTCGCGGGGCTTCACGTGTCAATGGAAACCGTGTAGTCGCATCAGCGCTGCTTCTGACAGCGGTCATTCTCGGTGCGTGGCTTCGCTTTCAATGGCTAAGCGCCGAGCAGCTGACCGATGATGAAGGGGCGTCGTGGGCGGCGGCCCATCTACACCATATCCCTGCCGTTATTGCCGCCGAACCGGTGCTCGATCCCGGCAAGCTCGCGTTTTACGATGTCGCGCTGCACTTATGGATCAGGGCGTTTGGCGACAGCCTGACCGCCATGCGTTCCCTGTCGGCGCTGTTCGGCATCGCTACAATCATGTTGGTTTTCGTCGCCGTTCGGGAGATTTGCCTTACTTTAAGCGCCGAATTACCGGCCGAGCTGGGAGAAATGGCTGGAGCGGTTGCGGCTCTGCTGGTAGCGGCTAATCCTACGCTTGTCGATTCCGCTCGCGCGGCCCGCATGTATTCGATGCTATCCGCTGTCGAGATTGCACAGATAGCTTTTTTCGTTCGCGCTCAACGTTGGGGGAAACTCTCAGACTACGGAGGCATCGCGGTCTGTACCGCAATTGCGGTCGCGCTCAATTTTACGGCAGCCTTCCTCCTTATTGCCGAGGCACTCTGGCTCTCAATTACTCTTGGGCTCGAATTGTCAGATCGCAATCGGCTTGGTCTGCGCGTGTTCGGTCCAGGACTTGCCGTGACTGCCGGTCTCGTGCTGCTCGCGCCATTTATGCCGACCGCGCTGGCGACCGCCTACGTCGGAATGCGCTTCTATCTTGGCTGGATTCAGCCGCAGCCGCTTTCGTGGACTTATCAGGTTTTGCAGCAAGCGGCAGATCCGTTCTTCGCGGTTCTGCTGGCAGTGGGTGTACTTGGCCTCATCTTGGGGTGGCGACGCGGATATCCCTTGAGCGGAGTTTTTATTGCGGTGGCTTGGCTGACGGGTCCGATACTCGCGTGCGTGCTCGTAACGATACTAGTCCATCCGCTGGAGATTTCCCGTTACGTGACCATCAGCTTTGTCGGCCTGTTTGCACTTGCCGGACTCGGGATCGCTTCCCTCCGCTCGAAGGTGCTCGCGGTCATTTTCACAGTTTTTCTCGCAGCGAATTGGACCAGCGTCGAACGCCGTAACATTGCGGCCCTTCCCGGCGCCTATGCATGGAAGGAAGCGGTGAACACGGCGAATCCTGATGGGAATGTCGCAGTTTTCCCAGATTATACGATCAATGTTATAAGATACTATCTCGGGCCAAAGCGGGAGAAATTCGCGGTCCCGGCAAATGAGTTGGGCTGTGCCTCTTCCCCAACTTTGATTATGAGCGGGCGCATTTTCATGCCTGCGGCCGATCTTGCGGCTCAGGACAAATGCTATCCAAATCTCGTCGAACGGTTTAATGGCGTCGAGGTTCGACGGAAGTGATCTCGAACAGCGCTCGTTCGTTGGGCCATGCCGGCGGCACGACCCGGCTCTTTCGTTTGCCGAGCACTCGCACGATTCTCGACCTGGTAGGAAATCCTGGAGCTACGAAAATAATCGCCCGCGCGATTCTACTTATCGCGATTATCCTCGGCGGCTATCTGCGCCTCCATCGACTCGGCTCTGACGACATGAGCGCCGACGAAGGCGCATCATGGGCCGGCGCGCGTGCTACGACGATAGAGAAGGTCGCGATGCGCGAGCGGATTCTCGATCCCGGCAAGCTCGCACTCTACGACGTGATGTTGCACGAGTGGATGCGCGTCTTTGGCGAGAACCTTACCACGCTGCGCCGGATGTCATCGCCGTTCGGAATCCTCGCGATCGTGCTCTCGTTCACCGCCGTGCGAGAAATTCTCCTGTGTCTCGGCGATCGGACCGATCCGGGATTCGCGGACATGGCCGGTGCTCTGACCGCCGCGATGGTGGCAACGAATCTCACGATCGTGGTGTCGGACCGCACGGCCAGGATGTATCCGCTTGTGCTGAGCGCCGAGCTGGCGCAGATAACGTTTCTGGTGCGGGCGCAGCGCTATCGCAGGCTTCGCGATTACGCTGGCGTCACGCTTACGACCGCAATCGGAGTCGCCGCGAATTTTACGGTCGCGTTCCTGCTGATCGCCGAGGCGGCATGGCTTGGCGCGCTGATCGTGCTCGGATGGATCGGACGCAATCGCACCGGTCTCGCCGCCTTTGTGCCGGGCCTCGCCGTGGTTGCCGGCCTCGTCCTGCTGGCGCCCTTCATGCCCCCCGCGCTCGCGGCTGCGTCGCTCGGCATAAAGCGATACTTGGACTGGCTCCATCTGATGCCGCTCTCATGGCCCTACGAAGTTTTGCGCGGAGTGTCGCCGACACACTTTCTTTTCAGGGTTTTCATCGTGCTCGGGCTCTTCGGTCTTGCGATGCAGTTTCGCCGATCGTGGCCGGCGCCGGTCTTCCTGATCGTCTGGCTGGCCGGCCCCTTCGCGGCTTCGATGGCGCTATCGTACCTCATCCATCCGGTCGAAAGTCCTCGCTACGTGATCGTGGCCCTCGTGGGCTTTTTCGCTTTGGCCGCAGTCGGGATAGCGTCGATCCCAAGCAATATCGTGCGAGTCATCATCCTGATCTTCATCGTCAAGCTATCTATCGCCGACGTTCATGCGTGGCTCAAGCATCCGCACGAGGCCCCGTGGGGCCATGCGACAGCCTTTGCCGAGGCCACGATTCCGGCAGATGCAAGTATCGCGGTATTTCCCCCTTACACGATAAACGTCGTTCGTTACTATATGCCTCTCGGGCAGCGCCGCCGGGTTGTGCCGGCGAAGAACCGAAAGTGTGTGCCTGCTCCGATCCTGCTCCTGAGCGGACGTGACATCACGCCATCCGACATAATCGCCAATCAGGAGGCGTGCTTCCCGCACGTGGTCAAGGAGTTCCCATATATCGAGGTTCGCACCCGGTGACCTTCGAACGCGGGGATGCGTTCTGTCGTCGCCAAAGTGTATCGAAGCCGGCGGCGCTAAGTATCGCGGGAGCGGAGTGAGAAGGGCGGCCGAACATGCTGTTCAACTCCTACCCGTTCGTCTTCGCGTTTCTTCCGGCGCTGATTCTCGCGTACGCGATTCTCAGTACGATCGGGCTTGCACGCGCGATACCGCTCCTGCTGGTTTTGGCGTCGCTATTTTTCTACGGATGGTGGGACTGGCACTATCTCTTCCTGTTCGGATCGTCGATCGCATTCAACTTCATCTGGGCGCAGAGGCTGGCTCCTGGAGCCAACGCCGATGGCTCGCGCCGCGAGTCCTCGCGCGCCATGCTCGGAATCGGCGTAGCGGTCAACCTCGCCCTGTTGGGATTTTTCAAATATCGGAACTTCGCCGTCGCAAGCGCCGGGTCGATTCTCGGAACCGGATGGAAGCTCGCGCCGCTGGTTCTGCCGCTGGCGATCTCATTTTTCACCTTCGAGCAGATCACCTACCTGGTGAGCGCGCGCCGCGGCGAGGCCGACACGCGGGATTTCATTTCCTATTGCCTCTTCATCACCTTCTTTCCCCATCTGATTGCCGGTCCGATCGTCCGCTACGCCGATATCTACCCGCAGCTAAATCGCCACAGCCGCTATATCCTGCGCGCCGACAATCTCGTGGCGGGCCTGATGATCTTCGCGATCGGACTGTTCAAGAAAGTCATTATCGCCGACACCTTCAAAGTCTGGCTCGATCCGATTTTCGATCACGCCGGCAGCCCCGGATTGATCGACGCATGGGCCGCGACGCTCGCCTTCGCCTTCGAGATCTATTTCGATTTCTCCGGCTACTCCGACATGGCGATCGGGCTTGCGCGGATGTTCAACGTCACCTTCCCGGAGAATTTCGATTCGCCGTACAAGGCCGTGAGTTCGATCGAGTTCTGGCGCCGATGGCATATCACGCTCTCGTTCTTTCTGCGCGACTACCTCTATATTCCACTCGGTGGTAACCGGCACGGCCGCGCCCGCCAGCATCTGAATCTTTTCACCACGATGCTCCTGGGGGGGCTCTGGCACGGCGCCGATTGGACCTTCGTGCTGTGGGGTGCGATTCACGGCGTGCTGCTCTCGATGAACCATCTCTGGCGCGAGCGCAAACTGACGATGCCCGCGGGGCTCGCATGGGCGCTGACCTTTGTCGCGGTGACGCTCGCGTGGGTGCCGTTTCGCGCTCATTCGCCCGATCGCATGGCCGCGATACTGGCTGGGATGGCCGGATTCCACGGGCTCGGATGGACGCGCGGAGAGGTCGGTCCGCACGAGCTCAGGCAATGCGCGCTCGGCCTCGTAATCGTGCTCTTATGCCCGAACCGCCAGACGATCATGGGCTGGCGATGGGCGAGCGACGGGCTGTACGCGGCCGCCTTCGCGATCCTCGCCGGTATCAGCCTGCTCGCGATGTCCAACCCGCCGGCCTTTATCTACTTTCAGTTCTGAGCCGGATTGCGCCCGCGATGAATCCGATCCGCCGCCTGATTCTGATGCTGATTGCGCTGGGCGCCTTCTGCGCGCTCGCGATCAGCTTCAACTACGCGGTGAATCCTTACGGCGCGTGGCGTATCCGGCTCGTCGATCCGTTCTATCGCGAGGACGCCGACGCCCGCCTGATGACGCCCTATCTGATCCGCACCGTCGATCCGCGGATGCTGATCGTCGGCAGCTCGCGGGTCCGAATCGGGATGCGAATCAAGCAGGGCTATCATGACGGCGTCCTCAACGGCGCGCTGCAGGGCGCGGGCGCCGAAGAAGCCGCCGCCGTCGTTCGCGCCGCACTGAAAAAGCCCAAGCTCAAGGTGATTGTCTGGGACCTCGATTTTTTCGCCTTCAACCACAACTTCGCCCTTCCGGACCACGATACGATGGCGCGCCTCGAGGGCGATCCGTGGCGCACCTTCACCGAGACCCTTCTCAACCTGGGCGCGCTGGACGCCAGCCGCATGGAACTCAATCGCGCGATCCACGGGCGCGAAGTTCTCGGCCCCGAGTGGAGTCTTCCGATTCCGTGGCCCCAGCCGTATCTATGCAAAGCGCTGGGGCTGCGCGATCCGCGCAGCCTCGATCGCCAGAGCGCCGCGCAAATCCAGACCGAACTGATTCACTATACGCCCGACTATACTGGATACTCACTCGCGGCCGACCGGGTGAAGGAATATGCCGACACGGTCGCCGAAGCGCGCCGCCGCGGAATCCAGGTGATCCCGTTCGTTCCGCCGATCAGCGCCTACGTGCTGGAGATGATCCGCCAGTCGGGTCAATGGAACACGTTTCAGCGCTGGAAGGTCGCGCTGCTCGCGGGCGGACCCTACTGGGACTTCTCCGGCTACAACCGCTTCGATCTCTCGCCCGAGCTTTTCGGCGACGTGCTCCATTTCAAGACTGTCGTCGGCCATCAGTTGCTTCGCCGTCTGCTCGGACTTGATTGCGCCGGATGCGATAACCTGACGAGCGTGATTACAAACGCGGGCCAGTGGGTCGATAACGAAACCATATGCGGCGTGCTCGCCAGGCAGGACGAGATGATGCGCGACGCGACCGCCGAACCCAATCGCTTCACCGCCAGAGCGTCCGCCGCGCTCGCGGCGCGCGGATTCTCGCCGGCCGCATTGATGGCGCGCGAGGGGCCGCCCTGGAATCCGTCCGACGCGGGATGCACTGCTGTTATCGCTCCCGGCGCTCATCCTTTGGAGGTGCGATGACCAAAATGCTCAAGTCGAACAAAGCGGCGGCCGCGCTGTGCCTGCTGATAATCTGCGGCGTTATCGGGTCGGGCGGCGTCGCCCGGCCGGCTGAACAATGCGGCCCCTTCGGCGATCCGCCCGCGCAGGTTACCGGCCAATTGAAGGCCGACTGCGAGGGCGGCGATACGCTGGGGCCGTGGAAGGATCGCGACGGCACCGATCGCTGGGCATGCGTCTATCCGCCCGCGTCAGCGAAAAGTACGGCCAGGTTGCCGATGCTGGTCTACCTGCATCCTTCGTATTTCGCCCCCGAGCTGACGATCAAGCGGACCAATCTGCTCGCGCTGCGCGAGACCTTTCCCCTCGGGGAAGACTCCAAAGTGCCGGGATTCATACTGCTTGCGCCGCTGGGCCGAGACACTACCCACTACTATGCATATCCCAACAACCGCGGCGTCGGATGGGATAACTGGTATCGCCAATTGAACCCCGCCGGTGACGTTAAGTTAGGATCTACTGTCTATCACGAAAATGTCGATGCGGCGGCGATTGATCATTTCATCGCGGCCGAAGTGGCGACCGGCAAAGTCGATACCCGGCGAATCTACATCAGCGGATGGTCCAATGGCGCGGCGATGGGATATCTGTATGCGCTCAATCGCCCCAATGTGGCGGCGCTGGCCGTCTACTCATCGCCCAACCCCTTCGGCGCGTTCGTCGATCCGTGCGATCAGAAGCCGGTTGCCGGCCAGCCGGCCGACGGCACGGAGATTCAGATCTTCAATCCGCAGGTGCCGACGATGCAAGTTCACAATAGCTGCGATATCGCGGGAATGTGCCCCAACTCGGAACAACTGACTACTCAACTGCGTAAAGCGGGCGTCACCGTCGAGGATGTGATTATCGACTCTTACGGCCATCGGGTCGACCAATGCTATGCCTGGTGCGGCGTCAATCCGAACGGCGACACCAACGCCTTGACCAATCCGCTGGGATTTTCCGTCGGCACCTACAACCACAATCAATGGCCGTCCGCATGGACCTCCGACATGTTCGATTTCCTGCGCGGCCATCCCGCCGACGCCGCGCGGTAATCGGCCGCTGCGCCGTTAGCCTTGCGCGACTGCGCCGGCAACGATTCGCGAAGGCGCGCGCCCCTCCGCGGCGGCGGTCAGGCATCGTTCGGTCGTTTCCCAATCGATGCACGGGTCAGTCACGGAAACGCCGTAGCGGAGTTGCGACAGGTCGGTTGCGAGCGGCTGACTGCCTTCGTGGATGTGGCTCTCGAGCATCGCGCCCATGATCGCGCCGCCGCCCGCGCGAAGCTGCTCGACCAGCGCCGCCAGCACGGCCGGCTGCCTGCGATAGTCCTTGCTGGTCTGCGCGTGCGAGCAGTCGACCACCACGCGCGGCTCGAGTCCCGCCGCCACCAGCATCCGGCCGCACTCGGCAATACTGTTGGCGTCGAAATTCGGCGTTCGCCCGCCGCGGAGCACGACGTGCGTGTCGGGATTTCCGGCCGTGCGCACGACCGCGGGCATCCCGTCCTGGCTGATGCCGAGAAATGAATGCGGACGGCGCGCCGACTGAATCGCGTTGACCGCGACCTGCAGATTGCCGTCGGTCGAGTTCTTGAACCCCACCGGCATCGAGAGGCCGCTCGCCATCTCGCGATGGGTCTGTGATTCGGTGGTGCGCGCGCCGATCGCCGCCCAGGCGATCAGATCGGCGGTATACTGCGGCGTAATCGGATCGAGCATCTCGGTGCCGCATGGCAATCCGAGCGCGTTTACGTCGAGCAGCAGGCGGCGCGCGATACGCAGGCCCTCGCGCATGTCGCACGAGTCATCCATGTGCGGATCGTTGATCAATCCCTTCCATCCGACCGTCGTGCGCGGCTTTTCAAAATAGACCCGCATCACGATAAACAGCCGATCGCTGAGCCGCGCGCTCAGGCGCGCCAGCCGTTCGGCGTAATCCATCGCCGAGGCCGGATCGTGAATCGAGCACGGACCTACCACGCACAGAAGGCGCGGGTCCTCGCCCAGGATAATGCGGCGAATCGCGTCGCGCGCCGAGGCGACCGTATCCGCGAGCCGTTCGCTCGCCGGCAACTGCTCTTTGAGCAGCCGCGGCGCCATCAGCGGCTCGGCACTAACAACATTGAGGTCCTGAATCTTACGCATGGAACAACCCGCTACTTGTAGCAGGAAAACGGGTCCGGCGTGAATATCGCCGTTTTGGTATCGAAGCGGACCCGGTCCGTGCTTCACATCTCACTTCGATACCGTGGATTTGTCCTGCCGTGGCGTCGAATCCGCCGCCGGTTGTTGTTCGGCGCGCCGCCGCATCGGAATTGGTCCGCCCTGATTCGCAAAGCAGCCGACATCGAGCACCGTTCCCGAAATCGCCCCGGCCTCTTGCGAAAGCAGAAACGCGACCGCGTTGCCGAGGTCGTCGGGAGTCGCATAGCGTCCCGCCGCCGTTCCGGGGGCGCCGCGCGCCGCCTTTTGCGCGTCGCCGTCGAAGCGGCCGAGACTCATCCCGGTTACAATTCCGCCGCCGCCGGGCACGACCGTGTTAACGCGGATATGATCCTGGAAGTGGTCGTAAGCGAGCGCCGCGCTGAGCGCGAATATGCCACCCTTGCTCGCGCTGTACGCGGCCATATTCGGCTTGCCCCATCCGGCGCCCGATCCGACGTTGACGATCGCGCCGCCGCCCTGACGAATCATGTGGGGCACAATGGCTTTGCAGCACAGGAAGACGCCTTTCAGATTCACCGCGAGCACGCGATCCCACACCTCCTCCGAGGTCTCCAGGATAGTGCCGAGCGGGCCGATCGCGGCATTATTCACCAGCGCGTCGATCCGCCCGTACTTTCCGATCGTGAAGTCCGCGACTCTGCGCACGTCGGCGGCTTGCGCCACGTCGGCCTCCAATACGTCGGCCTCGAGCCCGAGCGCGGCGAGATCCGCACGCAGCAGAGCGCCGCCGTTTTCGGCGAGGCTCGAAAGCTGGCGGCCGTCGAGTCCGAAGGCGACGACGCGATATCCGCGCCTGGCCAGCGCGACGCTTATTCCCCGGCCGATTCCGAAGGTGCCTCCAGTGACTATCACGACTTGCATATGCATCGTCTCCTCAACGCGCGGCCGCGGCTCCGCAATCTTGTGGTATCGCAGCGCGCAAGTCCGACTATAATGGCGCGGATACGGTTGGAGAGAAGAGCCGGGTAGCCCGATGACAATGGCTGAAGCGGACGAGTTCCGCGCACAAGCGCAAGAGCCGCCACCACCGGGCGGGAGGCGGCGGCGACTGCGTCCGCGCGATGGGCCGAGCTTCTGGCGCGCGATCGCCGGGATGGCCGTGTCGGTCGCGCTCGCCTTCCTGATGGTTTCGATCGAGCTGCATGATGAGACCAACCATCGCCTGGACTGGCGGCTGCGCCGCGCGCTCTCGATCACGGCGCGGATGACGCGGGTGGAAGGCGAAATCGCGAGCGATCGGGCCGAGATAGCCGCGATGCGGCGCGAGACCGCGGAGTCCGAAGTCCTTCGCGCCGTTGTGCTTGCGCCCGATGCCACGCTGGTGCGGATGCGCGCGGAGAAGGTTGGCGTCGACGCCCCCGCAGCCGTTCTGGCGCGCAGCCTGCTTGAACGGCGCGCGGTGTTGGAGGTATCGGGCCTGGCGCCGCCGCCGGCCGGGATGAGCTACGTGCTATGGTGGATTGTTGCGCATGGCCAAGCGCCCGTGAGGGCCGCGCAGTTCCAACCAGCGGACGGCGATAGCGATATCGTGACCGTGGCGATTCCGATTCCGCTTGGGCTGGCCGAGCCGGAGGGCGCGATCGTGACGCTTGAATCGCGGATGGGTGCGCGAGCGCCCTCGAGCCGCGTCGTGCTCCGTTCCGCCACGTATCGCTAGGGGGCGTCGAAAAAAAAAGTTGCGGCGAAGTACTGGCGCGCGGTCTTCACCGGTGCTAGAAAGATTGGCCCGCACGGAGAAAGTCTCCCAACGGCGGAACGGGACGAGCAATTCCCGGGGTGGCGTGGCTGTGGATAATCCGTCGAGAAGTGAAGCGGCGGCGATTGACAGAGACGAAGCCCAGCGATATTGTTTCCGTTTGCCCCTAAAGGGCGCGGTCTTTGAAAACTGAATAGTAGTGCATGCCTTAATCGGGCGGCGGAGACCAGAAGAGGTCAAAGCCGGTTCGATTGGTTTGAGAGAGTAATTGCGGTCAGTCCATCCGATCGGCGCGTTAGCCCGTGCCGATCGGGATGACACATATGAGCTTAAATGGAGAGTTTGATCCTGGCTCAGAACGAACGCTGGCGGCGTGCTTGAGACATGCAAGTCGTGGGAGAAAGTCGGGGCAACCCGGCGAGTAAACCGGCGCACGGGTGAGTAACACGTGAATAACCTGCCTTGGAGATTGGGATAACCCGTCGAAAGACGGACTAATACCGGATAAGACCACGGACAGTTCGCTGTCTGAGGTAAAAGGTGGCCTCTGCTCCTGCAAGCTATCACTTCAAGAGGGGTTCGCGTCCTATCAGCTAGTTGGTGAGGTGACGGCTCACCAAGGCTAAGACGGGTAGCTGGTCTGAGAGGATGGTCAGCCACACTGGGACTGAGACACGGC
>VFSW01011582.1_pt1 | contig 12381 bp, 11 predicted proteins | sample 5358111 | NCBI WGS metagenome assembly VFSW01 (sample SAMN11554181, study PRJNA540505) | mine drainage metagenome | isolation source: sediment from site ElyBrook_90M | place: USA: Ely Copper Mine, Vershire, VT | collected 2017
CCAATAGTTGCATTTGAAGGCGGCGATTGCGGAGGCGTATGAGGCTGGGCTGTTGGGGCCGGATGCGTGCGGGTCCGGCGGGGCGTTTGATGTGCGGGTGCATCGTGGCGGCGGGGCGTATATTTGTGGTGAGGAATCCGCGCTGTTAGAGAGCCTTGAGGGCAAAAAAGGCATGCCGCGGATGAAGCCGCCATTTCCGGCGGCGATGGGGCTGTATGGTTGCCCGACCACGGTGAATAATGTTGAATCGATTGCGGTGACGCCGACGATTTTGCGGCGCGGGGCGGAGTGGTTTTCGGGTCTGGGACGGCCGAAAAATACCGGGACCAAGATTTTTTGTATCTCCGGCCATGTCAATCGGCCTTGCAATGTCGAGGAAGAATTGGGAATCCCGCTGCGTGAATTGATCGACAAGCATGCGGGCGGTGTGCGCGGGGGCTGGGATAATTTGCTCGCGATTATTCCAGGGGGTTCCTCGGTGCCGATGCTGCCGAAATCCATTTGTGATACGGTGTTGATGGATTACGATAATTTGCGTGATGCGCGCAGCGGCTTAGGCACGGCTGCGGTGATTGTTATGGATAAATCCACTGATTTGATCAGGGCGATTGCGCGGCTTTCGGCGTTTTACAAGCATGAGAGCTGTGGCCAATGCACGCCGTGCCGTGAGGGGACGGGGTGGATGATGCGGATGATGAATCGGCTGGTCGAGGGGCGCGCGGAGCTTGCCGAGATTGATTTGTTAGAGCAGGTCACGCGGCAGGTGGAAGGCCATACGATTTGCGCGCTAGGGGATGCGGCGGCGTGGCCGATCCAGGGGCTGTTGCGGCATTTCCGCCCGGTGGTTGAGCAGCGGATCAAGGATTATCAGGCGCAAACTGCGCCGCGCGTGGCGGCGGAATAGGAGCGGGCATGGATCACGCCGAACTGACCGAGCCAGTTTGCATTGTGGCATCGGATATCTCCGAATCCCGGTTTAACCAAGTGCGGATGGATCGGGCGGCTTTTACCGATGCGAGCCTTGCCGCGTGTGCGTTCACCGATGTGAATTTGGCGGGGGGCCGGTTTGTGCGCGCGGATTTGTCGGGTGTGGTGATTGAGGACGCGTTGTTGGCGGGCGCGCGGCTGCGCGATTGCAATATGTCGGGTGCGCGGATTGAGGATGTGGCTTTGGCGGGCGCGACGATTACGCACGCGGATTTGTCGGGTGTGAGTATATCGGGCTGCGCGATTGCTGGATTGCATATTGATGGTGTGGATATCGACGCTCTGTTGAGCGCGCATCGGAAGCAGAAATAATGGCCAAGGTAACGGTGGACGGCATCGAGATTGAGGTGCCGAATAATTATAGCGTATTGCAGGCAGCTGAGGCGGCAGGGCGGGAGATCCCGCGCTTTTGCTATCATGAACGGCTTTCGGTTGCGGGTAATTGCCGGATGTGCCTGGTTGAGATTGAGAAAATGCCAAAGCCTGTGGCCTCGTGCGGGCAGCCGGTGGGCGAGGGCATGGTTATTTATACCGACAACGAGAAAATCCGTGCGGCGCGGCGCAACGTGATGGAATTTCTGCTGATCAATCATCCGCTGGATTGCCCGATTTGCGATCAGGGTGGCGAGTGCGATTTGCAGGACGAGGCGGTGGGTTATGGCCGTGCCCGGTCGCGCTATGAGGAAAATAAACGCGCAGTTACCGATAAATATCTAGGCCCGCTGGTGAAAACGGTGATGACGCGCTGCATTCATTGCACGCGTTGTGTGCGGTTTTTGGCTGAGGTGGCGGGTGTGCCGGAATTGGGCGGGACGGCGCGTGGCGAGTCGATGGAAATCACCAACTATGTCGAGCGCGCGCTGAGTTCCGAATTATCGGGCAATATTGTTGATATTTGCCCGGTCGGTGCGTTGACCTCAAAGCCTTATGCGTTTGTGGCGCGCACCTGGGAGTTGAACAAGACCGATAGTATCGATGTGCTCGATGCTGTGGGGACGAATATTCGGGTGGATACCAAGGGTGGTACGGTGCTGCGGATTTTGCCGCGCAGGCATGATGGGGTGAATGAGGATTGGCTTGCGGATAAGGGCCGCCATGCGCCGGTGGATGGGATTAAATATCGCCGGTTGGATCGGCCTTGGCTGCGGGAGAATGGCACGCTGCGCGAGGCGCGTTGGGACGAGGCGTTTGACGCGATTGCGGCGCGCATGCGTGCGGTTGCGGGAGCGCGCATTGGGGCGATTGCCGGCGATCTTTGTGATGTTGAGAGCATGTTTGCGCTCAAGCGGCTGATGGCGGGGCTGGGCTCGGGCAATCTGGATTGTCGCCAGGATGGGGCTGCATTGGATGCGTCGCGCCGTGATTATTACCTATTCAATACGACAATTGCCGGCATTGATGAGATTGATGCGCTGTTGGTTATTGGCGCGGATATCCGGCGCGAGGCGCCGGTATTGAATGCGCGGATTCGCAGGCGGTGGGCGGATTTGCCGTCATTCCAGGTGGGGCTGATTGGGGCTAAGGTGGATTTGACCTATCCGACGACATGGATTGGCGAGGGTCCGGCGGCGTTGGCTTGCTTGCTGGATGGATCGCATGATTTTGCCAAGATATTGGCTGGGGCGAAGAATCCGGCGGTGATTATTGGCCAATCAGCGCTCACCCGGGCGGATGGCGCGGCGGTGCTCGCGGCATGCTGGCAATTGGCGGTGCAGTTCAACATGATCCGGTCCGATTGGCAGGGGTTTAATGTGCTGCATCGGGCCGCGGCGCGTGTTGGCGGGTTGGATATTGGGTTTGTGCCGCAGGCTGGCGGGTTGGATGCGGGCGCGATGCTGGCAGGCGGGGTTGATGTGTTGTGGCTGCTTGCGGCGGATGAGATTGATGCCGCGGCGATCCCTGGGAGCTGCTTTGTGGTGTATCAGGGGCATCATGGCGATGCGGGCGCGGCGCGTGCGGATGTGATTTTGCCGGGGGCGAGTTACCTCGAAAAATCGGGGCTGTATGTGAATACCGAAGGGCGCGTGCAGGCGGCTTCGCAGGCTTGTTTTCCACCGGGGGATGCGCGCGAGGATTGGACGATTTTGCGGGCGTTCAGCGAGCATGTTGGTCATCGCTTGGGTTTTGATGATTTGGCCGGGCTGCGGGCGCAACTGGCGGCAGAATACCCGATTTTTGGTGATATTGGCGATTGCCGACGGTTGGCGAGTTTGGATGTGACCGGGCCGGCTGGTGATCCGGCTGGTATGGGTGCGGATGCGTTTGCCCGGCCGATGCCGGTTTATTATCAGACCGATCCGATCAGTCGGGCGAGTCCGACGATGGCGCGGTGCGTCGCTGAAATTGCAGCGCCGATGCTAGCGGCGGCGGAGTAGTGCTATGAGCACCGGGTTTTTCGCCAGCGATGTGGGGATTTTGATTTTGACGCTGGCCAAGGCGCTGGCGTTGTTGATCCCGCTGCTAATTGGGGTTGCGTATTTGACCTATGCCGAACGCAAGGTTTTGGCGGCGATCCAGCTACGGCGCGGGCCGAACGTGACGGGGCCGTTTGGGCTTGGGCAGCCTTTTGCTGATGCGCTGAAAATGCTGTTCAAGGAAACGATCATTCCCGACGGGGCGAGCCGGGCGCTGTTTCTGGTGGCGCCGATGATTACCTTTGGGCTGGCGATTTTGGCCTGGGCGGTGATTCCGGTGAATAATCATTGGGCGATTGCCAATATCAATGTGGGGATTTTGTATTTGTTCGCGATTTCCTCGCTCGGTGTGTATGGGGTGATCATCGCGGGTTGGGCGAGCAATTCGAAGTTTGCGTTTTTGGGTGCGATGCGCAGTGCGGCGCAGATGATTAGCTATGAGGTGTCGATCGGGATTGTTATTCTGACGGTGCTGGTTTGCGTAGGTAGTTTGAATTTGAATGCGATTGTGCTGGCGCAGCGCACTGTTTGGTTTGCGCTGCCGTTGCTGCCGATGTTAGTGGTGTTTTTCATCTCGGCGCTGGCAGAAACCAATCGGGCGCCGTTCGATTTGCCCGAAGGCGAGAGCGAGATTGTTGCCGGGTTTTTTGTCGAATATAGCGCGATGAGTTTTGCGCTGTTCTTTCTTGGCGAATACGCCAACATGATTTTGATGAGCGCGATGACCACCATTTTATTTTTTGGTGGTTGGTTGCCGATTGCACCGTTCGCGCCGTTCACCTGGATTCCGGGGCCGATTTGGTTCGTGGCGAAGGTGGCGATGGTTTTGTTTGTGTTTTTATGGGTGCGCGCGACCTTGCCGCGCTTTCGCTATGACCAGTTGATGCGGTTGGGCTGGAAAGTGTTTTTGCCGTTTTCGCTGGTTTGGCTGGTGCTGACGGCGGGGGCGCTGGAGGTGTTTGGGTGGTTGCCGCATGTGTAATCGGGGGAGAGTGTGATGGCGCGGCTTGATCGGTTTGCCCGGCAGGCGCTTCTGGCCGAAATCGGTGCGGGGCTTTGGCTTACGCTCCGTTATTTTTTTAAGCCGAAGGCGACACTGAATTATCCATACGAAAAGAACCCGATCAGCACGCGGTTCAAGGGCGAGCATGCGTTGCGGCGCTATCCGAATGGTGAGGAGCGGTGCATCGCCTGCAAGCTGTGCGAAGCGGTTTGCCCGGCGCAGGCGATTACCATTGAGGCCGAGCCGCGCGCCGATGGATCGCGGCGGACGACCCGTTATGATATCGATATGACGAAATGTATTTATTGCGGCTTGTGCGAAGAGGCCTGCCCGGTCGATGCGATTGTCGAGGGGCCGAATTTTGAATTCGCGACCGAGACGCGTGAGGAGTTGATGTATGACAAGCAGAAATTGCTGGCCAATGGCGATCGGTGGGAGAGCGAATTGGCCAAGCGTCTCGAGCTTGACGCGCCGTATCGGTGAGCGGGCAGGAAGGATGAGCCGCGCATGATCGAGCAGATTTTCTTTTATATGTTTGCTGCGGTGCTGCTGGTTTCAGCATGCATGGTGATTACGGCGCGCAATCCGGTGCATTCGGTGTTGTTTCTGATTTTGGCGTTTTTGAATGCGGCGGCGTTGTTTGTGCTGGCGGGGGCGGCGTTTCTCGCGATGGTGCTGGTGATTGTTTATGTCGGTGCGGTCGCGGTCCTGTTCCTGTTTGTGGTGATGATGCTGGATGTGGATTTTATTGCGCTGCGCGAAGGGTTTCAGAAGTTTTTGCCGCTCGGCTTGACGGTTGGTTTCATTTTGATGGCAGAGATCGGGTTGTCGCTCGCGGGGTTTGAGGCCTCCGGCACCATGCGTTTGGCGGCGGCGACGCATCGGGTTGCCGGGATGTCGGACGCGGCGGCGATTGGGAATTTGTTATATACCCGCTATTTATACGTGTTCGAGTTGGCCGGGCTGTTGTTGGTGATTGCCATGATCGGGGCGATTGTGCTGACGCTGACCGAGGGCGTGCGGCCGCGTCGGCAGGATTTGGCGCGACAGCATAACCGTGCGATTGCCGATACGCTGACCCTGGTGAAGCCGGTGATTGGCGCGGGAATTGCGCCGTTGCCCGCGAAGGAGGATGTGCCATGAGCCATGGCAGTTTGAACGCATATTTGGTGGTGGGATCGCTCCTTTTGGTGATTGGGATTTTCGGGATTTTTCTGAACCGGAAAAACGTGATCGTCATTATGATGTCGATTGAGTTGATTTTGCTGGCGGCGAATTTGAACTTCGTTGCGTTTTCCTCAGCCTTGCATGATATGGTGGGGCAGATTTTTACGATGTTCGTGTTGGCGGTGGCGGCGGCGGAAGCGGCGATTGGGTTGGCGATTGTGGTGGTATATTTCCGCAATCGTGGCTCGATCGAGGTTGACGACGTTACATTGATGAAGGGCTGATCATGCTGCTCGAAATTGCCGTTTTTGCACCGTTGCTGGGATCGGTTTTAGCGGTTTTGCTGCGGGCGAGCGGATCGCGCGCGGGGGCGGTGTGGTCGAGTGTGGCGTGCATGGCGATATCGGCGGTGGCTGCGGTGGCGGTGCTGGTGCGACACTTGGTTGATCATGTGACCATGCATGATGTGGCGCTGGGCGCGTGGATCCATGTCGGCAATTTTGTGACGCCGTGGAGTTTGCGCGAGGATACGCTGTCCTTGGTGGTGGTGGTGATGGTGAGCGTGGTTTCGGCGCTGATCCATTTATACAGCGTCGGCTATATGGCGCATGACCGCACGATACCGCGGTTTTTTGTGTATATTTCTGCGTTTACCTTCGCGATGTTGATGCTGGTGACGGCCAATATTTTGTTGCAGTTGTTTTTTGGCTGGGAAGGCGTTGGGCTGTTTTCCTATTTGGTGATTTGCTATTTGTATGAGCGGGCGGCGGCGAATGCGGCGGCGATCAAGGCGTTTGTGGTTAACCGGATTGGCGATTTGGCTTTTTTGATTGGTATTGTGCTGATTTATGCGCAGTTCGGCTCGGTTTCGTTCAATCAGATTTTTGCCGCCGTGCCGCAGATTGCAACCCAAAAATATCATTTGTTTGGCGCATCGATGCCGGTGCTCGATGTTATCGGGGTGCTGCTGTTTATTGGCGCGATGGGCAAATCGGCGCAGATTTTTCTCCATACCTGGTTGGCGGACGCGATGGAGGGGCCGACGCCGATTTCAGCGTTGATCCATGCGGCGACGATGGTGGCGGCGGGCGTTTATATGATTGTGCGGATGTCGCCGCTGATGTCGTCCGCGCCGGCGGCGATGGGCATGGTTGCAGTGATTGGTGGGGCGACTGCGCTGTTTGCCGGGACGATTGGGTGCGTGCAGAACGATATTAAACGGATCATTGCGTATTCGACCTGTTCGCAATTGGGCTATATGTTTTTGGGCGCGGGGGTTGGTGCGGATTCGGCGGCGATTTTTCATATGGTGACCCATGCAATGTTCAAGGCGTTGCTGTTCCTCGCAGCAGGATCGGTCATCCATGCGCTAGCCGACGAGCAGGATGTGCGCAAAATGGGCGGCTTGTGGCGCAAAATGAAGGTGACCTATGCAACGATGCTGGTGGGGGCGTTAGCGTTGGCGGCTATTCCTCCTTTCGCTGGATATTACTCAAAAGATGCGATTTTGGCGGCGGCCTATGCTAATCACGGGACGGCTGCGATGTTTGGCTGGGTTTGCGGTGTCATCGGCGCTGGGTTGACCGCGTTTTATATCAGCCGCCTGATGATCCTCACTTTTCACGGTGCTCCCCGGGGTGATGCGGATGTTCATGCGCACGCCCATGAAAGCGGTTGGATGATGATTGTGCCGCTGCTGGTGCTGGCGGTGGGGTCGATATTTGGCGGTATGGCGTTGGATCGGCCATTTGTGGGGGCGGGGAGTGCGACATTCTGGGGCAGTAGCATTGTGCCGCCAGTGGCGAGCGTGTTGCCGCTGAGCATGCCGATCCCGACCTGGGCGGCCGATTTGCCGTTATTGTTGGCGTTGGTTGGGTTTGCAATTGCCTATATCTTTTATGTTATGCGCCCATCAATGCCGGGAGCACTGGCGAAAGCGATGCCGGGACTTTATCAGTTCTTGCTGCATAAATGGTATTTCGACGAGCTGTATGCTTATGTGTTTGTGCAGCCATCAAAGCGGTTGGCGCGGGTGATTTGGCGCGGCGCGGATGATCAGGTGATTGATGGCGTGCCGACCGGATTGGCGCGGTGGACGACCGATTTTTCAGTGCAGATCGGGCGGGCGCAAAATGGCTCGGTGGCGGTTTATAGTTTTGTGATGTTGCTGGGTTTGCTGGTGCTGCTCAGCCTGTTCTTGGTCATGCGGTGAGGATGATGCGATGATAACCTTGATCGCCGCAGCGCCGATCCTGTCCCTGCTGATTTGGCTGCCGGTATTAGGGGCGGTGATTATTTTCGCCACCGGTGATGCCAGTGAGGCTAGTGCGCGCAGCGTGCGCTGGGTGGCGTTTTGGACCAGCCTTGTTGAGTTGATTCTGGCGCTCGGGTTGTTAGCGGCGTTTGATCCACAGCGCTCGGGTTTTCAATTCATTGAGAAATTAGGATGGCTGCCGCAGGTTGGGGCATCGTATCATCTGGGTGTTGATGGGATCAGTTTGTTATTTGTGGTGATGAGCGCTCTGCTCACGCCGATTGCGATTGTGGCGAGTTGGCGCGAGCAGCGGCGGGTGCGCGCCTATATGGCGGCTTTTTTGTTGCTCGAAGCGCTGACCATTGGCATGTTCGAATCGCTCGATTTTTTGCTGTTCTATGTGTTTTTCGAAGGTGTTTTGTTGCCGATGTATTTGATCATCGGCGTCTGGGGCGGCGAGCAGCGGGTGCGTGCGGCGTTGCGGTTCTTCTTGTTCACGCTTGCTGGATCATTGCCGATGCTGCTGGCTTTGGTGTGGATGTGGCATCATGCGGGCACCACCGACATGGTGACATTGATGCACACGTCGATCCCCGCTGCGGTGCAGGATTGGTTGTTCATCGCGTTTTTGCTGGCGTTCGGGGTGAAAGCCGCCGTTTGGCCCCTGCATAGTTGGTTGCCGGATGCGTATGGCGAGGCGCCGGTCGCGGGCACGGTGATGCTGGCGGCGGTGCTGTCCAAAATGGGCAGTTACGGGTTTTTGCGGTTCAGCTTGCCGATGTTGCCGCAAGCGACGCTGTATTTTGCGCCGCTGATGCTGGCGCTGGGGGTAATCGCGATCATTTATTTATCGTTCGCGGCCTTTGCGCAAACCGATATGAAACGCATGATCGCCTATTCCTCGGCGGCGCATATGGGCATGATTGTGGTTGGCATTTTTACCCTCACCGTGGAAGGGATTGAGGGCGCGCTGTTTCAGATGATTTCGCACGGGTTGGTGATTGCGGCTTTGTTTTTGTGTGTTGGCGTGTTGCTCGCGCGGGGGCAGTCCCGCTTGTTGGAGCATCTCGGCGGGCTTGCGGTGCGGATGCCGATTTTTGCAACATTTTTGATGATTTTTGTGTTGGCCAATGTCGGGCTGCCGGGCACATCGGGATTTGTTGGTGAGGTGTTGATCCTGGCTGGTGCGATCAAGGTGAATTTCTGGCTGGCGCTGCTTGCGGGGAGCGGCATGGTGTTGAGCGTGATGTATATGCTGGTGCTGGTGCGCCGGGTATTGTTTGATCAATCGCGCTCGTCGGTCGCGTTGGCGCCGCCGGATGTGGGGGCAGGGGAATGGTTGATGTTAGCGCCGTTGGCGGTGTTGGTGCTGGTGCTGGGCATTCATCCTGACGCGTTGACGATCCCGTTCGACCGAGCGGTTCATGGTTTGGTGCAGCAGACGGGTGGGGCTTTGGCGATGAAGGCGGATTTGCATCATCGGATGCTGGCGATGGTAACACGATGAGCGCCGGGAGTGGGGTGATCATGTCGGTATTGCCGATTTTATTCATCGGGCTAGGCGGCATGGTGATGTTGCTCGCGGGGGTGTTTGCCCGGCGCGATCATAGTTTTGCGATCACCGCCGCCGCGATCATCGTGCTGGCGCTGGCGGGACGTTTGGTTTTCATCGCGCCGACGGGCGTGGTGTTGCACGGGCTAGTGGTGACCAACGGCTTCACCCGTTTTGCCGATATTTTGGTGTTTCTCGGCGCGATCGGCGCGTTGGCGATTTCGATAACCTATAATAAGCGCGTGGGCATTGGGCAGTTTGAATATCCGGTGCTGGTGCTGTTCGCGGTGGTGGGCATGATCGTGCTGATTGGCGCGAATGATTTGCTGAGCCTGTATGTTGGATTCGAAATTCAGTCGCTCGCTTTGTATGTGTTGGCGGCGTTTGCGCGCAGTTCCTTGCGATCGAGCGAGGCGGGGCTGAAATATTTTGTGTTGGGCGCGCTATCGTCGGGCTTGCTGCTTTATGGCATTTCGCTGGTCTATGGCTTTGCCGGCACCACCAGCTTCGGCGGCATCGCTCAGGCATTTAGCGGGGATCATGCCGCGATGATCGGCTCCAGCCTTGGGTTGGTGTTCGTGTTGGTCGGGCTGGCGTTCAAGATTTCGGCGGCGCCGTTTCATATGTGGACGCCCGATGTCTATGAGGGCGCGCCCACCGCGGTGACGGCGTTTTTTGCCACGGCGCCGAAAGTGGCGGTGATGGCGTTGCTCGTGCGGGTGTTGCTCGGCCCGTTTGGCGGCATGTTGATCCATTGGCAGGCGTTGGTGGAAATTCTGGCGGCGGCCTCGATGATTGTCGGCGCGATTGGCGGGATGCGGCAGAATAATATCAAGCGCCTGATGGGGTATTCGGCGATCGGGCAGATGGGCTACGTGCTGATGGGTCTTGCCGCTGGGGATGCGGCGGCGGTGCGCGGGGTGCTGATTTATTTGGCCATCTATGTGGTGATGTCGCTCGGCGTGTTTGGCTGCATCGTGGCAATGAGCCGCAAGGGGCGGCCGGTCGAGCGAATCGAGGATTTGGCGGGTATGGCGGCGGAAGATCCGCGCTATGCGCTGGCGCTCGCGATTTTTATGTGGGGATTGGCGGGGATTCCGCCGCTCGCGGGGTTTTTCAGCAAGCTCTACGTTTTTTTGGCGGCGATCCGCGCGGGGCTCGATGGGTTGGCGGTGATTGGTATTGTCACCAGCCTGATTGCGGCGGTGTATTATTTGCGGGTGATCAAGGTGATGTATTTCGACCGGGGCGAGCCTGGATTTGATGCGCGCACGGTCGGGATGAATGCGGTGATTTACGCGAGTGCGGCGGCAACGGCTTTGTTCATCCTGATGCCAGCGCCGATTACCGAAGCCTCGACCTATGCGGCCCACGCGCTGATGAGCGCTGGTTTTTGACGCCGAGCGCACTGCCCCTCCTTGGGGATTTGCACGCCGGACCTTGGCGCATCGAGCGGTTCGCGGAAATTGGCTCGACCTCTGATGACTGCGCTGCGCGGGCGCGGGTGGGTGAGGCGGACGGGCTGGTGTTGCTGGCGGCAACGCAGAATGCCGGGCGTGGGCGCTCAGGCCGGGCATGGGTTTCGCCGGTTGGTAATTTATATATGTCGGTTTTGCTGCGCCCGGCATGTCCGGCTGTGCAAGGCGGGCAGTTCGCGCTGTTGGCGGGGCTTTCGCTCGCCGAGGCCCTCGCCGCCTGTTGGAGCGAGCACCGGGAGATCGGTTTGAAATGGCCGAATGATGTGATGATCGGGCCGGCCAAGCTCGCTGGGGTGTTGCTCGATGCGTCGGTTGATGCGGCGGGAATGATCGAATGGATGGTCATCGGGTTTGGCGCCAATTTGGTTGCAGCGCCCGCACTCCCCGATCGGCGCACGGTTGCGCTCGCGGAGTTTGCGCCGCCGCCCTCCCCCGTGGAGGTGGCGGCGGCACTCTTGGCGCGGTTGGCGTTTTGGCGGGCGGATGTGGCGCGGGATGGTGTGCGGCGCTGCGTAGCTGTTGGTTGGCGCGTGCGCACCCGCTTGGCACCGCCTTGACGGTGGATGGCGGGCGGTTGGCCGGGTGGTTCGAAGGGATTGACGTGGAGGGGAGTTTGCTGCTCCGCATGCAAGATGGTGCAGTGCAGCGCGTGCGCAGCGGGGACGTTGGGCTGCCATGACGCCGCATGCGGGTGGAGAGGAGTGGAGCCAAAATGCTGCTGGTGATTGATGCTGGGAATACCAATATCGTGTTTGCCGTTCATGATGGTGCGCGCTGGCGTGGAATTTGGCGCATCGCGACCGATGCGCCGCGCCCGGCGGATGAGTATGGCGTGTGGTTGGAGGCATTGTTTCGGCGCGAGGGGATCGATCCGGCTGCGTTGCAGGGCGCGGTGATCGGCACGGTGGTGCCGGCCGCTTTGTATCATTTGCGGCGGTTATGCCGAGATTGGTTTTCCATTGAGCCGCTGATTGCGGCGGCGACGTTGGATTGGGGGTTTGCGATCAAGGTGGATCATCCTAACGAAGTTGGGGCGGATCGGCTATTGAATGCGCTGGCGGCGCATCATCGTTATGGCGGGCCGTTGGTGGTGATCGATTTTGGCACGGCGACGAATTTTGATGTGGTTGACGCAGATGGTTCCTATATTGGTGGGGTGATTGCACCGGGTGCGAATTTATCGGTCGAGGCGCTGCATCAGGCGGCGGCGCGGCTGCCGCGGATTGGTGTCGGGCGGCCGCAATCGGTCATTGGGCGATCCACGGTGCCGGCAATGCGGTCCGGGATTTATTGGGGATATGTGGGGTTGGTTGAGGGGTTGGTGGCGCGGATCGAGGCGGAATTTGGATCGGCGTTGAAAACCGTGGCAACCGGAGGGTTGGCGCCGCTTTTTGCCGAGGGCAGCGACCGGCTGGGCGCGATCGACCCGGATTTGACCCTGGACGGGCTTCGGCTGCTGGCCGCGCGCAATCCTGCGCCGCCGCGCCGGGCGCGGGATATGGATCATGAATGAGGCCTTGTCCGAT
>VFSW01011583.1_pt1 | contig 12377 bp, 11 predicted proteins | sample 5358111 | NCBI WGS metagenome assembly VFSW01 (sample SAMN11554181, study PRJNA540505) | mine drainage metagenome | isolation source: sediment from site ElyBrook_90M | place: USA: Ely Copper Mine, Vershire, VT | collected 2017
AAATGGCGCACCACGTCGAGTTCGCTATTATCCGGCAGCGGAAGCTCCGAGCGCAGCAGCGACGACGGAAGGAACGCTTCGAGCGGCTTTCCCGTCTCGACGTAGCGGTTCGCTCGGCCCTCTTGGCCGAGTTCGAAGATGAGCGGCTGGGTGCTATCGGGCGTGAGCGTGGACATGTACGACCTCTTGAAGCGACGCCACGAGTGCGGCGATATCTGCGGTGGTGGTGAGCTCCGTTGCGGCCATCACGATGCAGGTTGCATATTCCGGGTAGAAGCGCCCTAGATCGACGCCGCCCAAGATACCGCGCGTTTTGAGCGCGGCGAGAATCGGTGCCGTATCCTGGTGGACGTCGATGACGAACTCGTTGAAGAACGGCGCCGAGAATTTCAGATCGATCCCGTCGATCGAAGAAACCGCGGTGGCGGCTTCCCGAGAGCGCTCGAGATTGAGCGCGGCGACGTCGCGCAAGCCGGTCTTGCCCATGAGCGACAGATACATCGTCGCGATCAGCGCGCAGTGCGCTTGATTGGTGCAGATGTTCGACGTGGCGCGCTCGCGCCGAATATGTTGTTCGCGCGCCTGCAGCGTTAAGACATACGCCGGGCGGCCTTCTTTATCGACGCTCTTTCCGACTAGTCGCCCCGGGATCCGGCGCATGTGTTCTTCGGTCGATGCGATGAAGCCGACGTAAGGCCCGCCGTAGGCAAGCGCGACGCCGAAGCTCTGCGCTTCGCCGACGACGATCTGCGCTCCCCAAGATGCAGGCGTCGCAAGCGCCGCGAGGGAGAGCGCTTCCGAGATCACGGCGATCGGTACCGTGCCGCTCTTTTCGACCGCTTGGCGAGCGGCCGGCGAGAGGCCGTCGACGACGCCGAAGAAATTCGGCGACTGCAGCGCCACCGCCGCGTACGATTGGCCGGCAACGGCGGCTTCGAGTGCGTCGAGATCGGGCGTTCCGTCCGCGCGGACGGGAATCTCGTCGATCTCGACGTCGAGACCGTCGCAGTAGGTTTTGAGCACCGCACGATAGTTCGGATCGACCGCACGCGAGACCAAGAGCTTCCGCCGGCCGTTGGCGTTGATGGCCATGATCGAGCCTTCGGCCAAAGCCGTCGCGCCGTCGTAAACGGACGCGTTGGCAATGTCCATACCCGTCAGCAGACAGATGTAACTCTGCCACTCGTAAATCGCCTGCAGGTACCCTTGCGAGACCTCGGCTTGATAGGGTGTATACGCGGTGAGAAACTCGCCGCGCATCGCCAGCGATGCGATGGCCGGCGGAGCGTAGTGCCGATACGCGCCGGCTCCCAAAAACGAAATCGCATCCGCGCCGGTATTCTTGCGCGCGAAGTGTTCGAAGCGCCGCGCCAGTTGGTACTCCGGCAATGCCGGAACGATGTCGAGTTCGGTTTTGAGGGCGACGTCGGCGGGCACGCGAAGGAGTTCGTCCAGCGACGATACGCCGATCGCCTCCAGCATCTCGCGAATATCGCGCTCGGTGTGCGGTGTGTACATATTAATCGACCGCGATGGCCTCGTAGTCGGCAGGCGAGAGCAGATTGCTCTTCTGCGACGGGTCGGCGACTTTAACCTTAAAGAGCCAGCCGGCGCCGTACGGTTCGCGATTGACCGCGGCCGGATCGGCATCGAGCCCGGCATTGACTTCGATCACTTCGCCGCCGATCGGCGTAAAGAGATCCGAAACGGCTTTTACCGATTCGACGACGCCGATATTTCCGAACTGGTCGATCTTCTTTCCGACCTTCGGCAACTCGACGTAGACGATGTCTCCGAGCGAGTTCTGCGCGTAGTCGGTAATACCGACCGTCGCAACGTCGCCATCGATTTTCACCCATTCGTGTTCTTTGCTATAGAGCAGATCTGCAGGCTGCGCCACGACGTCGTATCTCCTAAAGAAAAGTGCGGTTACTGGGGACGCTTGTAGAACGGCATGGCAACGACCGTTGCTTGATGCCGCGTGCCACGAATCTCGACCGTCAAGGAAGTGCCGACGGTTGCGGCTTCCTTCGCGACCAGGGCGGTGGCGATGTTTTTGTTGCCGACGGCGGGCGCGAGCGAACCGCTGCGTACTTCGCCGACGGCTCGGTCGCCCAAAAAGACCGCGTAGCCCTCACGGGCGGGAGCGCGGCCTTCCATCGTCAAGCCGACAATGCGAGAGAAGTCGTCGCGCTCGAGTTGCTCCGCGAGCGCCTCCTTGCCGACAAACGCCGGCTTGGAGAGTTTGAGCGCCCACGTTTGCCCGGCTTGCACGGGGGTGATCTCTTCGGTCAGCTCGTGGCCGTAAAGCGGCATCCCGGCTTCCAGGCGCAGGACGTCGCGCGCGCCGAGACCGCACGCTTCGAGGCCCTCGTCCGCGTGGTCGCGGAGCAATGCGTTCCAAATATCGGCAGCATCCGCGCCTTCGAGAAAGAGCTCGAAACCGTCCTCGCCGGTGTATCCGGTTCGCGCGAGAATCGCGGGCTTGCCGTACGCGTTACCCTGGGCGCAGAAATAATACTTCACCGCAGAGAGATCGATATCGACGTGCCGTTGCAGCATCGCGACCGCCTTGGGGCCTTGAATCGCGATCAGCGCGTTGCGGCCGTGGAGGCTCGTGAGTTTCACGCCGCTGTCGCCGAGATTCGCGTTGAGATGCGCCCACATTTTATCGGCGTTCGACGCATTGACCACCAGGAGCCAGCGGCCATCGAGACGGTAAAAAATCGTATCGTCGTGCGCGCCGCCTTGCGGATTGCAGAAGATATTATAGCGGGCCTGCAGCGGCTTCATGCTCGCGACCGCGTTGATCGTCAACGTCTCGGCCCAGGCGGCGACGTTCTCGCCTTCGAGAATAAATTGCCCCATGTGCGAGAGATCGAAGAGCCCGGCGCGATGGCGCACGGCATCGTGCTCCTTGAGAATCCCGCCGTACTGCACCGGCATGTCGAAGCCGCCGAACGGTATCAGCCGCGCGCCCAACCGAACGTGTTCGTCGTATAGGGCGGTGCGTTTTACAGGGCTCTCCGTATTCACGGTTGTGACTCCTTAAGGGGTGCGGCGTCTTTTGAGTGCAGCGCGCCTTTGGGCGTCCGCTCTTCAGGATAGGTGTTGAGAAAATTCAGCGTCGCGTGGGCGACGAGCCGGCCGTTGCTGAGCACCTGCACCTCGCCGTAACAGATGCGGCGGCCCGAGCGTAGCACCGTGGCCTCGGCGATCAGATCGTGCGGCGGCAGGGCGGGAGCCAGAAAGTTGCATTGCAACGCGACGGTGACCGTATCTTGTTCGCGTCCGTACACCGATGCGAGCGCCACGTAAAAGACGGTATCGCACAGGCTCACGATCGCACCGCCGTGGACGGCGCCGGCGCCGTTGGCGATTTCGGGCCGAAACGGCATGCGCATTACCGCTTTGCCGTGTTCCACGCTCTCGAGTTTGAGATCGAGCAGCGCGACGAAGTGCGACTTCTCTTTCTCCCAGCGATGCGGCGCCGAAGCAAAATCCGCGTCCATGTCTAGAAGGTCTCCCCGGCGGCAGCGAGCATTCGCCGTAAATAAAGCGGTAACGCGAAAATGCGCCGGTGCGTCTGCGCGTCGTAAAAAAAGCTCTCGCCGCGCAGGGTGGCGCAATACGCGTCGATCTGCGCCGGGTCGAGCGCCGAGACGTCGATACGATCGCTGCAAGCCAAAAACGCCCAATCGGTATCGAACGCGGGAACGTGCGTAAAAAACGACGTCACGTAACGATAGTGCCGGCGTAGCGTTCGCGCCATCTTGCAATGCAGGGAGGCATTGTGGAAGGCCGCGGTGCTGGCCTGAAGAACGTAAACGCCGCCGACGGCTAACCGGGCTTTGATGAGCCCGAAGACGTCTTCGTTAAACAGGACGTTGCTGGGCGAATCTTCGAGCGGCTCGGTGAGATCGGAGATCACCACACCGTACGTATCGCGATCCTCGCGCATAAACGCCAGCGCATCGCCGACGATCACGCGAGCGCGCGGATCCTCGAACGCGCCGTCAGCCCATTCGGGAAGATATTTCTTGGAGAGGTCCACAACCAAACCGTCGATGTCGACCATGGTGCAGCGGCGCACGCTCGGATCGCGCAGCACTTCGCGCAGCGTCGCGCCCTCGCCGCCGCCTAGGATCAGCACGTCGCTGCGATCCGCCGCCGCGGCCATCGCGGGATGCACGAGCGTTTCGTGGTAGATTTTTTCGTCGTTCTGCGAGCTCTGCGTGTCGCCGTCCAGAATCAGCATCTTGCCGAAAACGGGCGTGCGAATGACGGAGACTTGCTGGAATTCGGAGCGTCCGGCGAAGTAGACTTCGTCGATCGCATGGTGGTGCTGCTCCGTCGGGGCCGACTCCTCGACGTACCATTGCCAGTGTTCGGTCTTGGGCATGAACCTGCTAGATTGGCTGACCGCCGCTACCTACCTCGCGATTAAAGTCTAAGGGCGATGCTTTCGCATCGCCCTTACCGGCTCGGGGTCACGCTCGCTTAATGGCAGGCAACCGCGATGATTTGCTGACCGGGCTGGAAATCGACGGTCATGCCCCCCGAGAGGGCTACCGACGGAATCGTCGCCGTGGTGCCGGATACCGTACCGCCGGTGGCAGCCGCATTCCAGGTGGTCGTAGAGCCGCCGTTCTTCGCATACACGTCGAGTTCGCAGGCCGTCGCCGTTCCAAAGCCGCTCGCATCGGTGACCGTAATGACCGGGGTTTGCGATCCGAATCCGACGGTCGTCGTGCTGGCGTTATAAAACGAGACGTAGATGATCGGGGTCGCGCCGGTCGTCGCGTTGTCGGCCGGAAGCGTGTTCGGTGTAACGTCGCCGTTGTTGAGCGCATCCGATAGGCTGACCGAGCCGGTGCTAGTTGCAGCGCCGAATTGAGCGGCAAACGTAATGCCCTGATAGATCGACAAGCTTGCGGTAGCCGTTTGGCCGGAGGTCGCGCTCAGTGTTGCTGTCGATCCGCCAAATGTCCACGTAGCCGCCGGCGCACCGCTCGGCGAACTGGTTGGGCTCGACGTCGGCGACGAGCTCGGGCTCGAGGTCGGCGACGAGGTTGGGCTCGACGTCGGAGCACTAGTGGGGCTGGTCGTTGCCGGTGTCGAGGTCGTTGAACCGCCCCCGCATCCCGCTGCGGCGACAATCAGTGCGAGGACTGGAAAGGCGAGGGTACGCTGGGGCAGTTTCATATTAAAAGAAACCTCCATCTGATTTACTTGATGACTTTTATCGCAGTTGGCTGCCGCCCCAGCAAACCCTTGCTTCCTTAAACGCTCGCGCCCCCTAGTGCTGAGCGAGCCCTCCCAGCAGCCCGAAGCCGGCCGTCGGGGTGGTGTCGGTAACCGAGAAGGCTTCGCTTGCGGGCGAGGACAGCCCGAAGAACGCGAAGCCTCCTACCGGCGCAGTCGCGGTCCCGGCGGTATTGGGCAATAGCGCCATGGCATTGAGCCCCGTGAGATCGGGCGTTTGATAAAACGAGAGGGGCGAAGGATAGCGCCCGTATCTGATGTCGAGGGTTCCGAGCGAGTATTGCGCGCTCTGCCCCGTGAGCCCGACCGTATCGGCGCTCATCGCGATGGCGAAATCCTCCAGTAGGCCCGGAGCCGTTTCGCTACACCCGCAGTTTGCAATGAGGTTGGCAAAACCGGCAAGGCCGCTACTTTCCATACCACGCGTGTACGTATCGCCGCCGAAACGGTCGCGCATGTAGCGCTGGAACAAGTAGGCCCCGCCGTAGCAGCCGCCACCGCAGTTGTAGGCGACCGTCGAGCCGTCACCATACGGAGCGCTGTCGATCCCGACGAAACCGCTGATCGAAAAGTTCTGCGGTGCATTGAGATACGCTGCGGCATGTTCGAGGGCGTCGAGAGAATCGAACGGGACGCTCGGATACATCGCGTTCACCGCGAGATCCTGAGCCAGCATCGAGAGGCCCTCGTTGATGAACGAATCTTCGGAACCATCGTAGGTGGGCGAATTCGCTCCGCTCGCGAGAATCGAGTGATTCACGAAGTTGATCAAATGCTGGAACTCGTGGGCCGTTCCACGGACGAAATCCTCGCCTAATTCGTAGGCTGCGCCGTTCGACTGGAACCAGCCGACGTACACCATAGGCGCTTCGTTGGAGTACTGCGGCGTCGCCGAGTTGCTCGCGGCAAAACAATTGACGATGCTCTGCGGATAGTAATTGAGCGAGCTGAAATAGCCGCCGACCCCGCTCCCCAAATTCGCGGAGTTCAGCACCATCACGTCGATCCGCTGGTCGGCAGGCTCCGCGATGTACTGGGCAGCGCTGGTACCCGTCTGTACGCCGGTCGCACTGCAGGTTGCATACTGCACCTGCAAACCCGGCGCCGTCGATGCGTAATGGGGAGTACCGAAATGCGTGGTATCCGAGACGTAGGCGTTCTCAAAATCGGCCGCGATCGTTCCGGCGGTCTGGGTCGCGTTTCCGGCGTTGAACGACGGCGACGATTTAGAACCGCTGATCAGCGAACTATCGATCCAGATATTTCCATGCGCGGTCTGGGCTTCGAGCGTAGCGGGAACCTGTTGGTAGGTGGCGCCGGCGCCACTGATTGCGAAGACCGCGGTCCAGATGTTCGCGGTACTGCCGATCGTGGCGTTTGCGGGGATCGTGCTGGTCGCGCGGCGTGCAATCGGCGCACCGGCGAGCGCCATATGAGGTACGCGCATGACCTGTACGCGTAAAGCGCGGTCGTCGGCCGGATGCGCTTCCACCGGCGAACGCGCCGTAATTTGGATGGGCGCGCGCACCATGGAAAGGCGGCCGGCCAGCTGGGCCGACGCTCCCGATCCGAGACGCAGGTTCGTGGTCGCAAAGGTCCCGTTGCTGCCCGGCCCCGATTGATCGCCGGCCATCGAAATCGCGGCGACCATCGCCGTGGTGACCCCCGCGCTCGCACTCCCGCGAACGACGTTACTCTGCGCGGCGATCACTTCGATGGCGCCGGTGGGCGACGTGGTAGGAACGCCCGACGGCGCGGCGGTCGGAGCCGGCGTCGGAGCGCTGGTCGGCGCCGACGTCGGCCGGCCCGCCGGCGTCGCATACAAGACGAATTGGTAGACTTGATTGCCTACCACCGGATACGAACCCGTGCCCGGCGTGAACGTGACGGTGTTATTTCCGGCGCCCGAGAGCACCCCGGGCCCGGCTGCCGGCTCGACCCACGAGCAGTTCGATCCGGGGCCGCAGAATGCGATATAAAACTGCCCCGCCGCCGTCCCGATGCCCGATGCCGTAAACGACAGGACCGGCTGCCCCGTGAAGGTCATCGACACGGACGGCGTCACCGCCACATACATCCACACGGTCGAATTCGACGGAAGCGCCTTCGTCGCGGCCTGCGATTTCGCGCGCCGCGAAAGCGGGCTAGCGCCGGAAGGCACGGCTGCGAGCCCCGCAATACCGATCGAACCGGACGCGCTGCCGGTGGCGAGGGCGGGGAACTGGAGGGTCGCGGCGACCCCGTTGGAAGCGGTGACCGTCGCAGTCGTCGCGGTGGCCGTGCTTGGGGTTAGCGTCGCCGTGGATTGAGGCGTGGCGAGGGGGTTCGGCCCCGTCGATGGGGCCACCGTTCCAGCGGGCGTATAACCGCCGCCGCCACCGCCACCACCGCAGGCTGCGACGATGGTCACGATCGACCCCAGAAAAAGCAGCACCCCGAAGCGCTGGAATGACCCACGTCTCATATTTGGTCCCCTTGGGCCCGGAAGTTACACGCCGAGCGCTTGCCCCCTACAAAAAATCCCATCGCCGGGGCGATGGGACTCTGGGATTCCGAGGGAGTCGTTGCCGACTACGCGGAGAGGGTGCTCGTCTCGTGGTCGCGCGTGACCACGTGGGTAAAGGTGCCGCTCGATTGCGCGATCCCGCGTTTGACTTCGGTCGTCAGCATCGAGGTGGCGCTTAAGGCCTTCGCCGCAAACTCGCAAGCGAGCCACGGGTCGGTATGGTCGCCGCATGTATAAAAATCCATCGCGGCGTAGCCGGTCTCCGGCCAGGTGTGGATCGAGATATGCGATTCGGCGAGGACGACCACGCCGGATACGCCCTGCGGTTCGAACCGATGGAATGCGACCTCCATAATCGTCGCACGGGAGGCGTTTGCGGCCCCAACCATCATTTCACGGACCGCATCCACATCTGTTAGTGCCTGGGTGCTACACCCAGACAGCTCACACACAATGTGCGTACCGAGTGCCTTCAATTACTGTGCTCTCCTTGGACCTCGGGGGAATCCCACCTCCGGACTTCGTCGGCTGGCGTCTGCGGTGCAGTCACGTCCCCGACCTATCGACAAGCTCTTGCCGGCGCTTTTAGCGGTGCACGGGCGACTCATCGCGATGGCGCGTAAAGGGCGCGCCCACCCTATAACCGTGGTCCTCCCATCCGAGGACCGGCGACCATCATACCCCCTGCACCCCCCCCTGTAAAGAGGCGATGCTTCCGGAGTTTTTGAAGTTGAGACTTCACTATCTTGACTATATGGGCCCAGGGGGATACGCTCAGGTGGCTATGACGACCGAAATTCAGACCCCGCAGGGGCTCGACGAAGACTACCGCCACGGGTTTCACGACTCGGAGAGCAAGTATGTCTTCAAGTCCGATAAGGGCCTGACGCGCGAGATCGTCGAGCGGATCAGCGAGATGAAGAGCGAGCCCGCGTGGATGCGCGACTTCCGCCTCAAAGCGCTGGACATCTTCGACAGCAAGCCGATGCCGGCGTGGGGCGATACCGCGCTGCTCTCCGAAATCGACTTCGCGAACATCCATTATTTCGTGCGCTCGACCGATCGCACCGAGCGGTCGTGGGACGATGTGCCGGACGATATCAAGCGCACCTTCGACCGCCTAGGCATCCCCGAAGCCGAGCGCAAGTTCCTCTCGGGCGTCTCCGCGCAGTACGAATCGGAAGTCGTCTACCATAACGTCACCAAGGAGCTGGAAGAGCAAGGCGTCTTCTTCTGCGATATGGATACGGCGGTCAAGCAGTATCCCGAAATCGTTCAGAAGTATCTCGCGACCGTCATTCCGATCGCCGACAACAAATTCTCCGCGCTCAATTCCGCCGTGTGGTCGGGCGGTTCGTTCATCTACGTTCCGCCGGGAGTCGAAGTCGCGATGCCGCTCCAGGCCTACTTCCGCATCAATGCGGAGAACATGGGCCAGTTCGAGCGCACGCTGATTATCGCCGACAAGGGCGCGAAGGTCCATTACATCGAGGGATGCACGGCGCCGAAGTTCTCGACGTCGTCGCTGCACAGCGCGGTCGTGGAACTCATCGCCATGGAAGGCGCATCGATCCGCTACACCACGATCCAAAACTGGTATCGGAACATCTTCAATCTCGTCACCAAACGCGCGATCGCGCAGAAGAATGCGACCGTCGAATGGGTCGACGGCAACATCGGTTCCAAGCTGACCATGAAGTACCCGGCGATCTACTTGATGGGCGAAGGCGCGCGCGGCGAGATTCTCTCGATGGCGTTCGCCGGCGAAGGCCAGCATCAGGACGCGGGCGCGAAGGTGATCCACGCCGCGCCGAATACCACCTCGGTCGTCACCAACAAGAGCGTCAGCGCGCACGGCGGCAAGACGACGTACCGCGGCTTGGTCGAGATTTTCCCGGGCGCGGTCGGCGCCAAGACCCGCGTCAAGTGCGATGCCCTCATCATGGACGATCAGTCGGCGAGCGATACCAAGCCGACGATGAAGATTCACGAGCAGCGTTCGACCGTCGAGCACGAAGCCAGCGTCTCGAAAATCGGCGAGGACCAGCTCTTCTACGCGATGAGCCGCGGCCTCTCGGAAGCGGACGCAACGGCCATGATCGTCAACGGCTTCTTCGATTTCTTCGTCAAAGAACTGCCGATGGAGTACGCGGTCGAACTCAATCGCCTGGTTAAAATGGAGATGGAGGGTTCGGTCGGCTAGGCTCCTAGAGCCCCTGACGAATCTTTTCCCTCGGATATTGCAAGCACCCGTTCGCACAAACGCGAACGGGTGCTTGCGTTTTGCCGTCCGAAAAGGTTGCCATGAACGTCCAACGGATCTCCCTGTTCTGCGCCGCACTCTGCGTGGCGTTCCTCATAGCGGCACCGCCTGCACGCGCCTGGAAACTCGTCTGCGTCGCTGCGATCCCCGTGACGATGCTCGATAGCATCGATTCGGGCGTCGCGTACCCGGGCCAGCGCTTCCGATTCAAGACGACGATCACCGCCCGCGTCAACGGCCATCTTCTGCCGGCCGGGACGGTCGGGTATGGCTACGTCCGCGAGGTGACGGCGGCGAGCAATCGCGATCGTAACGGCTCCCTGATTCTCGAACCCCGCGAACTCGTGTACCGCGGCATGCACGTTCAGGTGATGGCTGACCCGCGAGATAGCTCGCTTTGGGCGCCCGCGGAAACGCTCACCGAAAAAGCGACCGGCTATTTGCCGATACCGGGCTTGTTCCGCACCGTCGTCAATACGGTCCGCAACGGCAAGAACGTCACGATCGGCCCCGGTTTCAAGTTTCACGTGGTCGGCATTGCGGACATCACCACGTCGCAGCCGTGTCATAAGGTTGGGCAGTAGCGCATGAGCGAGCATCGCATACCGGGAGCCGCCCGAATCCCCGCCGGATCGACGCAACGCACCGAGTTGGACGGGCTCGACGTCTTGTTATGTAACGTCGCCGGAACGCTCTATGCGATCGAAGACGTCTGCACGCACGACGGCGCGCCGCTCGACCAGGGCGAGCTCGACGGTGCATGTATCGTCTGCCCGCGCCATGGCGCAACGTTCGACGTGCGCAGCGGTGAGGCGCTCACGCTTCCGGCGGTACTTCCCGTTGCAACCTTCCCCGTCCGGATCGACGGGGACGACGCAGTCGTCGACCTATGAAGACCGCGTTACGGCTGCTCGCAGCGCTCGTCGCCCTTACGCTGCTCGCTGCCGCAACGTATGCCGGCAATGTGGTCGCCGGTATGCACGAAGCGCCGCAAACCTCCGGTACGATTGCGGGAACGGGCGTGCGCGCACCGGTGCTGATCCTGCGCGACGGCCGCGGCGTTCCCCACATCCGCGCGCAGAATCTGCACGATCTCTTCTTCGCGCAAGGCTTCGTCGAGGGCAGCGACCGGCTCTTCCAGCTCGATCTCACGCGGCGATACGTTCTCGGCGAGCTCGCGGAGATTCTCGGCAGCCCTCTGCTTTCGACAGATGAGGCCGCACGCACGATTCCGGTTCGTACGATGGTTGCGCGCCAATGGGACGCGCTCGACACAAGCGATCGCGCAATGCTGCAAGCGTTCGCCGACGGGGTGAACGCTGCGATGAAGCACGAACCGACGCCGCCCGAATTTCGTCTCCTCGCCTACCGCCCCAAACCGTGGCGGCCTCAAGACGCACTGGTCGTGGGCATGGCGACGGTCATCGATTTAACCGACACATGGAACGACATCGCCAACCGCAGTCTCGCGTACGACGGCGCAACGCCGCATGCGGCGGCTGCGGCATACGACGCAATCTACCCGTTGAGCGACCCCTGTTATCAAGCGGCCGTCACGCAAGGGCTGGCGGCGCTCAAGCCCGCGAGTTCTGCCTGCACGCTGCGTCGAAACCTGGCGGCGGCGTTCGCGTCCTCGCGCGCGCCGATCGGCAGCAATGAATGGGCCGCCGGAGCCGCGCACTCGCTCACCGGGCGCGCCCTGCTCGCCAACGATCCGCATTTGCGCCTGGGAATACCGGGCGTGTGGTATCTCGTCGATCTGCAGGCTCCCGGCTACCACGCGGCCGGAGCAACGCTCGCGGGCGTTCCCGGCGTGATTCTCGGGCACAACGACGCGCTCGCATGGGGCGCGACCAACGGTACCGTGGAGTCGCTCTCGGTTTTCGATGCGCCGCCGAACCTGCCCGCGAGCAACTGGCACACCGAGCGTATTCGAGTGCGTTTCGGCGCGACGGCCGTGCGGCGATACTATCGCAGCAGAACGCTATTCGGCGCCCGCGTTCTGGGCAAACGTCTCGTGCTCGTTCGCTGGAAGGCCTACGTTACGCCGCGCTCGCCGTTAGCCGCGTTCGAAGGGCTCGCGCGTGCCGCCAGCATCGGCGATGCGCTCGCAGCATTGCGCACGTATACGGGTCCTCCGCAGAACTTCGCGCTCGCCGATACCAGCGGACGCGCCGCGTACGTTCTGGCGGGCCAAATTCCCGACGATCCGGCGTGGGGACGATATATCCATCCGGCCGCCGATCTGGCCAAGCATTATCCTGACGTTCCGCGCGACGCACTTCCGCACGTCGCACCGTCGCGCTCGGCGATCGTATGGACCGCGAACAATCAAATGTACGG
>VFSW01011584.1_pt1 | contig 12377 bp, 12 predicted proteins | sample 5358111 | NCBI WGS metagenome assembly VFSW01 (sample SAMN11554181, study PRJNA540505) | mine drainage metagenome | isolation source: sediment from site ElyBrook_90M | place: USA: Ely Copper Mine, Vershire, VT | collected 2017
CCGCCGCTGCCGTTCGGGGTAAAATGCTCTGATCCGAACGGAGTGTCTGGAAATGATCTGCCGAATCCTCGCGGCCGCCGCCGCATTTACACTGGCGCTGTGGAGCGCCGACTTGAACCCCTCCTTATTCGACCGGCTGGAATACCGCAGCATCGGTCCCGCCTCGATGGGCGGGCGAATCACCGACGTCGAAGGCGTGCCCGGCCGGCCCGAACTGGTATACGTCGCCACCGCCTCCGGAGGCCTGTTCAAGACCACAAACGGCGGCACCACCTGGACCCCCATCTTCGATCACGAGGCTACCATTTCGATCGGCAACATCGCCATAGACCCGCAGAATTCCGACGTGGTCTGGCTCGGCGCCGGAGAGGCCAATGCCCGCAACAGCGTTAGTTTTGGTGACGGCGTTTACAAGACGCTCGACGGCGGAAAGACCTGGCGTAACCTCGGATTGCGCGATACCCATCACATCTCACGCGTGGTGCTGAACCCGCTGAACACCAGCGTCGCCTACGTATGTGCGCTCGGCCACAACACCGGCCCTAACGAAGAGCGTGGTGTCTTCATGACTGCGGACGGAGGCGAGACCTGGAAGAAGACGCTCTACATCGACTCCGGACACGGCTGCGCGGACATGGACATCGACGTCAATAACCCGAACGTGCTCTTCGCCACCATGTGGCGCTTCGAGCGCAGGCCCTGGAGCTTCACATCCGGCAGCGAAAAGACCGGTGTGTTCCGCTCGGTGGATGGCGGCCGTACCTGGAAGCAGCTCCAGACGGGCCTGCCGAAAGGCTGGGGGCGCGTTGGCGTGCGCGTGGCGCCATCGAATTCGAACGTGGTGTACGTGATCGGCGAATCCAACGAGGGCACGCTCTACCGCAGCGACGACCGTGGCGACCACTTCCGCATGATGACCAATAATCCCGTGGTGGTGGGACGCGGCCTGTATTACAGCCACCTTACGGTCGATCCCACGGACGAGAATCGCATCTACACCATTGGCATGAGGCTGTCCATGTCCATCGACGGCGGGCACACCATCCGGCCCATCTCCGCCACGACGCATGGCGACTACCACACCGTCTGGGTCGATCCTAAGAATCCCAACCGCCTCTGGCAGGGTCAGGACGGCGGCATTGCGGTGAGCTACGATCGCGCCGAAACCTGGGAATGGATCGGCAACCTCCCCATCGGGCAGTTCTACCAGGTGTTCGCCGACAACCGGGCGCCCTTCTACTATCTTTCCGGCGGCCTGCAGGACAACGGAAGCTGGACCGGACCCAGCCGCAACAACCAGGGCGCCATCCTCAATAGCGACTGGACCAACATCAGCGGCGGCGACGGCTTCCACGTGGTCAACCATCTGGACAAGCCCTGGCTGTACCTTTCGGAAAGCCAGGGCGGCGGCATCGTGCGAACCGACCTGCGCACGCATGAGCAGCAGGACGTGAGCCCCCAGCCTCGCCGCAACGACGGCGGCCCCGTGGGCGAACTGAAATACCGCTTCAATTGGAACGCTCCCATCGTGCTTTCTCCGCACGACCACAATACCGTCTACTTCGGCAGTAATGTGGTGTTTAAATCCACCGACTTCGGCAAAACGTGGACCGCCATCAGCCCGGACTTGACCACCAACGATCCCGAAAAACAGAAGCGCGTCGGCACCGTGTGGACCGAGCACACCACCGCGGAGTATCACTGCACCGTGATTCGCATCGCCGAAAGCCCCGTGCAGGCAGGCGTGATCTGGGCGGGCACAGACGACGGCAATCTGCAACTTACCCGCGACGGCGGAAAGACGTGGAGCAATCTCACCGGCAACGCGCCGGGTGTGCCCAAATTCGCCGAGATCGCCTGGGTGGAGCCCAGCCGCACCGCCGCCGGTACGGCCTACGTGGCCTTCGAACACCACTGGTTCGATGACTTCCATCCGTACATTTTCAAGACCACCGACTTCGGGAAAACCTTCACCAACATCACCGGCAACCTGCCCGCGGACGACTATCTCTGGGTGGTGAAGGAAGATCCGAAGAACCCGCGGGTGCTCTACGCCGGCGGCGAACTGGGCCTCCACGTGTCCTTCAACGGCGGCGGGCAGTGGGTCCGCATGCATCTGAAGAATCTGCCTCCCGTCGCCGTGCGCGATATCACCATCCATCCCCGTGACAACGATCTGATCCTGGGCACGCACGGGCGCAGCATCTGGATTCTGGACGATATCACGCCGCTGCAGCAGATCAACGACCAAGTGCTCGGCGAGAGCGCCTACCTTTTCTCCATGCGGCCGGCGCTCCGATTCGATGGCGGCGGAGGACGCGGCGGCGGTGGCATCGGTATGGGCGGCAACAAACCCTTCGCCGGGCCCAATCCGCCCTACGGCGCCGCGATCACTTACTACCTCAAGGATCGCGGTCCCGCGAAAATTGAGGTGCTGGACGCCTCCGGCAAGGTGATTCGCGACTTGGGCGCGGTGCCGCAGCAAGCCGGCCTCAATCGCGTCATGTGGGACCTGCGCTTTCAGGGACCGCACGCGCGACGCGATGGCGGCGAGGCGGAAGGCGGCCGCGGATTTCCCGCGCGCGGACCCCTGGTGCTGCCCGGCAAGTATACGGTGCGGCTCACGGCCGGCGGGAAAACGCTCACGCGCGAGCTGGAGGTCAACCTGGATCCCACCATCCCGGTGGCTAGCGAGGCGCTTCGCACTCAACTTGAAATCAACCTCAAACTGCGCGACATGCAGTCCGGAGTCAACGACGCCCTGCGCGGCATCGACAGTTACAAAACCCAGCTCGATACCGCCGAAAAAACCGTGCGCGCGCTCGACCCGCAGGCCACACGAGTGCTCGCCGCACTGATTACCGAGCGCATGCAGCAGCTCTCCGCCATGGAGCTGAAGCTCGCGCGCCCCGCCGATATTCCGGGATACAGCATGGGCCCGCGGCTGGTGGACCGGTTGAACGCGCTACTCAATTCGATCGACCGCGTGCTGGACGCACCCACGCCCTACCAGATCGAGCACTTCAACGAACTGCGCGCCGAATTCCTGACCAACATGGCCGATGTAAATCGCTTCGTGGAGAAGCAGATCCCTGAGATCAACGACATGCTCAAAAAGAACACTGCCGGCGCCATCATGCCCGGCAAGCCCATCGATATTCCCGTCGGCTGGAAATAAGCGCCGGTCGATCTGCGCCTGCGGGGACATGGCCGCGAGGCCTTGACGGCTGCCCGTCTATCCACTACAAATGCAATTGAGGTCTGTTTATCGGTATCGCTATGTCAGATACACGCAGAACATTTCTCCAGGCCGCCGCTCTCGCGGCCGGATTTACGCCTGGCGCGCCGGCGGCATCGGAGATACAAGTGCCAAAGATGAAATTCGGCGGCGTCGAAATCGGCCGGCTGATTGCCGGTTGCAATCCATTCTATGGTTTCGCGCACTACAACAACATCCTGGCTACCGTCATGAAGGAGTATTACACGCCGGAGCGCGTGTGCGAGGTGCTCCACCAGTGCAACCGGTTTGGCATCAACGCACATAACTGGGTGGATGTGCCGCGTGCCCGTCAGGACCTGGAACGCTTTCAGGCCGAAGGCGGAAAGATGCACCTCATCGTACAAGGCGTGGGCGACCCCACGGCGGTCTGCCGCGCCCTCAAGCCTCTGGCCGTCTATCATCACGGCGAGTACACCGACAAGGCCTGGCAGAGCGGCACTCTCGGCGCGGTGAAGGAGTGGTGCAAGAAGACGCGCGACCTCGGTGTCCTGACCGGCGTCGGCACCCATAAGCCGGAAGTCCTCGAACAGGTGGAACACGAAGGCTGGGACGTGGACTTCTACGCTGGCTGCGTGTACAACCGCACCCGCACGGTGGAGGAGTGGAAGCACGTTCTCAATAACGAGCTCGTGGAAATGCAGGGCGACCTCTACCTGCGCAGCGATCCGCCACGTATGTATAAAGTGATGCGCCAGACCAGCAAGCCGTGCTTCGCGTTCAAGATCATGGCCGCCGGCAGGATCGATGGCGGTGGCGCCGAGCGCGCCTTCCGTACGGCCTTCGAGAGCATCAAGCCGAACGATGGCGTCTTCATAGGGCTGTTCCCCCGCGTCAAGGATGAAGTCCGCGAAAACGCCGAGCGGGTTCATCGCATTCTGGCCGGCGCCTGACCTACGCCGCTAAAGCCACCAAAATTCGCAGCGCTACTTCTTTTCCGCGCTCCCCCACTTCGCCCACCGGACCCACGCAGGAAGGGCAACCCGCGTCGCAGGCGCAGGCCCGCAGCAACTCGGCCGTGTGTTGCAGCAGGCGCGGCGCCAGGCGGAACAGCGGCGCGCTCAGGCCCACGCCTCCCGGATACGCGTCATACAGGTACAGGTTCGGCTCGAACACTTGCACGCCCTCCACGTCTTCGCTCAACGCGACCCCCAAATCGCGTGGATCGCACATCAAAAGCAGTGATGCCACCGTGCGCAGAGCATTCCCCAATCCGCTGATGCCGCTTTGCCGCTCCGTGGGGGTATAGTCGCCCAGACCGGCTAGAAACGGCGCTGGAAAATGCAGCCAGAACGACGTGGTGTGCATTTCCTGGCCGGGCATATTCAGCTTTCCGGCCCCGACGTTTTCCATGGTGGAGAACTTGAGCTTCTTAAATCCCACGATCTGCCGGTTCACCCGCACATCGCCGTGCGCGCGGCGGGCGCCGGCTACCGCTTCGCCCTCGGCTTCCTGCAGCACCTGCACCTGGGTGTAATCGATGGCATCAGTGTAATAGTCGCAATCTACGCTTTTGACGTAGGCTTTGCGCTGGTCGTAATCGAAACGCTCCACGTGATACTGGCGCGCTTCGTGAAGGTAAATGGCCTTCTCGTGCAGCGTGGTGAGCGCGGTGGGAAAGGAAACGTCGGCAATGACGTTGGCCTCGCCGGTAATATCGATCACCACGAAGTTGTCGCTGGTCACCGAGCGCAGGCTGGTGGCATCCGCCGGGTAGGTGTCGCTGGTCCAGTGCCACGCGCCTCCGCTGTGGTGCAGGAAGCCGGTCTCTTCCAGAAAGTGGCAGATCTCGGTCAGGTCGTGCGCTCCGAACTTCTCCCCTTCCCGGAGGGGCAGTTCGAACGCCGCGCATTTCAAGTGCGCCAGCAGAATTTCCAGGTTGTCGGGATTGATATAGGCGTGCTCCGGCGAACGATCGAAGAAATAATCGGGATGCTCGATGATGTACTGGTCCAGCGGCGCGCTCGAAGCCACCAGCACCGCTGCGGAAGTCCCTTTGCGCCGCCCCGCGCGCCCGGCGCGCTGCCAGGTAGAGGCGATCGTGCCCGGATACCCCGCCATCACCACCGCATCCAGCGACCCGATATCGATTCCCAACTCCAGCGCGTTGGTCGCCACCACGGCGCGAATCTGCCCCTCGCGGAGACGCCGCTCGATCTCGCGGCGCTCGCGCGGCAGATACCCGCCGCGATACCCGCGCACAGTTTCGCTGGGGATCGGCTTGCGGTCGCAGGCATCCTTCAGATAAGTGACCAGCACCTCCGTCGCCAGGCGATTGTTGGCGAACACCAGCGTCTGCAGGTTGCGCTCGATGAATTCCAGCGCCACCCGCCGCGTCTCGTTAATGTAGCTGCGCCGGATGCCGAGTTGCCGGTTGACCACCGGCGGATTGTAAAAGATGAAATACTTTTCTCCGCGCGGCGCGCCATTCCGCTCCACCAGCTCACTGCTCTTGCCGGTGAGCGCCTCGGCCAGTTCGCGCGGATTGGCGATAGTCGCCGAGCAGCAGATGAACTGCGGCCGCGACCCGTAAAACTCACAGATGCGCGCCAGCCGCCGCAGCAGGTTGGCCAGGTGGCTGCCGTAAACGCCGCGGTAATAGTGCAGTTCGTCGATCACCACGTAGCGCAGATTTTCGAAATAGCGGGCCCACTTGGTGTGGTGCGGCAGGATTCCGGAGTGCAGCATGTCCGGATTCGTCAGGACCACGTTGGCGCGCTGACGAATGGCCTTGCGCGCGTCCTGCGGCGTATCGCCGTCGTAGGTGAAAGCCCGGATGTCCGAGCCCATCTCTTCCACCGCGGCGTTGAATTCGTGAAGCTGATCTTCGGCCAACGCCTTGGTGGGAAACAGGTACATCGCACGCGCTCCCGCATCGTTCAACAGCAGGTTCAATACCGGCAGGTTGTAGCACCAGGTCTTGCCGCTGGCGGTCGGCGTAACTATGGTGACGTTATTGCCAGCGGCGATCTGTTCGAACGCGTCGGCCTGGTGAGTGTACAGCCGGGTGATGCCGCGCGCCCCCAGCGCGTTTCGAAGACGGGGATCCACCGCCGCCGGCATCTCGCTGAACGAGCCTTCGGTTGCCGCCTGGTGATGGATGGCGCGCACCGGGGAATCGGCTTGCTGGTGGAGGGATCGAAACCGCGAGACCACCGCTTCCAACGAGGGGTTCGAGGAGACGGAAAGCTCCTGAGTAAATTCGGGGAATCCGAGCGAAAGATCCATGCGCTTCTTCGCCTTTTCTTTGCTACTTTAGCACGGATAAGGCACCCCGGATAAGGGACAAAGAAGAGCGCGGAGTCCGATCCTAATGGTCGCGAATGAACTCGTAACGCTCCAGAGTGGCAGCGATCTGGTAACCCGTTGCGACATCCTCGGTCCTGGATGCTCGCTCGGCGCGCAGCACCTTACCGATGCAGCGTAGGTTTACGGACTGAGATCCGTCGGAGTTCAGAGTGATCACATACTCTATAGGACCGCCCAAATCAGGCTCGCGTTCCGTCGTGAATAGCACACCGCTGGAACTGATATTGGTCGTCAGGCCGATCAGGGCCACTTTTTCAGCGCCAGCGCGTGTGATCGAGAGCGGAAGCTGGAGTTTAAAACGCCTGGTTCTTCGCTGTTCCATGAATGTTACTAAATGCTAAAGGGTAGCTGGGCCGAGGTCAATAGACCACTTTAATCAATAGCCCGGCAAAGGTACTAGACTTGCGGTCCGATGGTACGGTGGGGAAGTTGAGGCGGGAAAGGGCAGGCCTTGAGAGCCTGCCCTCCGGTCGGTTAGCTCATGAAGACAATGGCGATAACCATGGTGTAAAGCGCCAGTGACTCGATCAGGATCAAGCCCAAAATAAGTGCAAAACGGATTGCCGCGGAAGCTCCCGGATTACGGGCCATGCCTTCCACCGAGGCCGCTATGGCCTTGGCTTGCGCCAAGCCGCAAAGGCCCGATGCGAATGCCATGGAAAGGCCCCTCGAAACCGGAATCGGCCAAGTGACCGCTCCGCCCCCGCCGGCGGCCGGAGTCTGCGCGCTCAGCAGCGTGCAGGCGGCCAGCAACAGGAACAACAGAATCACAACCTTCTTTGTCATCGTACTCTCCTTAGAAATCGCTCCCAGGAGGTGGTTCCCGTCATCCTCTTGCAGCCGGGCTCACACTGAAGGAGCGGCATAATGCCGGTATTAGTGTTCGTGCGCGGTAGAGCCGGCCACATACAGCATGGTCAGCAGCATAAAAATATAAGCCTGGAGCAGGGCCACGAATACGTGCAGCCCCATGAAGATCGCCGGCACCAGAAAGTAAGTCAGGCTCAGGAATGTCATGGTCACCTGCTCGCCCGCGTACATGTTGGCAAAAAGACGGAGAGTGAGCGAAAGCGGGCGTGCCAGGTGGCTGACAATCTCGATGGGTATCATCAGCGGCGCCATTGCCGGAATGGGTCCCACGAAATGGCCCAGGTATTTGAAAATTCCATTGGCCTGCACACCCACCACGTTGTAGTAGCAAAAGGTGGCCAGCGCGCAGCCCAGGGGCACCGGAGCGCTCATGGTGGGCGATTCGAAACCGGGGACCACGCCAATCAGGTTCATGGACAGAACAAATATGAAGATCGTCCCGAAAAAAGCGAGGTAGCGGTGCGCTTCGTGACCCACCTGTTCGTCCGCCTGGCCGCGCACGAAATCGTAGATCAGCTCGAAAGTATGCTGGAATTTGCCGGGACGGTCGGCGGACAGCCGCGGCCGCAGCAACGCAAAGATCACAATAAGGAGGAACGCCACCAGCAACTGCATGGTGACGTGGTTCACCCAGGGCCGCGCCTCGGGAGGCATGTTAACCAGGCCCAGAAAGAAATTACCCAGCGAGGCCAGGTGATCGTTAAAAAGTTTAGTCAGCCAGAGTTCAGTTCCGTGCATTCCGCAACTCGAAAATCATTTCCGCAATCACCGCCGCGGCTGTCACAAAGAGACCCGAAAGTGCGGCTACCCGGTCGATTTTGGAAAACCTCAATATAACATAGGCGGCGCCACCCAAAAGGAGATAACGCATCCCCGCGGTCCACGCCAGCCGCTTGGGTGCGCCTTTTCCCGCCAGCCCCTCCACAGTCTGATGCAGCCAGCGGAAGTTGAGCCAGGAAACCACCGCGCCCAAAGCAAAGCCGCCGCCCGCCGGCCATCCGCGCCACGCGAACGCCGCCACCGTACCGCCCAGGCTGAGTGCGCCGATGAGCTTGCGGATGCGCGCCCGCGCGCGCCCGACCTCAAGCTCCGTCATCCTTCGAATCCTGGCTCAACTGCCGGATGATCTGCGCGAATCCGGAAGCGATGCCCAGCACCAGGAACACAATCTTCAGGAAACTGGTGCCGAACAACTTGTCCAGCAGGTATCCGATTCCGTATCCCACGAACGTCGCAATGGGCAGCATGAGGGCGAGCGCCACATACTCCTCCACCTGGACCAGCAGATTTTTGTTACGCCGGGGCACAGCTTTAGTTTAACCGCGCGCACGCTCCGCCGCCTCCCTCACTAAAATCCCCATCTTCGGATGGCTCGGTTCCAACGTGGGCTGGATGCCGAACTCTTCCAGCGCTTCGCTGGTGGTCGGGCCGATCGAGCCGGTCAGACACTGCCGCAGCGCGTGGAGCATCGCGTCTTCGATCCCCTGTTCCCGCGCCATTTGCGCCAGATGCACGATCTGCACCGCGGTCGTAAACAATGCCGCCTGAAATTCGCCCGCTGCCAGACGGCGCGCTGCCTCGCGCAGGGGTTCGGCATTCTCCGGCAAGCCATACTGGTAGACGCGCACCACCGTCACCTCGCCACCGCGCGCGCGCAGAGCCTGAAGCAGGTCGGGATTGCTCCGCCCGTATTCCTGCAGTGCCATGCGCCGCTCGGAGCGTCCTTCAATCGCGTGCAGCAGTTCGCGCCAGGTGTTCGGCTCCGGAGCAACCGCCGCCGGCGTCACCGCCAACTCGCGCAACGCGGCCACCGGATTGTGACCGCGCGGCACCACCGCTATTCTACTCAGCGCATCGGCGAAAGCCGTCTCTCCGTAGCGCGCCGCCAGCACGCGATTCAGTTGGCGCGTGCCTACCCCGGTCAGCAGGATCATCATCTCAAATTCGGAGGCGAACAGCCGCTCGGCAAACCGAAATACGCCGGAGTGTTCTTCGATGGGAACCTCCCGCATGGCCGGCGCCACAAACGGCTCGCCGCCCTGCCGGCGAATCAGTTCCGCCATCTCCGCCGCGCGGCGGCTCTCCAGCGCCAGAACGCGCATTCCGCTAAATGCCATTCCCGATTTTAACCCGCATAACGGAGAAGTACTTTATAATGCAGAGATGAAACTGCTACTGCTGCTCCTTTGCTGCGCCGCCTGGATGCCGGCGCAGACTCCCGCCGATTCTCAACTGCTGACCGAAGTGCGCCAACTGCGCCAGGACTTGGCAGTAGCCACGCTTGCAGTCCAGCGGACGCAGATTCTGCTCTATCGTCTGTAATTGGCGGACGCCGCCCTGGACCACGCCACCCAGCGCGCGGATCAGGCGAGCACGCGCCTGATCGCCGTTCAGCAACGCCACAAGAACAGGGCCGACCAGATTCAAAACCTGGAGTCTCGACTGAACCTGCCACCCGACCCGGCGCAAAAAGAAAGCCTCCCGGAAATCGTGGCGCAGCTCAAGAGGGAGATGGAGAGCTGGGCCCCCAACGAGCAGGACGCCCAAACCAGGCAAATGGAAACTCAATCGCAGCTTCGCGCCGAGCAAGCCAGGCGCGACGATCTCGAAGCCGCGCTGGGCAAGCTGGATAAACAACTGGAAGCCGCGACCGTGCACCACTGAAACGGCTCATTCATAATGCAGAGATGAAACTGCTGCTGTCCCTGCTTTGCTGCGCCGCCTGGATGCAGGCGCAGCCTTCCACCGATGTCCAACTACTGAACGAAGTGCGTCAACTGCGCCAGGACCTCGCAACCACCACCCTCTCCATGCAGCGTACGCAAATTCTGCTCTACCGCCTGCAACTCTCCGACGCCGCCATGACTCGCGCCACCCAGCGGGCAGACCAGGCACGGAGCCAACTGGCCGGCATTCAGCAACGCTTTAAGAACGATGCCGACCAGATTCAGGCCATGGAGGACGAACTGAACCGCGCGCAGGACCCGAACCAAAAGGTCCGTCTCTCAACCACGATCGCCAACTTAAAGAAAGACATGGAAAACTGGACACCGCAGATGCAGGATGCACAATCGAAGCAGATCGACGCCGAGTCGCAACTCCGCGCCGAGCAAGCCAAGCGCGACGCCCTCGAAGCCGCGCTCGACAAGCTCGACAAGCAACTGGAAGCCGCTACTGCTGCCCGCCAGTGAAGTGTTGTAACTCGGTTTTGTCGCGCTCCAGATACGGTACGCCCTTCTCCATCCAATCGGGGGCCGGAGCACCCTTCAGGTAATGATCGAAGAACTGCTGCATGCGAATCGTATAGTCCTTCTGATTGGGCCGTTTGTTGATGTGGTGCGGCTCGCCATTGTAGTTGAACAAGTAGACCTCCTTGCCCAGGCGGCGCAACGCCAGGAAGTACTCGATGCCCTGATACCACGGCACCGCGTCGTCCGCGTCGTTCTGCAGGATCATCAGTGGCGTCTGCACGCGGTCGGCCCAGAAAATGGGGGAGTTTTCGATGAACCGCGTGGGGTACTGCCAGATCGACCCGCCGATGCGGCTCTGCGTATGCTCGTATTGGAACTGGCGCGGAATGCCGGTGCCCCAGCGGATTCCGTCGTACGCGCTGATCATGTCCGCCACCGGCGCTCCGGCTTCCGCGGCACGAAACCGGTTGGTTTGCGTGACCATATAGGCAATCTGGTATCCGCCCCAACTGTGGCCCTGAATTCCGATCGCCTTCTCGTTCACGTACCCTTTGTCCACCACCGCCTGAACAGCCGGCAACACGCACTTGAGCGCGCTTTGCCCCGGGTAGCCCACCGTGTAGACGATGTCCGGTGTCAGCACCAGGTACCCGTTGCTCACGTAATAGGTGATGTTGATCGAGTGGCCGGGCGCCGGATTCACGAAGTGATTCACGTTCTGGGTCAGCTTCTCGTAGATGTACACGATCATCGGGTACTGCTTCGTGGGATCGAAATTCTCCGGCTTGTACAGCGCGGCCGTCAGCGGCACCCCGTCGGCATTCTTGTAGGCGATCACCTCGCCGGTCCCCCAGTTGAGCTGCGCCTTCTGCGGATTCACATCGCTCACCTTGCGCAGTTCCTTGAAACTGCCGTCGGTAACCCGCAAGTCGGGAAACTCGTTGAAGTTCTGCTCGGTGAGCACGTAGACGTCGGCCTCCTTGGCCTTTACCGGCACCGAGAAACTCTTGTTGGCCATTACCAGTTGCTTAGGCTCACCGCCTTCCAGCGAGCCCCGGAAGAAGCCGCTCTCCCAGGTCTTCAGGTTCTCGGCCTGAAGCAACAAAGGCTTCGATTCGTCGATCCAGCGGTCGCGCGTGTCGGTATCGGTGCGCACCACGCGGAACCGCAGGTTGTGGGCCCGGCCGTATCCGGCGGTAATATTCTTCGCGCCTGAACCATCCGGCGACACCCGCCACAGGTCGTACTCATCGGAAAGCAGAATGCTCTTCCCGTCGCGGGTCCAATTGGCCTGGCCGTAGGCGCCGGGGGTGCTCGGTGTATCGGTTTCCTCGTTCCAGAATTTCACCGGCAGTTTGGCGGTCAGGTTGACCGTCTTGGCGTCCGGCACGGAAATGGTGTTCCAGTCCTTGCCATCGAACGACAGCAGATAGCGGCCAGAGGGCGAAAAGCTCAGTTGTCCGCGCGCCTTCGTCGCGATGAGCTTGCGCGTGCCCGTAGCGCCGTCCACCAGGTAGGCGTCGCTGTACCGTTCGTCGTAGTCCTGCATCCGGCGATACGGACGATCGTCGGTTCCCAGTTCCCACTGCGCGTTCTCCGAAGGTGTCACCGTGTCCAGTTCAGCGTCGGCGAGTTGCACCAGCTTGTGCCCGGGTATCGAATACGAGGCGGTAAACGTGCGGTCGCGATCGCGCGCCGCCCGGACCTTTTGAATGGGCTGGATATAGTCG
>VFSW01011585.1_pt1 | contig 12376 bp, 8 predicted proteins | sample 5358111 | NCBI WGS metagenome assembly VFSW01 (sample SAMN11554181, study PRJNA540505) | mine drainage metagenome | isolation source: sediment from site ElyBrook_90M | place: USA: Ely Copper Mine, Vershire, VT | collected 2017
GTCAAGGTCGCGCCATCGGCGGTCGCGTTGTGCCAGTCCACGACCGGCTTGGCACCGGCCGCGGCGCCGGCCGTGCTATAGACGATGCGCGCCGCCCATTGGCCGTTCTGGTTCCGGATCGCGTAGCGGATCTGGGTGTAGCCCGCGTGGCCGTAGCAGATCTGTCCGGCGAGCGACTCAAGCAGCGCCGTGGGGGGCGCCGCCGCGGCACCGCCGGCGAGGGCGAAAATGGCAAGAACGATCCAGGCGAACGATTTCATGACGCCTCCGGATTTGCGGATTTTGGGGTTCGTGAGACACGGAACCAGGCCGCTACGGGGGTTGATGTAGCACAAATCCGCTGGATGTCATATCGTTCGGTGGAACGAGCGGGGAGTGGCGGGACCTGGGTCCGGCCTGTCGCGGCTGGACCATGGGGATTGTTCGGGCGCTTGTGCGGCACGCGAGCGAGGGCGTGCCTGATGCGGGGCCAACCCGCCTCACGCCTCGGCGAACGGGTTCCGCGTTCCGCGCAGTTGCAGCCGGATCGGCACGCCGGGCAGCGAAAATGCCTCGCGCAGCCCGTTCGCCAGGTAGCGCTGGTAATCCTCCGCCAACAGCTCCGCCCGCGTGCCGAACACGACGAAGGTGGGCGGGCGCGCCTTCGCCTGCGTCACGTAGCGCAGCTTGATCCGTCCGCGGCCCATCATCGGCGGCGGATGGCGCGCCAGGGCCTGTTCGAACCAGCGGTTCAGCTCCCCGGTCGGCACCCGCGTATTCCACACCGCGTGCGCCGCGCGCACCGCCGGCAACAGCCGCTCCATCCCCGCGCCGGTTTCCGCCGACAGGGTCACGATCGGCAGGCCCTTCAGCTGCGCGAGCGACTCGCCGAGCCGTGCCTCGATCGTCCGCCGCGTGCCGGTGCGATCGGTCACCAAATCCCATTTCGTCAGTGCCAGCACCATCGCGCGGCCCTCGCGCGCGATCAGCTGGGCGATCTGCAGATCCTGATCGCTCAGCCCCTCGGCCGCATCGACCGCGAGCACCACCACCTCGGCCATCTTCAGCGCGCCGATCGCGGCGCCCACGGACAGTTTCTCCAGCGGCGCCTCGATCCGCGCGCGCCGGCGCAGCCCGGCGGTATCGACCAGCTCGATCGGCCCGACGGCATCGGCGATGCGCACCGCCACCGCGTCGCGGGTCAGGCCCGGCTCGGGGCCGGTGACCATCCGCGCCTCCCCCACCAGCCGGTTCAGCAGGGTGGATTTGCCCGCGTTCGGCCGCCCGACGATGGCGAGTTTCAGCACCGTCTCCGCGTCTTCCCCCGAAGCGGCGACCGCCTCGGGCAGGCGCGCGGCGATCTCGGACATGAGATCGGCGATCCCCTCCCCGTGCTCGGCGGACACCGCGACCGGATCGCCGAGGCCGAGCGCATACGCCTCCAGGGTCGCCGATTGCGCCGAGCGTCCCTCGGCCTTGTTCGCCACCAGCAGGACGGGCCGGCCCTGCCGACGCAGCCATTGCGCGAAATGCCGGTCGATCGGGGTCACGCCGGCACGCGCGTCGATGGTGAACACCACCAGGTCCGCGTGCGCCACGGCGACGGCGGCCGAAGCGGCTGTGCGGCCGGCGAGGCTCTCGGGCGGGGCTTCCTCCAGCCCGGCGGTATCGACCAGCCGGACCCAACGCCCGCGCAGCCGGGCCTCGGCCTCCTTGCGGTCGCGCGTGACGCCCGGGGTGTCGGCGACGATCGCGCCGCGCCGGCCGACCAGGCGGTTGAACAGGGTGCTCTTGCCCACGTTCGGCCGGCCCGCGATCACCACCAGGGGAAGCGGCGCGTCCCCCGGCCCGATGTCATCCTGGGTCATTGCATCCGCCCGTCAGCGCAGCGCGAGCAGCCGGCCATCCTGCGACAGCAGCAGCAAGGTGCCGCTCGCCAGCACCGGCTGCACCGCGGCGGACTGCCCGGGGAGCTTCTGCCGCCCGAGAATCGCGCCGGTATAGGGGCTGATCGCGAGCGCCTCGCCGCTGGTGCCGGTCACCACCAGCCGGTCGGCGGCGAGCACCGGGCCATACCAGGTCAGCGGATTGCTTTGCGCCTTGGCGTTCTTCCAGGGCGGCAATTGCGTCGCCCAGGCCACCACGCCGTCGGCGATCCGGATCGCGGCGACGATCTGATCCAGCGTGATGACGAACGCCCAGTCGCCCGCCACCCAGGGGCTGTCCTCTCCGGCGATGGCGTGTTCCCACAGCCGCCGCCCCGAGGGCAGGTCGATGCCGACCGCGAGGCCGCCCATCCCGATCGCCACCACTCGCCCGTCCGCGATCGCCGGCATCCCGCGGATGGAGGAAATTTCCGGCAAGGTGCCGCCGACCTCCGGCGCCAACAGGGAGTCGGTCCAGAGCAGGATGCCGGTATCGGCGTGGACGGCCGCCAGTTCGCCCGAGGAAAACCCGGCCGCCACCAGCCCGTCGGCGTAGACCGGCGCCGGCGCGCCCCGCATCGAGGTCAGGGCGCTCGTCGCGCGATAGGACCAGAGCCGCTTGCCGTCCTTCGTCTCCAGCGCCACCAGTTGATCGTCGATGGTGGTGATGAACAGGCGTCCGGCGACGATGGTGGGCGCCGAGCGGGCGGGCGCGCCCAGGGCGGCCCGCCAGCGCGGCGTGCCATGCGCGGCGTCCAGCGCCACCAGCTCCCCCAGGCCGTTGGCGGCATACAGCACGCCATCGGCAATGCCGATCCCGCCGCCCACATTGGTCCCCCGGACATGCCGCCCGCGGGTCCGCGCGTGCCAGCGCGGCGCGCCGGTCGCGAGATCGAAGGCGCGCACATGGGCATGCGCGTCCATGGTGTACACGACGCCGTCCGCTACCACCGGCGCGGCGAGTAACTGCTGGCGATACCCGCCGCCATCGCCGATATCGGCCGCCCAGGCGCGCGACAGCACCGGGCGCGCGCCGAGCTGGCCCATGTCGTGGGCGGGGTTGCCGCCGGCTTGCGGCCAGTCCGCGTTGGCGACCGGCGGCGGCAGCACCACCGAGGGCGGCGCCGCGGGCACGGCGAGCGCATTGCGCGCGCTCAGCACCGGCTCGCGCAGACCCGGCAGGCGCGGTTTTTCCTTGCCGAACCACCCATTCCACAGCCCGCAGCCCGACAGAGCGAGCGGCAGGGCGAGGGCGGCGCGGCGCGAGAACGTGCGGGCGGTCGGGCTCATCCGTCGATATCCGCGCTGAGCGCCGCGGCCTGCTGGCGCACGCCGGCGGGCGTGGTGGGGTCCTTGGCGAGCGCGTCCAGCCGGCGCTTGGCGTCGGCGTCGCGATGCTGGCGCAGATCGAGCAGGGCGAGATCCTCCTCGGCCAGCGCCCGCCACGGCGCGCCCGGAATCGCCAGCGTCTTCAGCCGCGCGGCGAGCACCCCGGGATCGGCGCTGTCGAGCTGGCGGTCGGCCCAGAGCAGGCCGGCGAGGCCGCGCAGCAGCGGATCGGCGCTCTGGTCGGCGGCGACGGCGTTCCAGAGCGCAAGCGCCTGGGGCAGGTGGCCGGCATCGGCCTCCAGCGCGGCGGCGTGCAGCCGGGCCAAGGTGCGATAGCCGGTGGGCGCGGTGCGCGACAGCGCGAGGAACTGCTCCAGCGCCTGGGCGCGCGCCGGCGCGGCGACCGGGCCGGTATCGCCGGCGGCGAGCATGGCGGTGATATAGGTCTGCGCGGCAAACCGGTCCTGCCGCGCCTGGTACCAGTCCCAGCCCTGCCAGGCGGCGACTCCGCCGAGCACGATCAGGCCCAGCAGGAGCACGACCCCGGCATAGCGGGTGAGGAGCGCGCGCATCCGCTCGGCGCGCAGGTCTTCCTCGACCTCGTCGAAAATATCGGGCACGCGGATACTCCGCCGGAGCTTGGGTCCGGTGTTGGGGGCGTTGGGCGGCGGACCATAGCGACGGCGGGGCGCGGCGGCAAACCGGGATACGAGGCCGGCCGCCGCGCCGCGGCGCGCGGCGGGTTTCCCGGGCCGGGACCTCCATGCTATCCACCCCGCCCCGGCGCGATGCCGGCGGAGGTTGCGCGTGATCCCGTCCTCCTCGCTCCGTGTTCGCGTCCCCCGCGCCGACGACCAGGGGCCCGCGCCAGGCGGCATCCGATCGGGCTTCGCCCCCGGCCGCCCATTTGACCTCCCGCCGATCGTCAGGGTCCCTTCCGGGATCGCGCGGTGAGTCCGCCGGGCGCGCGCGCGGCGACCCGCCGTGCCCTGGCGCTGGTCTGGGTGCCGCTGCTGGCGATCGGATTGGCGGGCGGCACCGGGTCGATGGCCGCCGAACCCGAGTTCGCGACCGCCCGCGCGGTTACCGAACCCACGCATGTCACGGCCTATGCGCGCGTGGCGCCCATCGCGCTGGCCCGGCTCGCCGCCGCGCGTGCCGGGGTACTCTCCGGGCTGACGGTCCTGCCGGGCGCCGCCGTCATCGCGGGCGTGCGGCTCGGCAGCCTCGGCGGCCCGGCGATCGAGTCGCTGCTCACCGCCCGCCTTCGCGCCCTGCGCGCCGCCGAGGCCGCATTGCGCGCCGCGCGCGCAACGCGCGCCGAGCGTGCGCGGATGCAGCTTCTGCACCTGGCGACCACGACCGATCTCGCCCGCAGCGTGGCCGCGCTCAGTGCCGCGCAGGCCCAGCGCGCCACCGCCGCGGCGGCGTTGCGGGCCGTGCGCGCCGAGACGGTGCTGCGCGCGCCCGCCACCGGCATCGTGCTGGCGCTGCGCGCCGCCGCGGGGGACCAGGTGGCCGCCGGGCAGACCATCCTGGTGATCCAGCCCGCGCACGGCTTGTGGCTGCGCGCGCAATTCTACGGCGCCGACGCCGCCCGGCTGCGCGTCGGCATGGGCGGGCGGTTCCTGCCGGCCGACGGCGCCGCGCCGGTCCCGGTGCGCGTGGCCGGATTGTTGCCCGCGCTCGGTCCCGGTGGCGGCCGGCCGGTCGGGCTGGTGGCGACGGGGGCTGATCCGGGCTGGATCGGTGGCGAATTCGGCCGCGTGGTGCTGGACGGACCCAAGCGCACCGAGATCACCGTGCCGACCCGGGCCTTGATCCTCGACCAGGGGCGCTGGTGGGTCCTGCTGCGCACGCCCCAGAGTGCGCCCCAGGGTGCGCCCCATGGCATGCCCGTCGGCGAGCGCCGGCACGAAGTCGTCCCCGGCGGCCGTGACGGCGCGCGGACCTTCATCCTCCACGGCCTGTCGCCCGGCGCCCAGGTGGTGGTCGGGAACGCCTATCTGCGATTCCATCGCGGCGTCGCGCAGCATTACCAGCCGCCGGACTGATCCTGGTGGCGCTGAGAGAGACTCCGCGACGGCTGTTGCTGCGACCCGTGCTGTGGATGCTCGTGTTCGGGACGCTGGTGGCGTACGGCGTCTATGCGTTCCTGCATATCCCGATCGAGGTGCTGCCACAGTTCGGCTTTCCCGAGATCTCCGTGATCGCCCACCAGGCCGGCGCAACGGCGGGCGAGATGGAAGCCGGGATCGTGCGTCCGCTGGAGGGCCGCATCCTGGAACTCCCGGACCTCGCCCGCGAACGCGCGGTGATGGGCAACGGCACGGTCGAATTCGACCTGCGGTTCCGCGACGGCACCAACACCGCGCAGGATCTGGCTGCCGTCAACAGCGCGATCGATCGCGCGCGCGGCCGGCTGCCGGCCTCGGCGCATCCCACGGCGCGGATCATGGGCGCCGCGATCGACGAAGTGGCCGACTACGCCGTCGCGATTCCGCCCGCCCTCGCACCGGCCACGGTGCTGCGCGCGATCCGCGCCAACGTGCTGCCTGCGCTGCGCGCGGTCCCAGGCGTGCGCCGAGTAGAGGCGTTCGGAATCGGCAACGAAGTCCTGTGGGTGCAGCCGGACCTTGCCGCGCTGCGCCACGCCGACGTTCCGGTCGCCTCGCTTGTCGCGGCATTGCGCGCGCAGGTCCTGCTGCGCCCGGGCGGCTATCTGTCGCTCGGCCACCAGGACGCGCTGATCGAGGCGCGAAGCCTGCCGACGACGGTGGCGGCGCTGGAGCGCATCGCGGTTGCCGGGCCGGCGGGGCCGGTTCCGCTGCGCGACTTGGCCCGCATCGTGCGCGGCCCGATGCCGACCCACAACGCGGTGCTGCTGGATGGGCGCGCGGCGGTCGCGCTGACGGTCTTCAAGCAGGCCGGGGCGTCCACCATTCCGGTGACGCGCGACGTGCAGGCCACGCTCGATCGCACCGTCGATCAGCTGCCCCGCGGGGTGCGCTGGATCCGCATCTACAACCAGGGCCATATCGTGCAGCGGATCGGCGCCGATCTGGGCCGCAACCTGCTGGTCGGCGCGCTGCTGGCGATCGCGGTGCTGATCGCGGTCCTTGGCGCCGGGCGCGGCATCTGGGTGCTGGCGCTGAGTATCCCGCTGTCCTTGGTGGCGGCGATCGCCGGGCTGTATGCCGCCGGGCAGAGCCTGAACCTGATGACCCTGGGCGCGCTGACCGTGGCCGTCGGGCTGCTGGCCGATGACGCCATCATCGTGCTGGAAAGCATCTATCATCGCTGGGAACAGGGCGACGGACGCTGGGACGGCATTCGCCAGGGCCTGCGCGATATCGCCGGCCCCGATATCACCGGCACCTTGAGCACGGTCGCGGTCTTCCTGCCGCTGCTGTTCGTGGGTGGGCTGGCCGGGCTGTTCTTCGTGCCGTTCGCGCTGGCCATGGCGCTGGCGCTGCTGGCGTCGTTGCTGGTCTCGCTCAGCGCGATCCCGCTCGGGCTGGGTTTCATCGGCGCCCGGCCGCGCGCGGCGCCCACCGCCGGAGGGCGCATGCTCGATCGGCTGCGCCGGCTGAACATGCGCCTGTTCGACCTGGCCGTGCGCCACCCGCGCGCCGGCCTGGCCGCCTGCGTGGCGCTGCTGGCGGCGAGCCTGGCGGCCCTGGTCGTCGTGCCGGTCAATTTCCTGCCGCTGCCCAACGAAGGCGTGCTGCTGGAGAGCTTCACCCTGCCGCCCGGCAGCGCGCTGACGGAGACCGAGGCGGCGGTGCGCGGCATCGCCGCTCGGCTGCGCGCCGACCCGGTGGTGGCGCACACCTATGCCCGGATCGGCTCGGCCTCTGGCACCGCCTACACCGAGCCCGCCTATGCCGGAGAGATCGAGATCCTCCTGCGCCCCGGCGTCGCGGTGAACAGCCTGGACCGGATCGGGCGGCGCCTGCTGCGCATCAGCGGCACGGCGGGGGTGCAGCTCGGCCTCGATACGCCGACCGTCGAGCGGCTGGGCGAAAGCCTGTCGGGCCTGCCGCAGCCCTTCGTGATCCATCTGTTCGGCGCCCGGCTGGCCGGCTTGCGCGCAATCGCGCGGCGGATCGTCGCCCGGCTGCGTGGCGTGCCCGGGCTCTCCGATATCTTCAACAACGACGGCTATCCGGTGACGCGGATCGACCTCACGCCGCGGCCGGACGCGCTGGCCGCGCAGGGGATGACGCCGGCCCAGCTCTATGGACAGCTCCGCCCGCTGCTGCGGGGGGAAGTGGTGGCCGAGGTGCCGGACGGAAACCTTCCCCTCGGGATCTATGTCCGGCTGGCCGACGCCAGCTTGCTGACGCCCGATGCACTACGCGGGCTGCCGGTGCGGACGCGGGGGTGGACGCCGCTCGGCCAGCTCGCGCGGGTGCGGCTGGTGGTGGGGCCGAACCAGATCCGCCATCTCGACGGAGCCCGCGCGCTGGATATCCTGGCGACGCCCGGCGGATCGCTGGGCGCGGCGATCGCCGGAGCGCGACGGGCGCTGGCCGGGCTGCGCCTGCCGGCGGGATATCGGATCGGGTTCGGCGGCCTCTATCCGCAGCTGGTCGATGCGGCGATCGGCCTTGCCGTGGCGGCGGGCGCCGCGTTCGTGTTGATGGCCTGCGTGCTGATGCTGCAGTTCGACGGGCTGCTGGTGCCGGGGCTGCTGCTGTTGCAGATCCCGCTCGCGTTCACCGGCGGCGCGGCCGCGTTGGCGCTCAGCGGGGTCGGGCTGAACGCCAGCGGACTGGTGGCATTCCTGACCCTGGTCGGGATCAGCCTCAACCACGGCATCGTGCTGCTGTATCGGGTGCGGCGCAACGAGGCCGAAGGCCAGGCGGTGGAAGCGGCGGTGCGCGAGGCGGTGGCGGTGCGCTTCCGCCCGATCCTGCTCACCGCGCTCACCGCCGTACTCGGCATGTTGCCGACCGCGCTGGGCTGGGGGACCGGTGCCGCGCCGGAACAGGGGCTCGCGGTGGTGATCCTGGGCGGGATCGTCTGGAGCGCGCTCTTGAGCACCAACCTGATTCCCGCGCTGTATCTGCACCGCCGGCGCCGGCGGCAGGCGCTGGAGCGATGATGCAGGCCGGACACGCGCGCCGCGCCGCGCGGACGGAAACAACCGAGGGAGATGCGACCATGAGCAAAGTGTCCCTGTCGATCGCGGTCGGCAATTACGACCGGATGCGCCCGCTGGTGGATCGGGAGGTCGCGATCGACGGCGTCGATCCCGTGTTCCTGCTGCTGGAACCGGAGGAGATCTTCTTCCGCGCCTTCCGCCACGGCGATTTCGATGTCTGCGAATTGTCGCTGTCCAGCTTCGCCGTTCGCACCGCGCGCGGCGACTGCCCCTATATCGGCGTGCCGGTGTTTCCCTCCCGCGCGTTCCGCCACACCGCGATCTATGTGCGCCGCGACCGGATCGCCCGCGCCGAAGACCTGCGCGGCAAGCGGGTTGGCGTGCCGGAATACCAGCTCACCGCCAATGTCTGGGCGCGCGGCCTGCTGGAGGACGATCACGGCGTGCGCGCCGAGGAGATCACCTGGGTCCGCGGCGGGCTGGAAGACCCGGGTCGGGTGGAGAAGATCGCCTTCACACCCCCGTCCGGGCTGCGCCTGGAGACGGCGCCCGCGGACACCACCCTGTCGGCGATGCTGGCGCGCGGCGAGATCGACGGCGTCATCGCACCGCGCGCGCCATCCTGTTTCGGGATCGATGCGAATATCGGCTGGCTCTATCCCGACCCGATCGCGGCGGCGAGCGATTATTTCCGTCGCACCGGGATTTTTCCGATCATGCATCTGCTCGGCGTACGGCGGGAGCTGGCGGAACGCCATCCCTGGCTGCCGATGGCGCTGGTGAAAGCGTTCACGCGGGCGAAGGACCTTGCGGTGGCGCGGCTGCTCGATCCCGCCGCCAGCAAGGTGACCCTGCCCTTCGTGGAGGAACGCCTGCACGAGGCGCGCGCGTTGATGGGGGAGGATTACTGGTCCTACGGCCTGGCCCCCAATCGCGCCGGGCTGGCGGCGTTCCTGCGGCGCCATCATCGGGAGGGGCTGTCGGCGCGGGCGCTGGCGCCCGAGGAACTGTTCCATCCGGCGACGCATGAGAGTTTCCGTATCTGACGCGGGTCCCTGGCGCGGGTTCCTGGACGGAGCGCAATTTCCGCCATGTTCGCCCACCCCGGCCGTGGTTACATTCCGCCATCCTGGGACAGGTTCCGATGCGCGCGACCGAGCTTCTCCGCACCGACACGCTCTCCGCCACGCTCTATTGCTGCGCGGCGGGGCCGGCGGACCGGCCCTTCGCGGAATGCCACGCGGGCCACACCCTGGCCTATGTTCGCCGCGGCAGCTTCGGCTACCGCGCCGAGGGACGGGCGTTCGAGATGGTGGCGGGATCCGTGCTGATCGGCTGCCCGGGCGGCGAATATGTCTGCACGCACGAGCACCACGCCGCGGGCGACGACTGCCTGGCCTTCACGTTTTCCCCCGAGGCGGTCGCGACGTTCGGCGCGCCCGCCAAGGCCTGGCGCGCCGGGGCGCTGGCGCCGCTGCCCGCACCGATGGTGGCCGGCGCGCTGGCCGAGGCGGCGGCTTACGGGCGGAGCGGGGTCGGCATCGAGGAAGCAGGCCTGATCTTCGCGGCAAAGGTGCTGGGCGCGCTTTCGGGGATGGCGGTGCCCGCGTCCGCGCCTGGGGCGCACGACCGGCGGCGCGCGGTGGAGGCGGCGTTGTTTCTCGATGCCCATGCCGACGAGGCGATCGATCCCGGGCGGCTCGCGGCGGCCTCGGGGCTGAGCAAGTTTCATTTCCTGCGGGTGTTTACCCGCGTGCTGGGCGTCACGCCGCACCAGTATCTGCTGCGCGCCCGGTTGCGTCGCGCTGCGCTGCTGCTGGCGCAGGGCGAGCTTGCCGTCACCGATATCGCCTTCGAGGCGGGATTCGGCGATCTGTCGCATTTCATCCGCTTCTTCCACCGCGCCGCCGGTGTCTCGCCGCGCCGCTTCCGTGCCCGGGCGCGCGGCGAGCGCAATTTCCGCCAAGCGGCGCGCACGCGGGCGGGGGCATGATCGGCCCGTCCTGACAGGGAGACACGGGATCATGTTCGACCATATTGGCTTGCGCGTGACGGATCTGGAGGCGAGCTGCAGGTTCTACACGGCGCTGCTCGCGCCGCTGGGATTCGTGCCGGGGCCGCGCGGGGAGGATTACGCGGGGTTCGGCCCGCCGGACGCGCCCGCGTTCTGGCTGCATCGGGCCGCGCCTGGCGGCGGATCGGGCGCGCATGTCGCGTTGCGCGCGCCGGACCGGGAGGCGGTCGCGCGGTTCCATGCTGCGGGACTGGCGGCAGGCGGGCGCGACAATGGGGCGCCGGGCGTGCGGGCGGAGTACGCGCCCGACTACTACGCGGCCTTCGTGATCGATCCGGACGGTAATAATATCGAGGCCGTGCGGACCGGCTGATCCGGGCGGACCGGCCGGGGGGGATGGCGGCGCGTCAGCCCGCGAGCGTCTCGCGCTGGATCTCCAGGGCGAGCCATTGCTCCTCCGCCTCCGCGCTCGCCGCCTGCGCCGCCGTCAGCGCCGCCGCGGTGGCCGCGAAACGGGCAGGGTCGCGCGCGTAGAGGCCGCCATCGGCCAGGATCGCCGCCAGCCGGGCGATCTCGGCGTGCAATGTCTCGATCCGCCCCGGCAAGGTTTCGAGCGCGTGCCGATCCTTGAAGCTCATGCGCCGCCCTGGTGCTTGCGGTCGCGGCGGCGGCGCGGGGCGGGGTTTCGACGCCGCCGGGGCAGGCGCCGCCACCGCCGGGCCGCGCTGCGCCAGCATATCGGTATAGCCGCCGGCATATTCGATCCAGCGTCCCTCGCCCTCGGCCGCGATCACCGAGGTCACCACGCGGTCGAGGAAATCGCGGTCGTGGCTGACCAGCAGCACGGTGCCCGGATACTCCGCCAGTTGCTCCTGCAACAGTTCCAGCGTTTCGAGATCGAGATCGTTGGTCGGCTCGTCCAGCACCAGCAGGTTGGACGGCTTGGCGAAGGCGCGCGCCAGGGTCAGCCGGCCGCGCTCGCCACCCGACAGCACGCCGACGGGCGTGTTGGCCTGCTCGGGGCCGAACAGGAAATCCTTCATGTAGCTGGCCACGTGGCGGGTCTGGGTGCCGATCGTCACGGTATCGCCGGTGCCGCCGGTCAGCGCCTCGCGCAGGGTCTGCGCCGGGTCCAACGTCTCGCGTCGCTGATCGAGCGTGACCTGCGCGAGATTGGTGCCGAGCCGGATTTCGCCGCTGTCGGGCGCCAGCGCGCCGGTCAGCAGGTTGAGCAACGTGGTCTTGCCCGCGCCGTTGGCCCCGACGATGCCGACCCGGTCGCCGCGCAGGATGCGGGTGGAGAAATCGCGCACGATCACGCGGTTGTCGAAACCGACCGTAACGTTCTCCGCCACCGCCACCAGCCGGCCGGAAAGATCGGCGCCGGCCGCCTCCATCCGCACCTTGCCCAGCGCGGCGCGGTGCTGGCGGCGGCGCTCGCGCAGGCCGTGCAGATCCGCCAGCCGCTTCTGGTTGCGCTTGCGCCGCGCGGTGACGCCGTAGCGCAGCCAGTCCTCCTCCATCGCGATCTTGCGGCCGAGCTTGTGGCGGTCGGTTTCTTCCTGCGCCAGCACCTCGTCGCGCCAGGGTTCGAAGGCGGCGAACCCGCGGTCGAGCGTGCGCGTGATGCCGCGGTCGAGCCAGATCGTGGTGCGCGACAGGCGTTCCAGCAGCCGCCGATCGTGGCTGATGACGATGAGGCCGGAGCGCAGCCCGGCGAGCTCCTGTTCCAGCCACTCGATGCCTGGCAGATCGAGATGGTTGGTGGGTTCGTCGAGCAGCAGGATGTCGGGGCGCGGGGCAAGCGTGCGCGCCAGCGCGGCGCGGCGGGCCTCCCCGCCGGAGATCGTGGCGGGGTCCTCGGCGCCGGTGAGGCCGAGCCGACCGAGCATGGTGGCGGCGGCGTGGTGGTCGGCCGCGGTGGCGTCGGGGTCGAGGCCGGACTCGACATAGGCCAGCGTGGTCGGGAAGCCGCCGAAATCGGGTTCCTGCGGAAGATAACGGATGGTCGCGCCGGGC
>VFSW01011586.1_pt1 | contig 12375 bp, 14 predicted proteins | sample 5358111 | NCBI WGS metagenome assembly VFSW01 (sample SAMN11554181, study PRJNA540505) | mine drainage metagenome | isolation source: sediment from site ElyBrook_90M | place: USA: Ely Copper Mine, Vershire, VT | collected 2017
TCAAAATCGAGTTCCGCAAGGAGTGCTGGTTCGATTCCGGCCAGGGGCACCACATACGGCCTGTTTGAGTCAGCAAAAAAATTCCGATTTGATTTTCAAACAACCGAGCAGGCAAAGCTCTGCGTTCTCGCGGCGCGATCCGCCCGAGCTGTGCTGGAAATGGGTCCCTCGAAAACAGAGAGGGCGCAGGAAACGCCGGGTGCCGGCCGCACCCGTAGCCGCGCGTGGTGTGTAGAAAGCACGCGCGTTAGTCACCACAGGTTTGGCCGGGATCACCCGGCGTTTCCTGCGCGATGGTTTTAACGACTTACTTCGTACTCTCCCCGGTGACCGGGCTCTTTTGCCACCGTCGCATGCGAAAACTTGTTTTCGCACACTTGACGCCAGCGTCGGGGCGTCAGGACCATACGACTTCGCCGTCCGCCTCTAGCGCGTTCGTCTTGCCGCGCCAAAGCGTCCACCGCATCCCGCGCCCAACGTCCGTGACGATCGCGAAACGCCCCTCAGAGGGCACGAGACGGCGCGAGTTCTAAAATTGATTTGCCCTACGGCGAAAGCGGAAAATTTTTGCGAAAGGGGCTGGACTCTGCTTGGAGGTGCGTCAGACCGCGGAAGCGATTTGCCCGTCGGGCAAGATCAGCACGCGTAGCCCGCATAAGCGCAGCGATATGCGGGTTGAGAAGAAAAAATAAGTCCGGATATAGCTTCACTCATCTGGGCTCCACTCGCTGAACATGTGCAGCCCTTAGCCCGTAGGATGGGTGGAGCGCAGCGATACCCATCGCGTCCCATGCCAAGATTCCGCCATGACCAATTATCGCCGCAACTTCATCGCCGGGGGCAGCTTCTTCTTCACCGTCAATCGGGTGGAGCGGCGTCTCGCGATTTTCGACGGACCATGTCGACTACATTCATACCCGGTCAGGCGCCGATTTGTGGCACGGGTCAGGGATTGGCCGCATTCGTCGTTCCATCGCCTGGTGAAGCTCGGGGTCCATCCCGGCGATTGGGCAGGCGATGCCTTGATGGCGAGGCTTTTGGAGAACGACCGTGAGCGCATGCAGCGATACGATGGGTTTCGCAAGGGCTCAACCCATCCTACGGGCTACCGGAAACGGTGAAAGCATCCGCACTGGTAAAGCTCGCGGAGTTCGATGACTTCACGCCGGAGAACGACCCACACAGCGAACATGACTTTCTAAGCTTCGAGCACAGTAATCGCACATTCTTCCGGAAGTGCGACTACTACAACAAAGAGATGGACAGCAGGTCGGAAGACCCTGCCGATCCTGACAAGACAATCCGCGTTGGCACGCTGATGCTGGCCGAAGATTACTAGACCACTGCCCCGCTTTGGCGGGCCTTTTTCTTCGTCTCAGCTTAAGAGCAAGCAAGGGGAATCACAGAGGACCGTTATTCTAGAGGCGATTTCTTGCCTTCGAGTTGAGAGGCTCGCCGCATTGTGCGGCGGTCACCTTCCGTCGTATTCGGACCCATAGTCATCGGACCGGCATGCTCGGCGTGAAAGCGGGGCGCAGCTTCACGGTGCGCAATGTCTCTCCACCGTTCCGCTTCGCCGAGCCACTTCCAACTGTGCTGGATATCGAACGTCGCGCGTTGGCGACACAATAACTCCATATCACGACAGCCTATTGGGTCGTTCATGGGCATCTCCCTGGACTTGGTTGCCCGCACCATACGCCCGCGCACGCGATGGTCTCGTTAAATCGGCGCGGCCGTTTCAAGTCCGCATTGCGTTTTTCCGAAGAAAGGACAGCGGACTTGACAGGTGTTTCCTATTCAGCCGCTAATGCGGTTGCCCAGCTGAAGTCATAATGGGAACTCAATACTTTCAGAACGACGACGGCGCCGAGAACGCAGATAATCTGCAACAGCGTCCTCGTCGAGAACACCTTATTGAACAGCGCCATGTCTCACCTTCTAGCGCCGGTGGCCAAGACGAATTCCAAGCTTGAGTGCCTTCTGCCGCAGCGAACCAACGCTGCGTTTTGTAAGCTTCGCAATTTTAACAACGGGCGTTTTCGCCTTTGAGTGCGCGCGCAGCTCCTTCACATCGGCCTTGGTGTATTCGCGGCGCACGACTGTTTTCTTTTTTGCTTTCTTGGCCACTTACTGTTCCTCGATTGTGAGCGGCCTTACTATCACAGATATCTTGCGCGGCAAGCTCCGTCCGTTTCCGAAGCCACACTCCCCTGTCTCACATTCTCCGAGAAAATCGCCGGTCACCGGCTTTTGTGATAATCTTCCACCGGGTCTCTGCAACTCACCCGTGTCAGGGAAGTCCCGGTGCGAATCTTGAGGTCGAAAGCCAAATCGGCATTCCCAGTTCATTTGAACTTGTCATCAGCGTCGAGCATAGCAATCACCACTGTTACGTCGTTTGGCGGAAGGTCGGCGTTGCATTCGACTGGGCATGTCCGCAACCGAACAGACAAAGCAGACAATCCGTCCTAAATGTCGGGCATGGCACGATTTGGTTTTCAAATCCGTTATGGCCGATACGAATGACCACGTCGTTGACCGAATAATTCGCCATTGTGATCGGCTCGACAAATGCTCCAGCCGGCCGCGCCCGTGGCAAAACTGATTAAAGAATTCTTTATGAATCAAAAGTCGTGGAACGGCCAAGACATAGGGCTGTTCCCCTCACTCCTAATAGAGGAAACAAGTTATGAAAAATTGTGGAACGATAGGAGCTGCCTGCCTGGCGATAGCACTTGCTGCGGCATCCCCAGCACTGGCTGAGGGCGGACATGGGGGTCGCGGACACGGCGGCCACGGAGGCGGCCACTTACATGGTGGTCACGCAGGTGGATATCATGGACGCGGTGCCCACTTCGCTGGCCGTGGCTATCGGGGCGGATACGGCGGGTACCGGAGAGCCTACGGTGGCTACGGCGGATACGATAATGGACCCGGTATTGTAGGCGCTTTAATCGGAGGCTCGCTACTCGGCGCCGGTGGGGGATACGGTTATGGCGGCTACGGTGGCTATGGTGGATATGGTGGATATGGTGGATATGGTGGATACGGGGGAGATGATGACGACTGATGTGCCAAGGACATCCTTTTCCGCAGTTATATCCTAAACACAAAACGGCGGCCCGGTTGGCCGCCTTTTTCATGACTAACTTAGAGCCACTTTCTTTCCAGCGACCAGTACCTGCACAGTAATCATCGACGCCGTCGTGGTAGCACCCATCGACCAGCCAACCACCCGCCGCGAGAACAGGTCGAGCACCGCCACCACATACAGATATAGGTGAAGTCAGCGATCTATTTGCGGTTGAGTGCGGAGGCCTCGAAGGTGCGGTCGAGCCAAATCGGACGCCGGCGACGCCGTCGCGGGCGGGCTTGCAAGGCTTGGTTGAGCTCAAATGCCGGATCAAACCGTCTCCGTCCCATCTCCAACGTCCTGTTCCGTCGTCCACCTTAACTCGGTGTCCGGTAAACCGGCAGCAGCTCAATTTACCATGTTGCGCTACGAATCGTAGTGGTTCGATTCCCGTTTCAGGCTACTTTTGGTGCGGGTATTTTTGTGGGTAAACCGTAAAACCGAACTAAATATAACCTTCGCATCACGACCTTTCACCCCAATTCACCCCGCACGATCGCGGCGCCGTCCGCGAGGGCCTTTAGTTTCGCGAAGGCAAGCTCGCGGGCCAAGTATTTCATGCCGCAATCCGGCGCCGGTACCAGCCGGTCCGGCGCAACATGCTTCAAGGCCGCGCGAATGCGATCCGCCACGACAGCAGATGTTTCGGGCGCAGGATCGGAGAGATCGATGACGCCAAGCATGATCTTTTTCGGCGCGAGTTCCCCGAGCACGCCCAGATCCAGCTTCGGCTGGGCCGCTTCGATGGAAATCTGGTCCGCCTTGCATGCCCCGAGTTCGCCCAGGAAGGAGTAGCCGACCGGCTTTTGACCGGCGACGACCGCGGCGTAACCGAAGCACAGATGGACCACGGTAGTTACCGTGAGGCCTTCGAGTGCGCGGTCGATCGCCCTGACGGCGATCCGCTTCGCAGCTGTGGGATCCTGACGCAACCACGGCTCGTCGAGCTGGATGACGTCGGCGCCGGCCTTTTCGAGGTCGCGCGCTTCCGCGTTCACTGCAGCCGCGTAGTCCATGATCATTTCGTCTTCGTCGCGATAATGTTCATTGAGGGCCTGCCGGCTCATCGTGAACGGACCCGGCAGCGTAATCTTTGCCATTCGCTCGGTATTGCGGCGGAGAAACTCGATGTCGCGCACTTCGACCGGGTGGGTCCGCCGGATCGGTCCGACGACCCGCGGGACAGCGGTGACGAGGCCGGCCCTCGACACCACCTCACCCGGCTTGCCGCACTCGATACCCGCAAGCGAGGTCGCGAAACGATTGGAATAGCTCTCCCGCCGCATCTCGCCGTCCGTGATGATGTCGATGCCGGCGCGCTCCATGTCGCGGATCGCAAGCAACGTCGCATCGTCCTGGGCCTGTTCCAGCCAAGGCTCGGGCACGCGCCAGAGGTCGAGCCGCACCCGCGCCACGCCCTTCGACAACAGGCCGCGGTCGACCAGCCAGTCCGGCTGCGGGTAACTGCCCACAACCGTCGTGGGCAAAAGCATCGACGTCATGCAATTCTCCGCAATTATGCGACCCCGCCGAGATAGAGCCGCTTGACGATGTCGTTGCCTCTCAATTCGTCGACACCGGCCGCAACCACGATCTCGCCGTGGACGATGATGTAACCACGATCGGCGATGCGAACCGCCTGATGGAAGTTTTGCTCCGCCATGAGCACCGTCAAGCCGGCACGCCGGTTGAGTTCGCCGATCTTGGCGATCGTCTGCGATACCAGAAGCGGCGACAAGCCCACCGATGGCTCATCGATCAACAACAGGCGAGGCGAGGACATCAGCGCGCGCGCGATGGCCAGCATCTGCTGTTGTCCGCCCGACATGTTGCCGGCGAGCTCATTGGGCCGCTCCTTCAGCGCCGGAAATGTATCGAAGGCGAGCGCAAGGTTGCGATCGATATCGCGGCGGGCTTCCTTGCGGAAGGCCCCGAGCATCAGGTTTTCCGACACGGTCAGCCTGGGAAACAATCGCCGTCCCTCGGGAACCAGCGCCACGCCGAGATCGACGATGGCCTCGGGCGACAGCTTGGTCAGATCGTGCGCCTTTCCGTCGATCGTCAGGGTTATGCCGCCGCGCCACGGCCGGACCAGGCCCGCGATGCACTTCATCAGCGTACTCTTGCCATTGCCGTTGGTGCCCAGCAAGGCGACAGTCTCGCCGGCTTCGACTTCGAGCGTGACGCTTCGCAGCGCCTTCACGGCGCCGTAGCCCGCGTCAAGGTCCTTGATGGCGAGGCTAAGTGCCAAGGTAGGCCTCCTGCACCCGCGGGTTGGCCATGACCTCGGCCGGCGCGCCGATCGCGATGATCCGGCCGGCGTCGAGGCACATCACGCGCTCTGAAAACCGCATCACGGCCTGCATGATGTGCTCGATCATGATGATGGTGATGTCCTGGCCCGCAAGGCTCATGAGAAGATCAAGCACCTCGTCGACTTCCGAGCTGGAAAGGCCGGCCATGGCCTCGTCGGAAATCAGGAGCTTCGGGCGCGCCGCCACCGCGCGGGCCAGCTCCATCTTGCGCAATTCGACCTGGCTGAGCCTTAGGGCCGAAACGTCAGCCTTGGACGCGAGACCCATCTGCGTCAGGATCGACATCACGGAATCGCGCCGTTGCGCGGTGGTGACCTGGTCATCGGCGGCGGTCGCGAAGTCGAGCGCCACCATGAGGTTTTCGGCGACCGTCATGCTCTTGAACGGCCGCGGGATCTGAAAGCTGCGCGCGATGCCGCGGCGCGTGCGCAAATACGGCGGCAACCGCGTGACGTCCTCGCCGCGGAACACCACGGTGCCGGCCTCGGTACGGAACGCGCCGGAAATGCAGTTGATCAGCGTCGTTTTTCCCGAGCCGTTCGGGCCGATCAGGCCGAAGCGCTCTCCCGGACGAATATCGACGCTGACATTGTCCAGCGCGGTGAAGCCGCCGAAGCGTTTTGTGAGTGCGCCGATCCGCAGCAAAGGAAGCTCGGGGCCGTTCGCAGGCATCATGCCTTGTCCTCCGCGCGGCTGCGAATGCCCTTGCGGATGAGGCCGATGACGCCCTCCGGCGCGGCGACCACGAACAACACCAGCATGATGCCGAGCACGAGCACATTGACTTCCGACGAGATGGTGACGGCCAGAAGTTGTTGCGTCACGCCGAGCAGGACTGCGCCGATAACCGGGCCCGCCCAATGCGCGGTTCCGCCGATCAGGGACATCGCCAGCACCGAAACCGAGTAGTTGAGATTGAATGCGGACGAGGGGTCCGCGTACTGGAGGTACATGGCGGCGGGCGCACCGGCCGCACACATCAGCGCGCCGGAGATGACGCAAGCCAGCAACTTCAGCCGCAAGGTCGGCACGCCGGTGCATTCCGCGGCAAGCTCGTCGTCTTTCAGCGCCTGCAGGCCGCGGCCGATCCGTGAACCCTGGATGTAGCGCGCTATCGCAACCGCCAGGACCACCAGCAGAGCCTGGACGAAAAACAGCATCTGCACATAGCTGTTGAACGGCGGCAGCACCGGCGGCCGCTGCATCTGAATGCCGGCCGCGCCGCCGACGAAGCGCCAATTCGTCACCGACGTCTCGATCACGATCGTCAGCGCAATCGTCGCGATCGAGAAGAAGATGCCCTGCATGCGCAGGGTCAAGAGGCCCACCCCGAAGCCGAGCAGTGCGCCGACGATCGCGGCGGCCGCGATCTGCACGGCAAGCGGCGCGCCGGCGGCCTTGAACAGGAACACGGCCGTATAGACGCCGACGCCGAAAAACGCGCTGGTGCCGAAATTCACGTAACCGGCATAGCCGCCGAGGATGCTCCATGCCACCGCCAGCACGACGAATTGCAGGATCACATAGCCGGCAAAGAACGGATATTCGTTGCCGATGACCTGCGTCATCACGGCGACGGCGACGAGAAACAGGGTCGCCCCGATCCAGAAAGGAAGGCTGCGGCTGTTCACGATCGCCTGCCGAGCAGGCCCTGCGGCCGGACGGCAAGAACGCCGAGCAGCATCGCGAACGAAATGGCCGGCGCCCAGGAGGCGCCGAACATGGTCAGGACAATCGATTCGGCGACGCCGAGGATGATGGCTGCGATCAGCGTGCCGGTAATGCTGCCGAGACCCGCCATGACCACGACGCAGAAGGTCCGCCCGATATAGGCGCGGTCGAGCGTCGGATCGACGGGAGCGACGATAATGAGAAGGGCTCCCGCGATGCCGAGCACGGCCGTCGCAACACCGAACGCCCATTGCTTGATCCGGACCGGGTTGGCGCCCATCAGCCGCAGCGCCTCCTGGTCCTGCGCGACCGCGCGGATCGCGCGTCCCATGAACGTTCGCGACAGGTACAGCGACAACAAGACCGTCAGCGCAGAGGCGACCGCGAACGCGACCAGCAGCCGCAGCGGAATCCGCATATCGCCGATCCGCCAGGCTTTGCCGATATAGGGCGCGGTGACCGAGCGCTGATCCACGCCGAATTGCAGGATGATCAGCACTTCGATGATGAACGCGATGCCAAAGAAGAACGCGATGCCGCGCACGCCGGCGTCGCTGCCGCGCCGCTCGAAGGTCTCGTAATATAGCCGGTAGGCGCCAAGCCCGAAGAAGAAGAGCAGCGGCGTGATCGATAGCCCGGCCAGCAGCGGGTCGATGTCATAGCGATCGTTGAGGAAAAACACGGCGTAGGACGCCAGCACCAGAAAGGCCGGGTGGGCGACGTGAGGAACGTCGAGCAGGCCGAACGAGACTGACAGTCCAAGGCTTACGGCCGCATAGAAGCAGCCGAGCAGCACACCGGTCACCACCGCGCCGAGCAGCAGATCCATTGAAAACAATTGAGGTCCCCCTTGACCCGTTCTTGAGCCGCCGCCTCTCCGGTTGGCCCGCGCGGCGCCAGGTTTACTCCCGCGCGGCCTCAAAGGGACTGACGAGATCGCCAGACTTCAACTTCTCCGGGGACAGGATGACCTGTTTGCCAGGCTTTCGGAACTGGTCGAGGTTCTTGTCCACCACGCCGCGGAACTGCGCCAGCAGCGTCGCGCTTTCCTTGCGCTCACCGTCCGCCGAAAATGCAATCGGGCCGACGATGGTCTGCATCTCGTGTTCGTGCAGATATTTTGCCAGCGCCTTCTGGTCGAGTGAGCCCGTCGCCTTGATCGCTTGCTCGATGAGTTGGCCGCTGGCATAGCCGAACGGCGCCAGATAGTAGCCCAGCGGATCGACTTTGGCTTCCACGGCTCGTTTCGTGTAGGTTTCGAAGAACGCCTTGGTCCCGTCGAAATACATGCCCGGTTCCGGGAGCCAGGTGTTGAAGTTGACGACGCCGTTGAGCAGCGAACCCAAACTCTCCATCACGGAGCCGAATTGCAGGCCAACCATGCCGCCGCCGAAAAGCTTGACGCTGTCCCCGATCCCGATCTCGTTCACGGCGCGCAAAATTCCGGCCGAATCCGGCGGATAGGACGCGACATAGACGATGTCGGGCTTTGCGGCCTGCAGCGCACGGATGATGCTGGAGAATTCCACCGTGTTGGGAGGATAGGCCTGGTCGAAGACAACAGGCATGTTGCGCTTCGTTGCGACTTCCCTCGCGGTCTTCGCCAGATTCTGGGCGAATTCCTGGTCTGCGGTGAGCAGCGCCACGGTCTTGCCGCCGGCCTTCCGGCCGAGATCGAGGAACGCTGCCGCCCAGCTGTCGGCAGGTCCCCACGGAGCGTTGTTGAACCACATGTCGTGGCCAACCTTGCTGTTCACCTGGAACGAGAAGTTTCCGATCAGCACCATGCCGCGCTGCTTGACGAGCGGCATGATCGGCGCCGTCGGCACCGTCGCATAGGGCGCGAACAACAGATCGACCTTGTCGACATCCAGCAGCTTCGAGTAAATCGCCGGGGTCTCGGCGGCGCTCGATTTGTCGTCGTATACGACAAGCTCGACCTTGCGGCCGAGCAGGCCACCCTTGGCGTTGACATCGTCACGCCAGATCTCGATGCCAAGCAGCGAAGCCTTGCCGCCGCCCGCGAGACCGCCGGTTTGCGCCATGCTCATGCCGATCTTGATCGGCGGCTGCTGAGCGCCGACCCTTGACGTCAGCCCGAGCACGCCGACGGATATCGCTCCGCCAAGAAGCGTCCTGCGTTTCATTGATCCTCCCCTGTGTCACGCTTTCGGTTGCCTGCCCGCGTCCGGATTCTTCGTCCGGTTGTCGCGGTGGAAATTTGTTTGCCGCGCTCCTTTGCACGATTGGCACGAACGTTAGGACAAAAGAGAGCCCGGCCACAACACGACTTTGGTGCGTCTTTGAGACTTGACGTCGGTGCGGACAATCCGCAGCGACGCCGGCGCGAACGTCAAATCCTAGCTCGCCGTTGCCGGCTGCTTCAGTATCGCGGAGGGGTCGGCACCGACGCGGCCGCCGGCCTTGTCGGCCGCGGTTTCGCGCGACAGCCGCATATCGAAGCGGATGCTCGGCAGCCCCTTGACGGGACAGCCGGCATCGTTCGGCCTGATGTCGACGGCGAGGTCGCCCGAAGAGCCGAACACGACGTCATCCGCAAGATGCGGATCGTCGCGCAGGTAAAGGGCCGTCACCAGCTCGCGATAGCCGGGAGCGCCGACCAGGAAGTGAATATGGGCCGGCCTCATGCCATGTCGCGCCTGCGCCCGGACCATGTCGCCCACCGGGCCATCCATCGGGATCGAGTATCCGATCGGCTTGACCGTGCGCACCACATAGAGGCCGTCGGCATCGGTGGTGAACACGCCGCGATAGTCGATTGACGCGGCGCTTTCCTGAATGTCGTAGAGACCATCGGCGCCGGTCTGCCAGATCGAAACGGTTGCACCGCCGAGCGGTTTGCCACCGACATCGGTCACGCGGCCGTAGAGCACGCACTCGCTGCCGGGCTTCACGGTGCCGGCGATCTGGCTGCCCGCCGCCAGTCTTGGCGAGGCCTCGCGGTAGAACGGGCCGAGCAAGCTGGTATGGGTGCCCTCTTCCATGGCCGTGGAGTCGTGCAGGCCGTTGACCAGGGCCGACAGGCCAAGGGTGTCCGAAAGCAGAATGAACTCCTGCCGCGCAGGCGTGCAAATCTTGCCGACCGCGGTCATGAATGCGATGCCCTTGATCCATTCCGCAGGGGTCAGGTTCACTTCCCTGGCGAAGGCGTGCAAGTGCCTAACCGCGGCGGCCATCACCTCCCTCATGCGCGGGTCCGGCGTCGACGCCATCTGGTCAAGCACCGCATCCGTAATCGTTTCCGGCGTCAGCTCCTGCATACGTCCCTCCCCTTTGGTCTAACGGCTATGACCGTTTTCCCCAGCCTAACGCCCTCCGGGCACGACCGCCAGACGAATAAGCGCGCGAATAAGCGCACCAAATGGCGCGCCCGGCCGCGTGAGGAGTTCCGAGCCGGCTGCCAAATCCCGCTTGTTGATTGGCCTTGTCGCCGTTCGATTCCGGGCCAGGGCACTATTGCTGCGCAATGCTGCCTGGTCCGGCCGGCTGCTAATCCATCATCAGGACTGCCGGATTCGCGGCCGCCCTCGGGACGATTGGCGGGCTCGCGATGGTGCGCTCGTGGCGGCGCGCTTCGTAGAATTCAAGCACGCGTCTTGCCGTCCGGGTTTCAAGCCGCTCGAAGTTTTCGCGCGTTTTGGCAAGATCGGCCTTCGACATCCTGCGGTCCGCAGCCGTCATCAGCAAGAGAGCACTCACCGTTGCCCAGGAGCAGCCGGCGGCTCTTGCGATGACTTGCACCACGCCGGGATTCTCATTGAGTACCGCCCGCTCAACCATCTCGATGGGACAGCGTGCGAGAACCGACAAAGCTATCACCGTCTGTTCAAAATTTTGCGCGCGAGCGGCCGCATGAACATTGGCTTCCCCGAGTTCCTTCCAGTATTTGAGCCGCTTTACCCTTCTCCTTGCTTTGGTGTGGTCCGGAGACTTGTTGCGGACTTCCAGATTTATGTCGTCGATCACCTCTGTCACCGCGTCCTGCACGACATCGCCAAAATGCGGATTTGCCGCGACGATCTTGCTGCGCACCGAAGCAGAGGCCGTCTCAAGAAGCTTCAGGAAGTGATGCCGAGGAATGTCACGCCGCGTTCCGACATGTAGCGCCAGCCGGGCATCATCGCCGGCTCGCACCACCAGCTCTCGGAAGCTGCCATCCGAAATGCGGGCACCGGCATTCTTCGCAACGGTATGAACGACGACAGGCTCCCCGCGCTCGATGAGTATTTCGGTGATTGCTTCACTGATGGCTCGACGTTGCGCGATGGCGTGAAGATGACCCTGACTCCGGGTAGTTGCGTTGGCAACAAGATCGGACTCGCTAAGTGCCGTCGACTGGCTGAGCACCGGAGCCGCAACGGCGACGGCGTCATCGAAGGCAAATGCCCGAACCAGCGTCGCCGGCGCCTGCGGGTCGGTTGCGAGATGCCGCGCGAGCCTGACCCGGGTTTTCAGCTCGATCACGGCAACAAGGGTTTTGAACACTTCGTCGAACAGCTCGATCTGCCGATCCGAATAGCGAGCGGACCCGGCGACGAACAGATCGGTGATGCGTGTAAGTGCGCGCAACTGCCTTTTCGTAAGTCCGGATACCGTTGTGTCCTGAATTTCGTTGATCAGAGAGGAGAACTTCATCATGGCCATCATCTCGTCAGACATTTTTCGCGTTTTGGGATGGGAGGATCAAGAGAGTGACGGTCACGTGCTACCGGCCATGCATGAAAATAGCTGGCTTCAGTCGCCTCATAGATAATTCAAATTGTCACAACTTGTGAAACACCTTCAGATTGTTCCGACGGCTTTTTCCACGTCGTCCCGCTTCCTGCAAAGGGCGCTGTCTCGACCCAGCCAATCGCGCGTCATTTCCGCGGCTGTCCTGCCACGCTGCTGTCGCCTCGCCGATCGCGGTCACGCCTGCTTGAAGCATGAGCCGCTTTTCAAACAGCTAATTTAATGGTGATGGCGAAATGCATTCCCATGTCAGCAGCGCAAGAGAGCAACAGCCGTCGTTCGAGCGTGAGACATCGTTGATAACGAACGCTGCACGCTCCCTTCACCCGGAAAAAAGGAGAATGTGTCTTGATGAACCTCAGATTGATCGGGATAGCCGCGCTTTCGTTGATGCTGGCTACAGGCTTCGGGAATTTGATGATTTCACCCATTTGATCTCCTGGGAGGGTAACGACAGGCAAAAATAGATGCGAATGTCGTGCCAGCCCCAGCGGGATTTTT
>VFSW01011587.1_pt1 | contig 12374 bp, 19 predicted proteins | sample 5358111 | NCBI WGS metagenome assembly VFSW01 (sample SAMN11554181, study PRJNA540505) | mine drainage metagenome | isolation source: sediment from site ElyBrook_90M | place: USA: Ely Copper Mine, Vershire, VT | collected 2017
GGGAGCTTAATCAAGAGGCGTTCAGCGTCTGCGCGAGCGCGGCCATCCAGGAGCTTAAGGACCCGCTTAACGGCTGCGGTATCGAATGTGAGAAACGCAACGGACATTGGGAGTACAAACTGATCTACTGCCCGGAGCGTCTCCGGGAGTTTATGGAGGGGAAATGAAAAAACTGACCGCATTGGAAAGCAAGCGAGACGCTATTGAAGGACAAATATATGCCCGCGCAAAGGAACTTTTTCCAGAGGGAAGAATGGTCCACGTCCTTCTGGGAGGTAACTGGGTAACTGGATCGGTCCTGGATGTTGGCATGTGGAGCGGTCGTATACGCATCAGAATAAGGAATGTTTACACTGATAAAATTAGGGAGTTTAACCCTTTATCTAACGAGTGGAATTAATGCCTGATATCTCCCCCACTCAAATCAAGCTCATCCACATCGGCAACTCGTCCTGCAAAATCTCTGCTGAGGAGCACATGGCGCACTGCATCGAGTTCGGGGCAGGCCTGGACGAGTGGACGGCCTCTTCCAAACATCTTAACTACGACCAGGCCTCCAGGCTGATAGACCATTTAAAGGCCGCGCATGGATTTGAGATCAAGGCGCGGAAGGATTCCGGACGAGCCGAAATGACAAAAAGACCAAAAGGAATTACCGGCCTTCCCACGCCTGGGCAGGTTAAATACCTAGATGCCCTGGGCTCAAAAGTCTCCTGGCGCGTGCCGGATGGGTTTGAGAGGCTGTGCACGAAGATCATAAAGAAGCGCAGGCCCACAACCAGCCGTGAGGCGGCCAGGATGATCGAGTGTTTAAAGGGGATGCTGAGCCTGAAGGCGCAGAAGGATTCCGGACAAGCCGGAATGACAAAAAAAGAGGAGGCACCGTTTTAGATGAAAGTCCGGATAGTGCTCAATAAGAAGACTGGCCGAAAATATTTTTTAAATGGCAGGTGCAGCATTGCGAAAGTCACTGTCTATGAGCGCATGGCGCGATATAGCGTTGTAGATGGGGGCGTCATATCCATGCATCCTGATGGGCATAAGGTGTTCTTGGCTGAGTTTGTGGACGTTTGCGAGCCGGTCGAGCTGACGGAAGAGCTGATAAAGGAGATAAACGCGCAATGATCTGCACTACAATCAAAGCCGTTCACCTGAACGCCATCGAGGCTGGTCTAAAGCCGTTTGAATACCGAGCCTACAACGAGTACTGGCGGAAGCGCATCGAGGGAAAACTCCACGGGGCAATAATCTTTATTTCAGGACCGAGGATAAAGGGTTTTAAGGTCAAAACGATATCTGTCGTGAAAACTCCCGCTAAGCACCGGGAATTGCTCGGCACGGACAAATGTTTTGCAATCGAACTGGGGGGGGCTTTAAATGGCCTCGCCCGATGAGGTTGTTTGAATGAGCGACGATAACCTCATAGGTCGCCTCCCTGAAACCCTGCGCGAGATTGCGGAGATGTGCGGCCTGGAAAACGCACTGAAGATCTCCAAGAAATTCGGCGGTACGCGGCCTTATATTCCGAAGCTCGATGACATCATGCGCGAGATCAGGGACGCGCGGATCCGAGAGGAGTACGATTCAGGAAAATACACTATCGACCGCCTGGCGCAGAAGCATGGTTTGTGTATCAGAACTATTTCGTATATATTAGGCGAGGAGCCCAACGAGGCCCCGCCCACGCTCCCCCTTTCTTTCTAAAAGCAAAATATAATCTGCAACGTTGCACGTTTCTAACTGCATTACCACCCACGTAAAATCCATGCATGCAGAGTGTCGCCGCAGCTCTAAATAATTTTAAACTGGCTTCATTTTCTTTCCTCCCCCACATAGAGGGGCGCGGTCTTGCGGCGGCTGCGTCCCTCAACTTTTTCAGGAGGTCTATATGAGCAGAGATCCTAATGATTTATGTCCAGCCGTCCGCCTTCGCCTGGAACGCCTTCAGGCGGCAGCGGCTCATCATAACATCGGTTTTTCGGTCGTCTATACGCTCCGGACGGAAGCCGAGCAGCTTGCGTTGTTCGCCCAGGGGCGCAAGGTCCTGGATGAGGTGAACCGGCTCCGGCATGATGCGGGCCTGGCACCGATAACGGCAGAACAGAATAAACGCCCCGTGACGTGGGTGCTCACATCGATGCATATGTTCGGTTGCGCCTTCGATGTGGTCATCATCAAAAGCGGCGCGATGATCTGGACAGACTGCCCGGAATATGGGGCCCTCGGGCTCCTGGGTGAAGACCTCGGCTTGCGCTGGGGCGGCACATTCCGGAGCCGGGACCTCGGGCACTTCGAATATCGCGGCGGCCTGAGCATGGCGGAACTCCAGGCGGGTAAGAGGCCAACGGTTTAAATGAACGGAATACCACACAACACACTGCGAGAGGGTTGCCGGGTCGTTATTACGAGGCACGGTCAGCGCGAGGTAATGTCAGGAGCCGGGGATAGCGAAAGGACCGGTTCTGCGGGCAAGACAATTCTGCGCACGCGCGCATACCCAAAAACTCAGAGGGCCGGGGCAGCCCAAGTCAGTCCCCTGGCCCTCTAACAATGAACATCTGGGAGGAAATAAGGCTGTATCGGGCAGCTAAACAAGTCGAAAACGCGACAAAGGAGGTGGACATGAATCAGGTAAAAGCGGGGCTGAAGACCTCGGAATTCTGGCTGGCCATTTTAACGGGCATAATCCCTGTGCTTAATCAGTACCTTGGGCTCCATATCCCGGTGGGGGCAGTTATGACAGTGGGCGGCGTGGCAATCACGTACATCCTTAACCGGATGCACCTCAAGGCAACGGCCATCAAGGCCGCAGCGGTGGCCGGAAAATAGTGCGGAGCGATTGGGACAGCCTGCAGGAACAATTGCAGGCCGCGCGGGGAATGAAGCGGATCGTCATCACCGGGCGCATTCCCCTGGTAAAAATCAAAAGCACTTTGAAAGCACTCTTCAAATTCATAAAAAGAGGTGGAATATGAAAAGTTTTGTTTCGTCATTGCGAGTGAAACGCGGCAATCTCGTCGGGCCTTTTATGTTGATGCTGTTGCTTTCGGCCATCATCCTTATGGTCGCGATAGCGGTCCCCGCTTTTGCGGCGGATACGACGGCCGGAGCAAGCAGCGCCCCTACAACGAATGACATCGCCTCATCGATCAGTAACTACGTCCAGCACAACACCAACGCGGAGAGCACCCTGGGCGTGGTCTTTGGCGGCGGCGCTCCGAAGCTCGGGATTGGCGTTTTCGTGGGCATCTACAATTCGCCGAAAGGCCAGGTTCAGGTGGGAGTTAAATACACCGCTGTTTTGAGCGCTACACAGGAAAATCTGCTAGGCCTCGGCACCAAAGCGAAGATACTTCGCTTTCTGCCCGGCAACACCCCTCCTTACCTTGGATTGATAGACCCTTCGCTTTACGCCACCGGCGAGAACGACCTTGGCCTCATCTTTAAAAGATGGCGGTTCGAGGCGGGCGTGTCGATCATTAATCTGAAGTTTAGCTCCGTGCTGGGGCTGTAAATGCTCGGTCTTCCTCCTCAGATAATCCAGGCCCTCATCAACGCCGGTGGGGGCCTGCTGATCGCCCTGGTAATCCTGGTGGGGCTTTACCGGCTGGCCGATAAGCACGGCACGCAGTTCATCAAGGCCCAGCAGGACCAGGCGGAGGCCATGGGCAAGCAGGCCCAGAGCATGGAGGACATGAAGACCTCGATAAAAGACTTTATCGGGCGGGACAATTCGGAGCACAGGGAAATACTGATTCTGCAGAAAATGACGATCGACAAACTGAGCGGATTGGAGGACAGGCTGAATAATGGACGCTAAAAAAGAAAAATACCGGCGCATTCGCGGCGCAATCCTTAAGCTGCTGGCCTACGAGCATCCCCGGCCTGTGGACTCGAAGGTCGTCCACATCCTCCTGGATGACCTGAAGTACTCCATCACTGAAGAAGAGTGCGAAAGCCATATCTGTTACCTGGCCGAAAAAGGACTCCTTAACCGCGAGATGCGCAAGACCGGGTCAGTCCGCCTGGAGATGGTCACTATTTCACCGAGGGGGCTTGACGTGCTGGATAACTTCGTCGAAGAGCCCGGCGTGGATACGAGGTTTTAGCGATGGACACGAAGGGCAAGGCGGTCCGCGAAAACATAGAGATGGCCTACGGCATTTACCGCATGATGGGCGGGAATGTGTCAAAGACCCTCATCGAGCTGGAAAAGCGCGGGCTAAAACTTTCGCGGCCATCGATGGACCACTGGGTAAAGGAGTACCGCTTTAAGGAACGCATGACGAACGCGGACGCCGAGCAGCAAAAGGCGGCGGACTGTCAACTCTCATTTGAACAGAAGATGATGCAAAAGCTGGTCGCCCAGGTCGAAAAATACGAGACATATCTGGAGACAACGCCCGGCATCGATAACCAGGCCACGTATGCGTATACGAATCTGCTGAAGGTCGTCGTGGAACTTAGCAGAAAGCTCAAACTCAAGGAAGAAAAAGACCCAGCCGCGCTCAGGGCAGCGGCGGATGAAATACTGGAGACCGAGTATGGCATTAAGAGATAAAGCCGATTCCGGACAAACCGGAATGACAACAAAAACTAATCCTCGCGCGATTTTATTGCCTTATCAGCGGCGCTGGCTGAACGATAAGTCGCAAAAAAAGATATGGCTTGCCGCCAGGCAGATAGGCAAATCCTTCGCGCTCTCGATGGAGGCGGTCGTGGAGGGGCTGGAGGCCCGCTGTAATAACATGATCCTCTCAAGTTCGGAGCGGCAGAGCAAAGAGGTCATGCAAAAGGTCTTCTCGCACCTGCGGTACCTGAAGGTCCGGAGCGAGGACGTGATAAAGGCCGAACGCGAATCCCGCGAGGAAGTGGAGCTGCCAAACGGCTCCAGGATAATTTCGCTTCCGGCAAACCCGGACACCGTGCGCGGCTTTTCCGGCAACGTCTTCCTGGACGAGTTTGCCTTTCACCGGGACTCAAACGAGATATGGAAATCCATGTTCCCCGCTATCACCAGGGGCAAGCGCATCCGTGTGTCCTCCACGGCAAACGGCAGAAGCAATATGTTCTACCGCCTGTGGACGGACAGCGACTTTTCAAAACACGAGACCAGCATCCATCAGGCCAAGGCCCAGGGATTGGATGTGGACATAGAGTCCCTTCGCGCCGGGATCGCTGACCCCGACTCCTGGGCCCAGGAATACGAGTGCCAGTTCCTGGATGAGACCACGGCTTTCATCACGTATGAGATGATCCAGGCCTGCGAGGATGAAGGGGCGACGAGAGAAATTAATGTAGGGGCGGCTTTTAAAGCCGCCCTGAATGCAGGTGCGGATTCCGGCGAAAGGGCAGGTTTGAAACCTGCCCTTACGAACCCCGGCGATTTCTACCTTGGCATGGACATTGGCCGCAAAGGCGATCTGACCATTTTCTGGCTGTGGGAAAAAGTCGGCGATGTCTTCTGGACCCGCATGGTCAAGGAGATGAAAAACACGCCGTTTGCCGTGCAGCGGGATTTTTTGTATGGGTTATTGGAGGCGAAGAACGATTCCGGACAAGCCGGAATGACAACAATAAATATAAGGCGTTGCTGCATAGACTCAACCGGCCTGGGCGCACAGCTTGCCGAGGAGGCGGTCCAGAAATTCGGGCCGGTCGTCGAGGCAGTCACCTTTACGCAAAAGGTCAAAGAGGACCTGGCCGTCACCATCCGCAGGAAGTTCGAGGACCGGCAGGTGCGTATCCCGGCGGACAGGGACATCCGGGAAGATTTTCACTCGGTTAAAAAGTTTACGACATCTGCGGGCAATATCCGGTTCGACGCGGAACGCACGGAGCTTGGCCACGCGGACCGCTTCTGGGCCGCGGCCCTGGGCACGCACGCGGGGACAGGCCCGGCGCCGGTAATCGAATTCGAGACCCCGGAAAATTCCAGGAGGGATTTTACCGGCTTGAGGGGATTTATGGGCAGCGGGAGGGTGAGTGGATGGTAAAGGGACGGTTTAGCCAAATGCCCCAGGATGGGGTTAGCGGGAAAAACGGCTATGTGGGCACGTCTTTCATCCGGGTAAACGCGGGTAAACGGTTTACCCAAAGCCACAGGGGGATGTAATGGCCTTTAAGGACGATCCAAAAACGCAAAAACCGGAAATAACCACCGAGGCCAACCAGGCGGCCATCATCGATGACGCCATCCAGGAGCCAAAACCGTCCCCGGATTCGGACAAAAGGCCGGTCGTCAATGTCGAGGTCGCCTCGCAGATCAGCGACCCCTTCTGGGCGTACTACACCGGGAAAATTCTTCTTAACCCGGATAAGACCCTCCGGACCGAGGGCCTGCAGAACACGGAGCTTTACGAGGACCTCCTCAGGGACGCCCTTGTGCGCTCCAATTTACAGACCCGCCGTCTGGCCGTCATCGGCAAGGAATGGGATGTAGTGCCAGCCTCCGAAAAGCGCGCGGACCAGAAGGTGGCGGACTTCGTGACGGACGTGTTTCAGAATTTCAATTTTGACGCCGCCCGTTATGCGCTTCTTCAAGGCATCCTCACCGGCTTCAAGGTCTCCGAGATCATGTGGGAATATTCGGAAGGCGACGTCTGGGTGAAAGAGATGATAGCCAAGCCCACGCGCCGCTGGTCCTTCGGCCTCAAACGCGAGTTGAGAATGCTCACCCGCGCCAACACGTTCGAGGGCACGCCGGTACCGGACCGCAAATTCCAGGTATTCCGGTACATGAGCGACAACGGCAGCCCCTACGGAGACGGCCTGGGCTCCGCGCTTTACTGGCTGGTGTGGTTCAAGAAAAACGCACTCAAGTTCTGGATGATCTTCAGTGAGAAATTCGGGTCCCCGACGGTTGTGGGCAAATATCCGCCCGGCACGACTTCCGATCAGCAGGACGCGCTCCTTTCCGCGCTTGCCGCCATACAGCAGGAAAGCGCCATTAAAATGCCCGAAAGCATGCAGGTCAGTCTCCTCGAGGCGCAGCGGTCCGGCAGCATGAACAATTACGAGATGCTGCTGTCGTTTATTAACCAGGAGATCACGACTCTCATCCTGGGCCAGACGCTGACCACCTCGTCCGGCCACAGCGGACGCTCCGGATCGGGCGGCCAGGCGGCGGCCCAGACGCATGAGGAAGTCCGCGAGGATTACCTGAAGGCGGATGCGGACCTGCTTTCTGACGCGCTCAACGGCCAGCTCATCCGCTGGATCGTGGACTATAACTTCCACGGCGTGAGGAAGTATCCGAAACTCTGGATCCGCGTGCAGCAGGAAAAAGACCTTAAACCTCTGGCCGACCGCGACGCGGTCATACAGGAAATGGGCCTGAAGATCCCGGCCTCCTACCTCTATGAGACCTACGGCATCCCGCAGCCCGAAGAGGGAGACGAGATACTGACGCCGCTGGCTCCCGGCCAGGGCGCGGCCCCCAGCGGAGTGAAAGCCTCAACCGGCGGCGGCAATTCCGCTTTTAGTGAGCGTAAGGGTAAATGCCTCTGCGGCCATCATCATGAGTTCGCGGGGCGTAGCAACCCCTCGCAGGAATGGGTAGATCAGTATATCGAGCGCATCCTCCCGTTCCTGATGCAGCTCCAGGAGAACGCGGCGGCTTCAGTGGCCGGATGGCTCCAAACGCTGTCCAAGCCGCCTACTCAGGCAGAGTTCATCTCTGAAATAAAGGCGATAACCGGCGATCAGTTTGCAAAGCTGAATACAGATGCCGTCGCTCCTATCGTGGAGGACATGTTTAAGTGGTATAAGCAGACGGACCTCCTTTCGCCTAATATCGAGATCGCCTTTGGGGGCGCTGATCTGCGGAGCGTGGATTTTCTCTCTAACCTCGATCATTTTTATCTTTCTTCATTTATTAAAAACCCGCAGGCGAATGCGGAGTTGACGGATTTTCTTAAAAAGCAATACCTGGAAAACGGGGACGGCATCTTTGGCCGAGGCTCCGCATGGGGCATCCAGGAATTCCAGGATCAATTGCGGCAGAACTTTATAAAGATGTCAAAAGGTGAAATTCAGAGGATAGTGGATACGGGGGTGCAGCGCATACGCAACTGGGCGCATGTCCACCAGCTCCATGACGCGGAAATCAAAAAACTTCAGATCATCGAGCCGGGCAGTCTTCATCAGCCGCCTTGTGATTATTGCGAGGCCTGGAACGGGCAAATAGTTGATGTGTCTACCGCGTATGACGAGATGATGAAACAGTCAAAAATGAGCCCCAGGCAATACAGCGAGTATCTTCGCCATCCGTCCAATGCGCCCACACTGGAAAACGTAGAGGCGCACGTTGAGCAGGGGAAAATACCGCCCGGACATCCCTTCTGTCACGGCTATGTGACGATCGCCCTATGATACCGCAGGTATATATAACATTCACTCCGCCGCTGGACAGCCTGATCGCGCAGATAAGAGGGGCTATCCGGGGCTCGATTAAATATGCCATGGTGAGCACCGTCGAAACGGGAGAAAAAATACTCAGGGAAGAAGAGCCGATAAAGACGAGCAACATGGTGAACTCCACTGAAAGCCATGTTATAGGGGATGTGGACGGCGTAATAAAGGTCACGGCTCCCTATTCAATATACGTCAATGACGGCACAGGCATATTCCACACGCCGGACCCGCGCCAGCCATACGTTATTAAAGCCAGTAATATGAAGGCCCTTTGCTGGCCGGGGGCAAAACATCCAGTCAAGCTCGTTCATCGGCAGGGCAACAAGCCTAATCCCTTCGTGGATCGCATGCTGGCCAGGTGGCAGCCACAAACGATTTTTGAACAAAAAATATCTGAATATTTGAGATCAAAAGGAGATTGACCATGCAGATAGCGGTTTTTAAGACTGGCAGGCATACGGACTCAAAGGGCAATGAGAGGATCTGGACGGAAGCGGACCTGGACAGGATCGCGGCCGCATATGATCCCAAATCCCACGAGGCCCCTGTCGTCATCGGGCATCCCAAAGACAACGCGCCGGCTTACGGATGGGTGGAAGGCCTCAAGCGGACCGGAGACACGCTCTGGGCGCAGATAAAGCCCACTGTGGCCGAGTTTGCGGACTGGCTGAAGGCGGGACTTTTCAAAAAGCGTTCGATCTCGCTCTACCCGGATATGACGCTCCGGCATGTGGGTTTCCTGGGCGCGATGCCGCCCGCCGTGAAGGGACTGCCGGATTACGCGTTCAATGATCCGGAGACGGCGGTCATTGAATTTGAGGAGGGGGAAGGATTCCGGACAAGCCGGAATGACAACAAAGACTTTACGGAAGCGGATAAAGCCGCGCAGGAATCGAGGATCAAAAAACATCAGATCGGCGTCAAAGAGGGCGGAAACGTGACCAAGCCCTCCAAATATAAGGACGTGCCGGATGATGAGTTCGGGGATCCGGTGAACTACCGCTATCCGCTCGACGAGGACCATATACACGCGGCCCTGGCCTACTGGGCAAAACCAAAGGACCGCGAGCAATATTCCAAAGAGGAGGTGACAAAAATAACGGGCCGCATCCTCGCCGCGGCCAAAAAGCACGGTGTGGATGTGGATAAGGACAAATTCAAATTCAGCGAAAGGAGCGTAAATATGAGTTTTTTGGAAGAGCTTAAAAGTTTCCTGAAGGGAAAGGGCGTCAATGTCGATGACGGCCCCGGCTCTTTCAGCGAGGCAGACGTAAAGGCCGCTGTGGCAACCGCGGTGGAAAAGGCAAGGGTGGATCTCGATGCCGACTTCGCGGAAAAGGAAACGGCCCTGAAGGCGAAAGAGGCCGTGTTAGCCACGCGGGCCGCAGACGCCAGGAAAAAGGAGATAGCGGATTTCTGCGAGGTCCTGAAAACGAAAGGCATCCTCACGCCGGCCATGGAAAAGCTTGGCATGGGCGTGACCAACTTTATGCAGGCGATTGCGGGGATCGAGACGTCGTATGAGTTCGCGGAGGCGGACGACAAGGGCGTGAAGGTAAAACAGACGCCGCTGGAGTTCATGCAGGCGTTCCTGGGTAACCTTCCAAAGGCCATCGAATTTAAGGAAGTGGCCAAGGACGAGGACGATCCCGGCGGCGGCGATATGGACGCGAAACGCGAAGGCGCCATAAAGAAGCACATGGACGACAACAAGATGGGCTACAAGGAAGCCATGCTTGCCGTATCGAAAAAACGCCCGGAGCTTTTCGGGCGGGAAAAATAAAAATTCCCTCACCCTGACCCTCTCCCACGGGGCGAGGGAAGTTCCCCCTCGCCTTACGGGAGAGGGGCCAGGGGTGAGGGTGACGAAAAAAAGAAAGGAGAAAACAACTCATGAGCATGAGGGCAACATCAGGAATTTCAAAGGCGGCAAAGTGTACTGCGGCGATATCGACCGCCTTCACCTTTGCCACGCCTGGCGCGGATGACGATACTTTTTCAGTCGCTTCCGCATCCACAAACCCATTAATAGGCGTCTTTCAGACCACAACGGTTAATGCCGGCGACAGCGCGGAGGTAATGGTCTCCGGGATAAGCAACATCGTCCTGGGCGGCACTGTAACAAGAGGGCAGTTGGTCACGAGCAACGCAAGCGGCGAGGCTGTCGCGGTGGCCAGTTATCCTCCGGGCGCGGGCGTCTGGACGGCGGGCGTCGCGCTTGAAAGCGGCGTCTCCGGAGATATCATCGCCATCCTGCTGGCTCCGGATTTTCTCGAACCCCTTGCGGCTGGCTCCATCACCCGGCCCATGGTGGCCACTGGGGCGATAGTCGCCCTCGCGGATGCGGCGGCCACGCTCACGGCGGCGCAGCTTGAGAGCAGCGGCATCTTCGACATCACGCCTACTGCCGCCAGGATCCTCACCACGGACACTGCGGCAAACCTCGTAGCAGGCATGAGCGGCGTCCAGGTTGGAACGACGTTTGAGTTCACCATAGCGTGCCTCGCAGCCTATGCCGTTACGCTTGCGGCCGACACGGGTGTGACGCTTGTAGGCAATGCGGTAGCGAATAACGCATCGGCGTCTTTCAGGGCGATTTTCACCAATGTGACTGCGGGCTCAGAGGCCGTCACGATAGTAAGGATGTAGGGGCAGAGCGCCCATCTTTTAAACCAAGAAAGGAGATTTTGAAATATGCCACCTGTCGGACAGTTACATATTGACCAGGCACTGACCAACCTCTCAGTGCGCTATCAGAACCAGGCGATGATATGGCAGAACATACTGCCGATCATCCCCGTAAACAAGAGGTCGGATAAATACTTCGTCTACAACAAGGCGGACAGTTTCACCCTGGCGGATGACACCATTTTCCCAAAATCCATGCCCAATGAAATGGATTGGGGCACATCCACCGGGAATTACTCCGTCAAGGACCACGCCTTCGGCGACTGGCTTCCGGAGGAAGTCATCGAGAACGCTGACGTCCCCATGCAGCCGGAGGTAGACACGAACGACTTTCTTAACCTGCTGTTGGATATCGCACAGGAAAACAGGGTGGCCAGCATAGTGTTTTCCTCATCCAATTATGCCTCTGGCAATACCACGACGCTTTCTGGGTCCGCGCAGTGGAGCGGTGCCAGCTCCACGCCTATCTCTGACATTCAGAACGCCATCGAGAGCTGCTACGGGCCTAACGGCAGGGCAAACACGCTGGTCTTCGGCATAGACACCTGGAAGGCCCTCCGGAGCAACCCCCAGATCCTCGATGCCGTGAAAGCGGCAACCAGGCTCCAGAGCAGCAATGGCGGCCTGGCCAGCAGGGACGAGGTTGCGACGTTGTTCGAGGTGGAACAGATACTCGTTGGGAGATCGCGTTACAACACGGCCAAGCAGGGGCAGACGGCCAGCTTCGCCAGACTGTGGGGCAAGCATGCGGCGGCGCTCTATGTGGAGAAAACCCCCGGCATCAGGAGCATAACCTTCGGGGCCACCTTCTGCGAGACCAGGCGGCAGACCCAGCGTGACTTCGACGTTAAGAGGGGCATAAAAGGCGCGCACTACCTGAAAGTAGTGTGGAACTCGGCCGAGGTCGTCATCGCCAACGACTGCGGCTATTTCATCGAGAACGCGACGGCGTAATCATTTTCCTGACATCAGGAAAATGATCGAAAGAACAGGGGCGGGTTTGAAACCCGCCCCTACAAAAAAAGGAGGCATCATGGCTGACACAAAAAAATACACGGTCCACAACACGACCATAAAGCACGGACGCGGCAAGGAAGTGAAGGAATATGCCCACGGGGAAGAGATAGAGCTTACCGACGAGGAAGCCGCCCCGATCAAACATCATTTAAAAGAGGTTGCCCCTCACCCCGGCCCTCTCCCAAAGGGCGAGGGAGCAAAAAAGAGCAAATGACACGGCTAACGGGAACATTCCCCTCGCCTTATGGGAGAGG
>VFSW01011588.1_pt1 | contig 12374 bp, 14 predicted proteins | sample 5358111 | NCBI WGS metagenome assembly VFSW01 (sample SAMN11554181, study PRJNA540505) | mine drainage metagenome | isolation source: sediment from site ElyBrook_90M | place: USA: Ely Copper Mine, Vershire, VT | collected 2017
GGCGATCCCTCGACATTGCGAGCGCCTCGCCCGCCAAGTCGAGCACGGTCAGGTCGGTGTAGCCGGCCGCGAGCAGATGATCGACCAGCGTCGAGGCGCCGCCGCCGACGTCGATCAGCGGGGCCGCGCGCGCGACCGCGCTGTCGGCGATGAGCGCGAGCGACACCGTGGGCCGCGCCTGGTACCAGCTCACGGCGTCGACCGCCTTGCTCTGGTAGACGTGACGCCAGTGCTCGCAGGGCTCGGTCATGTCGTTGCTCCCGGTCCCGCCGGCGCCTGCCGGATCAGCCGGGCATCCATCGACCAGGGCCCGGCGCCCTCGATCAGCAGATAAAGGGCGCCGAGCAGCATGCAGAAGTCGGTGCGCGCCTCGTGGGCCGCGCTCCAGAAGCCGTAGCGCGCGAGGGTCGCGACGTGGAATATCCACAGGTCGTGGCCCGCCAGCATGGGCAGCTTGGTCGAGACGATGGCGACCAGCATGATGACGATCAGCGGGATCGCGGCGAGCCGGGTCGCGAGCCCCAGGACGATCAGCAGCCCGCAGGCGAACTCGACCACGCCGACGAAGGGCCCGAGGACCTCGGGCCAGGGCAGGCCGATCTTCGCGAACCGGCCGGCGCCCAAGATGGCCGGGAACAGGAGCTTTTGCAGGCCCTCGGGGACGAAGACCACCAGGCCGACCATCAGCCGGATCAGCAGGGTGGCGGATCCGGAATTCGTCCCCAGCCAGCGCGTGCGGGTCACGGTTCAGGCCTCCAGCGGGGTGTCGTGGAACAGCTCGCCGAACAATTCGCGGACCTTGCGCTTGGCGCCGGTGAGCGCGCGGCGGCCGCGCGCCGTGATGCGGTACATGCGCCGCCCCACCTTGCCGGCGCGCGCCCGGCTGGAGGCGAGGTAGCCCTTCTTCTCCAGGCCGTGCAGGATGGGGTAGAGCGTGCCCGGGCTCAGCTCGTAGCCGTGGTGGGCCAGCTCATCCATCATCTCCTGGCCGTACAGGGGCGCCTCGGCCGCGTGATGCAGCACGTGCAGGCGAATCAGGCCCGCGTACAGATCCCGATCGTCCATCGGCGGCTCCGGCGACTGCGCCATTATCGAATTTCGATAACGTACTACGATGAGCGAGGGGCCGCAAGCGCGGCGCCCGGGCGCGCCCGGGCGGGGGCTCACATCGAGCGCAAATCGACCCGCTTTTCCAGCTCCGCCGCCCGTTCGCGCCGCTCGCCGTAGCGATCGACCAGGTAGGGCGCGAGGTCGCGCGTGAGCAGCGTGAACTTCACGAGCTCCTCGGTCACGTCGACCAGGCGCTCGTAGTAGGCGGAGGCGCGCATGCGGCCGGCCTCATCGAACTCCTGGTGCGCCTTGGCCACCGAGGATTGATTGGGAATGGTGAGCATGCGCATCCAGCGCCCGAGAATGCGCAGCTGATTGACCGCGTTGTACGACTGGGAGCCGCCGGATACCTGCATCACGGCGAGCGTCTTGCCCTGGGTCGGCCGCACGGCGCCCACGCTCAAGGGGATCCAGTCGATCTGCGCCTTCATGATCCCGGTCATGGCGCCGTGCCGCTCGGGCGAGCACCAGAGCATGCCCTCCGACCAGGCGGCGAGCGCGCGCAGCTCCTGAACCTTCGGATGGCTGTCGGGCTCGGCATCGGGCAGCGGCAGGCCGCGCGGGTCGAACACGCGGGTCTCGGCGCCCATGACCTGCAGCAGCCGTTCGGCCTCGAGGGTGAGGAACTTGCTGTAGGAGCGTGCGCGCAGCGAGCCGTACAGCAGCAGGAGCCGCGGCGGATGCGTGCTCGAGGCGGCGCGCGCGAGCTCGGCCGGGACCGGCCGGCGGAATGCGGCCGGATCGAGGTTCGGCAGGTCGGGAAACGGGGGCGACGCGCTCATGCGTGTGCCCCCGGGGCATGGCCCCGCTCATACCAGCCCTGGGTGCGATTGACGATGCGCACCACGAGCAGCATCACGGGCACTTCGACGAGCACGCCGACCACGGTGGCGAGCGCCGCTCCCGAGTGAAATCCGAACAGGCTGATGGCCGCCGCCACGGCGAGCTCGAAGAAGTTCGAGGCGCCGATGAGCGCCGAGGGGCAGGCGACGCGGTGCGACTCGCCGACCGCGCGATTCAGGCCGTAGGCGAGCGCGGCGTTCAGCAGCACCTGCACCAGGATGGGCACGGCGAGCAGTGCGATGATGCGCGGCTGCTCGATGAGGGCCTCGCCCTGGAAGGCGAACAGCAGCACGAGGGTGAGGAGCAGCGCGCCGATCGACCACGGCCCCGAGCGCGCGAGCGCCGCGTCGAGGGCCCCGCCGCCGCGGCGCACGAGCGCGCGCCGCAGGCCCTGCGCGAGCAGCAGCGGCACCAGGATGTACAGCACCACCGAGGTCACGAGCGTGGTCCACGGCACGGTGATGGCGGAGAGGCCGAGCAGCAACCCAACGATGGGGGCGAAGGCGAACATCATGATGGTGTCGTTGAGCGCCACCTGGGAGAGCGTGAACAGCGGGTCGCCGTCGGTCAGGCGGCTCCAGACGAACACCATGGCGGTGCAGGGCGCGGCGGCGAGCAGGATCAGCCCCGCGACGTAGCCGTCGAGCTCGGCGGCGGGCAGCCAGCGCGCGAACAGGTGCCGGATGAACAGCCAGGCGAGGAACGCCATGGAGAAGGGCTTGACCAGCCAGTTGACCAGCAGGGTCACGCCGATGCCGCGCACATGACGGCGCACCTCGCCGAGCGCGGCGAAATCGACCTTGACCAGCATCGGAATGATCATCGCCCAGATCAGCAGGCCCACCGGCAGATTGACCTGGGCCACCGAGAGGCGGCCGATCACCTGAACGGGCGCGGGCAGCCATTGCCCGAGCGCAATGCCGACGACGATGCACAGCAGCACCCAGACCGACAGGTAGCGCTCGAACCGGCTCAATCGCCCGCCTCCGAGGGGAGCTTGCCGATCTCATCGAGCCGCTCCTGCAGGCGCATGCGGTCGATGCTCGCGATCGGCAGGCTGAGGAACAGCTTGATGCGGTTCTCGAGCTGCCGGAAGGCCAGGCGGAAGGCCGCCTTGCGCTCGAGCTCCGAGCCTTCGGCCGCGGCCGGATCGGGAATCCCCCAGTGCGCCGTGACCGGCTGCCCGGGCCAGTACGGACAGACCTCGCCCGCGGCGTTGTCGCACACGGTGAACACGAAGTCGAGGTGCGGGCTGCCGGGCTGTGCGAATTCGTCCCAGCTCTTGCTGCGCAGGCTCGCGGTGGGAAATTCCAGGCTCTTCAGGAGCTCGACCGCCATGGGGTGCACGGTGCCCTTCGGATGACTGCCGGCGCTGAAGGCGCGAAACCGGCCGCCGCCGCGCTGATTCAGGATGGCTTCGCCGAGGATGCTGCGCGCCGAGTTGCCGGTGCACAGGAACAACACGTTATAGATGCTCTGGGTCATGGGATGGGCTCGTCAACGGGGATTCGTGGGCGCGGCCCGCGCGGCGCCGCGGCGGCGGCCAATCGCAGGATTCGCAGTCCTCGTCCGCCAGCGAGCAGCAGTTCGCGGTGAGGAACTCGAGGAGTCCGCGCATGCGGGGGAAGTTCGGGCGGTACAGGAGGAAGCGGCCGTCGCGCCGGGCCTCGATGAGCCCGGCCTGCTGCAATTCCTTCAGGTGAAACGAGAGCGTCGGGGCCGGAATGCCGAGCTTCTCGCGCAGCCGCGTCGGGCTGTAGCCCTCGGGGCCGCGCTTGACCAGCAGGCGAAAGAGCGCCAGGCGCGAGCCCTGGGCCAGGGCGGCGAGCGCGGCCACGGCTTCCGAAGATTTCATATTTCCAGTTTTATGGAAATTCGATGGACTGTCAACGGCAGGCGGCGCGGCGCGGGCGCGGCGCTTCGAGGCGGGGCGCCGCGGGGCGGGCGGCGGTGCGATCGGAGTGGACAGCGCCGACCGGGGCGGCGAGACTCCCGACCGTTCAGTCAACGTCCGACGGGAGAATCATCCTTTGCGTGTCGCGCGCTATTTGCTGCTGGCCTCGTTCGCGGGCGCCGCGCTGATGCCGCCGCGGGCGAGCGCCTTCTGGCTGCTCGGCTTCTCGACGGCCGATACCCTGCCGCGGGGCGATTTCGGCGCGATCGCGGGCACCGGGGGCCAGTACTCGAGCGTTGGGGATCCCCGGTCCGACAGCTTCACGCCCTTCCTGCCGCACGCGGGGCTGCGGGTCGGCATCGCCGACGGCTGGGACGTCGGCTATCGATTGACGCAGGTGGCCCTACCCTATTCGAGCGCGGGTCCCTCGCTCGGCGGGGAGCTCGACGTGAAGCATCGATTGACCTCGGCGGACGGCGTCTGGCAATCGGCGTTGGTGCTCGGCGTTGCCTATTCCTACCTGGACCTCGAGGGCCAGTCGAAGAGCGCCTGGAGCCCGGGTGCCGACTGGGTGGTCAGCCGCGCCGTCGGCCACGGCCTCACGGCGATCTCGGAACTGCGGTACGTCTACACGGCCGTTCCGAGCGGCGCCGGCGGCGAGCAGGCGAACCATGTGAACGCGACCGGGGTCGACTTCGGCATGCGGGTGGCTCTCAAGGGGCAGGTATCCCTCATCCCGGAGATCGGCGTGTTCGACTTCTCGGGGCGCCTCGCGGGGCGCAACGGCAGCGGGTTCGCCGCGCAGTACGGCGTCGTGCTGGCATTTCGGTTCTGAGGCTCCGACCGGCGCATGAATCAGCCACATCCGAGCTTTCCCGATCGCTGGCCGGCCCTCAAGGGCGGCTTGCTCGCGCTGCTCGCGGCGGTGCTGTTCGGCGTCAGCACCCCCTTGGTCCAGCGCTTCGGGACCGGCGTGGGCAGCTTCTGCACGGCCAGTCTGCTGTACGCCGGGGCGGCGCTCATCGGTGCGTTGCTGCGGCGGCCTGCGAATCGCGAGGCGCAATTGCGTGCCGGCGATTTTCCGCGGCTCGCGTTGATGGCGCTGTTCGGCGCGGCGCTGGGACCGGTGGCCTTGGCCTGGGGCCTGCAGCACACCGGCGGCGCGGGCGCCTCGCTGATGTTGACCCTCGAGGCGGTGTTCACCGCCGTCCTGGCGAAGCTCTTCTATCACGAGGCCCTGGGCCGGCGGGTCACGCTCGCCTTGTCGCTGCTGACGCTCGGTGGCATGGCTCTGGTGCTCGATCGTGGGGAGGCCGCCGGCGGCCAGATGCTCGGGCTCCTGGCGGTCATGGCGGCAACGGCCTTCTGGGGTGCGGACAACGCGCTCTCGCGCGCGCTGGCCGATCGAGACCCCGGCCGGGTGGTGATGTTCAAAGGCACCATCGGCGCGGCGGCGACGGCGTCGCTGGCCGCCGTCTTCGGGGAACGCGTGCCGGCCCTGCAGTCCGTGATCGGCCTGCTGCTCGTGGGGGCGACGGGCTATGGCCTGAGTCTGCGGTTCTATCTGCTCGCGCAGCGGTCATTCGGGGCCGCCCGAACGGGCTCGGTATTCGCCTTTGCGCCCTTCGTCGGCGCGCTGTTCGCGCTGCTCCTGGGTGAGCGGGGCGGCGGCGGCTGGATGCTGGTGGGCGCGGCGCTCATGATGCTCGGCATCGTGATCCACCTGGCCGAGAGCCATGCGCACGAGCACGAGCACGATGCGCTCGATCACGAGCACGCCCACCGCCACGACGACGGCCATCACGACCACACCCACGAGCCCATGCCCGCCGGATCACACAGCCACCGGCATCAGCATCCGCCCACGCGGCACACGCACGCCCACGTGCCCGACGAGCATCACGCGCACCGGCATTGAGGCAAGCTTACAGATCGCCCGCGACGATCGCGCCCACGGCGGCGGCCATGTCGATCAGCGTACCGTGAGCCCTCGGCTCGCGGGCGAGGTAGTCCGTGACCACGAGGTACTCCGCCACGTCGCGCAGCCGTACGGCTCGCTGGGCGGTCCACGCCGAGCAGCCATTGCCTGCGCGCCGGACGTGGGCGCGCGCCTGCGCCTCGTCGAGCCCGCTCAAGTGCGCCACGGTCGCGGCGTACAGGTCCTCTCCCGTGAGGCGGGGGCATTGTGCCTGGATCAGGTGGAACGCATCGAGCACGCGCCGCGCGCCGCGGCGCGCGTAGCGCCGTTCACGCCAGCGAGTCACGCCGCCGCAGACCGTTCTCGCGAACGACCGCCGGGGCACCGACTGCGGATCATGGATGCCCTCGCATAGGGCGGCCCAGCTCTGTTTGACGCTTCGTGTCACATCCACCACTGGTCGAGCCTGCGGATCGGGCGGTGCCCGATGAGTCATGGTAGCCGGGAAGGCGTGCGGCGACATCGGTAGTTGCCGCAACGGCGGCGCGGCGTGGTGCCGCGCCGCGTCACCCGCGCAGGCGGGACGCCGGACGCTTGCGGCGCTCGCGCGCGGCCGAGTGCCCCTGCGCCTCGGGCGTCCACGGCCGTCCCTGCCGTTCCTCGATGTAGCGCCGTATCAGGCGTCGCACGACCTGCGACGGATTGGCGTCCTCTTCGGCGCATAGCCGCTCGAACAGCGCCTTCTTGCGCGGATCGATGAGGATGGTCAGCCGGGCGGTGCGCTCTTCGGTGCTCACTAGGTCCCCAGGGGAGGTCGGTGGAATGTGATGTAAGGAGGATTATAATACAAGACGTTTTCGAGTAGAATTGAATTCACCTAGCCGTCCGGGCCCTCACCGAGCCATCCCGCCGCCGAGATATCGTGACGCCGTCCCTGCCATCGCCGCTTGCCGCGCTGCTCGTGCTCCTGCTTGCCTGGGCGTCGATCGGGCTGGCGGGGCTGCTGCGGCCCCGCAGCCTCGCGTTCGTGGCGCGGACGCTGTTCCCGCTCGGCGCGCTGTGCGGCATCGCGGTCGCGGCCGTCGCGGCGCTCCATCTGGCGGCGCCCGTCGAGCGGCTCGTGCTGGTGATCGGCCTGCCCGATCTGCCGATGCACATGCGCCTCGACGCGCTCTCGAGCGCCTTCCTGTTCCTGCTGGGCGCGGCGTCGGCGGGCATCTCCGTGTTCGCGGCCGGGTACTTCCGGCCCGGCCAGGGCACGACGCCTGGACTGTTGTGCGCGCAGTACCACCTGTTCCTCGCGAGCATGGGGCTCGTGCTGCTCGCCGACGATGCGTACGCGTTCATGGTGGCCTGGGAGACCATGGCGCTGACCTCGTATTTCCTGGTGACCACCGATCACCGCATCGCCGAGATCCGGCGCGCCGGATTCGTGTATCTGCTCATCGCGCACGTGGGCGCGATCGCCATCCTGCTCAGCTTCGGCCTGATGCAGGGCGGCAGCTGGCATTTCACGTTCGATGCGATGCGGGCGGCGCACCTGTCCCCGACCTGGGCCGCGGCGGCGTTTCTGCTGGCGCTGTTCGGGTTCGGCGCCAAGGCGGGCCTCGTGCCGCTGCACGTCTGGCTGCCCGAGGCGCACCCCGCCGCGCCCTCGCCCGTGTCGGCCCTCATGAGCGGCGTGATGCTCAAGATGGCGGTCTACGGCATGTTGCGAGTCAGCTTCGATCTGCTCGGCCATCCGACCTGGTGGTGGGGGCTCGTGCTGCTGGCGGTGGGGCTGTTCACGGCGCTGTACGGGGTGATCTTCGCCGCGGCGCAGACCGACATGAAGCGCCTGCTGGCCTACTCGTCCATCGAGAACATCGGCATCCTGTTCACGGGCATCGGGCTGGCGATCGTGTTCGAGGGCGTCGGCCGCCCGACGCTCGCGGCGCTCGCGCTCGTGGCGGTCCTCTATCATGCGCTCAACCACGCGTTCATGAAGAGCCTGCTGTTCCTGGGCACGGGCGCCGTGTTGCACGCCACGGGCGAGCGCAACCTCGGGCGCCTCGGCGGGCTCATCCACCAGATGCCGTGGGTGGCGTGGACCTCGTTGATCGGGGTGCTCGCGATCGCGGGCCTGCCGCCCCTCAATGGGTTCGTGTCCGAATGGCTGCTGCTGCAGGCGTTCCTGTTCGCGAACGAGGTGCCGTATTCGTTCGTGAACATGCTGCTGCCGCTCGGCGCGGCGCTGGTCGCGCTGGCCGCCGCCCTGGCCGGCTACGTCATGGTGAAGTTCTTCGGCGTGATCTTTCTCGGCCAGCCGCGCGAGGCGGCGCTCGCCCGAGCTAACGATGCGGGGATGCTCGAGCGCGCGGGGCTCCTCTGGCTCGCGCTCGGCGGCGTGGCGCGCGGCCTGCTGCCGGCACAGGGCGTGCGGATCCTCGGCGGCGGGACCGCGGACCGCGGGGGCGGCGGGTTGCCCGCCGCGACGGCGCCGTGGTGGCGGCTGGTGCCGCTGCCGGCGCGGCAGTCCTCCTATGCCCCGGCGATCTTCCTCGCGGCCGTGTGCGCCGTGGTGCTGATGACGACGCTGCTCGTGCGCGTGTTCTATCACCGGCGGGTGCGCCGCTCGCCGGCGTGGGACTGCGGCTTTGCGCGGCTCGACTCGCGCATGCAGGACACCGCCGAAGGGTTCGGCCAGCCCATCCGGCACATTTTCCAGCCGTTCTTCGGCATGGAGCGGAGCCTGCCGACCCCCTTCGATCGCGCGCCGCAGTACCGCGTGGTGATCACGGACCGGATCTGGCGGGGGCTGTACGAGCCGCTGCAATCGATCGTGCAGTGGGTCGCGGACTCGCTCGCGTGGCTGCAACAGGGCCGGATCTCGGTCTACCTGCTGTACAGCTTCGTCACGCTGATCACGCTGCTGGCGCTGGTGCTGTGAGGGCGGAACCGTCATGAATGCGATGGAGTGGCTGACGCAGATTCTCGTGGTGGCCGTCGCGCTGGCGGCGGCGCCGCTGTTCCTCGGGTGGATCAACCAATGCCGCGCGTGGCTGCAGAACCGCAGCGCGCCGAGCCTGCTGCTGCCCTACCGCGGGCTGCGCAAGCTCTTCCACAAGGATGCGGTGCTCGCCGAGTCGGCGTCGCCGCTGTTCCGCGGCGCGCCCTACGTGGTGTTCGCCACCATGGTGACGGCCGCCGCGATCATTCCCTCCACCGGAACCCGGCTGCCGTTCGCCTCCGCCGCCGATGCCATCGCGCTGGTGGGCCTGTTCGCGACGGCGCGCGTGTTCCTGTCGCTCGCGGCCATGGACATCGGCACCGCTTTCGGCACGCTCGGCGCCCGGCGCGAGATGATGGTGGGATTCCTGGCCGAGCCTGCCCTCCTGATCGTCATCTTCGTCGCCTCGCTGATCTCGGCGACCACCGCCCTGCCGGTGATCTCGGAGCGGCTCGCCATGCACAGCCTCGGGCTCTACCCGAGCCTCGCGTTCACCGGCGTGGCCTTCACCATGGTGCTGCTCGCCGAGAACGCCCGCATCCCGGTGGACAACCCGGCGACCCATCTCGAGCTGACCATGATCCACGAGGCGATGCTGCTCGAATATTCCGCGCGGCATCTCGCCTTGATGGAATGGGCCGCCGCGCTCAAGTTGTTCAACTATGCGTGCATCGGTTTTGCGCTGTTCATTCCCTGGGGCACGGCGATGGGCGAGGCCGGCCCCGAGGCTCTGCTGGTCTCCGTGCCGCTGCTCGGCGCGAAGCTCCTGGTGGCGGGCGCGGGCCTCGCGCTCATCGAGACCGTGTCGGCCAAGCTGCGCGTGTTCAGGGCGCCGGAGTTCCTGGCGACCGCCTTCATCTTCGCGGTGCTCGGGCTGCTCGTGCACCTGATGCTGGAGGCCTGACCCATGAGCCACCTGCCGTTCTCGATCCAGCTGGTCAACGCGCTCGCGGCGCTGCTGCTGCTCACCTCGTTCGCGATGCTCACGCGGCGGCGCGTGGTCGGCCTGGTCAATCTTCTGGCCCTGCAGGGCGGCATCCTGTTCCTCGCGACCGTGCTGCTCGCGTGGCGCACCGGCCAGCATCACCTGTATCTCTCGGCCGCCATCACGCTCGCGCTCAAGGTGGCGTTCCTGCCGTGGCTGCTGCACCGATTGATACGCAAGCTGGGCGTCTACTGGGACGCGGATCCGCTGCTGAACATCAGCGGCACGATGCTCGTGGGCGTGCTCATCGTGGTCTTCTCGTTCGGCCTCGCCGAGCCGATCGTGGCGCTCGCGCAGACGGCGACGCGCGGCGGCATCGGCATCGCGATCGCCGTCATCCTGCTCGCCTTCCTGACGATGATCACCCGGCGCAAGGCGATGTCCCAGGTCATCGGCTTCCTGTCGATGGAGAACGGCCTGTTCTTCGGCGCCATGAGCGCGACCTACGGCATGCCGATGATCGTGGAGCTCGGCGTGGCGCTCGACGTGCTGGTCGCGATGCTGGTGCTCGGCGTGTTCTTCTTCCAGATCCGGGAGCAGTTCGACAGCCTCGATCTGAGCCATCTCGAGTCGCTCAAGGAGGGGAAATAGCGTGGAGTTCATCCTGCTCCTCGGTACGCCGCTGCTCGGGGCCATGGTGCTCGGGCTGTTCGGCGCGCGTGCGTGGGCGGCGGAGGCCAACACGGCGTTCAGCCTCGGGACGTTTCTGGCCGCCGGCGCGCTCACGGCGCGGGTCATCGGCAACGGCAACCTGCTGGTCGGGCGGGAGCAGTTCTTCATCGACCCGTTCAACGTGTTCCTGGTGACCCTGACGGCCTTCGTCGGATTGACCACGTCGCTGTTCTCGCGGCCCTACATGCGCATCGAGACCGAGCACGGCCGGGTGACCCCGGGGCGGCTGCGCCTGTACCACAGCATGTATCAGCTGTTCATCGCCACCATGCTGATCGCGCTCACCACCAACAACCTGGGGCTGATGTGGGTGGCGATGGAGGCGGCCACCCTGTCGACGGTGCTGCTGGTGACGCTGTATCGGACCCCGGCGAGCCTGGAGGCGGGCTGGAAATACTTCATCCTGTGCGGCGTCGGCATCGCGCAGGCGCTGTTCGGCACGATGCTGCTGTATTTCGCGGCCGAAAAGGTGCTCGGCGCCGAGGGCGTGACCGCGCTGCTGTGGACCCACCTGAACGTGGTCAAGGGGCAGCTCGAGCCGCTGGTGCTCAGTCTCGCGTTCGTGTTCCTGCTGGTCGGCTACGGGACCAAGGTGGGCCTGGCGCCGCTGCACAACTGGCTGCCGGACGCGCACGCGGAGGGCCCGACGCCCATTTCCGCGGTGCTCTCGGGCCTGCTGCTGAACGTGGCGATCTACGCGGTCATTCGCTGCAAGGTCCTGGTCGAGGGCTCGCTGCACAATGCGCTGCCGTCGCGGATGCTGATGGGGTTCGGGCTGCTGTCGGTGGTGCTCGCCGCGTTCTTCCTGTGGCGCCAGCGCGATATCAAGCGGCTGTTCGCCTACTCCTCGGTCGAGCACATGGGGATCATCGCCTTCGCGTTCGGGATGGGCGGCCCGGTCGCGAATTTCGCCGCGCTCCTGCACATGACCGTGCATTCGCTCACCAAGTCGTCCATTTTCTTCGCCGTCGGGCACGCGACCCAGAAGGCGGGCTCGCAGCTGATCGCGGACATCCGGGGCCTGGTGATGTTGAGCCCGACCATCGGCTGGGGCCTCATGATCGGCACGCTCGCGATCCTGGGGATGCCGCCGTTCGGGGTGTTCGCGAGCGAGTTCCTGATCCTGACCACGGCCATGAAGGAGCATCCGTGGGCGACGCCCATCCTGCTGCTCGCGCTGGGCGTGGCGTTCGCCGCGATCTTCGGACGCGTGCAGCCGATGGTCTTCGGGGAGAGCACGGTCAAGCGCCTGCCGCATTCGCCGGCGCTGCTGCCGGTGTTCGCCCACCTGGGGCTCGTGTTGATGCTCGGCCTGTACATGCCGCCATACCTCGCCCACTGGTACCGCGCGGCGGCGCTGCTCATCGGAGGGCATTGAGATGGCGGCGCGCCGCTGGTTCGAGCGGGGCGCCGGCCTGGCCGGCGCGCCCGGCCCGCGCGCCCTCGGCGTGCGGCGTGACGAATGGCGGCAGGTGGCGCTCGACGTGGCCGCGAGCGGCGGGCGGCTGCTCGCCCTGTGGGGCGGCGGCCACGAGCAGGGCGCGGCCTCGGTGCACGCGGCGTACTGGATCGCGCAGGGCCTGCTGGTGGTCGATCTGCGCTTGGCGACGCCCGACGAGGCGTATGCCGGGCTCGAAGACGTCTTTGCGGCGGCGTCCCGGATGCAGCGCGCGGCGGCGGACCTCGCGGGGGTGCGCTGCACGGACCCGGACGAGCGCCCGTGGCTGCGGCACTCGGCGTGGCCCGCCTCGTTTCGTCCGCTGCGCGATGCGGCGGTGCCCGAGCCGCCCGCGGTCCCCGAGGTCGACGCCTATCCGTTCGTGCGGGTGGCGGGCGAGGGGGTCCACGAGATTGCGGTCGGGCCGGTGCACGCCGGCATCATCGAACCCGGCCATTTCCGCTTTTCGGTGGTCGGCGAGAAGGTGCTGCGGCTCGAGGAACGGCTGGGCTACGTGCACAAGGG
>VFSW01011589.1_pt1 | contig 12374 bp, 10 predicted proteins | sample 5358111 | NCBI WGS metagenome assembly VFSW01 (sample SAMN11554181, study PRJNA540505) | mine drainage metagenome | isolation source: sediment from site ElyBrook_90M | place: USA: Ely Copper Mine, Vershire, VT | collected 2017
CCGCCGGCCGTGGCGCCGCCGTCGGCGCCGCCTGCCGCGACGCCGTTCAAGCCGCAGGCGGTGAACGGCAACGGCAGCGACGGCGAGGAAAGTCTCGAAGCCGCCATCAGCGAAGCCGAGCTGGACGAGGACGATCTGGAAAATTCCATGTCGCTCGCCGCCATCGAGGCCGAACTCAAGCCCAAGGTGCTGGAGACGTTCGACAACATCGCCGACAGCTTCAAGCGGCTGCGCCGCCTGCAAGACCTCGACATCCAGAACAAGCTCAAGAACGAGACGTTGTCGCCGGCGCAGGAGCGCAAGTCGAAGAAGCTCAAGGAAGAGATTATCCAGGAGGTCAAGTCGCTGCGGCTCAATCAGGCGCGCATCGACGCGCTGGTCGAGCAGCTTTACGACATCAACAAAAGGCTGGTCGGCCATGAGGGCCGGCTGATGCGGCTGTCCGAAAGCCACGGCGTCATCCGCGAGGAGTTCCTCAAGAATTACCAGGGCTCGGAGCTTGATCCGCGCTGGCTCAACCGGGTCTCGAAACTTTCCGCCAGGGGCTGGAAGAATTTCGTCGCCCGCGACAAGGACCGCATCAAGGAATTGCGTACCCAGATTCACGCGCTCGCGACCGAGACCGGGCTCGAAATCCCCGAATTCCGCAAGCTCGTGCACATGGTGCAGAAGGGCGAGCGCGAGGCGCGGCAGGCGAAGAAGGAGATGGTGGAGGCCAATCTGCGCCTCGTCATTTCCATCGCCAAGAAATACACCAATCGCGGCCTGCAATTCCTCGACCTGATCCAGGAAGGCAATATCGGCCTGATGAAGGCGGTCGATAAGTTCGAATATCGCCGCGGCTACAAGTTCTCGACCTATGCGACGTGGTGGATACGCCAGGCGATCACCCGCTCGATTGCCGATCAGGCGCGCACCATCCGCATCCCCGTGCACATGATCGAGACCATCAACAAGATCGTGCGCACCTCGCGCCAGATGCTCAACGAAATCGGCCGCGAGCCGACGCCGGAGGAACTGGCGGAAAAGCTCGGCATGCCGCTCGAGAAGGTGCGCAAGGTTCTCAAGATCGCCAAGGAACCGCTGTCGCTCGAAACCCCGATCGGCGACGAGGAAGATTCGCACCTCGGCGATTTCATCGAGGACAAGAACGCGATTCTGCCGATCGACGCCGCGATCCAGAGCAATCTTCGCGAAACAACGACGCGCGTGCTCGCGTCGTTGACCCCGCGCGAGGAAAGAGTGCTGCGCATGCGCTTCGGCATCGGCATGAACACCGACCACACGCTGGAAGAAGTCGGCCAGCAGTTCTCGGTGACCCGCGAGCGCATCCGCCAGATCGAGGCCAAAGCGTTGCGCAAGCTGAAGCATCCGTCACGGTCGCGGAAGCTGCGGAGCTTCCTCGACAATTGACGCGGACGCGATGCCGACGATCGCATATTTCTATGGCATCGCGATCCAGATGTTCTACAACGATCATAGTCCCGCGCATTTGCATGCGCGTTACGGTGAAGCGAGGGCCGTGGTGAGGCTCTTCGACGGCGCGATCATCGGCGGTGAGTTGCCGCCGCTTGCCGGGCGTCTTGTTCGCGATTGGACACTGGCGCGACGTCCCGAATTGGAAGAAAATTGGCGACGCGCGCGAGGCATCTGCCTTTGGAGAAGGTAGCCGGCCCCGATGAATGAATTTCCGATGGTCGACGTGTTACGGCTTCGTCCGCTCGAAGGGTACTGGTTATGGCTGCGCTTCACTGACGGCAGTGAAGGCGTTCGAGACCTGTCCGATGTTATTGCCGAGGGTGGCGTCATGGTCGTGCCGCTGAAATCGAAGCAATATTTCGATCGCGTGTTCGTCGAATTGGGCGCGCCGACCTGGCCGAATGGTTTTGACCTCGACCCGATCAATCTCCACATGCAACTGCGCGATGCCGGCGCGCTCTCGCGTGTCGCGGCGGAGTAACGGGTGTCATTGCCGCCCGCACTCGCAATACAACGTTGCTGCGGCATCCCTGGGATCACGCGACAAGCCCGCCATTGACGTGTAAAACGCGCGCGGGAATGACAACGAGGTGAGGGGATGCGCGCGCGGTGTGGTATTACCTATTTTATCGCCGCCGGGTCGGCGCTATTGGTCGCGGCCTTGGCGCTTGCCGTGCCGGCGTTCGCCGCGCAGTGCGGCGGCAGTTACGAAGGCTTCCTCGGCCAGATGCAGCGCGATGCGCTGGCGGCGGGCGTGAGCCAACAGACCATCAGCGCCGCGTTCGCCGGCCTTGCGGCTGACCAGAGCGTGCTCGCCTTCGACCGCCGCCAGCACGGCATGTTTCACTCGAAGAGTTTTGAGGAGTATGCGCGCACACGCGTCGTCCCGGCGCGCACCAATCGCGCGAAAAAGCTGATGGTGCGATACGCCGACCTGCTGTCGCGCATCGAGCGTCAGTTCGGTGTGCCGCGCGAACTGATCATGGCGATCTGGACCATGGAGACCGACAACGGCACCGGCGACATGGGCAAGCTGCCGGTAATCCGTACGATCTCGACGCTGGCCTGGGATTGCCGAAGGAGCGAACTATTTCAGGGCGAATTGATCGCGGCGCTCAAGATCGTGCAGCGCGGCGATCTGCCGTTAACGGACCTGATCGGAGCTTATGCCGGCGAGATCGGCCAGACTCAGTTCCTGCCGTCGTCTTACATCAAATACGGCGTCGACTACGACCGCGACGGCCGCGTCGATCTGCGCCACTCGGTGCCGGACGTGCTCGCCTCGACGGCCAACCTCCTGCGCGTCAATGGCTGGCAAGGCGGGCAACCGTATCGCGAAGGCACCGCGAATTTCGAGGCGATGCGCGAGTGGAACCACTCCGAAATCTATCGCAAGACGCTGGTGCTGTTCGCGGAGCAACTCGGCGGCCGTCCGTGAGCGCCACGGTGTGCGCGGCGTGTCACAGCCGGACGTGGTCGCGTCAGCCCGCCCAGGCGAGCTTCGGCGCGCCGGCATCGATCTTGGTTTCGCCGACCACGCAATTTCTCCCCGCCGACTTGGCGAGATAGAGCCGCCGGTCGGCGCATTCAAACAGGCCGTCGTAATCGGAGGCGTCGTCGGCGCAGGTCGAAAGCCCGATGCTGACGGTGACGAGCGGGGCGGCGGCCTCGGCATCCATATGGCTGGCGACGTCACGGCGGATCCTCTCGCCGAGCGCCAGCGCCGCGGTCCGGGCCAGACCCGGCGCGATGACGACAAATTCCTCGCCGCCATAACGGAACACGGTGTCTTCGGCGCCGACCGTCGCCATCACAATGCGCGCAATGCGCAGCAGCACCACGTCGCCGGCGGCGTGGCCAAAACGGTCATTGAAGCTCTTGAAGTGATCGATGTCGACAATGAGGAGACTAGCCGGCTGCCCGGCCAGTGCGGCCTCTTCGATGTGCTTGCGGCCCAGATGTTCGAGGCGGCCGCGATCGAGCGCGCCGGTTAGCGCGTCGCGGCCGGACCGCGCCACCAGGTCTTCGTAGCGCTCGCGGTAGGTGAGAAGATCGAACACGTCGGTGAGGCGCCGCGTGCGGTTGTCGCGCCGGCGCGGCAACGCGATCCAGCGCCGACCGGCCGTGCCGAGCACCGAGTAGCGGGCGACCCCCGCCATCTTGGAAGCCCAGCCGCCGAACAGAACCCAAAGCGGCGCGCCGGTGAGATAGTGGAGGCCGGCGAAGAACGCCGCCTGATCGAAGCTCAGCACCAGCGCGCCGGTCAGCGCCAGGCGGACCAGCAAAGAGCGGCCGGCTACCGCGCGCAGGCGCTCATATAACAGAATCATCATCACGCAGTCGGCGAACAGGATCAGCGTCCCCCACACCATCAGCGCGCCCATTTGGTCGAGAAAGCCGAAATCGGAGTGATGCTCGGCGCCATGAAACCGCATCAGCGCGGCGAGCGCGAGGAGAAGAACGTTGCCGACGAGAAGGCCGTAGATCGGCTGCCGCACCACCACCGCGTCCTCGCGGATGTAAACGAGCAGCAGCAGCATCAGCTTGCCGCTGAACAGCACCGTCGAGCCGGGCGAGGCAACAATGCCGAACGGCAGCGGAACATACATCACGCTGGCGAGGTAGGTTTCGAGGAAGTGCATCACGCCGAGCGCGCAGAAGAACGCTCCGATGCCGAGGCGGTGGCGCGCCCGGAACAGGCCCGCCAGCACGACGAAATAGACGATCGCCTCGGCGGCCATCAACAGCGCGTCGCCGGCCGTCGGCGAAAGCTGGAACAAAGCGACAGACGCGGCTTCGGACATTGCCAACAGTCCCTGGAGCGCGTCGTAAACGGCGTTACGCGCATGGCTCCCGAGGCAAGGCGTAGCAGGGAGGAGTTAACCGGCGGCAAAAATGTCGGCAGGGCGGCAAGAAACTCCGCCGCGCCGGAACCGCAAGCCGCTGTGTCTCGCAGCGCCGCGACGGCGCCCGATCGCGATGTCAAATCCCTCGCGTCAGCCGGCGCGGCGCTCGGAGAACTCGCGCTCTCGCTTCTTCTCGCCGGAGCGCGTGATGCTCTTGATCTTCGCCGGCGGGCGGCCGGACTTTTCCGCGATCTCGCGGTCCTGCTCGATCAGGAAGCCGTGCGCGGGCTTGTCGCCGTCGATACCGCCGGTTAGCGCGCGCGGCACCTTGCGATTTGAGCGTTGCGTGCCGTCTTCGTAGACGACATCGAACATGACGAATTCGGAGTTGAGTCCCGGCTTTCTTGGCATGGCTTTTCTCGCTTTGTTTGTTTTGTGTCGCCGGTTTACGCGAAAACGCCGGCGCCAATATGACGCCGACGTTTTCTATTTAGTATCGAATCAGGCCGATTGAAGATTGGCGGCGGCGGACTTGCCGCTGCGGCGGTCGGCCTGGATGTCGAAAGAAACCTTCTGACCTTCGACCAGCGAGCGCATGCCGGCCTGTTCGACGGCGGAGATGTGAACGAACACATCCGGGCCGCCGGCGTCCTGGACGATGAAGCCGTAGCCCTTTTGGGCGTTGAAAAACTTGACGGTACCTGTAGCCATGATGGCCTCCATTGAAAACGCAAAACGCGTTTTTGCGGCCTTGCAAACAATTCGCAAGGTCCAAATCCGGATTTCGCGTGGTCTTGGGAAAGGCCGTCTTGAGCTAAAGGCTCAAATCGGCGAGACGGCAAGGCAGGCTAAATCTCGAACGGCGCGTATATAGAGACGCTTTGCCGATTTGGCAATCGAGAACGCCCTTCGCCGGCCCGTTAGTTAACGACGCATTCACGGCGCCGGCTGTTCCTAGCGCCTCGACATCGCCTCGCATCGTCCCAGTTGCCGCCTAATTCGGCCGTGACAACCCGGCCGTCGCAATCAGCTTGGAGAAGACGATGTTGAAATCGGTCGTGTATTCCGTAACATTTTCCGCACTCATTTTCGCCGCGGCGGCGCAGCCGGCCCTGGCGAGCTGGGTGTCTGCCGATAGCTGCAATCGATATTCCGGATCGGCGGCGCATTCGGCGCCGGGCCACGCCGGGCGTCAGATTTTCAATCAAGCCTCGGTTCAAATCCCCGGCCGCGTTCCGCAGCAGGCTTCGGCTTACGAGACGATGATCGCCCAGCATGCCAGCGCCAACGGCGTGCCGCCTTCGCTCATCCATCGCGTCATCATGCGCGAGAGCCGGTACAATCAGCGCGCCGTCAGCGCCGGCAATTACGGACTGATGCAAATCCGGCTCGGCACCGCGCGCGCCATGGGTTACACCGGCTCGGCCGCGGGCCTGCTCGATGCCGAAACCAACATGACCTACGCCGTGCGCTATCTCGCCGGCGCCTATCACGCCGCCGGCGGCAACGAGTCGCGCGCGGTCGCGCTCTATGCGCGCGGGTATTACGCGCGCGGCAATTAAGTCGGCGCGCTTGCGCTGAACAGCGCCATCCGCGATTTGCGCGTGGGGGCCATGAGTGGAACGATTGCACATGGCCTTCCCGCGCGCATCTGCGTTGTCCGGCATGTTGCGCACGCCGCGGTTCGGCTTGCTGCCAGACGTTGCGTCTTGATCATCGGTCGCGCAAAATCGCCATATCCTTGGATGCAGCGGAGCCAGGCGATGTCGTTCCTCAGCGCGTTATTCGGCGGGCGTGATGCTGCCAAGGCGGAAAAGCCGTCGGAGCCGGTAGAGTATAAAGGCTTCATCATCCGCGCCGCGCCGTTCAAGAGCGAAGGTCAATATCAGACGGCGGGTGCGATCGAGCGCGAAACTGGCGGTGTCCGCCAGGAACACCGTTTCGTCCGCGCCGACGCCTTCGCCTCCTATGACGATGCGGTGACCTTCACGCTCGGCAAAGCGCGGCAGATGATCGATTTGCAGGGCGATCGGCTGTTTGGACAGCCGGCACCTTAGGCCGCCTGGTCGGGATCGGCAGGTTGGTAGCAGGGCGCTGCTACCGCGCAGCCCCCGAAATTTGCCGGCGTCGGCAACGGCTCCGGCTCTTTTTTCAGCCGCCCGAGCCACCATATTTGGTAGCGGCGGATCGCCGACAGGGGTCCGCCGGCAAAAGCGGCCCGGATGCAGATCGTATTGATCTGGATCAGGAAACCGCCGAACCCGATCGCTTAAACCCAATGACGATGTTTCGATCGTGCCGGAAGGGCGTTCGGGATAGGCCGAGGGGGACACCATGAATTTCGACAAATACACCGACCGCAGTCGCGGCTTCGTTCAATCTGCCCAGTCGCTCGCGACGCGCGAGGGACACCAGCAGTTTGCGCCCGAGCATCTCCTCAAGGTGCTGCTTGACGACCCCGAAGGGCTCGCCGCGGGTCTGATCGACCGCTCGGGCGGTAACTCGCGACAAGCTCTTTCCGCTGTTGAGGCGGCGCTCGCCAAGCGCCCTAAGGTTTCCGGCGCCGGCGCCGGGCAGGTCTATCTCGACCCCGCTTTGGCGCGCGTCTTCGAGACTGCCGAGAAGGCGGGCGAGAAGGCTGGCGATAGCTTCGTCACGGTCGAGCGCCTTCTCCTCGCACTCGCGCTGGAGAAGGGCAGTGAGGCCGGCAAGATTCTCGCCAATGCCGGCGTTACGCCGCAAAACCTCAATGCCGCGATCGAAGCGCTGCGCAAGGGCCGCACCGCCGACTCAGCCTCGGCCGAAAACGCCTACGAGGCGCTAAAGAAGTATGCGCGCGATCTCACCCAGGCGGCTCGCGACGGCAAGCTTGATCCGGTCATAGGTCGCGACGAGGAAATCCGCAGAACCATTCAAGTGCTCTCGCGGCGGACCAAGAATAATCCGGTGCTGATCGGCGAGCCGGGCGTCGGCAAGACCGCGATCGTCGAGGGGCTGGCGCTCCGCATCGTCAATGGCGACGTGCCGGAAGGTCTCCACGACAAGAAATTGCTCGCGCTCGATCTCGGCGCGCTGATCGCCGGCGCCAAATATCGCGGTGAGTTCGAGGAGCGCCTCAAGGCCGTGCTGCAGGAAGTGACGTCCGCCGCCGGCGCCTACATCCTCTTCATCGACGAAATGCACACGCTCATCGGCGCCGGCAAGGCCGACGGCGCCATGGACGCCTCGAACCTGCTCAAGCCGGCGTTGGCGCGCGGCGAACTGCATTGCATCGGCGCCACCACGCTCGACGAGTACAAAAAGCACGTCGAGAAGGACGCGGCGTTGGCCCGGCGCTTCCAGCCGATCTACGTCGACGAGCCGACTGTCGAGGACACCATCTCGATCCTGCGCGGCCTCAAGGACAAGTACGAAGCCCATCACGGCGTGCGCATCACCGACGGCGCCCTGGTCGCGGCGGCAACGCTGTCACACCGCTACATCACCAACCGTTTTCTGCCCGACAAGGCGATCGACCTCGTCGACGAGGCGGCGGCGCGGCTGAAAATGCAGGTCGATTCCAAGCCGGAAGAGCTCGACTCGATCGATCGCGAGATCGTCAGACTCAAGATCGAGCAGGAAGCCTTGAAGAAGGAGCACGATCCCGGTTCGCGCTCCCGGCTCGGCGGCCTCGATACCGAGCTTGTAGCGCTGGAGAAAAAGTCCGCCGATCTCACCGCGCGATGGAAGTCGGAGAAGGAGAAACTCTCCGACGCGCAGAAGCTCAAGAACGAGCTCGATCAGTTGCGCGTCGAACTCGCCAACGCGCAACGCCGCGGCGAATACCAGCGTGCCGGCGAGATTTCCTACGGCCGCATTCCGGAGATCGAGAAGCGGCTCAAGGCCATGGAAGGCAGCGAAGGCCGCGGCGCGATGGTCGAGGAAGCGGTCACCGCCAATCACATCGCGCAAGTGGTGTCGCGCTGGACCGGCATTCCGGTCGATCGCATGCTCGAAGGCGAGAAGGAAAAGCTCCTGCGTATGGAGCAGCAGATCGGCAAGCGCGTGGTCGGCCAGGCCGATGCGGTCAAGGCGGTTTCCACGGCGGTGCGCCGTGCGCGCGCGGGCCTGCAGGATCCGAACCGGCCGATCGGTTCGTTCATGTTTTTGGGTCCGACCGGTGTCGGCAAAACCGAGCTGACGAAAGCGCTGGCAGAATTCCTGTTCGACGACGAAACCGCGCTTCTTCGCATCGACATGTCCGAGTACATGGAAAAGCACTCGGTCGCGCGCTTGATCGGTGCTCCGCCCGGTTATGTCGGCTACGAAGAAGGCGGCGCGCTGACCGAGGCGGTGCGGCGGCGGCCCTATCAGGTGGTGCTGTTCGACGAGATCGAAAAAGCCCACCCGGACGTGTTCAACGTGCTGCTGCAGGTGCTCGACGATGGCCGCCTGACCGACGGTCAGGGCCACACCGTCGACTTCCGCAACACCTTGATCGTGATGACGTCGAACCTCGGCGCCGAGCTTCTGGTCAATCAGCCGGAAGGCCAGGACACCGATGCCGTGCGCGATCAGGTGATGGCGATCGTGCGTTCAAGCTTCCGCCCGGAATTCCTCAACCGCGTGGATGAGATCATTCTGTTCCATCGGCTGCAGAAGTCGGAGATGTCGCGCATCGTCGACATCCAGATGACGCGGCTGGCGAAGCTGCTCGAGGACCGCAAGATCACCATCAAGCTCGAGCCCGCGGCGCGCGACTGGCTCGCGGACAAGGGCTGGGATCCGGCCTACGGCGCGCGCCCGCTCAAGCGCGTGATCCAGAAATACGTGCAAGACCCGTTGGCGGAGATGATCCTCTCCGGACGCATCAAGGATGGCGAAAAGGTCGTCATCGGCGCCGGCAAGCAGGGGCTCAAGTTCAACGGCGAGGTCGCGGCGGTCGCGGCGTAAGCGACGCCGGCAAGACCGTGTCCTCAACGATGAGGTTGCAGCGGCGTCGCGTTTGATTGGTTGATGCGCTCGCGCACGTGTTCGACGAAGTAGCGGGCCTGTCCCTTGGGCAGGCCCGTAACCGTCAGTGGATTAAGCCCGCCCGAGCTTTCGACACTGATCGAGTCCCAAAAAAAGCCGCGGGTGTGCCCGACTTCGGCAATATGCGACAGCGGCAGATGTTCGTCGGTGCGCCGCCATGGTGTGAGCCAGAATTCGACGATGTTGGTGGAAATGCCGACGTGGTCGGCGATCATCGAGGCGGGAAACAACAGCCGCGTGAACCTGCCGCCAAAGAACGCCCACCAGCGGCTCGAATGTACTTCGATGCGGTCGTCGGGGCCCGCGCCTTGAGTCACGAGAATCCCTCGGCGCTAGCGCGCTTGCGCGACGCGTCCGGGCACGCGGGCCATCAGCGCGTCGAGCTGCTCGCGACTTTTCTCGAACAGGGCGAGTGAGACCCCTTCCAGCACGCGTCCGCGCGGCAGCTTGACGGTCATAGGATTGACGAAGCGGTCATTGATGAGGATTTCGAAATGCACGTGAGCGCCGGTTGAAAGTCCCGTGGAGCCGATAAAGCCTATGATCTGGCCCTGCCGTACACGGCTGCCGACGTCGAGGCCGCGCGCGAAGGCGGTCATGTGGCCATAGGCGGTCTGATAGCCGTTGGCGTGGCGAATGCGAACGTATTTGCCGTAACCGCCCTTTAGCCCGATCTCGTCGATAACGCCGTTGCCGGCGGCAAAAATCGGGGTGCCGAAGGGCGCGGCCCAATCGACGCCGGTATGGCTCTTCATGTAGTGCAGAAGCGGATGATTACGTTCGCCGAAGCCCGAACGCATGATGCCTATGGGGACCGGTTTGCGCACCAGAAATTTTTTGGCGCTCTTGCCGGTCTCGTCATAGTAGTCGTACGTGCCGTCATCCGCAGTTTGATAGTGGTAGTATTTCTTGGTCTCGCCGCCGACTGTCAGCGACACGTAGCGCACTTCGTTCCTGCCCTCGTTGGCCTCATCATCGGCGTAGAGGACGTCGAACGCATCCCCCGGCTGCACTTTGCGCTGGAAATCGACGTCATAGGAGTAGATGCGAACCAGTTCTTCGATGACGGAAGCCGGCATATTGTTGCGTAACGCCGTCTCATAGATGCTCTGATAAAGCCGTACCCCGCTGCCGTCGTCGTCGCCGCTATCGTCCTGGTTTGCCTCCGTCACATCGGCGTTGATGTTCCCGATATCGACCGGGACATAGGTGCCGCGGTCGGACAGAGCTACTGCCGCCTCGATGGCGTTGTCGCCGGCAATGATGACGCGGAGCGGCTGCATGTGACCAAGACCGGCCGCGGCATTGAGCACGCGCAGCTTCTGGCCCTCCTTTAGTCCGCCCTCGCGGGCGCGAGCGCCCAGTACCGCGATGACGCTTTTGATGTCTTCCGGTGTGGCGCCGAGTTCGCGTAAAATCGACCCGACGGTCTCACCCTTTTTCACGACGACGCTATGTTCGCTCCAGTCGCTGCCGCCATTGGTCTTCGGCAGGAAGGTGATGTTCTCCGGAACGACGCGCGCTGCGAAGCCGACATACGGGTCGGTGTCGCCCTCAGCGGCGTAACTGAGCTTGAGGCCCGCCATCGCGCTCGGGTCGGCATTGGCCAGCATCGGAGAGTTCGCCGCTTTGTTGGCGACCTGCCGCACGCGGGTGAGGATCTCGTCGGGCGGCAACAATGTCGAAGCTTTCACCCTTGGCAGGAGCGAATTGAGATCACAAACGCCCGGCGTCACCTTGGCTTTTGATCCGATCGAAACAAGATCGCAGGTGACAAACGAAACCTCCGCGTCCGGTTCAGCCGCCGCCGCTGCGGGCGCGTCGTCGGCGTTAGCCACCCCGTCGGCGAGCAGCTTTTGCGGATTGAACGGCGGAATGTTGGCTGAAAGCTCCGACAGCGTCAGCGAAAGATTGCCCGACACGCGGACAAAGGACCGCGAACGAACCAGTTCGCGGTCGCGGACGCGCGTGCTCGTTGGCACGCGCAGCATCTGCCGCACGACGCTGGGTTCGCTGATGGCCGCGAGCCGATCGGTCTTGTGAATTCCGCTCAAGCGGTTGCCAAGGCCGGCGATCGCGCCGCGTAAAGCGGTCTCGACCCGCTCCGGCGCCGACGCGAAATTGGTCTCGCCGCCAAGCGAAGCAAAAACGGCGCCTCCCATAAGGGCGGCACCGCATAACCCGGGCAGGATTGCACCACTGAACCACTGCAGCGAGAGCCGGCGCCGGTCGACGAGACCGCCGGTACCGCCGTCTGCCGACAGCGGCGGCTCGTTGCCAAGATCAAGCTCGGCCTCGAACCTCCGGTTTGCGCCGCGCAGCCTAGCTTGGTCCAAGACCACCGTCCCCTGCACTCGCGATCGCGCTTGGCATTCGCAAACGGCGACGCCAAGTTCGGAAACTAGTCCGGTAACAAGTCCCCGACTTCCAGTTACGGAGAAATCCCGGATTGACGAAGAAACCCCGATAGCGCGGTGCCCCGACGCAACCAGTCAATCCGACTGGACCGTCGAGGTCAAAGTATTATGTGAGTGGTGTTCCCCTGTGATGGCGTTCCCCACACCGCTTTATCCCCTTAAGACTGTGCAAGAACGGCCGAGGAATATGGCCGCAGTGCGGCGCATCACGGATCGGGCCTCGGCAAAAACGCAACTGGCAGGCGCACGTAGACGAATCGTCCCGTCAGACAAACCGGCAAAAGGTTGCCGTTTTATTGACGAACCACAGGACCGATTTTAGCCGCCGAAGTCGTTGACAATGCCGGTAACCGAAGACTATATACATCGTTCTGGCGCGCCGCCGCTTGGCGCGATGGCGCGTCTGCGAAGCCCCTCACTGTTTACACGGTGAATCATCCGGCCATGAGCTTATGGCCATGTCGGATGTGCGGGTTTCGGCGGCTTCCCCCTTCGTTCTCTCCCCCGCGTGCGAGGGATGGAACGCGGGGGGAGACGGAGCCGCAAGGTTCCGGGATGTTTGACAAGTGAATCGGAAGAAAGAGAAACGTGGACGGCGGAGTCCTTGCGGGCCGCTTCC
>VFSW01011590.1_pt1 | contig 12373 bp, 10 predicted proteins | sample 5358111 | NCBI WGS metagenome assembly VFSW01 (sample SAMN11554181, study PRJNA540505) | mine drainage metagenome | isolation source: sediment from site ElyBrook_90M | place: USA: Ely Copper Mine, Vershire, VT | collected 2017
AAGATGTTTATAATAGACAGGGGTTGGAACTTCAGGGGAGCAAAAGGAATTCGATGCACGGAGAAACAGCGTGTGGAACCAGCAGCCCGGAATGTCCCGGCTGACCCTGCCATTCTGGGGGGGAATGGCAAGGCCAGACCTGTCTTGGGACAGGTTCGAGGCGGCCAGCAAAAAAGGCGGCCCTGATTGCCTCGAGCCGGTTTCGCGAGAATCGCTGAAGCCGGCGAGAATGCCTGGCCGGAAAGCCCCGCGCGGGAAGCCCGGCGGTCAGCGTCTCAAAAAGAAGGATTTGGCTTGAAAGCCTGGAAAGAACAGAATCAGAACGTAAAAATCGAGCTTAATGAAAGAATAGTATAAGAGAGAAAAGCAAAATGCAAGCTAAATATCAGGCGCCATGATTATCCTCGCAACAGTAAGACAGGCCGGCAGATTCCGGTCTTTCCTTTCAGGGCACACGCCAGAAAACTCGCCCAAGGCTCCATTTGCCACCACTCGCGGAATTGCCTCCGCCCTCTTCATGCCCCTCCGGGAGTTCTTCGCTCATCTCCTCAAAGGGGCGTGGGAGGGGCGGCAAGGGAGCAGGAACAACGGGTGACAATTGCGGGAAAGCGTTAGTATGGAAGGCGAAAATGCTCGAGGCTACGGGCCGAAGTGCTGCCCGGCGCCAGAAGAATTGATGCGGAACTACAAACCGAAAGGAAGGCGGATGATGAATCAAGCGAGGGTGTGGATAGGGATTGCCGCGCTGGCGGCGGGAATGACGGCCATGAGCGCCACGGCGGCATGGTGCAAGCCGGGCATGGGCGAGAATCCCGAATACAAACTGAAGAAGAAAATCACGCTGGGGGGAGAAGGTTTTTGGGATTACCTCATCTTTGACCAGAGTTCGAATCGCGTCTTCATCACACGGGGAAGCCGCGTGGTGGTGCTGGATGCGGCCACGGACAAGGTGGTGGGAGAAATTCCGAATCTGCAGGGGATTCACGGTGTGGCTCTGGCGCCAAAAATCGGCCGGGGGTTTGTGACCAACGGAGAGGCCGCGAAGGTCACCATTTTCGATCTGAAATCGCTGGCGGTGATCGGAGAAGCGCCCACGGGCGAGCATCCCGATGCCATCGTCTATGACGAATTTTCCGGGCGCGTGTTTGCCATGAACGGGCGCAGCCAATCGGCAACGGCCATCAATGCGGCCACCGGAAAGGTGGAGGGCACAGTGCCTCTGGGGGGCAAACCGGAGTTCGCCGTGGCGGATGGCAAAGGGCACGTCTACGTGAACCTGGAAGACAAGAGCGAACAGGCGGAGTTGAATTCAAAATCATTGAAACTGGAAAGGACCTGGCCGCTGGCCGGTTGCGAATCTCCCTCGGCGCTCTCGATGGACCTGAAGACGCGAAGGCTCTTTGCCGGCTGCGACAATAAGACGCTGGTGATGGTGGATGCGGATGCGGGAAAAGTGGTGGCATCGGCGCCCATCGGAGACGGTGTGGATGCGGATGGATTCGATCCCGGCCGGAAGCTGGTCTTCAGCTCGAACGGGGATGGAACCCTCACGGTGCTGCACGAGGATTCTCCCGCGAAGCTCAGCGTCGTGCAAAACGTCAAGACGCAAAGAGGCGCGCGTACCATGGCCCTCGATACACGCACCGGTGATGTCTACGTGGTGACTGCGGAATTCGGTCCGCGGCCCGCGCCCACCAAGGAGATTCCCAGGCCCAGGCCGGCGATTGTGAAAGATTCCTGCGTCGTACTGGTCAACGCGAGATAGGAATGGCCATGCGGACCGGAGCCGCTTGACCTGATTTCGCCGGGCGCGGGGCCCGCCTCCATCGGGCCGGGCGCCGCGCCACCATCCAACCCGAAAGTTTACCTGGGGCGATACATCTCTGGCACTCTATCCATCGAGCACTTTGGCCGGGAGCGGGGCCTGAACGGGGCGCAGTTCCCGGACGCCGTGAGCAGGCGCTCGCTGGCATGAAGCATCCGCCGGGCAGGACAGAATATTTCCACCGCAGCAAGCGCCACGTGGCCGCAGGGCCGTGGTGTGCCGCAATTTCTCAAATTCAATCATTTCAAGGATGGTCCATGACTGATTCGAGCACTGGATGGGGATGGCGCGCGGGCATTGGGAAGAGCTTTTTGCACGTCGCGGTGATAGCGGGGCTATTCCTGCTGGGCACGGCGGCAAAGGCACAGACCGCCAGCGGGCAGGGAAGTGACAGCCAGACGGAAACCAAGACAACTGCGCCGTCGGCATCTCTCTCGGTCTTCGCTCCGGCGCAAGCCCAGAAGAGCGCGCCTTCTGGCACTCCCTGGTTCTTCCCGAAAGATTGGGTGCGGGGCTATCTGGATTTTGCCGTGGCGCCTCCGCACAACGAGCCGGATCTGGGGCGCTGCAATTCCCAGGGCCCGCCCTGCACGGCCTTCGCGCGCTACGTCCTGAGCGGCTACATCGAGGTCCAGCCCTTTGGCCGCGGACCGCTGAAACACCTGTATGCATTTGCCGAGCCGCGCGCGTGGTTCGGGAAAAATATTCCGCAGACTCTCTACACTTGGTCCTGGCAGCCGCTGGCCCTGGAGCGCGTGATCGGCCTGGGCTATGAACTGCCCAAAAACTTTGAGCTGCGGCTCACCAATCATGCGGTCAGCGCCTTTGGCCAATTCAATCATTCCCTCGGGCCCACCGATGCCGGCCCTGGTTCGCCGCTGGGGCTATACACCACCGCTTCGGTGCGCTGGTATTTCGGAGGTTATGGAAGAAGGACACACTCCTGGTAGCGGGAAGCACCCGCGAGGTTTCCTCCCCGCAAGGTTTCTTCAGACGCGGAAGAGCACTTCTTCGCGGTTGAAGAGGACGATTGCGGCGGCTATCGCGATGGCCGCGTAGAAACAGGAGCTGCCGAAGATCAGTGCAATGTAGCCCCAGTGGTAGATGCCGGTGACGATTTCCTTGCTCACCAGGCTGGTGTTCAGTATGGGTATGAGAGCGGTGGAAGCGCTCAGCTCCGAACCCGGCAATATGGCCACGATGGCCGGCAGGATGATCACAAAAGTAAGCGGAGAAACATAGCTTTGCGCCTCGCGATAGCTCTTGGCGAAGAGCGCCACTGCCAGCAACCCCGCGGAGAACAGCACGGAAAGCGGCAGAACCATCAGGAAAACCGCGGCGATGCCCTTGATGCCGATCGAGAAGTGCAGGGCGTCGTCTCCGGAGGAGAGGAACCGCTGCCCATAGAGCAAAGAAAGTCCCATCGAGGAAATGGCCAGGATGGCCGTGGTGAGCGATGCGGTGACCACCATCAGGAATTTTCCCAGCACCAGATCGGTGCGGGAGACCGGGCTGCAGAGGATGGTCTCCATCGTTCCGCGCTCTTTTTCACCGGCGGTAAGGTCCATCGCCGGATACATGGCTCCCGTGAAACACAGGATGATCACGAAGTATGGCACCAGGCCGCCCAGCGCCGCTCCGGCCACTTTCTCCGGTGGCGCCACATTCTGTTCCGTGATGGTGAAAGGATCGAGCACGGAAGCGGGCAGGTTGTGGGAGGCCAGGCGTTCGCGGATGGCGGCGTCGCGCAGGCTGCCGAGGAATTTCTGCAGCGATTCGGAGGCAAAAGAGGATTTGATTTCGCCCTCGTAGAAATAAATCGTGAGTTGCGGGGAGCCTCCGCTGGCGAGAGCACGATCGAACGAGGCGGGCACCTGGATGGCCGCCTGGATTTTCTTATCCGAAATCTGGGCCGCATAATCGGCGGCTCCCGGCAGCAATTTCACCTTTTTTATGCTGTGAAGCTGCTCCCGAAAGTGCGGAGAATCCTCGCCGCCAAGAATCATCACCCGGGGGACCTCTTCCTTCGCCTTCCCCATCATCAGCGAGGCAAAATATCCCATTCCCACGGTCAGAAGCGGGAACATGACGATGGGGATGACGATCATGGACATGATGGTGCGGCGATCACGAAGCAGGTCGGTGAGTTCTTTGCGGTAGACAACAAAAATATTGCGAAGCCTCACGGCGTGCCTCCCACTACGGTGACGAAAATGTCCTCGAGATCGTGCAGGCGGTAGTGTTCCCGGAGCTCCGCGACGGTCCCCTCGGCCATCAGCCGGCCATTGTGAATAATGCCGACGCAATCGGCGAGCTTTTCCACTTCCGACATGACGTGCGTGGAAAAGATCACCGTCTTTCCACGATCGCGGCACTGGCGGATGAAACCGATAATCGTGCGGGCGGTCATTACGTCCAGGCCAATCGTCGGTTCGTCGAAGATCAACACCGCGGGATCATGAATGATCGTGCGGGCGATCGAGACCTTCTGCTTCTGCCCCGTGGAGAGTTTGTCGCATTGCCGGTCGCGAAATTCGTTCATGCCCAGCGTCTCGAAGAGCACATTCAGGGCCGCCTTGAGCTTTTCGCCATCCATCCCGTTCAGGCGTCCGAAATACTCGACCATCTCCCGCGCGGTAAGCCTTCCGTAGAGCGCCGTGGCCGTCGAGAGAAATCCCACGTTGGCGCGGACCTTCTCCGGCTGTTCCACGATATCGAAGCCCGCTACGCGCGCCGTGCCCGAGGTGGGGAAAAGAATCGTAGCCAGCATGCGCAGCGTGGTGGTCTTGCCCGCGCCATTGGCTCCCAATAGGCTGTATATTTTTCCCGGTTCGCAGCGGAAGCTCACTCCCTGGACCGCACGCACTTCCGCCCGCTTGCGCGTTCCCGGGAAGATCTTCGCGAGATTTTCGGCCTCTATCATTCGGTCACCTGCATCGCCTGCCCCTTCCTATCGCCCGCCGGGCGGCAAGATGATGCCATGAGTCGCCCGCCGGATGCTATACGCATGACCAGATAAAAAGTACAGGCGGGAATCGGGGCCGAAGCGACAGCTGCCTCAGGGCTTATGGCAAGCGGGGCAGTGCTTGGCTTCAAAATCGCTGGCCGGCACCAGAAACATGTTGTTGCAGCTGATGCACACCCGGTGGATCAGCGGGGCGTCCGCCGGAGGAGCCGGATGAGGAGAGCTGGGCGCTGTTGGCGATTTTGCCGCCGGGTCGCTGGTAGTCATAGGCCGCATAGTAGCATAAGAGGATTGGGAGCCGGCAAGCGCCACGAGGCCAGCAGTAGCCCCGCGGCGCGACTGGGCATCCGCGCGCTGCCCCAAAGCATCGGATAAAACTTTGCAACTCCGCAAGATAGTACAGAGCGGTGCCCAATGTTACAATGCCGGAGATTTCAACCACGAGGGTCTCACAGGGACCGCGCTTGATTATGGAACAAACCAGAAAGAAGTGGCTGGGGATCGCCCTCGGAACGGGACTGCTGATCGTCGTTCTGGTGGCCTTGGCCGGGCGGGATAAGCCGCCGCTGGTACAGGTGGTTGCGGTAAAGCGGCAGGACCTCATTGCCTCCATCACCAGCAACGGGAAAGTGGAACCCATTACGGCATACACCATCCGAGCGCAGTTCGCTTCATTCGTCGAGAAGGTGGAAGCAGTGGAAGGCCAGGAAGTGAAGAAAGGGCAGGTGTTGGCCAGGATTGAGGCAAGCGAAGCCAAAGCCCAGCTTGCTCAGGCGCAGGCCGATCTGCTGACGGCACAAAAGCAGCTTCGCGAGGCTGGCGTGGGAGGGATCTCGCCGAAGATGGTGCAGATCGAGGGCGACACGAAGAAAGCGGAAATTGAAGTGGCGAGACTGAGGAAGGAGACGGAATCTCTGAAGCAGTTGGTTGCCCAGCATGCGGCTACCCAGGACGAGCTGGATGCCGATCAAAGCAGGCTCGCGGGCGCCGAAGCCACTCTGGCCACCTTGCACCAGAACCAGCAGCTGCTCCGCCAGGAATCGCAAGGGGACGCGCAGGCGGCGCGGTTGCGCATCCGCCAGGCGCAGGACCAGGTGCGGACCCTCCAGGACCGCGTAAATTCGGCCACGGTCATCGCTCCGGTGGATGGCACACTCTATTCTCTTCCCATTCACACCGGCGATTACCTGAAGCTGGGAGACGTGGTGGCCGAGATGGCGGACCTGAGGCGTGTGCGCGTGCGGGCGTTTGTTGACGAGCCGGACTTGAACTGGCTGCGCCCAGGCGAACAGGTGGAAGTTACGTGGGATGGCAAGCCCGGCACGAATTGGATAGGCAAGACGGAGCAGATGCCGAAGCAGGTGGTGAGGCGAGGCACACGCAGCGTCGGCGAAGTGCTCTGTTCTGTGGATAACGCGCGTCTGGACCTGCTCCCGAACATCAATGTGAACGTGCAAATCCTCGTCCGGGAATCCCGGAATGCGCTGGTGGCGCCTCGCGCGGTTGTGAATTCGCAGGGCGGCAAACGGTATGTTTTCCTGCTGGATGACGGCGTCTTGCGAAAACGGGAAGTGACGGTGGGCATCTCCAGCGCCACGCAATACGAGATGCTCACCGGCGTGCGGCAGGGTGACCTTTTGGCCCTTGCCGGAGACCTCGAATTGAGGGATGCCATGGTGGTGCGAAGCTCCGAAATCAAGGCGGGAGAATGATGCAGATCCGGGCAGGCATTCGTGTGGCCGTGTGGCTGGCGTGCGCCTTTCTTGCCGCCGGGGCGGCAGGCGGGCAGGGAAAGGCGGCGCCGTCTGTGGCCGCGGCCAAGCAGGAATTCCAGGCGGGAAAATTCGGCGCTGCCATCCAGACTTTGCGTGGCGCGGGAGCGGCCGGGAAGAGCGCCGAGGCCAGCTACTGGATGGAGCGTAGCTATTATGAGTTGCGCGATTTCGATAATGCGGTGGCTGCCGGCGAGGAAGCGGTACGATTGGCTCCGCAGAATTCCGATTATCACATGCGCTTGGGCCGATCCTACGGGGGGAAGGCCGATCGCGACCACAGCTTCACGCTTGCGCGGCGCGTGAAAAAGGAATTTGAGGAAGCGGTGCGCCTGGACCCCAAAAACATACAGGCCCGGCGCGATCTGGCGGAATTTTATATGGATGCGCCATGGATAGTCGGCGGCAGCAAGGATGCGGCGCTCGATCAGGTGAATGCCATTGCCGCGCTGGACCCGCTGCAGGGCCATCTGGCCCGCGCCGCGTTCTTTGCCGCGGAGAAAAAAAACGATCAGGCTGAGGCTGAAAACAAGCAGGTGCTCGCGGCGCATCCCCAGCACATCGGAGCGTATGCGGAAGTGGCGGGATTTTACCTGCGCGAAGGCCGCGTGGCCGAGCTGCGCTCGACCGTGGATGCAGCGGCCAAGGTGCGGGCATCCGATCCCCGGCTGGCTTATTTCCGTGGCGTGGCCGCCGTGCTCTCCGGAAGCAATCTGGCGGCAGGCGAGCAGGACCTGAAATCCTACCTGGCGAATCCTCCCTGGAGCGACTGGCCTTCGCAGGCCGCCGCTCGGGAATGGCTGGGAAGGTTGTATGAGGCGGAAGGCAAGAGAGCCGATGCGGCCGAGCAATACCGCGCCGCGCTGCACATTGACCCGGCACGCCGCAGCGCGCGCGAACGGCTGAAGAAGCTCGAGGAAGCGGCGAAATAGATGCATCGCGGCGCGCCCCGAACCGCTGGTCCGCGGGAATGCCGCCCGGCTCGGGCGAAAGTCATACACTGTATAGGGGCGGTGACGGGGCCGGGAGGCAGGGACCCTCTCCATGATTAACCGAACTCAAGCTGGTTCCGGCGAACAGCAGACGGCCATACGAGGCGAGCTCTGGCAGCTGGCATTTGACGCGCTGCGCGCCAACAAGATTCGTGCCGCCCTGACGATGCTGGGTGTAATCATCGGAAGCGGGTGCATCGTTCTGGTGGTGACGGTCGCGCTGGCCGGAAAAGAATACATCATCGGGCAGATTGAAGGCGTGGGGGCCAATCTGGTCTACGCCGAAACCATCCATACCGGTCCGGCGCAAACCGAGACGCTCGGCGATGAAATCAGCTTGGGGGATATGCAGGCAGTAAAAAGCCTGCCCGAAGTCGTGGAAGTGGCCGGAACGCGTGACATCAATTCCACCGTGGTGGTGAATGGCGTCGAGCACCCCGTAAATGTGGTCGGCGTGACCAGCGGCTTCCAGAGGATCCGGAATCTTGTGGTCGTGAAGGGCCGCTACCTCGATCAGGACGATATGGAGTCGCAGAGCAAGGTCTGCCTGCTGACCACCGACCTGGCCGCTTTGGTTTTCCCCTACGAGAATCCCGTGGGCAGAACGATTCACGTGGGCGAGCTTTCCTTCATCGTGATTGGCGTCTTCCGGGAGCGCGTGGCCACATTCGGGCAATCCGAAATCACGCGGGAATCGGTGATTGTGCCTTTTCCGCTGATCAAGTATTACACCGGGCAGGAATATATCCGCACCTTCTACGCGCAGGCAGACCGGCCCGAAGACGTGCCGGCGGTCACGCGGGAGGTGGCGGAGGTGCTGCGGAACAGGCACCGGCCCGAAGCCGGCTACCGCGTGCAGAATCTGGCCTCTATTTTGGAAACGGCGCGAAGAATTTCCATGGCTCTCACCATCGTGCTGATCGTAATCGCCCTGATCGCGCTGATCATCAGCGGCATCGGCATTATGAACATCATGCTGGTCACGGTGACGGAAAGGACCAGGGAAATCGGAATTCGCAGGGCGCTGGGCGCAAGGCGAGACGCCATCCTCTGGCAGTTCCTGCTGGAGGCGACGATGATCAGCGGCACCGGCGCCATCATCGGCATCGGGATTTCGGTGCTGGTGCCGCTGCTGATTGAGGCGATCATCCGGCTGCTGCCGGTTCCGGTGAAGCTGGTTATTCCGATCTCCTGGGTGTCGGTGGTGGTGGCTTTTGTGGTGTCCACAGGGACGGGTTTGCTGTTTGGTTATCTGCCGGCGAGCCGCGCGGCGCAGCTACAGCCCACGGAATCGTTGCGCTATGAATAGGATGGGCCTATGACCAGGAAATGGTGGGTGATGGTACCGATGGTGCTGCTGGCGGGGGGCGCGGCTGTGCAGGAAGCCCGCGCGCAGCAGGGCCAATCTGCCGAAAAGCTGACGCTGAAAGAGGCGGTGGCCATGGCGATGAAAAACAGCAGGGCACTGGCGCTCGCGCGGGTGCAATACCAGGCATCGCTCGGTGCCGCTCGCGTCAGCCGCTCGCTGTTTCGTCCCAATTTGTATACTGGCTCCGGCCTGGCCTATACCGACGGATTTCCCTCCATCCCCGGCGGCGGCGCTCCTGCGGTCTTCAGCATGAGCTATACCCAGGACGTGTTTGACCCCGCGGCCAAAGGGCAAGTGCGGGCAGCGGAAACGCGGGCGGCGAGCCAGCTGCTGGAAATGGACAAAGTACGCGACAGCGTGATGGTCGAGACGGCGGTGGCCTACCTGGAATTGGGCAAAGTGAGGCACTCTCTGGACCTGCTGCGTGAGGAGCGAACCAGCGCGGATAAGATCGCCGACGTGACCCGGGAACGCGCGAAATCGAATCTCGAGCTGCCCATCGAGGTGACCAAAGATGAGCTGAGCCTTGCGAAGATCGAGGAGCGCATCGTACGCACCGAGGGCCGCAACGATGCCCTCGAGGAGCAATTGCGGGACCTGACCGGCATACCCAGCGATGAGGCTATCGAAGTGGAATCGCAGGACCTTCCCCTGCTGGCCGATGAGCCGGTCCGGCAGGTGGAGAATCAGGCGCTGCTCTCCAGCCAGGACCTGAAGGAAGCCGAGAACGAGAGAACGGCCCAGCAGCAGATACTCAAAGGAGACCGTGGCGCCTACTGGCCCACTTTTGCGGCCATCGGGCAATACAATCTGCTGAGCAAATTCAATAATTACGATCAATATTACAAGTCGTTTCAAAGGAACAACATCAACGTGGGCGTGCAGATCCAGATCCCGCTTTTCAGCGCACGCACCTCCGCAGTGGCGGCGCAGGCCCGCAGCGACCTGCAGGCGGCGGAGCTCCGGCTCTCGACGCAAAGGCGGGAAACCGTGATTGGGGCGCGCCAGAAATCGCAGAACGTGAAGGAGGCCGAAGCCGCGCGGGAGGTGGCCCGGCTGGATATGAAGCTGGCGCAAGAATCGCTGGAAAACATCCAGACCAAATACCAGCAGGGGCACGCGACACTGCGGGATTTGGAGCAATCCCGGCTGGACGAGAATGAGAAGTGGATGGATTTCCTGGATGCGGACTTCGCCAGGCAGCAGGCGCAGCTAAACCTGCTGCAGGCCACAGGCCAGCTTGCGCAGGTGCTTCAATAGAGAAGGAGCGGGTTTGCGGTGTTAGGCGGCAGGAGGGTATTCAAGTACAATTGAACCATAAGGGAAGTACGGATTCGTGTGGGCGAGGGGCCCCGCGGGAGGGAAACCATACATGGCATCTGTGATGAAGACGCTGCTGCTGAACCCGCCAAGCTTCGAGAATTTTGATGGCGGGGCAGGGTCGCGCTGGCCGGCGACGCGGGAGATCGAATCCTATTGGTATCCGGTCTGGCTGGCCTACCCGGCGGGGATGCTGGAGGGCAGCCGGCTGCTGGATGCGCCGCCGCACAAGGTGAGCTGGAAAGAGACGATCGAGATTGCCAAGGATTATGAGTTTGTTGTTTTCTTCACCTCGACGGTGGGATTTGAAAGCGACGTAAAGCTTCTGCGGCTGATGAAGGAAGCAAAGCCGTCGTTGAAGATAGCCTTTGTGGGTCCGCACGTGCAGATCAAGCCCGAGGAATGCCTGCGGGCGAGCGCGGACATTGATTTTGTGGTGCGGGGCGAGCTGGACCATCCGGTGGTGGAATATGCGCAAGGGCGGCCGCTGGAGGGCATTGCGAACGCGAGCTTTCTGAAGGATGGGAAGGTGGTGCACAATCCATCGCGGCCGATGCTGCAGACGCCGGAGCTGGATGCGCTGCCCTTTGCCACCGACATCTACAAGCGTGACCTGAAAATAGAGAATTACAATGTGCCCTTCCTGCTGCATCCCTACGTCTCGTTTTATTCCGCGCGCGGATGCCCGGCGCTGTGCACCTTCTGCCTGTGGCCGCAGACGATGAGCGGGCATTCCTGGCGGGTGCGGTCTTCCGAGAACGTGGCGCGCGAATTTGCCCAGGTGCCGAAATATTTTCCGCAGGCCAAGGAAGTGTTTTTCGACGACGACACGTTTAATATCCGCAAAGACCGCGTGATCGAGCTGAGCAAGATGATCAAGCCGGTGGGGATGCGGTGGTCCTGCACCGCGCGCGTGCACGGGGATTACGAATCGCTGGCGGCGATGGCGGATTCGGGAGCGCGGCTGCTGATTGTGGGCTTTGAATCGGGCGACCCGCAGATCCTGAAAAATATCAAGAAGGGCGCCACCGTGGAGATGGGCCGGACGTTTGTGAAGAACTGCAAGAAGGCCGGCATCGTGGTGCACGGAGATTTCATCATCGGATTGCCGGGCGAGACGCGTGAAACCATCGAGCGGACGATTGAATACGCGAAGGAACTGGATTGCGAAACCATCCAGGTATCTTTGGCGCACGCCTACGCGGGCACGGAGCTCTACAATTACGCGCAGCAGAACGGATTCCTGATGAGTGACGCGGCCACCGACAAGCAGGGCCACCAGCTGCCGCACATTGAATATCCGGGATTGAGCAAGGACGAAATGATGTCCGCGGTAAACCGGTTCTACGATACCTATTACTTCCGGCCGCGGGTGGCGTGGCGCATCGTGAGGCAATCGCTGTGGGATGCGCATGAGCGGAAGCGGCTGACGCACGAGGCTGTATCGTTTTTGAAGCTGCGCACCGAGCGATGGAAGTGGGCGCGCAAGAATCGCAAGAGCCGCAAAGCCCTGGGCGTGCCGCCCGTGGAGCCGGGCGCGAGCATCGGAGTGGCGAGCTGAAGACGGAGAAGGAAGCGGCGCACGGGCTGCATACCAAGACGGTGGTGATGCTGCTGCTGATGATCGCCTTCGGGCCGCTGGGCGACGTGTTGCTGCGGAAGGGCATGGCGGGCGTGCCGGGGATGGGCGGATATTCTCCGGCGGCGCTGTATCATTTTTTTGAAGGGGCGTTCCGCGCGGGAGCCATCTGGCTGGGCATCGGATCGCTGCTCCTTTTTTTTATTTCCTATTCCTTGGTGCTTTCCTGGGCGGATTATAGTTTCGTGCAACCCGCGTCGGCGGCGGGCTACGGCGTGGTGGCCGTGCTGGGCTATGCGCTGCTGGGCGAAGCGGTGACGGCGGAGCGCTGGGCGGGAGTGGCGGTGATCTGCCTGGGCGTGGCGATGGTGGGCCAGACGCCGCCGCGGACGACGAAGGCAGGCTGAGATGTGGAGGACGGGAATTTTTTTGGCGGTGGTGGTGGTGGGAGGAACGACGGGCGAGCTGCTGCTGACGCGGGCGATGAAGCAGGCGGGGGAAGTGAAGAGGTTCACGCCGCCGGCGATCCTGAGGAGCCTGGGCCGGGCGTT
>VFSW01011591.1_pt1 | contig 12373 bp, 21 predicted proteins | sample 5358111 | NCBI WGS metagenome assembly VFSW01 (sample SAMN11554181, study PRJNA540505) | mine drainage metagenome | isolation source: sediment from site ElyBrook_90M | place: USA: Ely Copper Mine, Vershire, VT | collected 2017
CGATCACTCATCGCGTCCCTCCATCTCCCGCCGCAGCGTGTCTATCATCGCCTGAAAGATTGTCGCCGCCTGCGCGGCGAGGAGCGCGGCGCGCATCTGTTGCCGGTCGTTCTGCTTCTCGCGCTCAGTGAAGTCGTTCCACGATGGGCCGTTGAACGCACGGCATGCCGCGTCGATCGCCCTGTCGATCCGGTCGGTCATCGCTCGCTATCCGTATCGAACGGCCTCCCTATTCTCGCCCGCCCGCTTGCCCTCCGCCGCCGCATCAAAATAGCGTGCCCTTTCTGGGATGGGGCCACCGGATCATATAGCGCGCCGTATGGCTCCCAGCCGACATTCACATCCTGCCATTTGTTCACTTCCCGATGCGCATCGTTCAGCGTGTCACCGGTGACGTGCGTCACTTCGTAGCGCGCCTCGGGCTGGCGCTGGTCTGACTGCGGCCTTTCCTGCGGAGTTGCACCGGCCCCATATATATTCGCGGTGTCATCCTCGAAGCGGACCTCGCCGGGCGCCAACTCACGATCCTGCTTGCGCGCGGCCTGCTCAAGCTCGCGGGCAAGCCGGGCGTTCTCAGCGCGCATCTCGCTGGCCTGGCAAAGCAGGCGTATGCTCTCGTCGTACAGCTCCTCGTGTTTGGCGCGCACCCGCTCGATCTCGGCGTGCGCTATTTCCCTGAGATGATGCGACAGCGAGCGAGGCCCCGCGTTGCGGTAGGCCCGCATTCGCAATAGGATATCATTGGTCTCTTCGCTCATCGCCCCACCCTTTCGTCAGCTCAGCTGATCGATGATCCTCTTCGCCTCTCGGCGGAAGTAAGCGGCCAGCGCGACTTTGCCTTCCCGGTCAAGCCGCTCGGTGAGCCCCGCAACGATGGGGCCGCCAAAGAAGTACTGCGCATCCGCCTTGGAGGGGAAGGTCCGCAGGTCTGTCAATCGGCTCTCGACGACACTGGTGTCTGCCTCGGTGGCGCCGGAAGCCTGACCTGCGGCGGGAAGATTGTGCGGTTTCTGCTCCACCGAGCGCCGCGTTCTCGGCTCGGCGGGGGCGGCCTGCGATGTGGGTGGCCGAGGAGCGTGGTCCTCCTGCGCCTGGTCACTGCTGCCGCCGGGGGCTGTCATCGGATTCCGATGCACGTATTCGGCCCCGGCATTGGTAGGCGGCGTCACACGCTCGCGCGCGCCGCGCACCAGGCGCTCGATCTTCGTCTTCGCCCGAAGGTTGTCGCGGTAGCCAGACTCGTTTCGAGTCACCCAGGCGTCGACCTCCGCCGCGGAAGCAAGCGTGGCCAGCGCTTCGCTGCATGCCCGTTCGTAGTTCGGGACGTGGATCGCGCCGCCTGGGGTGCGCGGCACCGGAAGCGGAATAATGCAACCCGGCCGCTGGTCGTGCACTGCTGCAACTCCTGCACCACCTGCACTTTCGGGCAGCGCCTGCATATCCTTACCTGCGTCGCCGATCGCCTCGATGATCTGCCGGGCCTTCTCGGATGCGTCGCAGGCCTCCTCGATCGCGCCCTCGTTGTTGCGCAGCACTTCCTCGGCGTCGCCCTTCGCGCAGAGCACTGCGATGGCTAGCGCAAACTGCTCAGGGGTATTATGCGGCTCTTGGCCGACCGCCTTCCCGTCCGCATCCACCAGCCACGCCTCGACAGGTGTCGGTGCAGCGAGCTCGTGCGGGACTTCCTGCCGGTCTGTGGGGGCGGTGGGCGCCTCCGCCTGTGGTGGCTGGGCTTCCTCGGGCTGGGACGCCGAAGGCCGCCCTGGCGCGGCGAAGCCGGTCTTCTGCGCTTCCCGGCGGAAGGCGTCGGGATCCTCCGGCGCCGGCCGATCCTCGGCTGCCGGCGCGGGCTGGCGGCGTGTCTGGGCCGGCTTGGCCTCGACCGGGGGCGCCGCGACGGCGCTGGCGATTTCGATCGCTTCTCCCTCGATCGTCTCGCCGGCGGTGGGATCGCGGTCGAGGACGTCCTGCAGCGCAGCGACCTCCGGCGAGCGGTCGAGTTGCTTGGCCAGGCGCCGAAGGGGCGTCTTGCGGCACATCTCATCATACCATACCTGCCAGGGCGCCTTCGCGCTCTTGGCCCGGCTGACCGCGCGCACACGCTCGATGTCGCTCCGGCTCATCCACTCGGCCTGCCAGGACCCGTCTTTGAACACGACGACCGCGTACGCGCCCACGATGGCTTGCGGCGAGCGATCTGCATCTGGCTCGGTGTTCACCTCGTGCTTGAAGTGTCTGGTGCCGTCCTCGCGCCATATCTTCACGGTTTCGCCGCGGTAGACCAGCTCGGTTTCGATGGTCCTGATCTGGCCGGTGTTGCGCAGCAGCTTCCGCAAGCCCGCGGTCATGGGCATATAGACGACCTGCTTAGGCTTGCTGGATTTGCTCGGGACGCGATTTCCTTCTGCGTCCTCTTCATCATCGGCGAAGATCACCAGCGCCGCCTCGCGGTTGTCCGCCTTGAGGCCATCGGCCGCACATTGCTGGAGCGCAAGCCAGAAGGAGTTGCGGTCCGCCTGCAGCAACGCGGGGCGACGCTGGACCGCGGTGAGGAAGGCGTTGCGGAAGTCCTCCAGCTTGATGTGGGAGGGCAGCAGCTTGGTGTAGCGGTCGGCCTGCCGGTCGAAGACGGCGGCGACGGCCTTCACGGTGTCGTCGTCGTCTTGCTGGCGTGCGGCTACCGAGCGCGTGCGGTCTGTCGTTGTTTGGCTCACGGGCAAGCGTCCTTTTCGAGTTCATCCAGCATTTGTCGGATTTGGCAGAGGTAGGACGAGACAACGCGCGGCCTGATGACTCGTCCCCCGTAGTCTTTTGGGCGATCAAGGAGCGGGCTTGTCGCCCAGCCGACTATCGTCCCGCAGATGGCCAGCAGCCGAGATGCGAATTGGGCCTGGCTCATTCGGTCGTCCTTTCATTCGCTTCCCATGCAGCAGCCGCCGCCTCCGCTAATTTGGGATCCTGTCCGGTCGTAGGCGCGTTGCCGTCGATCTCCGCGAGGTAGGCTCGGATTTCCTGAGCAAGCTGGCCGGTTTTGGCGCCGTAGTAGTCGAGCACTGCATTCCCCACTTCCGCTCCTGGTTCCACCACGCGCCGCAGCAGTTCCACCGCGCGCTCGGCCAGCTCTTGCGGTTTGTTCTCCCAGCTGCATGCCGCCGCTGCCTTCAAGGCGCCGGCTCCGAATTGCGCCATTTCATCGGCGGTCAGATCAGCGCGCACAAAGCTGCCGCCTTTGTTCTGATAGAACGCGATTTGCAGAACCACATTCCTGTCACCGAAAGCGGAGCCTGTGTAGTGGAAAATTTTCATTGTCGGCCCGTTTGGCACCCGAATCTCTACGTCCTGGACTATTTTCATGTCCCGCTCCTATGCGCCGCGACGGCGCGCTGATAGTTCCTGCCAGATGCGAAGCCCCGGCACCTGACGTAGCGGGTTCTCCTTGCGGCGGATCGCCTGATTGATCGCCGCCCGCTCCAGAGTGACGAACGTCACGGGCACCGTACCGCCCGCAATCGCCTTGCACAGCGCCATCATGCCGCCGGCCCCCTCATCTACCTCGCATTCCCACGTTCCGGTCAGGCTGGCGGTGGAGACCGCGCCGCGCGACGTGGCGAGGCGGTGCGTCGGCTGGGCCACGGCCGCTGCGATCTGGTCGGCCTGTTTCGCGGCGGCCTCGGCGTTCGCCACGGCCTCGTCCGTCTGCCGGTAGACCTCGTCGACGGCTTCCTGCGTAGCCTGCCCGGCCTGCTGCAACTGCCGTACTCGAGCTTCTTCCTCCCGGCGCAGCCGCTCGGCTTCCTCGCGCGCAAGGCGCTCGCGCTCCTCGGCCCCCCGCTGGATCGCCTCCAGCCGCTTCCGCTCGGCCTCCGCCTTCGTCACCAGATAGGCCGTCTGCATCGCCTGGAGCGTGTTGGGAGCCGGCCCTTTCCCCGTGCCGCGGATTTCCTCGACCGGGCTCGTAAGATTACCGAACCAGCCGTTGACCGCCGTCCAGGCGCGGTGCAGCGGCTGGGCGATCCTGGTCCGCGCCTCCTCGACCTCCTTGCAGTGTTCATCGGCAATCCGGATCCGGTCAGCCAGGGCGATATTCTCGTCCTCGCTTGCCACCGGCTTCCGGCCATCCTCGTGCGCCTTGAGCCAGTCCCGTGCGCCCGCCAGTATTTCGGCGTTGCGCGCGACCAGCGGCCCGAACTGCTGATCGAGTAGGGCTGCCAGGTCCTTTGGCGACTTGATCTCCGGGACCAGTAGACGCTCGGGACCGACCTGCGGGAGCGGGCCGATTTAATCCTCGTGGGGCGGGAAATTGCCGCCTGGCGCAAGCCGTTTCTGGTCGCCGACAAGCTGGATGATCTCGGCAATCAAGCCGTCCACATCCTCGGTGTCGGCCGAGTCGATGATGATCCAGGCCAGCCGCTCGCGGACGGTCGGATCAATCGTGATGGTGGTGCTCATGAAATGTCCTCCAGGACGGTTCGGTTCGAGAACTCGACAAGCCGAACCGATAGTCCGGCCTTGCGGGCGATGACGGCAGCGTGCTGCCGATAGCTCTCAATTCTCTTCTCGGTCGGCGCCAACGAGGGGCACGAACATATCGCGGCCCTGCAACCGCATAGACGCGCCGAGAACGCCTTCGCCGCCGTCCGGCTCGATCGAGACCCACGCGAACAGGCGCTCGATCTTCTGTCCGGCTCCTGGTTTCCGTGCGGCAGTTTTGCTCATTCTTCCCGCCTGTATCCTGCTGGAGCCTGCCGGAGATCGACCGCTTGCCCCGGTGATTTCAACGGCGACCCCGGCGGCGCGTCGCGGTGCGCGGCGAGCAAAAGGTCGTATCGCTCGCGCGTGACTCGGTGAAACGGCCATCGGTTGAGGATGATCGGCAGGTCGCGCCAATCGAGCGAACCTGAACCGGGTTGCAAAATTCCGTTCACTAGGACCGTCCAGCGTCGATCTTCAATAACGATTCGTAGAGCCTGGAGAGGCGCCCCCTTGCGTTCGCGGTACTCGAAGAAGCCGGCTAAAGTTTCATGCGGCTCGCCATTCGGCGTGTCGCCAGGACCGACCGGGAGAGTGGTCCAATCATTCACCGGACGCCTCGCTCTGCTGGATGTCGGTCATTGGCCTAGCCGCCGCCTAGCACCTACAAAGCCAATCCCAGAGCCGCCCCAGCCACGAAGGGGCAGATACCAGGAGTGGCGCTTGCGCCGCTCCACTGCCGGGGTGCGGCTTCTTAGGCGGCCGATGTTTTTGCTGAAAGCCGCTAGCGCAATGAACACACCATGCAGAGAAGTCGCCATTCCAAGCGTTCAGTCGGGCCGCTTCGGTCACTGACCATGCGGGGTCTTTGGACCGGACGCTAGCAGGGACCCAGACCTGTTCGCTGCCGTTCGGCTGCATCTCGTTGCATGAGGCGCAGCGCCACTGGTAGCCTGAGACTTCTACTCGAAGCCCGTCCGGTAGCCCCAACTCCCTGGCCCGGCTGTGTACCGGTGCGGCGTCAGGCGGTGGAACCTCGACGAAGTGGAGGGCTGCCGCCCCCGGATTTCCATCGACCATGTCATTTCCCCTTGCGTCGGTTGGCCGCCATGCCCTGCCCTGCCCTACCTGGCCTCACCTCGCCTTGCCCCACCATAACTTACCCGACCAGATCGGGCTCTGCCTCGGCTCGCCATGACCCACCGCAACCCACCAAATCCCGGCTCGCCGCAGCCAACCGCACCAAACCGTTGACATTCCATAGCAGGGTCCCTATAGCGCGTCAACGCTAATTCGCAACGGCGGTGAAATATGGACGCAGATTCGGTCAGAAGGCAGTTGCGGGAGGCGACCGAACGGACCGGGGGCATAACGCGGTGGGCAGCGGCAAAGAAGGTGCCGGGATCCGTGGTCAGCGATGTGTTGAACGGCAGGCGCGACCCGACGCCACAGGTTCTCGCCGCCCTTGGGTTGACCCTCGTCAAAGACTACCAGCCAACGGAGTAATATCGCCATGAGCAGAGCGCCGACCAGCAGCAGAAATCCAGATGGCTACAACGGCCCAGGCCGCGAGACTGCCTTGGAGACCGCTGCCGATTACGAGGAAGAGCGGTTTACCGTCATGCAGGCGACCTCTCGGTGCGGCGCCATCCTGCGCGCATGGGAGCGGAAGGGCGGCGACGCCAACGACATCCGCGACCTCTATGTCCTCCGCAAGATGACAAAGGGAGACTAGAAGGCGGAGCTCCGGCGGCAGAACCGCGTCTTCAGCTGGGCCGGGATTATCTCGGTGGACGAGAGGGGCCAGGGCGGCTTCCTGGCGGTATTCGACAAGCCTGCAAAGGACGGTGTCGGCATCGGGAACGCGCCGCTCGGCAGTCGGCTTTCCTGCGTCCGGGCCAAGGCGGCGGGCTTCAACGACGGCAGGGCCCGTGGCTCGCAGACAATGCAGGACGGTCTTTCCGAGTACGCGGAAACGCTGGGCTGGAAGCCGGACAGCCCGGAAGCGCTCAGCTACGCCGAGGGATTCGGGGATGGGCTGAAGCTTCGTCCGCCACCGAAGATCCGCGACGAGGAGCCGGAGCCGCAGATCGAGCCCGGTAACGGCGCCGAGCCAGCACCGAAGCGCAGCAGGCGGCGAGCGAGCGACACTGCCGCCGAGGAGCCAGACGCATCATCCGCGGACACGCGGCCCGGCTGGCGGGCAGATCGCGACTCTACCGGGGCGGACGACATGCCGGGCGAGACGCCGCCTCCGGTCCAATGATTCATGACTGAGCTATTGCCCCTGATGGTGGCTTCCTCGGCCCTCAAAAACGTTGGCAATGGGATGGTGGAAGCCGGGCACGCCTCCCCCTCGACTGCGGAGCGAAGCTGTGGGTCGCGTCGCGCGGCCGATCTGGACGCAGGAACCGGCGGACGCGACGCAATAATCCGCTTCGTGGTTCCCGGGCTGCCAAAATCCAAGCTACGGGCACGGCATCGAGTAGTGAACACCAAGGATGGGCGCCAGTTCGTCTCGACTTACACGCCGCCAGCGACGCGCACGGAGGAAGGCGTCATCCGCATGGTGGCGGCGGAAGCGATGGCCGGCCGAGCACCTCTTGCGGGGCCGCTGGAGCTGAAGTTCGCGATCTGGCTGCCAATCCCGCAGTCGTGGTCCAACAAGAAGCGCGCTGCGGCCCTGGCTGGAGCGATCCTGCCGACGACGAAGCCTGATTGGGACAATGGTGGGAAGATCACAGATAGCCTCAACGGAATTGTCTGGAATGATGATTCTCAAGTCACCGACGCGCATGTTTGGAAACGCTACAGCGACCGACCGCGTGTCGTGATTGAAATTCGTACCGCCGCTCCGCCCGGCCTCTTGTCACCGAACGGCAACTGATCCATCGTGTCGGGAGGGGGAGCGGCCGGCGAAACCGCTCCCCGTCCCTCTATCCTCCAGCGGAGTGTACCCGCATGGCGACAGTCTCCCCTTGTAATAGTGATTCAGTAAGAGACGCGCAACCCTTTGGGTGGCCTACAGTCTGCTGCTGCGGCTCCGGGCTCATCCCGGTCGGCGTCTCGCCCGGCTCTGAAAACGAGCGAGCGCCGGGCGACAACCTGATCGCCCAAGGCGAGCCGATCCGGTCTCATTGCCTGGCGTGCTGGCCTGCGGCGCCCGTCGCCCCGAAGCGGAGGGTGCGGCCGTGAGTGTCCATGAATGGACGGACGAAGAAATCGTCCAGTTACGGGCCTTATGGCGCACGGCCCCGGTCCGTGTGATCGCGGCCAAGATGCGCATGACCCCCAACCAGCTCATCAGGAAGGCCCACAGACTCGACCTTCCGCGGCACGAAAATCCGGTGAAGTTGCGAAAGCCGGACGGGCCGCACCACAGACCGGGTGAAGGCGCCGCTGCGCGAACTGGGCATCGGGCGCTGCCATCCCTGTCATCCCTCGCCACAGAAGACGCTGGACGCCCTGCGCCAGCCTACCGCACACAGACAAAGCCGGCGCCGGTTGCCGTCCCCGATGGCTTTGTTGTGCCGTGCAGGTGGCCGCTTTGGCCCGACAGCAAGCGGCCCTCATATCGGCAACTGATTGCTGGGGGGATGTTCTGCGAGGTGCCAAGCTTGCCGGGTGGATCGTGGTGTCACGTTCACAAGCGCAGAGTCTTTACGGCGCGACAATCGCAGGGAAATTAAAGCATGAAGGGCATCCCCTGGGGCCGGAATCAAGACGAGGCGCTGGCGGCCGGTTGGCGGAATCCTCGCCTGACAAGAGAAGAGATCGCAGAAGTGTTAGGCGTTACATTTCAAGCCGTATGCGGACGCGCCCGCAAACTTGATCTCGGTCAGAAGGCTTTTGCGCCGCCGCCTCGGCTTCTGTCGATTGTCAATGGTGCGGCACGTTTCTTAATTCCTGGTGCCGGCGGCCGTATCGTCATTTTGGATGAGGCAGACGCTGAGTGGTTCGTGTTCTATCCAGGAGGATGGTTCGCACATTCAGAAGGCGGCAACTGTTATGTCTACACGCGAGGCCGCCCAAGGAAGAAACTCCACCGACTGTTGATTGGATGTCGAGCGACAGCGCTGGTCGATCATCGCAACCGGGGTGGTCTTGACAACCGCAGAGAGAACATTCGTGAGGCTACGTCAGCTCAGAACGTGCATAACAGCGGCCGGAACCACCGCGCCAGAAGCCAGTACAGGGGTGTTTGGCTGCATGGACCGGATGGTCTTTTCCACAGCGCCGTTAAATGTCCAGACGGTAAGCGCCGATCAGTAGGGTATTATCGCACAGAGCGGGAAGCTGCCCGAGCGCGAGATGCTGTCGTGCATCGCCTTCACGGCGAGTTTGCTTATCTTAATTTCCCCGATTCGCTCTTGTCGGATGCCGAAATAGCGAACAACCGAAACGTGCTGGCTATTCTGCAATGGTTGTCATCCTATCAACTGGACCAGCAGGAAAGCGCGGCGGCATGAGCGGCACCGAATCGCCGCTGGCTGGCCTTTCTCAGCGCGCCCTTCCCTCAAACATTCAGGCCGAGCAAGCTCTGCTGGGCGCGATCCTGGCCTCCAACCGGGCTTACCACCTGATCTCGAATTTCCTCCCTGCGGAGGCGTTCGCCGACCCGATCCACCAGCGGCTCTACCAGATCATCGCCAAACGCATCGAGGCGGGGCAACTCGCCGATGCGGTGACTCTGAAGGACGACCTCCAGAACTCCGCGGTGCTGGATCAGGTGGGAGGAACTCCCTACCTCGCCCAGCTTCTGGCCTCGATGGTAGGCATCGAGGTGGCACCCGCCTACGCCCAGGCGATCCACGACGCCTGGATCAGACGCCGCGGTATCGAGGCGTGCGTATCGGCCGTGGAGTGCTTCTTCGGCGCCGACCCCGACATCAGCACGGCGGACACCCTCACCGCTGCTGGCGACACACTGGCGCTGATCGCCGAGGCGCAGAGCGAGGCGGGCGGTCCGGTGAAGCGGCGCGGTCCCGTCCTGATCGGAGAGGCCAGTGCACAGCAGCTCGACCGGGCGGACGCGATCGCCGGCGGCAGGATCGCCCGACCACTGCCTACCGGCATCGCCTCGTTTGACGCCATGATCGGTGGGGGGCTGACGGCCGAGACGTTGATAGGCTTGGCGGCGCTGGGGGAAAGCGGCAAGACCGAGCTCGCCCTGCAGATCGCGGAGCCGGTGGGGCTGGCCGCGCGCCGCGGGTGGGAGAAGAACCGGGAAGGATCGTGCCCCGGCATTCCGTTCTTCTCGTTCGACATGAGCGCCACCCAGATCGCAACCCGGACGCTCGGGCGCATCTCGGGCGTACCTCGGCGGCGCATCCGGCACGGCGACCTCAACCTCGACGATGGCGAACAGCTTCGCCGCGCCATGCAGACGGCGGACCTCCTCCCGATCGAGATATTCGACGATGGACCGGCCAGCCTCGGGAGAGTGGTGCGGGATCTGCGCAACTTCGTGCGGCGCCGGCCCTGCCCGCTGGCGATCATCGACAACCTCTCCAAGATCGTCGGGGAGGAAAAGCCCGGCGTACAGCTTTTCCCGCTGTTCCTGATGTGCGTGAACAAATTGAAGGGCCTCGCGCGGGAGCTGCGCATTCCGGTTCTCCTGCTGGTACACCTGCCGCAGAGCGTTGCGAAACGGGAAGGCGTGCAGCGGCCGCGGCGCGGAGACCTGCCCTACGGCATCCACCTGCATTTCGACTATGCGATCGCGATGTGGCGCCCGGCCCTCGGGCTTCCAGCGGCTCCTCCCGAGAAGGGATTCAAGACCAGCGCAGAGTTGCATGCGAAGGCAGTGGCCGATTACGAGGATAAAAAGGGCAGGTTGAAGAACGTCACGGAGCTGGTCCAGCTCAAGGAGCGCGAGGACGACGGGGAATCTCCGGGGCTGGCGAAGTTGCTGTTCGACCACCAGGCGCAGCAGTTCATCGAGACGGGATCGGGAGAATGATCCGCATTCTGCAGGGCGACTGCCGCGCCCTGATGCCGCACGAAGGACCGTTCGACATGATCCTGGCCGATCCGCCCTACGGCGTTACCTCGCTTGACTGGGACCGGCGGGTAGAAGGCTGGGAACGAATCGCCGCTCAAGCGATCAAATCGACTGGCAGCATGTGGCTGTTCGGTTCCATGCGATCACTCATGGAAGTCGGACCGGCCTTGGCGGACGCCGGCTGGCATTACGCCCAAGACATCGTGTGGGAAAAGCATAATGGGAGCGGCTTTCACGCCGACCGCTTCAAGCGCGTGCACGAACATGCTGTGCAACTCTACCGGGCCGACTCGCCCTGGAACGGCGTCTACAACGAGGTCCAAACCACACCAGACGCCACCGCAAGGGCAGTGCGCCGCAAGCGTCGTCCGCCGCATACCGGCCACATCGAGGCAGGCGCCTACGAATCGATCGATGGTGGTCCGCGCATCATGCGTTCGGTTATCGCGATGCCGAGCTGTCACGGCCATGCGATCCATCCCACAGAAAAACCAGTCGATCTGCTGCGGGTGCTGATCCGTACGAGCTGCCCGCTGGGCGGTGTCGTGGGGGATTTCTTCGCGGGGTCTGGTTCGTGCGCTGAGGCGTGCGCGTTGCTCGACCGCAGTTACATCGGCTGCGAGATTGACCCCCTGATGGCCGAAAAGGCGCGCGGCCGAAGCCTATTCGTGGCTGGCGCCTAGCCCGCGACCCTGCCGAGGCCTGTCACCATCTCGCCGATGCTCCGAAGCAGCCCCTGCCGGTCGAGGATCGCGCTCTGGGCGATGTCGTGGACAACCTGGGGAAGCACTGCGGGGTGGGGTGACCCGAGGAATACACCCTCGCCGGCGAGGCGCCCGGTATAGCAATGCGCGCCAGCGATGATCCCGGTGTCCTTGAAGCATGACAGCAGCAAGAGGTATTCGCCGGGCCTGCCGCGGACGCGGATGGTCATCGCGATCGCCTGGTGTCCATCGGCGCTCGGCGTAATCGTGAAGTGCCAGCGGAGGATCGAGCAAATGGGCGGCGGTTCCCTCATGGCATTTCGACCCCGGCGGCCAGCAGTGCGGCTTCCGCAGCCAGGTCGATGCCATACCGGGCCGCGAAGCTCCGCTTGCCGATCCGATCGTGCTCGGCATGATGGATTGCACACAAGGGCGCTGCTGTGGCGTCGGGCGGCTTCATTCCTGTGCCGGCGTTCGCTGCGGTCCTGACATGATGTGCCTGCACCGGGGCGCCCGTCCGGCATCCTGGCACACAGCATGGTTGAGATCGGACGAACGCGAGGTGAGCAGCGGTCATGCTCTAGCCGGAGCCGTACCCGTCGCCGTACCCGTCGCCATCGCCGGAGCCGTCGCCGTCGCCGTACCCGTCGCCGTCGCCGGAGCCGGAGTTATGGTGGCTTGACAGGAGATCAGTCCTCGATGAATCGGCGATGAATCGGCCAAAGCTCGCCTCCGCCTTGTCGCTGATCGGGATGAACTCGATGCAGTTCGTCAGAAAGACTTCGGATGTTCGATTCAGCCGGCCGTTCTTGATCCCGTTTTCAGCCACGGCAGAAAGGAAGAGGCCACCGCCTTTCCACTGCCACAACCGTAGGCCATCGCGTAGATGAGCCTCCATCCCTTCCGCGCTGACCAGCGTTCCGATATGAACGCCCGCAGAATATGTCCTGATGAGGACACGGCGACCGATTAGTGGATTTTCCATGCAACCTCCTTAGTTCCGGCGAGCAGCTTCGCCGCTTCTGCGGCTAAGAATGCCCCTTGCTCTTGGATAAGTCAACGGCTAAGGTGCGTCGGGTAAGAAACGAGGGCATGAAATGCCGGATACTACGATCACCGAGACTGACGCCGCTCTCTGGGACTACGCCTGCGACGTGGACGTGGCATTGGGCGAATCAGGGGGCGGCCCGCTGGT
>VFSW01011592.1_pt1 | contig 12371 bp, 11 predicted proteins | sample 5358111 | NCBI WGS metagenome assembly VFSW01 (sample SAMN11554181, study PRJNA540505) | mine drainage metagenome | isolation source: sediment from site ElyBrook_90M | place: USA: Ely Copper Mine, Vershire, VT | collected 2017
TCATCGCATTCTCCTCTCCCAGGCTTGGCCTGGCGCACGCAGGATGTCAGAGGCTACGTCGCCCCGCGGGCACACCGAAAGCCAAGGTAGTCGCCACGGTACGTCGGATCGTGCCGCCCACGGAGGGCCGCGCGTACCCAGGGCGCCCCGTCGCCAATCCAACCGCCTCCGCGAAAGACACGGTACCGGCCGCGCCGAGGCGGCCCGTGGTCGCCGTAGGGCCCGTACCAATCCGAGGTCCATTCCCAGACGTTGCCAGCCATGTCGTCCAGGCCAAAGGGCGACCGGCCGGCGGGGTAGCTCCCGACAGGAGCCGTAGACCCCCACCCGTCATCCCCGGGGTGCAGGGCGCGCCAGTTGCGGTCGTTTGCGTGACCGAGGGCCACGCACTCGCTCCCACAGGCATTGAGTTGCGTCGGTCCGGGAGGGTCGTTGCCCCAGGGGTAGATCCTCCCGTCGGTGCCCCGCGCGCCGTACTCCCACTCGGCTTCCGTGGGAAGGCGGTCGCCTTGCGCCGCGCAAAAGTCCGTCGCCATCTGCCAGTCTACGCAGTTGATCGGGTGGCTCCCGCGGTCCGCGCGTTCGCCATTGCAAAACTGGTCCTCCAACGAATGGTCCGAGTTGTCATGGTTCACGGTCGTGGGGGCCGGAGCACACGCACCCGTATGGACACAGGCGGTGTATGCGTTGACTGTCACCTCGGTCCTGTCCATGCAAAACGACCCGACGGTCACCGGGTGCTGCGGGTGCTGGTCGGCCTGACCGTCTCCGTCCACCGAGCCCATCGCAAAGGTACCCGCTGGGATGTACACCATCCCCGACGGACAGTGCTCCCCCAGGGGGACCGGGCGGGGTGTCACCGGCACCCGCCGACGCACAACCCGCTCAACGGACGGCGTGACCGTCGGAGCCGCGTGCCTTGACGGAGCCCGTGCCGGCCGCGACCGGCAAGCCCCGGCCAACGCCATTGCAACCACCAGCCACCCGGAAGCCCACCCTATTTTCACGCTCGCATTGTCGCCACGCCCTTGCGTTGACTGCAACCACGATCCACCGCGCGGGGCCATGGACCTGACGAAGACCCGTGTACAAGCGGCTTGACCCTGCGTTTCGTCACCGTGCTAACGTCCCGGGGTTCGCATGGCACCCTCACGGACCGCCTGCCTTGGATGGGTTGTCGTTACGGCAACGGTTGCCACACGCGTTGTGGCAGCCGATCCGATGGACCTCTCCCTCAATCGGCTCAGTATGTACAACAACACCCCGTGGACCAACGGGCAGGAGCCCTCGAACGACCCTGCCCGGTGGATGTTTCAGGGCGGCTGCGGCACAGCGGGCACAGCGGGCACGGGCTTGGGCAACGGACAGGCTTTCGCCCGGTGCCTCCCGGACAACCAGCTCTGGACCAACTTGATGAACGAGCTGGGCGGCGCGCTCGCACCGGGGCTGTCGGCACCTGCCATGACCCTGGGGTACAACGGTTTGTACATTGGCTTTGAAGAAGCCGTGACCAACCTCAATCGGAATTCAGAGTACTGGCGCCGCGGCACCCAGGGCTCGCCCGACGCCCTGACCGGCAGTGGAACCGCCGCGACCCGCAACCAGGGCGACGCCGACGCCTTTGTCTCAAGGATCCACGTCCGCAAGGGCTTTCCCATGGGCTTTGAGCTCGGGACAACGGTGAGCCATCTGGATTCAAGCAGCATCTGGGCGATGGGGCTGGATCTTCGGTGGGCACCCTTTGAGGGCTACCGTCACGGGATGGGGATACTCCCGGACTTTGCCGTCCGCGGCGCGGTCAACACCGTCGTGGGCCAGTCACAGTTCAACCTCACCGTGGTGAGCGTCGACGCGACGATCTCCAAACGCTTTACCCTCGGCGGACAAGTACGTGTGTCACCGTACCTCGGCGTGCAAGAACTCTTCATCCTTGCCGACTCCGGGGTCATCGACATGACCCCCGCCCGCAACGCCTACGCCGAATGCCCCCGGCAACCGATTGACTACGTCCCAGACACTACCCCCGTAGGCTCTCCCGGGAGGTCTCCCAGCGGACTCATCGGCCAGCGGCAATGCACAGGCGGTACGGCCATCCAAGGCCTCCCCGGGGGTCTCAACGACACCGTCAACACCAGCACGTTTGAGCCCGTACGCATTGCCCGCACCAGGGCTTTTCTCGGGATGCAACTCCAGTGGGACCTTGTGATGTTCACCGGAGAGTTTGCCTTCGACGCTGCGGATCCTACTTTTTTTCGTACGCCGTCCGATGGTACCGGCCGACCGTCGACGACCACCGCGGGAGCCGTCACACCCATGCCCCTCGCGCCCTTCTGGCAATGGCCCGTCACCATCGGCGCCGGGGTGGCCTTCCGGTGACCGCGCGCCCGGCTGCCCGTGTGCTCGTCGTCGGCGCGGGGGGCATCGGGGGCATCGTCGCCGGCGAACTCACCGCCCTCCCGGCTGAGATGGCAGATGTCACGGCGTTGACGACCAATCCGGTCATCGCCGAAGCCGTCACCACCCAGGGCTACAGACTCCTTGGCGCCGACGGTTCCCGCACGGTCCCCGGGCGCTGCGTGACGGCTTTGCCCGACGATACCCCTGGCTTTGACTGGGTGCTTCTCGCGACACAGCCCCCCGAGGTCGAAGCGGCCGCGCGGGCAACAGCCCGCTGGCTCGCACCCGGCGGCGCGATGGTGTGCTTTCAAAACGGTCTATGCGAAGCCCGCGTGGCCGCCATCGTCGGGGACGACCGTGTCATCGGCGCTGTGGTCGCCTGGGGCGCCGCGATGCCCCAAGCCGGCTTGTACGAACGCACGGCATCCGGCGGCTTTACGCTCGGACGGATGGATGGCACGGACGACCCGAGAATCCCTGGTCTTGCGATGTTGCTCGAAGCCATCGGGCCGGTGACCACGACGTGCAACCTCTCGGGCGCTCGCTGGAGCAAGCTGGCGATCAACTGTGCGATCTCGACCCTGGGCACCCTAGGCGGTGACCGTCTTGGTGCCATCATGTTGCATATCACCGTGCGGCGGTTGGCGTTGCAGATCATGACCGAAGCCGTTCGGGTTGCCCACGCCGAGGGCGTACGACTTGAAAAAGTCGCAGGGACGATCGACCTCGACTGGCTGGCGCTCACGCCCGAAGACGAAGCCGACGTGGCGTCGCCGGGACTCGCGGCACGGCACGCGTTGCTGCTGGCCGTCGGGGCACGCTACCGAAGAATGCGGTCTTCGATGCTGGCGGCGATCGAGCGTGGGCGCACGCCGGCCGTGGATTTTCTCAATGGCGAGGTGGTGGAGCGAGGGGTGGCACACGGGGTCGACACACCGGTGAATCGCGCGGCGCAACGGTGGGTACACACGGTTGCAAAGGGAGAGGCACATCCCGGAATGGAGACGGTGTACGCCCTGGCCCGCGAGGTGGGGCTGCGCTGACGCGCGCTCAAGGGATTGGCTTCGGGCGTCGTAAGGGAGGTGGAGCGTCCACGAAGGTGCGCGCGAGCGGACGACGGGTCCGTGGTGCCGGAGGCGACATGAGTGCGATGGAGCACGTGGTGGTGGACCCCCCTGGGACGGTCGGAGCACGCAGTGGGGAGCGTGTGGGAGAGAGCGCGACGCGGTGGCGAGAGCGCGCGCTGCGAGCCGAGGCCCTGGTGCTGGGGATGGAGGCGACGCTGGAGACGCGGGCGGATGCCCTGCGGCATGCGTCGGGCGAGGCCCTGCGGTTGCGCGAACGCTTGGAGCGCCTGCAGACGACCACCCCAGGCTGCCTTGTGAGCCTCCGTCCCGATGGGACGGTAAACGAAGTGAACCCTGCGACGGAGGCCCTCTTGGGGCGCCCTGGAGCCGAGATCCTGGGGAACAACGCATCGGAGCTCTTTGTGACGGGCGAGGCGCTGGACCTCGCGGCGGTGGCTGAGTGCTCTCGCAAGGGGGGTGTCTACCGCTGCGAGCGGAACCTCGTGGCCCGGGACGGTAGCTCCGTGCCGGCTTTGGTTTCGGCGTCGGCCGTCTTCGACGGCGACACCCTTGATGGGTACGTCGCTGTGATGATGGACCTCCGCGACCAGAAGGCCCTCGAAGCGGGTCTGCGGCACGCCCAGAAGCTCGAAGCGGTAGGTCAACTCGCTGCGGGGATCGCCCACGAGATCAACACCCCGAGTCAGTACGTGGGGGACAGCGTGTGGTTTGTGCAAAAGGCCATGGCGGATCTGGGCTCGCTCTTGGAGACCTACCGCACCGCAGCGCGGGCTTCGGCCGACGCGGACACCCTCGGGGTATTGGACAAGGCCGAAGCCGACGCCGGGCTGGCGTTTCTCCAGCGGGAGGTTCCCGATGCGCTGACGTCCGCGCTGGGGGGCATCCGACGGATTGATGAAGTGGTCTCGGCGATGCAGGCTTTTGCAAAGCCCAACCAACGCACCAAGACCCTCGCCGACCTCAACAAGTCCATTCGTACGGCCCTCACGATCGCAAGGCATTCGTACAAGTACGTCGCCGAGGTAGACACCGACCTCGCGCCGCTGCCCGATGTCCGTTGCCACATCGGGGACATCCACCAGGTGTTGGCCACGTTGATTCTCTGGGCGGCCCGGGCCGTCGAGCGCTCGGTCGCCGGCAACGGTTCCCTCGGCAAGATTTCGTTGCGTAGTTACTTCGACGAGTCCACCACCGAAGCCGTGATCGAAGTCAGTCACACGGGTGGCGAGCTCCCGGAGGCCCTCGCCACCCGCGTCTTCGACGCCATCGAACCCCCGTGGGACCCTCCAACCGAGGGCACGCACGGGATGTTCATCGCCCGCACGATCGTGGTGGATGGCCACGGCGGATCGCTCACGCTTCGCACGACGCCCGGCCGCGGGAGTGTTTTTACCCTTCGCCTCCCGCGGGATGGCGGCGGACGCACCGATGAGGTTATTTCATGAGTACCGAATCCATGGCCATTCCCCGGAGTGTTCCCCGGGTGGACGGGCAGCCGGTGGTGATGTTTGTCGACGACGACCCGGAGATCACCGCGACCTTTCGACGAAACTTTGGCCGCGAGCCCTACGCCGTGATCACGGCCAACTCCGCGCAGGAGGCCCTCGGGATCCTCGACCGGGAGTCCATCACCATCGTTGTCTCCGACGAGCACATGCCCGAAATGCCAGGCAGTGAGTTTCTCTCCATCGTCCGCCGTCGGCACCCGGATACCCTTCGGATGATTCTCACCGGGCAGGCCTCGGTCGAGACGGCCATTCAGGCCGTCAACGAAGGCGGGATTTTTAAGTACCTCACCAAGCCCTGCCGCACGGACGAACTTGTCACACACATCCGCCAGGCCCTCGCGGTCGCGGCCTCTCGCCGCGGGACTGCCGCCGCCAACGACGACGGCCACGCCGTGCAACTCGCCCGCTTCCAGCGAGCGACTGAACAACTCTGGATGGCCGTCCAGCCCGTGGTTTCTCTCCGCGAGCACAGGGCCTACGCCTACGAGTCCCTCGTACGTACGACCGAACCCTCGGTTCCCCACGGTGGAGCTTTTGTCGAACTCGCGGAGAGCGTGGATCGCATGGGCGACCTCGAACGCCAGATCCGTCGCGCCGTCGCAGCCATCGCCCCGAACGTCCCGGATGACTCACTGCTCTTTGTCAACGTGCACCCGGCTTCCCTCGACGACCCCGAGCTCTATGCCCCGGACGCCCCGCTCGCACCCTACGCATCCCGCATCGTCCTGGAGCTCACCGAGCGGGTTGCCTTGCATACCGTGTCGGCCGTGGTGCAACGCGTGGCTGCCCTGCGTGAACAAGGCTACCGCATTGCCATCGACGACCTGGGCGCGGGCTACGCGGGTCTCGGTACGCTCGCGCTGCTGCACCCCGAGATTGTCAAACTGGACATGTGCCTCGTGCGGGACATCGACACGATTCACACCAAGGCCCGGTTGGTCGAAGCCATGGTCACGCTGTGCAAAGACCTCGGGATTCTGGTCGTCGCCGAGGGCGTCGAGACCGTCGCCGAACTGGACACGTTGCAGTCCCTCGGGTGCGATCTCATCCAGGGCTACCTTCTTGCACGACCTGGCAAGCCCTTTCCGTCCCTGCGGTGGCCCGAGAGTTATGCGCTGAGATGAAGGTGAAAAATCCGCTGTCCCATGAGCAGGGCGTCGTGGTCTTCGAGCTGATGCACCCCGCGGATGCGTAGGTACGTCCCGTTGGAGCTGTTAAGGTCCATCACGGCGGGGGCGTTGTTGAAGTCCGCGACTTGACAGTGGACGCCAGAGACCCAGCCGTCGGCGGCAAAGCGTACATCGGCCCGGGCGCTCCGTCCGAGGGTCACCCCCGCGCGCGAAAGCGGAATCGGGAAGAGACTTTTGTCGACGTCGCGGCCGACCACCAAGGCCAACTGGCCGATGGACTCGCCCGGAGGCAGCGGCGCCGGGCCGGCTTCGCCCGGTGCAGGACCCGTCGCTCGGGCTTCATACCGCAGGATGATCCTGCCGAAACAGAACTGGTCGCCGTCCTGGAGCGGGATGGGCTGCTGCCGTGGAACGCGTACGTACACCCCGTTGCGAGAACGCACGTCCCGCACCGTTGCGCCTTGCGGTTCAATGGTGATCATCGCGTGCTGGCTGGAGAGCAGTCCGTCTTCGGCCAGGAGCCCTCCCGCTTCGCGCCCGATGAGATTGTCACCAGGCACCAGGGGAACGATCCCTTGTTCGGTACCGTCCAAAGTCACCACGACGAGACGGGCTGCGTTGATGTGTGGCGCGGCTTCGCCTTGCGGCGGGATCCCCACCCGCACGGGCGGAACCGTCTGCGGGCGCCCGACCGGTCGCAGTGGACCGAGACCCCCCATGGGCTGCGGTCCCATCATGGGCGGCGGTCCCATCATGGGCGGCGGTCCCATCATCGGGGGAGGTCCCACCATCGGGGGAGGTCCCACCCTGGGCATCGGCCCCATCGAGCCCTGGGGAGACATCACCGGCGGGGCCGTCATCGGCGCGGGCTTGGCGTACATGCCAGGAAGGGGCGCGAGTTGGCCGATAAGCGGGAGACCTACGGGCGGCGGTGGGGCAAGCGGGCCGCCCAGAGAAGACGGCGCATCGCCCAGACCGCCAGGACCCGCGGGACCGCCAAGAAGTGGACCCAGGGTGCCCATCGGCGGCAGCCCGGGCAGCCGACCCGATGGCGGACTGACAGAAGGTGGATTCGGGAGGACGGGACGCGGGCCACCGAGCATCGGGGGAGGCTGTGCAGGACCCGTCCGAGCCGGTCCCTGGGTAGGCGCCGCGCCAGGCCGTCCCCCACCAGGAGGACCCAAGGGCCGTGCGTGAAGGTCGTTTCCGCAGCCCAGGCAGAAGCGGTTATCTGCCGGGTTCTCCTTGCCGCACCGAGGACAATTGATCTTCACGCGAGCCGTGTTCTCCGCCCAACCGAGTCCACGACTCTCACACGGCCGTGGCGTGCGTGTCCAGGGTCCTTCGGGTGCCCGGGGGGCCCCGCAGAGGCGACTTCGGCGTCAGAGCCAATGCCCCCGGCGGGTTGGGCGAGCTGTGTGCGATGAGGACATGCTTCGATTGGGGGGTTTACAGTCGCACGGAGGCCCGGTGGCACGTTCGCCCATACGGTCTCACGACGGATGAGGGTAGGCTTGCCCCCGACGGACGATGCTGCTCGCTGTGATCGGTGATGTACACGGGAGGTTCTTGCGCGTCGAGGCGTGGGTGGCGGCGCTCGAAGCGGCCCACGGACGCCCGGTAGACTGCGTGCTGGCCGTGGGCGACGTTGAAACCTTTCCCACGGCGGATGACGACCGGCGCAAGGGCGCCAAGCGGTCCATGCCCGCGGAGTTCGCAGCGTACACAACCGGCGTCCGGCGGATGCCTCGGCCGTTTGTCTTCGTGGGGGGCAACAACGAAGCTTTTGACGACCTCGACGCCATCCCCGACGGCGGCGAGCTTGCGCCCAACGTACGGTACCTCGGTCGCGCCGGACTCACGGTACTCCCCGAAGGTCCCCGCATTGCGTATCTCTCGGGAATCTACGCCCCCACCCGCTTCGACCGCCCGCGCGTACGTGCATCCAGCCACGAAACCAGCAAGCAGGCTGGGTACTTTCGCCAGGAAGACATCGCCACCGTGATGTCCATCCCGTCGGCTGACATGGTTCTCGTGCACGAATGGCCAAGGGGAATTGCCGGTCGCGAGAGTGCCGTTGCGCGGTCGGGCGCGCGTGGCATCCGGCAGGGACACTGGCCCACCATGGGGAATCCCCACGCAGCCGCCATCCTGGCTTCGATCCGACCGCCTTGGGCGCTCTGCGGACACTTTCACGTTCCGCACGCCGCGACCCTCCCATGGGATGACGCCACGGTCACCCGTGTAGCCTGCCTCGACCAGGCCTCCCGGGCCGAAGCCGGGCTCTTGTGGATGGACTGGGCCCATGGCGCTGTGCAATCCGTCGGCTGGGGAACCTCCGCAAGACCCTCGTGGACCGCGGGCGACCCATGGGACGAGCGACAGACCTCCGCGCAGATCGTTTGCGACCACGGATGACCGAGCTCCCGGGTCACCCTGCGTCGCGTCGGTGGCGCCCATGACAACCGTGTCGCGCCGTGGGGGTGGCACCGCGGAGCGTTTCGTCCGTGGATCAGAGCCCCGCGTCGGCATGAACATCCGAAGGTGCGTCCGGCGCTGGGCTTGTTGCGCCATCGGGCACTGTCGCGCCAGGCGTTCCCGGGTCTGAGCAGCACCTGAAGCCAATCTGGTAGTACACAAAGCCTTCGTTGTGCGCCGTGGTCGACGGTCGGCACCGGGCGCGGATGGGCCCCCACCAGCCACCCTTGAGCGCGGACTCGTACGGAACATGCGACTCGTTGACGGTCCACTCGTCCACGTTGCCCGTAAGATCATGGACGCCTGCCCAGCTCACGCATCCCGGCATCGACCCAGACGGAACCGCTTCGTACAGCCTCGCGCTTTCGTCCGCCGAGGTCATCGGGTTGCCGAGTCGCTCGCGGTCGGGGCGTCGGGTTTGATGGTCGATCCTGCACACGGTCTCGTCACGCCGAAGCCCATCGCCGTAGGGGTATGGGTGCATGTCGGGCCCCTCGCACGCAAAGGTCCATTCCGACTGTGTGCACAGCCGACGACCGCGGGCTTCGCACGCATGGCGAGCCTCGTACCAGCTCACCATTACTTCAGGCTGCGCCCCCGGCTGGTTGGGGTATTCATAACGGTCGATGCACACGGCCATGTGCCGCCTGTGCCCCGTGCACCGCGGCGGAGCGAACTCCGCGCAACGCATTTGTTCTTCATCCAGCCACCGGAGGCATTGTTGGTCGACGTTGGTGCAGTATTCCCCTTCGACCAGGACCTGTCCGTCGGGACAGCTCCGTGGCCCGGGAGGGATATCCGGAATGGAGGTACCCGGCGCCTGGTCGTTGATCGCGACCGGCGGATGGAGATGGTGATGATGATGACCGCTCAACGACGGTCGGTGCTGGCCCGAGGCCGTCCCGTGGCCAACCGTCATCCCTGCCGCCGTGACCAGGAGCGTAAAGACCGTGGTGGCTGCGCGACGCGAGACGCTGGACGTCATGGTTCCCTCAAGCAAAGGCATTGATGGACACCCGAACGAGTGCAACGATGGATGCACGCCGCACGCCGGGCAGAGAACCACCCCAGCGACGCGACCCACGCCCGCCACGCCTCATCCGTGTCTCCACCAAGCGTCCGGCCTCGGCAGGGCGGAACCACCGTCTGGAGACCTCTCTACGATGGTGCACCTACATCGTCCCCACAAGTTCGCGACGTGTTTTTGACACGCCCGACGGCGTGGGAGACATGGTCGACGTGGCGAGCGGGAGATGGCATGGTCCCTGCCCCAAGGCACGGCGAACCGTGCCGAGAGGACCTGGAGACCATGTCACTTACGATTGAATCCGGGCGTGTTGTTGAAATTCACTACACGCTTCGGGACGACACCGGTGAGGTGATGGACACCTCGGACGGAGACGAAGCTTTGATGTACCTCCATGGCAGCGGGCACATTGTCCCGGGCCTGGAGCGCGCGCTCGAAGGCAAGACGGTGGGAGACGCTGTGACCGTGCGTGTTCCGCCCGAAGACGGCTACGGTGTCCGGGACGCTGAGCGCGTGCTTCGCGTGTCCCGCAAGGACATCCCCGCGGGGCCCGAACCCGAAGTCGGCATGGAGCTCGAAGCAGAAGGCCCCGACGGTGACCCCTTGATGCTTTGGGTAGCGGACATCCAGGGCGATGAGATTACCCTGGACGGCAATCATCCCCTGGCGGGCAAGACCCTGCACTTTGAGGTCGCTGTGCACAGCGTTCGGGATGCGACAGAAGACGAAAAGCACCACGGGCATGTCCATGGCCCGGACGGACACCACCACTGAGAAAGTCAGCATAAACCTGCTGCGCAACCGGATGCAGCGGTCGGGCTCCCTCAAAATACCCCGGTATTCCTCGGTCGCCCTCCCTCGCCTCCGGTCGCTCGCAACGGTTTAGGCTCACCTTCTGAGAGCGCCGCGTTGCGCGGGAGCAAGCTCCAGAGTGGACCTCGGGGGGTTGCACGCGCGGAGCTCTCCCTCGGGATGCTACCTTAGGGGTCCTCGCCGTGCTGGAGAACCTCGCCCGTTTCATCACCCTCATCGGCGCCTTGGTCTTTGTCCACGAGTTTGGCCACTTTGTCCTGGCCAAGCTGCTTGGCGTCAAAGTGCTCAAATTCTCCCTGGGCTTTGGTGCGAGAGTCGTTGGCTTTCGCCACCACGACACGGAGTATTGCATCTCGCTCATCCCGCTCGGGGGATACGTCAAGCTCCTGGGAGAGCACCCCGGCGACCCCGTCCCGCCGGAGGATCTCCCACAGTCTTTTCACCGCCAGACATTATGGAAGCGCTTTGCGATCGTCCTCGCCGGACCCGCCATGTCACTCGTTTTCCCAACCGTGTTGTACACCCTGGTGTTTCTCGGCCAGACCACACTTGCCCCGCCCGTGATCGGCACCGTCGTCCCGGGCTACCCCGCGGAAGGCGAACTCCTGCCCGGCGACAGGGTGACCGCGATGGACGGCGCGGTGATCTCGTCGTTTCAAGGCATTCGAGAGCGCGTGGCAGCGTCGCCGGGCCGCCCGATACGCTTTGATATTCTTCGTGACGGCCACCCGATGACCGTGACGGTGACCCCCGAGGCCGCCCGCGTCGAGCGTCCGCTGGACATCGTCAACACGGTCGGCGTCGCGGGCATCACGGCCACCTACCCCCTGCCCGTGGTGGGGGTGCGTGAACCCGCCACGCCCGCTTCCGTCGCCGGGCTGCGTACTTTTGACATGGTCACCATGTACGCTGGCCGACCCATTCGTCGGTGGTCCGATCTCGAACGCGTTCTGGGTCTGTCCCATGGCGCGACGGTCCCGGTGGGATTCCTTCGCCCGCGGGAGGTTTCATCCGCGCTTGGCGGGCTTGCCGACCTTGAAGTCTTCGACCCTGGACTTGCCCAGGTGACACCCGAACCGGGCGTCGGGGACATGACCCGCCGGACGGGTATCGAAAGCCCAGACCTCTATGTCTCCGATGTACGCCCTGGCAGTGCCGAGTACCGCATGGGCCTTCGCCGCGGGGATCGCATTGTCTCACTCGACGCCGTCGCCCCGCCCTCCTGGGAGCGCTTTTACGAACGCATCGTCCAGGGCGCCGAGCGTCTGCGGAGCCTACGCTTCGTGCACGACAACCACGCCTCCGAAGGGGCCTTTGCCTTGCGACCCGCCGTATGGTCCGACGAGTTTGGCCAACGGTGTGAACGCCTGGAGTTTACAACCGGCCACTGGGTGCCTTCGGCGCCCGAAACGCCCATCGCCAACCCCGCCCCCCTGCGCTATGCGATCTCCCACGCCGAGGCAGAAACCATGGAGGCCCTGACTTTTCTCTCCACGGGTCTCGTGCGGTTGGTCGAAGGCCGGGTACCGATCTCCACCGTGGGCGGCCCCATCATGATCTACGACGCCTCGCGCAGCACGGGACAAGACGGTGTCGGCGGCTTTCTCTGGCTCATGGCCCTCGTGAGCCTCAATCTCGGACTCTTGAACCTGTTGCCCATCCCCACCCTCGACGGGGGGCATCTCTTGTTCTTTACCGTCGAGGGAATTCTTCGTCGGCCGGTCCCCCGCTGGGTGCGGCAGGTCGCTTCGGCCATGGGCATGGCGGTTCTCGTCGGCATCATGCTCCTCGCGTTTCGCAACGACCTCCAGCGTAAGTTTGGCCCGACACCGCCCTCCGACCCGGGCATTTCCGCCGCCCCCTGAGCGCCTATCACTTAGGCAGTCCCACGGAGATAAATGCCCCGAGATGGGCGCCGAGGCGCCCGGCT
>VFSW01011593.1_pt1 | contig 12371 bp, 5 predicted proteins | sample 5358111 | NCBI WGS metagenome assembly VFSW01 (sample SAMN11554181, study PRJNA540505) | mine drainage metagenome | isolation source: sediment from site ElyBrook_90M | place: USA: Ely Copper Mine, Vershire, VT | collected 2017
GTCTTGCCTGCCGGTTGGATGAAAGTGCGCATCGGCATCGAAGGGTCCGGTGACCAGAAGAACCGCACCGGATTTGACGTGCTCCTCGATGACTTGCCATGCGTTCTCAGCCAAGCCGAACGGCGATGGAAGGAGTATGAGTTTGGGCGACCCGAGAAGTTGTAGCTGGTACTCACCCACGACGTAAGCCTGTGAACGACCGGCGCCATATAGCGTGCGAACGGCTACCTGCTGCGCCTCAAGCGCAAGCGATTTTGCAACGGACAATTGGAGAGACTGCGGCAGAACGATTGCAACTTCAGGCAGGGTAAGAGCGGTGGCATGCGGTGCGGCTTTAAGCGCAAATTCCCCCAGATCGCGCATCTTGTTTTCCCAAACCTTGGCGGACCCATCTCTGCGCTTCATGCCGAAGTCGACCTCGCGGTCCCAGTCCCACTGCACCGCGCCGCTGGAGCCCGCGGCGAAGCCTAGGGCCCATTTGCGTTCGGTAAGTCCGAGGCCCGTGAATTCGTCGTAGCGCCAAGTACCGTCTGGAGCCCACACCGGTTGATAGCCGGTTTCGCCGGTGATGTTGGGAATGCCTGGTCGCTTGGCTGCTACCGAGTCCCAGAGGAGAGCGTCATCTTGCCAGTAAGTGTGATTGGTGGTGAAAGAGACGCCCGCACCTCCATAGAACTGATTAAGTAAGCGATCAGTTACGCCGCCTTCGTCCTGGCCAACATCGATAAGTTGCTTACTGCCAGATGCTCGGATGACGCCGACCATGGAGCGCACCCAATCGCTGAACATGTCTTGCGCGAAGAGATTGTAGTCGATGGCGCGAACCTGCTGCGGATTGCCATAGCGGTCATACGCGAGGTCGCTAATGGAGGGCAAGGGGATGGTGTCGAATGCTCCGAGTTGCTCTTGAGTAACTGACCAGGCATCTGCGAGAGAGGCGAGTTTGCCTTCGTACTTCTCGCGGAGCCATTTATGCCATGCGGCGACTTCGCTTGGATCTCCGTTGGGGTAGTTTCCCTTAAAGATCACGCGTGGGTTGGAGAAGCTGGGCTCATTGATCAGGTCCCAGGAGAGCCAGGGCACGTCTTTGAAGTGCTCGACCACGGAGCGAATGTAGGACTGCTCCGCGCGCACTGAAATGGGATCGAGGTAAGGGTTTGGCGGAGTGGCGGCTGGGTCTTCGCTTCCCGGCATGCCGGAGTGTGGAGAGAAGGCGAAGAAGGTGAAATTTACCAGAATGTGGTGACGCTGAGCACAGAGAAGAAACGCTTCAAGGTTGCGCAGAAAGCGCTCGTTGACACCACCAGTGCTGTTTTCAATGAACCGGCCGTTTGGCATCCAGACACCGGTGCGCACAAAGCTCACGCCGTGGTGCTCCATCTCATCGAAATCACTATCCCAGACTGCAGCATTCCGCGGACCGGAGAAGTCCCAGCCGTTGGATTCGGTGGAGAAATAATTGGTACCCACGGGGAAGAAAGGAGCGCCGTCGCGTGTGATGAAATCACCGTGCACGGCAAGGGTTGGTCCAGAATCGAGTTGCCGAGGCTCATCGACCCAGAAGCCGTTTTCGTAGAAGCCGCGGAACCGACCGGCCTCAGAGTAGTTGGCGGCGACCTTGTAGAATCCAGGCGGCAGGGGCTTATGGAATGGGGCTGACACGTCGGCAATTCCGCTGAGCGTGACGGACAGCGTGGCGGTGTCGATGACTTCTTTCTCTGAACGGAGGGTGAGCCTTAATTCACCGCTAACCGGCTTGGCATGGTGCTCCAGGCGAGGGCTGTGGAGGTGAACGGTGATGACTGGCGGCTCGCCGCTCCGTAATGCTGCGAAGAGCGTTTCGATGGAAAAGTCGACTGCACCCTGCGCCGAGTAAGCGGCGGCCTGGTGGATGAGTGAGATGCCGTCTTCACTCTGCCAATAACCGGGCTCCGGATCGAAGTCGAGCGCGACAACGCGGCTGCCCATCATGGGACCGGAGCTATGATCGGAAAAAATGACTGGAGCAGCGACGAGCAGCCCGGAACTGTCAGCGATGTAGCCGAGGCCGTCGAGGCGACCTTCCACAGTAAAGAAACGGCGAGCGCGAACATGTGGCGTTTGGGGGAATGTGTAGCCAGACCTCCACGCAAACCGGGAATTCGCAGGGACGGGAACTTCGTAGGTGTGACGAAAGTCAACGACGCGCGCATAGGTATCCTGCGGACGCAATGGCTTGAACTTTCCGTCCGATTCTGTGACGGGAACATGCAGAGGCTGCCCCCCGAGAATAAGCAAATTGCCGCCGGCATGAAGGTATTGCTCGATGGACTTCCATGCATCAACTGGAGTGGCCGAACCATAGGGCAGGATCAACAAATCAGCGTTGGTAAGAGTAGCGGCATCTTTTAACTCCGCCAGGCCAGCGAAGACTGGATCCATGCCTTCGAGCGCCTTCGACAAAGTTGATTGATCGAGTTCCTGGCTTGCGATCGTGGGGAATCCGGGCTGCCAGAAAACTACAGCCTTCGCGAAAACGGAGGCCGGGAAGATTGCGATCAGTGCGAGGAGGGCGGCAGATGTGCGCAATCGAAGCGGAGCTTTGAAGGGTTTTGCGAGCGGCGCGATGTGCATGGAAGGCTCCCGGCTTTTGTGAGAGTAGCCTGAACGATCACGAATCAGCAGTCACCCTGATCCGCGCAAGGCTTGGATGAGCGTCCATTGACTGCAACTTCGACTGGATGATATCGTTCCCACCGAACGATACCAAGTCGCCATACTGTATGACAAGTGAGTGCGAAAGGTCGCGTCTGAATACTCGGAGGACAACAATGAGTGCTCGCACTATGCGCCGGTTCCCTGCCCTGCCCTGCAATGTGTTGCTGTGCCTTGGCTGCTTGCCGATCCTGATCGCGCAGCCGCGTCCGGCACCACTGGGCGTGTTTGACGGTCATGGAGATGTGGGAACTGTGCTTCACTCTGGTTCTGTGAAGTACGATGCGGCGAAGGACATTTACACGGTGACCGGGAGCGGCGAGAACATGTGGTTTGGGTCGGACGATTTTCAATATGTCTGGAAGAGGGTTTCGGGCGACGTTGCGATTTCGGCGGACATTTCGTTTGCAGGCGAGAAGGGGAACAACCATCGCAAGGCTGTGCTGATGTTTCGGCAGAACCTGGAGGGGAACTCCGCATCGGTGGATGTAGCACGACATGGCGACGGGCTGACTTCGCTGCAGTTTCGAGCAGCTGCGGGCGAAGATACACATGAAGTGCAATCGAATATTGTGGCGCCGAAGCGGGTGAGGCTGGAAAAGCGGGGCGACTTCTTTTACGCATTCGTTACAGGGAACGATGGGAAATTGCAGCCGGCAGGTGCTTCGACGAAACTGGCGTTGAGTGGCGACTTCTACGTGGGAATCGGCGTATCTGCACACGACAAGGATGCGACGGAGACGGCGGACTTCTCGAATGTAAAGGTGGAGACGATGACAGCAAACGAGAAGAAGCTGGTGTTGTACAGCACGCTGGAGACGGTTCCGATTGCTTCGACGGATCGGCGCGTAGCGTATGTGGCGGCAGCGCACTTTGAGGCGCCGAACTGGTCGCGCGATGGTTCGTACTTCCTGTTCAACAACGACGGGGGGATCTACCGACTTGCGGTGAGTGGTGGTGAGCCAACGCGAATTCCGACCGGAGCGCAGGTGCAGTGCAACAACGATCACGGCATTTCGCCGGACGGAACGATGCTGGCCGTGAGCGACTCGACGGAAGCGAAGAAATCAATGGTGTACACGCTTCCGATCGCAGGCGGAGAGCCGAGGAAGATAACGACAAATGCTCCCTCGTATTGGCATGGGTGGTCGCCGGATGGGTCAACGCTTGCGTTTACGGGGCAGCGCGGAGATAACTTCGACATCTTCACGATTCCCACGGGCGGGGGAGTAGAAAAGAGACTGACTACGGCGGCTGGATTGGATGATGGACCCGAGTATTCGCCGGATGGGGCATGGATCTACTTCAATTCAGAACGCACTGGTTGGATGCAGATATGGCGCATGCATGCGGATGGAAGCGCCCAAGAGCACGTAATTACCAGTGAGACGAACGACTGGTTTCCGCACATCTCACCGGACGGAAAGTGGATGGTCTATCTGAGCTATGAGAAGGGCGTGACCGGGCATCCGCCGAACAAGGATGTGACGCTGAATTTGATGTCGATGGCGGATAAGAAGATCAAGGTATTGGCGAAGTTGTTTGGAGGGCAGGGCACGATCAATGTACCTTCATGGTCGCCCGATAGTACCAAGGTGGCGTTTGTGAGTTATGAGTATCTGGCGGACGATCCACGAGATTGATTTGTAACTCGGAGTCCCGCTCAATGATCGTGCATGTCAGGGTTGAATTTCTTGCCGTTACAGGTCAGGCGAGAATACAATGACGCGCCGAGCCTGGAATGTCCGATAGCTATCGGGCGCATAGCTCGCGTTAGGCAATGCACTCGTGTGAATTCGTGATCTCCCGAGAATCTTCCGATCACATACTAAGTGTTTGAGCGGAAACCAGAACTGTGCGTCTATTGACACAGAAGAGGCAAACGCGTCAAGCGCGGACCGTCGTATTTGCAGCTTCTGAGCATCATCACTCACTGGAGGCGAGATATGAAACTGTTGCCACAACGGGCAGACGGAGGGCGGAAGTCTGTCTCGATGCTTATCGGAATCGCCTTGGTCTTGACGCTGAGTCATGGCGGGAGCGCACAAACGACCGACGCTCAGTCCAAGCCGGTGGACTTGAAAGCGCCACCGGAGACGGTCGAGACTCTGTATATCACGCATGCAACCGCACAAAACGATCTCAACGATGTACAGACCGCCGTGCGCAATATGGTTCCCAGGGCAAGGATTTATGCAACTCCGACGCAGAACGCCCTCACGATTCGCGCGACAGCCGAAGACATGCAACAGGCAAAGAAGATGATCGCGGATCTGGACCGGCCCAGGAAGGCCTACCGCGTGACCTTCACGATTGCGGAGATGGACAACGAGAAGCGCACAGGAACCCAGCATGTGACTCTGCTCGTCATTGCGGGAGGAAAGGCAGTTTTGAAACGCGGCGACCGGGTGCCGATCGTGACCGGCATTCTGGACAAGGAGAACGCTGAGCGTAACTCGCAGGTGCAATATCTCGACGTTGGATTGAGTATTGAAGTATCGCTGGATGGCGATCGGCTGCATTCAAAAATAGAACAGTCGAGCGTGGCGGATGACAAATCGGGCGTGGGACCGCAAGATCCTGTGATTCGACAAAACACTCTGGAAGGGATGTCAGACGTGACCCCGGGCAAGAGGTTCGTACTGGGATCGCTCGATATTCCGGGGACCACGCGGCATCAGGAGATTGAAGCGGTCGCGGAGCTGGTTCAGTAAGGCAGGGCGCGGCTGACGCCGCTCCTAAGACGATTACTTCACATCGATGGACTGGGTCGACAGATTCCATCCGCGCAGGCCAAAGGCGAGTCTGGCAAAACCGGCGGGAAATTGGACTGTGATGGTGCGCTCTTCGCCGGGCAACAGTGAAACATAGTTTTCGCTATAGTAGGCCGGCAGGATGCGCTCGCCGCTAGCTGCGTCCTTGAGAGTCAGCTTGGCCATCAGCACGGGGACAGTGCTGGAGTTGGTGATCTTTACTGTGGCCTTGCGTTCATTGCCGGCTGCGGCGACTGTGGCTGACGTGGTGAGCGTGGCCTTTGCCAGAGTGTCCAACTCGCGCAGGTTAGCTTCATCCTTGGACCACCAATAGAAGTTGTCGCTGATTGGCGCACCGCTTGCGTCTCTTACCTGCAGCTTTACGAGCACGGCGTGTCCGGCGGCAAGGCTGTCTAGGTCAGGCTTGGCAACGGGTGTGCGCGCATTGGCTGCAGCCTGGACCTGATTTGTCTGGTCGCTGAGAGTCTTGCCGTCGAGACTCACCAAGAGCACACGGACCTTGAGCGAACGCGCGTCGCCGAGATTGATAAGGTCGACGGAACCATCAGTGAGGTCGAGTTGTGCGTGAACGGGTTCGCAAGCCTTCTGCGTCCCATAGAAGCTGGATTGCGTGTCGTAGTCCGAGCCAAGAAAGTTCCACTCCATGCTGGGCCAGGCAGGCTGGGTCATCCAGATCATGCGAGCCGAGTTTGGCTGCCACAGGTGTGCTGCAAAGCCCTCGAATATGGCGCGATGCGCGGCGTAATCGATCATCTGGGCCTTGCGTTCGAAATCCTCAAGGCTGGTTGGGGCGCCGAATTCTGTCTCCATGTGCTGCATAAAGGGAGCCACGGCACCGTTCCCCTGCTGGTGCCAATCGTGATAAGCCCAGGTGTCGCTGATGGGCCAGCGGTCGGGTTCGGGAATGAATGCTTTGATGCCTTCGAGAGTCGGCACGCTCGGAATGCCGAGTTCCACGCTGAAGCCGCGATTGATGCGGTAATACGTATCGAGCGTTTGTAGCTGATAGGGACCGGAGTTGCGCAGATTCACCATGTTGGAACTGCCTGTGTAGAACACCGTGTTCTCCAGATAAATAAAAAAATAGGCGAGACCCTGATTGATGATGGGCTGCGGGACGCCCTCGTTGCGGCCGCACCAGACCACGATGGACGGATGATGGCGGAAATGGAGAATGCTGTCGCGTGCATTTTGGAGGAACAGCGCCGGGTCTTGCGCCTCAAGATTGTAGTTTTGAGTGGATTCCCAAAAATCGTTCCAGACCATCAAGCCGTATTTATCGGCGAGGGCGTAGAAGTTCTCTTCGGAGTCCTGCCCCATCCAGTCGCGGATCATATTGACATGCGCGTCGCGATGGAGGCGGAAGTATGGCTCCAGGTGCTCGATGCTTACGCGCTTGCGGCTATCGTCCATGCCCCAGTTGCCGCCGCGAGCCGCTATGCGCACGCCGTTGATCTTGATTACAAGGTCCGTGCCCGGCCAACCTCCCTCGATTTGGCGGATGGACGGTGAACCCTCCGCTCCGGCTGCAAGCGAGTGCACCCAGGCGTGACGCATCCACTCGGGGAGTGTCTTTCCGGGCGGGAGCAGGTTTGGTGTCCTGTCATCGATCTGGCGAATGCCCTCGTGACTCTCGTTGATCAGCGGAAGGGCTTCGTCATGGGTGCGGCTGGGCAGTACTTCGACACGGCGCAAATGCCCTGTCGCGTCGAAAAGCGAGGTTTCATAGGTCACCTCGCGCATGCCGAACTGGATTTGCTGTTGCGCGCTGAGCTTGCCAGCGACGACGAAGCCTACCTTGAGCGTATGCAAAGAGGGCTCGCCATAGCCGTTGGGCCACCAAAGGCGAGGATGCTGCACCCTGAGCTGCGGAAACTCTTCGGGCTTGAGACGGACGATGGTTTCGCCGGGAGCCACCTTTACATGCCGGGTGACCTTCACATCGTCAAAGCTGGCCATTAGGTCGCCCTCGATGGAGGCTTTGGACATGTTTGTCAGCGGCGCTTCGATTTCAATGTCGGCCTCGCTGTTATCGGCCTTTGGAATCGTGGTGACCGTTTGCAGATCGCCCACTTGCACGGCATCGGTGGCAGTGAGGGTTACGTCCTGCCAGATGCCGGTGTTGCGGTCGCGAATCGAGGGAATCCAGTCCCAGCCTTCTGTGGCTCCAAAGGTCGGGCCGTCGAGCATTTGAATGCCGCCATTTTCTCCGGGGCCCGCCTTGATGGATTCCTCCTGGGCAATGCCGGGGTGGGGCGGCGGACTTACGCGCACAGCCAGAGCGTTCTGGCCCGTGGCAGCGAGAAGGCCGGTGACGTCGAACTTGCCGCGCAGAAATGCTCCGGTGAATCCACCTAGTTTTTTGCCATTGAGCCAGACTTCGGCAGCGTAGTTCACTCCTTCAAATGTGAGGGTAAGCCGCCGGCCCTGCGCGGCGACGGGGGACATGAACTCAACTCGATACCAGTAGTCCTGATGCGCGAGACTCTCGGGAATCGCCAGATTGTTGAGGCCATAATCAGGGTCCGGATAGATGCCGCGGTCGATCATGGTAGTCAACACGGTTCCGGGAACCGTGGCCGGAAGCCAGTTCCGGGTGGAGAAACCCGGTCTGGCGATGGCTGCACCTTCCGCCTTTACGTCAGGAACAGCGGCTAGCTTCCAGCCGCCGGTAAGTTTCCAGGGATTGGCGCCGAGCAACTCGGTTTTGAGATCGGAGGGGCGCAGCGCTTTGGCAACCGGCTTTTGTATGGCGCCCCTGCCGCGTGGCAATGTCGATGGGATCTGAGGCTCGAGTTGGCCGGCCATTCCGCGGGTCTGGACCGGCCAGTGTGTCGAAGCCTCCTCATAGGTGGGCAAATTGAAATCCGGCGGAGCAGCGGCGAGTTCGGTGATCTGCGCAGGCGTCAGAGCTTCGCGATAGATTTTAAGGGCGGCAATCCTTCCGCCGAAATGGCGATCTGTGATTCCGGTGAGCGGTTCGGGAGCCATGCTCATCCGGGGATCAATGCTTCCCTGCCCCGGCGTACTGGAGGCTATCTGCTTGCCGTCGACATAGAGGACGATCCTTTCACCGTCGCCGACCGCAACAGCGAAGTGCCACTGCACAGGGCTGAGCGGCGTTTCGGCCACGACCATGGCGCTGCTGCCACCCTTGCCGAGCCAAAGGCCCAGGCGACCGTCCTGCATGCCTATGAACCTCGCATCCTGGGCTGCCGGGTCGCCGAGCCCGGCAAGCAACAGGGTGCCTTCGTCGGAGTGCGAAGCCTCATCGTGGAACCAGAAGTCGAGGGTCCACCGGGCATGGGCTTCGAGGAGATCAGACGCAATGGCTGCTGAGGCAGGCGGCGGGGCGCCGTACGGACCTGCGGACGGTTTGGTCAATCCTGGACCATCGGCGAGAAAGACGGCATAGTAGGGTCCGTACACTTCCTCTGGAACCTGTTGAGCATGGACAGAAGGATGCGAAACAAGCAACATACCGAGACAGGCAGCCGCGGAGGAGGTGAATGCGGCACGCAGGCTCAACTGGAGTCGCGGAAGAAAAGAGACACAATTCTGGAATCGCATGTCGGCAAACAGTCCTAAAGGTTTCAAATTTCACCACAAAAAGCCCGAAGCGGGAGTAGCAATATCACCGCGAATCTCGGACCGAGAGTTATGACGGCCCCCGCAGCACATATGGAGAGAGAGCAACAGCGAGAAACGACGAGAGGCTCTGATCGTCCCGGCTACTCGGCTCAGCCGAAGTTATGGTACCGTTATCATCAAGAAAGAAACAGATAAGCCTTCTGCAGGCGCTTGTCAAGCCGTGCCAGTGCGGCGGGCCGGGTGCTACAAGTGAGTTTGTGTTACAAATGGTATCGAAATCCTGAGAGGCGGCCTACTGCTGTGGAACCTATGGATTCCTCTGCTTTTGTCCTGACATATGACGTGGGCGGGAGTCACGTCAGCGCAGGGTTATGCCGTCTTCTGGATCTTGAAGTGATACGGGTAGCAAGCGCACCTTTGGCCGAGGCAACGAGCTTTGAGAGCTTTGTCGCACTTCTTTATCACCTGGGGCAGGAGGCTGCGGGAAGCCAACGAACGATTGGCGGCGCTTCCCTCGCGGTACCGGGGCCCTTTGACTGCGATGCGGGCGTGAGCCTCATGCAACATAAGCTGGTGGCGCTCTACGGTAGAGATCTGCGCGGAGCGTTGGCTGCGCAATTCGGCTGGGCAGAGGACCAGCTTCGCTTTCTCAACGACGCCAACGCATATCTGCTGGGCGAGGTGGGAGCGGGAAGCGTCAAGGGCGCAGTTCGTGCCGCCGGATTGACGCTTGGCACCGGCGTGGGCTCGGCCTTTGCGGTGAATGGCCGGTGCGTGACCGAGGGAAAAGGCGTTCCGCCGGGCGGCGAAATCTGGAACTATCCCTACGGTGAAGGAACTGTTGAGGATCTGATTTCCACTCGCAGGCTGAAGGCCGACTATACCTCGCTCACCGGTAAAGATGCGGAAGTGGTGGCGATTGCAGCGGCGGCGTCGATAGAGGCGGCTGCGCGGCAAGTGTTTGAGGAGTTCGGATTGCACCTTGGTCAGGTGATTCGCGACGTAATTGCACCGTTCATGCCGGACATGGTGGTGATCGGAGGCGGAATTTCGCGATCGGCGCAGTTGTTTCTACCTATTACGGAGAAACAGATTGCGGGGTTGGGTTTCTGCGTGGTCACCTCCAAACTGCTCGACCGGGCTCCGCTAGTGGGGGCGGCACAGTTCTGGCGTGAAGAATTCAGGCAAAAGGATAAGCGGATGCTTGTTGCCCGCGAGCGTTAGGGTGCCGGCCTCTGTTCGTAGACACATCGACGCTTCCTCATGGCACCCCTCCCATGATGTAAGCTTTCAACGAGAATTCAAGAGAACAATCATCGTCCAGCTCGGGCGGTCGCGTGTCTATCTCTGCAACTTCCCATTCGGGCCATGAACGCGTAATTAAATAATCTGGAGCCAATCTCATGTCCTTTTCTGCCGGCGAGAGAAACATCGGTCTTTATAACCGCATTTTGCTGCTCGTAGCGGGCCTGGGTGGGTTGCTCTACGGCATTGACGTGGGAATCATTGGGGGGGCACTTCCCTATCTTGAGGCGACTTCAAACCTGACCGGGAGCCAGTTGTCGATCATCGTCGCTGCAGTGCTGCTGGGCAGCGTGTTCTCAACTCTATTTGCCGGGCTGCTGGCCGATTGGCTGGGGCGCAAGCCGCTGATGATGATCAGCGGCGCGGCGTTTGTGCTGAGCGTGCCGGTTATCGCGCTGTCGCACGGTTACGGGCCGTTGTTCTTTGGGCGGCTGCTGCAGGGCGTGAGCGGAGGTCTGGTGGGTGTGGTGGTTCCGCTCTACCTGGCGGAGTGCCTTTCAGCCAGGGATCGAGGCAAAGGAACGGGCGTTTTTCAGTGGTTGCTGACGCTAGGTATTGTGGCAGCGGCGATCATCGGCATTTACTCCAGTTACCACGTGGCGGAGGTGGCGCGTACGGCATCGGCCGCTGCGCTGTTCGCGGCCAAGGACCAAGCGTGGCGGCGCATCTTCTGGATGTCGATGCCGCCGGGCCTTCTGTTTGTGCTGGGCGGATTCTTTGTGTCCGAATCGCCGCGATGGCTCTTCCGGCGCGGCAAGACGGATGCAGCCCGCGAGGCGCTCCTGCGTTCACGGACGGAGGAGCAGGCGGCGCTCGAGTTGGACGAAATGGTGCAGATTGCGCAAGCGGGTGCTCGTTCTCACGAGCGCTCAGGCCGCGACCCGCTGCTGCAGCGACGCTATGTTCTTCCCTTTCTTCTGGCATGCGTGATTCTCTTTTGCAACACGGCAACCGGAATCAACTCGGTGATCGGCTACAACACGGACATTTTGCTGCAGAGCGGGCTTTCGGATGTGCTGGCGCACTGGGGCTACGTGGTGTTTACCTTCTTCAATTTCCTGTTGACGATTGTCGGCATGACGCTGGTTGACCGCAAGGGCCGCAAGTTTCTGTTCCTGGTGGGGACGTCGGGGATCATCTTGTCGATGTTGACGGCGGGTGGGTTGTTCGTTCGCACGGAGGCGCACCGCTACGACGCTCGGGAGGCCATGCAGGCGATGGTGGGCAACGATCAGAGGCTGACATTCCGGCTGGATGAAGTTGGCAAGAGACAGCTCATCAACGCGGGGGCTCCTTTGATGGACCGGGAGTCGCTTTCGGTTATTTATTCCTACGGAGGGTTCACCGCAACGACGACCCCGGTGCGATCGGGTGAGACGGGCGCCGCACCGATTGAGATCAGCCGGGGAGCATGCGTTCCGACGGGGAAGGTGGAGGCGTTCTTCCGCAATCCCTTTGCCGATCTAGATACCGCGCGCACGGCCCCGTTGAAGATTGAGCACGCGTATATCTCCCCGGTGCCGAGCGCACTGAACGGGTGGCTGGTCGCGCTGAGCCTGTATGCGTTTGTCGCGTTTTACGCGATGGGGCCGGGGGTGTGCGTATGGCTCGCCCTGTCGGAACTGATGCCGACGCGGATCCGTTCCAACGGGATGAGCATCGCGCTGGTAATCAACCAGCTAGTTTCGACTACGCTGGCAGCGATCTTTCTGCCGGTGGTGGGAAAGTACGGTTACTCGACGATGTTCTTCCTGTTTGCGTCGTTTACGGTTGTGTACCTGGTGACGGTGGCTTTGTTCCTGCCGGAGACCAAGGGCAAGACGCTGGAAGAGATTGAAAAGTACTTTGAAGCAGCGTAGGTTACGCGGGAATGAGAGACGGGAATTCTGAAGTCCCCACCATTCGCCTGATTGCCATACGGATGAAGACCTGTTCCCTGGACCCCGCCCCGTGGAGCTGGACGGAGCGGCTGGTGCCGCTTTTGTTCGTCCAAGAGCGAACAAAGGG
>VFSW01011594.1_pt1 | contig 12370 bp, 14 predicted proteins | sample 5358111 | NCBI WGS metagenome assembly VFSW01 (sample SAMN11554181, study PRJNA540505) | mine drainage metagenome | isolation source: sediment from site ElyBrook_90M | place: USA: Ely Copper Mine, Vershire, VT | collected 2017
GCCGCTATCGACCCGGAAATCTTCTGCAACAGCGTGACGCGCGAAGCCAGCGTGCGGCTGATGAAGGCCCTGAAGCATTGGCGATTCGAAGCGAAGGAGCTTCTCGGCATGGACAAGGCAGTGATCGCAGCAGGCGGCGTAAGGCTGACCGAGGTGGATTTCAAAACGATGCGTTCGAGCAAATATGAGAATCTCTTCCTCGTCGGCGACATCCTCGACATCGACCGGCCCTCGGGCGGCTACAGCCTCCAGCTCTGCTGGACGACCGGCTTCGTCGCGGGCTTTGCGGCGGCGCTCTTTTCAAGAGGCCTTTCCTAGGAAAGGCATGTCGATGGACTTCTTGCGCTGGTCAGCGGGAAGCCTGATCCCCGGTACCGGTTCCCGCACGCGTCTGTCGCGGCGTCCGCGGTGAAGGAGCGCTTGCATGCTTGAGGCAAGGAAGACCGTCGAGCGGCCGTATCGGCGATTCATGTCGTCGACCGATCGCAAGAGCGGGAGCACCGTATCCGCCGCAAGCGAATGGCCGAAGAGATCCCGCGGGACGTCTTCATCGCGCACGATGCCGCGCAAGGTTATCCCTGTCGCGCGGTAGAGGATGCCAGGCACGTAAACCTCCTTGAAGCGTTCGGCGACCGACGCAATGATGACGGTGGGGTCGGCTGTCGCGGCTCCAAGCCCGAACTCAACGCCATGATAGGTGAATTCCTGCGTCTTGAGATAGAAGGTGACGGCGCGAGCACGCACTCCTTCCGTGCGCGCGCTCCCGCAGGCATGCTCGACGTTCTTGGAAAGCTGGGAGAAGATGAACGCGCGCGAGTTCGAAGGCGGGGAGAAGTTCCGCGTCCTCATGATCGATCCCGCAGCATCGCCTCCGGTATCGGACACGGGATGTATGCAATGCCCCTGCAGCTCGTACCACATCTCCCGATACGGTTTCCCCAATCCGGAATCCGATATTGCATCGCTATTCATCTGCGCGAAGTCAAGGGCGGTGCGCACGCCCAAGCGGCCGAGCTTTACGCTCATCGAGCTCCCGATGCCCCACACCTTGCCGATTGGCAGTTCAGCGAGGAATTCAGCTATCCCGCCGATCGGGATCGCAGTGAAGCCTGCGGGCTTGCGATGCTTGGAGGCGACCTTGGCCAAGAGCTTGTTGGGTGCGAGACCGACGCCGAAGGTGATGCCGAGCCGCTCTTCGAGATCGCCTTTGATCATGCGAGCGATGCCCTCGTAGGGCATATGCAGATGCTCGTCGAGTCCGGTGATGTCGACGAAGCATTCGTCTATCGAGTATTCCTGCACGAGCGGAGTGAACCTCCGTACGATCGCATACATGCGCCGCGCATAGATCGAGTACGCGGTGTAATTCGAGACGACCGCGATGACTTCCGGACAGATATCGCGGATCTCACCCATCGACATGCCCCGCCGCAGGCCGCGCTGCTTGGCTTCGATGGAAAGCGACGTCACGATGCCGCGCTCGCCGCCGGTTATGACCGGCTTGCCCTTGAGCCGGTAGTCCATCGCTTGCTCGACGGAAGCGAAGAAGGAGTCGCCGTCAAAGTGCAGGATGGACCGGGGAAATGACGCGTCCTGCATATCAGCGATACGAGCGGAAGGTCCCCGTAACCAGGCCGATGATCTCTCCCTCCTTCGGATAGATGGACGCGTATGCGGGATTGGCAGCTTCTAGGAAATACCGCTCTCCCTGTTTGTGCAGATACTTTATCGTGTATCCGTCTTCGGTGAGCGCTATCACGATATCGCCGGGCTTGTAATCGTGCGTGCGTTCGAAGACGACCATATCGCCTTCGCGAATGCCCGCACCGGTCATCGAATCGCCCTCGACTTCTAAGAGGTAGCTCGCATCCTTATCGCGGATGAGGTAATCGCCGATGGATATGGTGTCCGCAAGAGAATCTTCGGAAGGTGAAGCGAACCCTGCGCGGATGCGGCCGAGGAGCGGTATGCCGGTATCGAGCCGTAATGGTGCCAAGCGCCCGCGGACATCCTTCGTGACGACGCCGTCCTCGATCAATTTGCCGATAAGCTTGAAGACTGCGTTCTTCGAGCGGTATCCGGTGATGTCCATGATCTCGCGGTATCCAGGCATGCGGCGATGCTTCTTATGGAAAGCTACGACGCCGCGCTTGTACTTCTCATACATACGGTAAGTATACGTGAACCGTGGTTCACCCGCAATGAGGTTAAGCACTCCGTGCCCGTGGCGTAATTAATTCCAAAGGCAGAATATGAGCGTGACGACGGCGCCGATGAGTATCGAGTAGATGAAGATGCGTATGGCCTTCTTGCGATCGAGCGCGCGGTACTCGGCTTGGGCCACCGTATCGGTCTGGTAGACCTCGGAGCTGAAATTGAAGACGCCCTGCATGCCGAAGCCCGCGCAGAAGTGCATCCATGCCTGGAGAAACCCCGTTGTCGAGAGCGCCGCAGGAAATACGAGGAAGCCTTTCCATAAGACGTTGGCATGGAAGACCTCGAGCAGGAGCGCGAGGACTACCGTGACGACGAGGCCGATCCACCCCATGCGCCTCCTCTGCCGGATCTCGGCATCGCCGATATTGCACACGCCCGGGACGTATTCGCTTTTATTCATAGGGCCATTATACGCTTTTCGATGCGAAGGGGCATCACGGCAATATGGCTGCCACGGAGAGCATCACGGAAAATACGACGAGAACGACGAGCGAGAAGAGGAAAAGTTGGCGCGCCCACTTCGTGTCGTCGAGCGTCTTGAATCCCATAATGGCTCGATAGAGCCATGCTAAGCCGATGAGCGATACGACGACGAGATACGCGTAACCCGCATGAGCGGATATCGTAAGCAAGGCGGCGGCTATAGTGAACGCGACGATGTAGGCGACGATGTGAATCTTGGTCGTCCTAGCTCCCTTCTGAGCCGGTAAGATCGGAATGCCGGCGGCGATATAATCATTGAGGCGGTACATCGCTATCGCATAGAAATGCGGCATCTGCCAGACGACGAGTATGAGGAAAAGTAGCAACGCAGTCGCATCCAGTCGAGCTGTCACTGCCACATAGCCGACCACGATCGGTACGGCGCCGGAGACACTGCCGACGACCGTCCCCCAATGCGACGCGCGCTTGGCGAGCCCGTAGATGACGACATAGAAGATGAGTCCGACGAATGCGAGAGCGGCGGTAAGGATGTTCACCTGCGTGAGCAAGAGGAAGAATCCGACGAGCGCGAGGAATATTCCGTACACTATCGCGTCATGCATCGATATCGCCCCTGAGACGAGCGCGCGGTTCTTCGTGCGCGCCATCTTGCGGTCGATGTCGCGATCGAGATAATTATTGAAGACGCATGCCGAGCCGATGACGAGCCCGAGGCCTATAATCGTCGCGAGGAACGGGATCGGGACGATGTTCCAGCGCGAAGCGTACAAGTACGCGACCAAGGTCGTGAACACGTTGCTATAGACGATGCCGGGCTTCGCGAGGCGATAGTAGTCTTTGAGCATGTTCTAAAACCCTCCCTGATCATCCATGTATTGCTCCATCTGCGCCGTGCTCGGCATCATGCGCGCGTTGAGGCTGAACATTATCCATATCGAGCCGGAGACGATGATGAGTACGATGAGGATCGCGCCGAAGAGCACGATGAGCCTGTCGCGCGAAGCGCGCTCCTTCCCCAAGTGGAGGAAGCAGATGACCTGTGTCGCGAATTGCGTGAGCGCGAGGGCGGCGAGGACGATGACCGTGGGAGCTGCCGGCAGCGCATGGCGCGTGACGAGAAGATATGCGGCGAGCGAGAGTATGAGCGAGAGTATGAAGCCGATCACGTAGGCGGAGAGGATCGCGCGCGGACTTCGCGGCAGTGCGCCGATCTCTTCGAAGTATCTGTTGATGCTCATAGTTTTAAAAGGTGAATCCCATCAAGTAGACGATGGTGAATATGAATATCCAGATGATATCGAGGAAGTGCCAGAAGAGTGTGAGGAGGAGCAGCTTCCTCATATTGGGCCGCGTGAGTCCGCGCAAGACGATAGAGTAGCCGAGCACGATCATCCACAAGAGCCCGACCGTGACGTGGAGCCCGTGCGTCCCTACCAAGGTGAAATACGACGAGAGGAAGCCGCTCAATTGCGGGCCGTTCCCCGCCGCGATGAGCCGGCTGAACTCTGAGGCTTCCATCGCGACGAACGAGGCCCCGAGAAGAGCGGTCACGCCGAGGGCGAGGAGCACGTATCGCTTCTTGCCATAGTGGGCGGCGAGGAGGGAGAGCCCGCAGGTAAAGCTGCTCGTAAGGAGGAGCAGCGTCTCGACGAGCACGTATGGCAGGTCGAATATCTGGCTTCCGACAGGGCCGCCGAAGTTGTTCCCACGGAGTACCGCATAAACCGCAAAGAGGCTCGCGAAGAGCACGAAGTCGGTCATCAGATACATCCAGAATCCGAAGAGCGTCGTCGAATCCGCGGCGCGGTTTTCAGCCGGAAGGATGCCGATCGCTATGTCTGAATGTTCATTCATATGGTTGCCGCATGGTGACGCGCGCGCATAGCCGCTTCATGCCGCGCGACTTCGGCGGCAGGAATGAGGTATTCGGTATCTTCGACGAATGTCCGCGCGATGATCGAGAGTGCGGCGCCGAGAAGCCCGATCGTCGCGAGCCACCATAAGTGCCAGACGATGCCGAAGCCGAGAAGGAAGACGAAGCCCGCAATCACTATCCCCGCTCCCGTATTCTTCGGCATGCGGATGTCTTCATAGTCGCCGGCATTGGGCAGGTGATGCGACTTCCCTTGTTTCGTCGCCCAGAGGGCGTCGCGCGCATGCGCCACGGGAAGTACCGCGAAGTTATAGGAAGGCGCGGGCGATGCCGTGGACCATTCGAGCGTGCGGCCGTTCCAAGGGTCGCCGGAGTGGTCCCTGTTGGCATGACGCATCCGGATGCTTCGAATGAGCTGAGAGATCTGCAGGACGAATCCTGCTGCGATAATGATGGCGCCGATGCCGGCGACGATGAAGAGCGGCTGCCAGCCGAGTGCCGCGCTGTAATGGTCGATGCGGCGCGTCGCACCCATGAGACCGAGGATATAGAGCGGCACGAAGGCGAGGACGAATCCTACGAGCCAGCACCAGAACGCCTCGCGCCCGTAGCGCTTATCGAGCTTGAATCCGAATATCTTGGGGAACCAGTACGCGAGCCCCGCGAAGTACCCGAAGAGGACGCCGCTCACGATCATCGTATGGAAATGCGCGACGAGGAAGAGGCTGTTGTGCAATTGGAAATCCGCCGGCGGCTGCGCCATGACGACTCCGGCGACACCGCCGATCGTGAAGAGGACCACGAAGCCCATGAACCACAGCATCGGGTTCTCGAATCGTATGCGTCCGCGATACATCGTGAAGAGCCAGTTGAATATCTTGACGCCGGTCGGAATCGCGATGATCATCGTCATGATGCCGAAGAAGGCGTTGACGTCGGAGCCCGCGCCCATCGTGAAGAAGTGGTGCAGCCACACGAGGAACGAGAGAAGCACTATGGCCCATATCGAGAACACCATCGAGATGTAGCCGGCGAGCTTCTTGCCTGAGAATACCGGGACGACTTCCGAGAAGACGCCGAAGGCCGGCAGGATGAGAATGTAGACTTCCGGATGCCCCCACGCCCAGATGAGGTTCACATACATCATCATGTTGCCCCCGCCGCCTGCCGTGAAGAAGTGCATCCCTGCCGTGCGGTCGAGCGCGAGCAAGGCCAGGGTGACGGTGAGGATGGGAAAGGCGAATACGACGAGCGACATGGCGCCTAAGACCGTCCAGACGAACATCGGCATGCGCATCGGCGTCATGCCGCGGGCGCGCGTCTTGACGATGGTGACGAGAAAATTGATGCCCGAGAGGAGGCTGCCGAAGCCGGCTATCTGCAGGCTCCATATCCAATAGTCGACTCCAACGGTCGGGCTATAGGCGAGCTCGGAGAGCGGCGGATACGAGAGCCATCCGGCGGTCGAGAAATCGCCGAGGATGAGCGAAAGATTGATCAAGGCCGCGCCCGCGACGAAGAGCCAGAAGCTCACGGAATTCAGGAACGGGAACGCGACGTCGCGTGAGCCGATTTGCAGCGGCACGATGAGGTTGACGAGGCCGAACATCAGCCCCATCGCGACGAAGAAGATCATGATGGAACCGTGCGCGGAGAATATCTGCTGGAAATGGTCCGGACTCAGGATGCCGGTAGATGCGCCGGCGGATATCGCCTGCTGCGTGCGCAGGAGAAACGCGTCAGCGCCGCCGCGCACGAGCATCACGAGCGCCACCGCGATGTACATGACGCCGATCTTCTTGGGGTCGAGCGAGGTGAGCCACTCATGCCAGAGATATTTCCAGCGCTTGAAATACGTCACCGATGCGAGGATGGCGCAGCCGACGAGCACCATGAAGATCGCGCCGCCCCATGCGATAGGCGAGCTCGGGAAAACCGACCACGAAAGCTTCCCGAAGATGAAATCAGTCCAGTTCATGATGCGGAGAAGGTCATAGGCTCATTGGGTCGAGGTCCCCCTGGGCATCTCCCCCATGTCTATGCCGGGCATCGCGGGAGCCGCAGGCGTCGAAGTGCTTTGGCCGGTATCCGGCACGCCGTTCAATGCGCCCTCCATCGCCTGCGCAGGCATCATGAATTTCATCATGACCCCAGTATACAGGCCGGAATCCACCGGCGAATAATACGCCACGGGGCTGTAGCTGCTCGGCGCCTCAAGCGCGCTATATGCGGAGGGCGTGAGCGGCGCGGAAGTCTCTTTGATTACTTGCACCCAGTTATCGAAATCGCTCTGCGACACCGATTGCGCCGTGAAGGTCATCCCTGCGAAGCCCTCGCCGCTGAGGTTGCCGGAGAGCCCGCGGAAGCTGCCGAGGCTCGTGGCCTCGAGATTGAGCTGCGTATCCATGCCGGGCATCGCCATGATCTGGCCGCCGAGACTCGGTATCCAGAAGGAATTCATCGGCGCGTCGGCGGTGATCTCAAAATGCACGGGGCTCTCCACGGGGAATTCGAGCATATTGACGCTCGCGATGCCATATTGCGGATAGATGAAGAGCCATTTCCAGTCGAGGGCGACGACCTCGACGGTGATCGGCGGCCCGCTGCCGAGAAGCGGCTTGAAGGGGTCGAGCGCATGCGAGCCTTGCCAGGCCACTATCGACAGGAAGAAGATGATGACGGAGGGCACGAGCCACCAGACGAATTCGGCCGCGCCGTTGAGATGGTCCCAGTCGGGCTGATGATGATACACGGCCTTCGGGTTGGTTTCGCGATATTTCCATGCGAAATAAAAGAGGAGGATGAAGACCGGAATGACGACTATCGAGCACAGGAGGACGGTGACGACGATTATCCATCGCTCCTCTGACGCGACCGGCCCCTTGGGATCGAGCACCGCCAGATCCCCGCTATGCAGGTACAAAAAGACTCCGGCGAGCGCAAGAACCAGGGCGGCGATGCATGGCAGCAGGTAGTTCCGGTTCATTTTATGACCAGTGTACCACTACCCCATCCCGTCACCCTGGGCCTTATTGCACATGGACGAACTTGCCGAAGATGATGTTGCGCACGTAGACCGCCCGCATGGCCTTCAAGCGCATCAGCATAGCGGGTTTATGCGATGCGGCGCCTTCAAAATATCGCTTCGACAAGCCTTTCCAATCCTCTTTTTGTCTCTGATGAGAACGGGATGACGGGCGCGTCGCCGACTATCTCTTGTATCCGTCTCAGGGACGCGCTCGCTTCTTTCTGCGTGAGCTTGTCGATCTTGTTGGCGATAACGACAAAAGGATGCCCCTCTGCCCGCAAGACCATGAGCGTATCCCTGTCGAAATCCGTCATGCCCGCCTTCGAATCCACGACGAGCACGATCCTACGCGGACGCGCGCCGGAGTCCGTGAGATACCAGATGATGAGCTTGCGGAGCTTCTCTCGCGCGGCGAGCGACGCCTTGGCGAATCCGTATCCGGGAAGGTCGACCAGATAGAAGGCGTTGTCGATGAGGAAGAAATTTATCTCCGTGGTCTTGCCCGGCTTCTTGCCGACGCGGGCCATGTCATTGGCGCCGGTGAGCGTATTGATGAAAGTCGATTTGCCGACGTTGGAGCGGCCGATGAAGGCGTACTGCGGCAGGCCGTCGGCGATGACCGCATCCTCGCCGGTGATGCCTTTGACGAATCGCGCTGATTTCACCTCCATATGAGAGTCACACGGATCTGCCGGTCATTTCGGTTTCCCATGAGCGGATTATATACTCACGAAGATGCCTGCGATACTCAAGGAGACCTTCTACTCCCTGCGTAATCGGGACTTCCGCCTGTACTTCACCGGCCAGCTGATCTCGAACACGGGCAATTGGCTGACTAGCGTCGTCCTCACGCTCCTGGTCCTGAAGCTCACGGGAAGCGGGCTCGCGGTTGGCTTGGTCGCCGCGTGCCTCTTGGCCGCAGGATTCAGATACCTCGCGACCCGCCGCTAGGGAGTTTAGGATACATAAAGAAACGGGTGCCTTCGTACACTAGAGCTGACGGGGGCCTGAGACGATGCGGGAGCGGTTCGCATGCCTACCAACGCCAATAGAAGAATGGGATGCGCGACTTCAGATATCGATCGACGCTGTAATACCGCCAGGATCTTCCGAGCCACAGCGCAACGAAGACGAGCACGTATATTATCGCAGTGCCGATATCCGTCGATCCGGCGGCGTAAGGGCCTCCGAATCCCTCCGCGGTCGACCAAATGACAAGCGCCATGGCGATTCCGCCGGCTATCGCGATCTCTGTGAAAAGTCCGAACAGGAGCCCTATGGCGATTGCGGTCTCAGAGATTGCGACGATCACCGCGAAAAGGTGCGGATCAACGCTGACGCTCTTCACCCACAGTTCTATCCATGCCTGCACCAGCGCCGGCTGGCCCTGCGCTCCGCCCGTAAGGTAGTCTGTGAGATTATTCAGGAATGCGGGGTTCCATTTGAAGGACGCGTCGATGAGCCACACTGCCCCGAAGATGATCCGGAGGATCGCGAACGATCTGTCTTCCATGTTGTTCATAAGCAGCTACAGTTTACACCTGATCTACCAATATCTCTCGACTGTGTGAGGAAATCTTTGCATTCGATAGGCGTGACGGATAAGCTTCTACCACCGTATGTGCATATGCGCGTGTCTGCAAATGATCGCGTACTCTCTCCATGTCAAATATACGTCGATTTCTTTTTCCTGCCTTGTTTCTTTCATAGGTATTTCAAAGTCATGATCTCTTGCCCCGCTGCATCAGGCGAATCCGGGGAAATAATCGGTCTTGATGTCCGTCCTGGCGACCCCGATGCCGATGAGCATATCCTTGAATGACGTGACCATGCCCTGCGGACCGGAGATGTAGAACGTGCGGTCCTTATAATCCGGGACCTCCCGCGCTACGACCTTGGGATCGATCGCGCGTACGCTCCCGACCGGCTGCTGCGCATCCGCGTCGGTGAAGGCATACACCGTCCTGATGCCGAGCTCCTGTTCCGCGCGATCGAGCAGGTCGCGATAGACGGCGTCGGGCGGGGTCTTGTTCGCATAGAGAATCGTGATCGGACGCTTCTCGCCTTTGTCCAGCAAGTACCGGATCATCGATCGGAAAGGCGTGATGCCGATGCCGCCCGCTATGAATACCAGCTTCTCGCCCGTATCCATCGGCAGCGTGAAATCGCCGGAAAGCTGCGAGGCGACGATAGCGTCCCCCGGCTGCATCGAGAAGAGCGCCTTCTTGAAGCTGCTCGAAGGGGCGTAGAATTTGACGCCGAGGCGGATATCGCGCTCCGTCGGCGACGAGGCGATGGTGAAGTAGCGGCGCACGCTGCGGCTGTCGGCATGCGCATGCGCGAGCGTCCATTCCATGTACTGGCCCGGCCTGAATGCGTTATAGCGGTCCCGCGTGAATACGAACTCATACACATCCTTGGAAAGTCTGATCTTTTCCTTCAGCTTCAGGGTCAGCTTCTCCTTCGGGCTCACGATATATGCGCACAGGTTCCCGAAAAGGAGCGCGAGCTCGGGAGAGAAGAAGAACGAGCCGAAGCCCACATTGGGCAGGAACAGGAAGCCGATGCCCGCGCCATAGAGTATCCGCCAGATGCGCGCCGGAGGCGAGGTCGCGGGTTCGGTGAGCATGACGCTCGCGAAAAAGAACGCTGGGGCGTAGATGAGCGACTGGCTGAGCGAAAGGCCGAGGTTGAGGCCGTGATGGAAGCTGAAGTAGACGACTCCCGCCGTGAACGTCCCCAGGAATGCCCACCACATGTCGAAACGGCGGATCTTGCGCACGATGAGAAGGCCGCCGGCAAGGACGAACGGGGCCATCGCGAGCGTTCCCACCCACCAGCTTGCCGAAAGCCCGAGCAACAGTGCGGTCGCGGCGACCCCGAACGCAGCCGGGTTGAAGAGATGCTTTTTGCCTATGGCGAAAAGATACTTCGACGCGACCGCGCATGCGGCGGCCCAGAATGCCAGCGGCAGGTACCGCGGATCAAGGAGCGCGTCCGGCGGCGTGATGATGAGGGCGAGTATGAGGCCCGTGATCCAGGTTGACTCGGGATTGCTGGGAGCATCGAACGAGAAGGCGAATATCGCATTGGTGATCCAACAGACGGAAAAGATGAACGCCGCGGAGAACGCGATATACGCCGGATTGTACGAGAGGATCCCGAAAAAGCCGAGCGCCATCGCCGCGGCCAGGAGGAAGCACAGCTCGTAGACGACGAGGCGGTACATCGTGACCTTATTCAGGAGCGCATCAATCTTCCTGATCATAGAGATACTGTTCGAATCTGCCGGTCATGGTCGCGATGCCACCCGCGTCGATCTGATAGCCATCGAACCCCTCGAGCCTTTCGATGAACTGTATGCCCGCTCCACCCATGGCGAAGGCTGCGGTGGCGTATCGGTCCGCTTCGTAGACATCCGGGCCGATCACCGTGAGACTGGCGACCTTCGTCTCGACCGCTGCTCCCGTATGCGGATCGTAGATATGAGCTCCCCGGACTGCGGTGCCGGAAGTGGCGACGCCGGATCCTCCCGGATATATCACTTTGACGATCTGGGCGCGGTCGAAGGGATTGCGGATGCCGACGCGCCAGCCGCTGCCTTCCGCATTCCTGCCCCCTGTCTGTATATCCCCGCCCGCTTCAACGTAGAAGTCCCGGTGGCCGCGGGAGCGCAACAGCCCTGCGGCATTGTTGATGGCCCATCCCTTCACGATGCCGGACGGGTCGATCGTGCCATCGGGAGTATGGATATCGAAATAGCCGTCAGTGAGCCGTCTGGTCTCTTCGGCAAGGCTGAATATCAGCTTCATGTCGGGGCTGTATTCGGATGCCTGCATTTCTCCGCGGTTGATCCGCGATATCTCGCTGTCCTTCTTGTAGGTGCTGAAAGTCCGGTCGACGTAGATGAAATAGCCGAAGGCTTCTTCCAATGATTCTCGTGCGGCGGACATATCGGGAATCTCGACCGACACGGGCATACCCATGATGTCTCGTGTTTCCTTCATGATCAGCTTTTCGCCTGGGAGAGGGCCGAGGCGAGCGATTCCTGGAATGCCGCGCTCGTGTATGATGCGCCCGATACCCCGTTCACCTGCGCGCTTTGCGCCTGGATCGCCTCGCTCTTCAGGATCGGCATCGCCTGGTCGTTGATGTAGACCGAGGTGCTGTGGTCGCTCGGGTACTGCACGAACTGCACATCGGCGATCTTGCCGCCCGAGACGCTCACCTGTACCTGCACATCGCCCCAGTAGGCGTTGGCGGCATCGCCGGTATAGGTGCCGTTGACGTACTGCCCCTGCGGCTTCGGTGCCGGGGTCGGAGCGGGCGTAGGGGTGGGAGTCGCCGTAGTTACTGGTGCAGGCGCTGTCTGGACGGGAGTCTGGCTTGGCGGCGGAGTAACCTCTGCGACAGGGCCGTTGCCGGGGGTCTCTTGGGACGGCGCCGGGGTAGCAGGCTGAGCGGTATAGGTTGCAGAGGCGTTACCGAAATTCTGATAGACCGCATAGGCGGCAAAGACTAACAGGAACACGGATGATGCGAGGAATTTCTTCATAGGTATATTCATTATTCGAGACAAAAGTAAGATCTTTCGGTCTCATATACTTATATACGCCGGACGCGGCCCCTTCTTTCACTTTTCATCATTGATCGGGCGAGAGCAATTCGACGCCGTACGCCTGTATCTGGCCTCCGCTCCCGCTGCCATACACATACACGCGATCTCCGACTTGCAACTGCGGCGCATTTTGCGGAAGAACTACGGTACGGACCCCGTCATCGGCATCATGATCCCCGTCGTCATGGGT